>Ga0302176_10000576_pt1 | contig 21326 bp, 17 predicted proteins | sample I_Palsa_E1_1_FD_198787 | JGI IMG/M metagenome (GOLD analysis project Ga0302176, IMG submission 198787) | Peat permafrost microbial communities from Stordalen Mire near Abisko, Sweden - I_Palsa_E1_1 | ecosystem: Environmental > Terrestrial > Soil > Palsa > Peat permafrost | place: Sweden...
CGGGTCTGGGCGGGCGTTTCCTGCGACAAAACCGCAGAGCGCAACAATGCCGCTGGCCGGGAGACGAACTCTACTCCGGCCCACAACGCCCGGTCCGGCTGAACGCTAACGCCTCTCAGCAAGACCTCGCTGTCGCGTCAGCTACTAGCCTTCTGCCGCCGCGTTTTCGGGGCGTGCCCCTCCAAGGCCGGGAGCACTCGCAGGTGGATGGCCAATGCCTGTAGTCGGACGGTGATCGCTATGCAGCACGGATCGTGTGCTTACCACCGTTGAGATGGCATGCTTGAAAATCAATTGCTCCTGGCTGTTGTTTTCAAGCAGCACGGAATACTTGTCAAAGGAGCGTATTTTGCCTGTGAGTTTAACTCCGCTGACCAGGTATATCGTGATCGGAGTCTTATCTTTGCGGACCGTGTTAAGAAACGTGTCCTGAATGTTCTGTGCCGGCTTATTGTCCATGTGCCGATCTCCAATTTCTACAATGTCGAATTACGTTATGGAAAATGCTCAAGCTCTTGCAGCTACTGCAACGTTGGGCTTGACGCCGAAAAGCGCGTTCAAATCCTGCTACTGAAAGTTTACACGCCTTCCGGAGTTGGGGCAGGGCCCGGCAGACATTGGAACTCCAAACCAAGTGGTTTGGATGCGCGATGGGCCTCAAAAGGCTGTGTCGAAGCGGTGCTAACATTACGAATGTGGCAGACAGCAAGGAAAGCCCAAGCGGCCCCCCGCTGAGGGTGCCAAGCCTGGACCTTTCGCGTGAATACGGCGCGATTGGGCATTTGCTGCTCAAAGCGGTCGAGAACGTCTTTTCCTCACAAAACTTCATCATGGGCCCCCCAATCGTTGAGTTTGAGCGCGCCGCCGGGGGAAAGTGCGGCGGGGCTCACGCCATCGGCTGTTCTTCGGGTACAGATGCACTGTGGCTGGCGCTGGAAGGCGCCGGCATTGCCGCCGGGGATGCCGTTATCACCACTGCTTTCAGCTTCTTCGCGACCGTCAGTGCTATTCTCCGCGCAGGCGCTCGGCCCTTGCTGGCGGACATCGATCCGGAAACATTCAACCTGAATCCCGTGGCGGCCAGAGCCTGCCTTGCTGCCAATCCCACCGCCCGGGCGATCATGCCTGTCCATCTGTATGGCCAAATCGCAGACTGGGATTGCTTTGAGCTGCTAAAGCAGGAGCATGGCGTGCTGCTGATCGAAGATGCGGCTCAGGCGTTTGGGGCCACCTGGGATGGACGTAAGGCAGGCGCGCTGGGAGACGCAGCGGCTTTCAGCTTCTACCCCACCAAAAACCTCAGTGCCAGTGGCGATGCTGGGATGGTGACCACGAATTCAGAAGCCACAGCAGATCGGGTTCGCTTGCTGCGTATGCATGGAATGCGCCGTCGCTACTACCACGATGAAGTTGGCTGGAACTGCCGCATGGATACGTTGCAAGCTGCGGTCCTGCTGGTGAAGTTGGGATTCATCGACGAGTGGAACACCCGGCGGCTGGCTTTGGCGGAACACTACCGGGTGCTTTTCGAGCGTGCTGGTCTGGTTGAGGCTGGGCCCTATCCACAAAGCGGAGTGGTCGTACCCAAAACAAGGTTCAAAGCTGGTCACGTTTTTCACCAGTACGTCATCCGGGTTCGCCGGCGCGACCAGCTGAAGCTGTTTCTGCGGGAGCGAGGCGTGGGATCGGAGATTTACTATCCCTTGGCGCTCCATCAGCAGCCCGCCCTGCGCAGCCTGGGCTATTCCGCAGGTGATTTTCCTGAGAGTGAACGGGCCGCCGCGGAGGTACTGGCATTGCCCATCTTTCCCCAGCTCACCTTCGAAGAGCAGGAAATCGTGGTTTCTGCCATCGCAGATTTCTTCAGTTGACCTCGTTTTTGAAGGGCGAGGCCCTGCCCTTGCGTGAAAGCCGCCGGGCTTTGTATCAGGGCACGACTTTAGTCGGGCCGTAAACGTTTCAAAATATGACGGGCTTTAGAGCCAGCGTGAGAACTCGATTTACAAACTGAGTCCCGAAGGGACGGCTGAGAGTAGCCCAGGACGCCAGTCCTGGGTAGAGATGACATCCAGGAACAGTCCCGCCAGGGACGGCTGAGAACGTCCCAGGACGCCAGTCCTGGGTTTGCTAAGGGCCTGACGACTCTACGCGAGAACTCATAATCCGCCCAGGACTGGAGTCCTGGGACATTCTCAGCCGTCCCTTCGGGACTGTTCGTGGCTCTTGCCTAACGCAGGACTAGCGTCCTTGGCTACTCTCAGCCGTCTCTTCGGGACTCAATTTGTAAGTCGAGTTTTCACGCAGGGCTTTAAAGCCCTGCATATTCCCAAACAGTTATGGCACGGCTGAAGTCGTGCCTGTACAAAACAAAGTTCTCAAGCAGACTCTTTGACCCCTGCCTGTCCTGGTCCCGAATTTTTCCGCAGCCTCTTTAGCCCCTGCGGATGTCGGAGTTCTCGATCCCCCCGCCTTACACCGCGGCTTTCGCTTCTTGAAGGGCCCGCTTAACCGCCAGACCCTTTACCCTTGCCATGATGGCGACGCGTCTGAGCCCCGGCCGCCTTGGGGTGTGCGGATACCGGAGCGGAACCCGGCTGCGAGACTCGCTTCACCATCCCCGCCTCAAGTTGGTACTTCAAAACATCCGTTTGGGCCGGGCGTGCGGCCCCGGTAAGCGGATCCACCTGGACCGCGTCACTGGTGGCGACGGTAATAGAGAATTCGGGCACCGGCTGACCCTGAGCGTTCTTGCTCTGACTCACCTTCACCGGTAGATACCCCTCGACGTTACGCTGCCGGTAAGCAGTTTCGTAACGATGCTTCTTCGTATTCCAGGTAAAAACCCTCACCTGGTCGAAATCGTAAGGAAGTCCATCCTTGTAAGCATTTGTCACTGAGACATATTCAGGCACCAGCTTGTCCGGCAGCGAGGACTCCGAATCGTAGACCTTGGTCAGCACATAAGCGCCCACGATCTTCTGTCCCTCGGAATATCCGGCAATCTCGTCGGGTACATCCACATCCAGCCGGCGGGATAGCATCCAGCCCACCTGGCCACGGCTGTCTCGTACCAGCCACCAGTCCTCCATCGCGACCGCAGGCTCCGCCGCCAGAGGCTCTTTTTCTCCCTTTTTGCCTTTAGTCGTTTTCGCTGGAGGATGGGCCGCGGGCAGCATGCCCTGCGGAGGTACGGGCTTGGGCACAGAAGCGCGTAGCAACAACTGAAGCTTTTGATTTTCCGGCAGCAAATAAAAGCGCTCTGTGTCCCGGCCAGGCTTTACATGCAAATAAAGGTCGTCGCGCAGAACGCCAGTGGCGACCACTGGATCATGCGCGTGCTGTTGTTGCAGCGCGGCAAACTGATCAAAGGTGGCCTGGTCAATGACCATGTGGTCTTCGATCCAGCCCACCTCACCCTTGCTGGTTTTGGTTTTGAGGAAGCGCCTTCCGCGTTCGATTACCTCGAGTGGCTCTCCGTTGCTGACCACTGCGACTCGATTTGACACAGCGGCAACGCGGTCTCGCAGATAGGTCTGTCTCGCTACCACGTAGACCATCTCCGGCTTGAGATGTTCGCGCAAACGGGTGCAACCACTCAGCGCGGTCAGCAGAGCGACGCATACTGCGGAGCAAACAAGCCTGCGCGAGCCATTTCGGCGGAGAAGCGACAAACCAGCAAACATATGTTGGGCAAAGTCTCCCTGTCAGCATTAGAACGGATTTCCCGTTGCGATGCACCCTCGTGCCGCATTTCCAGGTCGTTATGCTGTCCGCTCTGAACCTTTGAGCAAAATAGCTCGCCCGTTGTACCCGCATGGCGCTGGATGGCAGCAACTTACAGCCGCACCACAACCCAGGTGCTGAAAATCGTCACCGGCAGCACCGGTGCGCCCGCTACGGGCTAAGTACACCGGCGTCTTCTTTCCCAACGGCCTCAACGGATTATTCAGCTAGACAGTCGTCTCGAGCAATTCAAACATCAGGGCGTCCCACCGAAAGGTGGGACGTTTTGCTTGCTGCTCTGCTGCATAGGTAGCCGTAGAGGTTGCGAACGCAGACTTGGCAGGCCATCGGTAACCTCGACGGTTATGTGGGTAGGTGCCAAACGTGACCCTGTTGGAGGGCCCGTATGACCAGAAAGTAGTAGCACTTTGACACAGACTTGCTATTCTCCAGCTGCACCTAAGTTGTAGCTCGGAGGACAGCAAAGTGAAAAAGTCAGCAACAGCCTTGTTTTTCTTGTTCGTATCTACTGCCATTGGATTCGCAGCGACACCGCAGCAGCTGGGTGCATGGTCGGTCTATACCGCAGACGGTAACCTTGCCAGTAACCGGCCAGTTCTGTTGCAGACTACTTCCGAGGAGCAATATAGGGATGAGAAGGGAAATCCCGTCCAGGCGAAGTTGGATGTGATCTGCAATCACGGTAAGGTTTCTGCCATTGCGTTGGAACCGAACTTTGTCATTCAGGCCAGTGCAATTTCGTTCAGTGGGGCGGTTCCTACCACCCGGATCGTATCCCTCGCCGAGGGACAGGCTAGCCGTGAGGATTGGGAAGTCTTAGGCCGGGGACGCACGCTATCTCCCTACTCTGAGGCCTTCCAGGGCAAAGCAGTGCGGCGTTGGGCCGAACGCATTTCCGCTAGCAGAGAGATGGCCTTCCAACTCCCCGGTAGCAAAGGTGAAAGTGCTCAGCCTACTTTTCAGACTGGCCAGCTGTCAGAAGCCCTGGCGTCTGTAGGATGCCGGTACTAGCGAACGGGCCCCGCGGGACTGAGATAAGGAGCATCGCTGATGATCGTCGCTGTGTTGGAAGGAATTGTGTTCATTGCCGTAATTGCATCGACAAGTCTCTTATGCGGACTGCTGCGGACAGCAAAGGCAGCATCACAAGCGACTGAGGAGCAGCATGTTGTGGCTACTAGCCCTGTCGGCGATGACGGGCAGGGCACGACCCAGGAACAACCAAAAAGCCTGGACGCATTGCGAACCGCCTCTTAACTGCTATTAGAAGTTGAAGGCCCGCACCTAACGTCAGGTGCGGGCCTTCGCTACCCTACCCTTTGTCATCTCGACCGAAGCTTCCATGGGCCTTCGGCCCTGGGTTTTCCGGGCTAGCACCCATTTGCGAGGAGAAACCCAGGTCTCAAAATCGAGACCTGGGCCACCCACTCAAAGTCTGGAGGTTGCGGCTTGTTTTTCGACAGAGGGTACCCGGATTTCCCACTTCGCGCTGCTGGCAAGGACCACGTGTGCGGTTTTCCTTTAAAGAAAACCGCATGCAGTTCATCGGTGCCACGGGTCTCCACGGGAAATCCGGGGTAGCGCAGTGGAGAGATCTGCGGTTTGCCTGCCCCTGACCTCATCCTGCGGGCCATAACGACCCTACCCTTTGTCATCCGGACCAAACAAAGAACGTATGTACCACGGAAGTGCAGTTTTAGGGCACCCGTCCGTGCGTTACGTTGGTTACTCACAGTTAAATGTGTAACTAAACGAGACACATTACGCCATGAGATCAGAAACGGTTGCGTACCTTTCAACACTGCCACGACCGTTTTGCGCACTAGCCGGAGAACGGTCCTGCGCGCTTTTCGAAATGGGGTGCGTCCGGAACTTCCTTAACCGGTTCATCTCCGGGGGACGCGGGCGAGAGAGCGAATGATTAGACACATTGTGGGTTGCAAACTCTCTCTCGGCTGTGTTGGATTACTGCTGCTGTTTGGGGTGTCCGCGCACAGGGCCTCCGGCCAGGTGAGCTTTCCCGGCCTCCATTCTGACCCGCATCTTTCGTTTTTTGGAACCTTCACCAACCTGAAACCCGACTACCAATACTACGGCGACTACGCCGCCGTCGGGGTTACCTCCGGAGTCTTCATGCAAACCTCGCACATATTGGGCTGGGAGGGGAGAGCTTCCATAAACAGATGGCAGGGGTTGGAACATCAGGAGGCAGCTCTCGTCGGGCCGCGGGCAGCCTTGCATTACGGCCGCATCTCCCCTTACGTGTGCTTTCTTGGGGGCGTCGCAAACGGGTGGAGATGGCAAACCCCCCGCCTCACCGGGCAGCCGGAGCCGAAACTGATAGAAGGATTTGGGCCGCAATGGTCTACAGTCGGTGGGATCGATGTTCACTTGTCAGGTCGCCTCGTACTTCGAGTGGGAGAGATCAGCTACTCGAAAACATACCTGAGCAATTGGAATCTAACGCCAATCAGTGCAAGTGCAGGTTTTGTTTATCGACTCAAATAGACGCTGCTTACACGCCCGGCGATACAAATCGAGCCGACGGAAGCGATGAGGAAAAACTGTAGTCCGTTGCTTATTCAATCCGGCACCCGATGGAAGGAGCCGGAGCCTGTGCCTATCGAAGCGCACCCCGGGGCCTGGTAACACGCACCATTAAGAATCGCGAAACGGTCAAGGATGATGATGGCAGGGAATCCTATCATTGAGCACTACTCCATGCCGCAACCACAGTTTGCTGCAGAATCTCTTGACCTCTCGGGCACAAGGATCAGAGCCCAGGCCACGGCCGCCGCTTCGCTTCTTCGCTCGAGCCTCGACGTCCTCTCTCCGTCTGAGCATCAGGAAGACTCCGCCGCATGGACCGGATCCGACTGGGAGCAAATTTCGCTCGCCATCCACAGATTGCGCACCAACGGCGTCTATTACCGCCTGGGGAAAAGACTGCTGGATATCATTACGGTCTGTGTCTTCCTGCCCTACCTGGTGCCGCTTTTCGTGATTGTTGCTCTCATCGTCCGGCTAAGCTCTCCTGGGCCGCTCCTCTACCGTCAGAGGCGCATAGGCAGGTTTGGACGTGAATTCACGTTATGGAAGTTCCGCTCGATGTACTGGAACAGTGACGAGATCTTATGCAACTACCTCGCAGCTAATCCTGAGGCTGCGCACGAATGGAAGCAGACGCACAAGCTGCGCAACGATCCTCGGGTAACCAGGCTGGGACAGTGGCTTCGCCGGACGAGTCTGGACGAACTTCCACAGTTCCTGAACGTGCTGTTAGGGACCATGAGCCTGGTGGGCCCCCGGCCCATCGTGTTTGCGGAAAAGGTTCAGTATCGAGAATCGTATTTCTTCTATGCTTCGGCGAAACCGGGCCTGACCGGCTTATGGCAAGTCTCAGGAAGGTCTAACCTTTCCTATCGCCAGCGTGTTGCGCTCGACGTCGAGTATATCCGCGGATGGAACCTCGCCCTCGATATCCAGATCTTGTGGCGCACTGCCGGCGCGGTATGGGCGTCAAAAGGGGCAGTCTAAGAACGAAAAGTCCCCTCTCCCGTATGCATGTTGCCTGAGTCTCTCACGCAAAGGGGGATTGGCCGGAACACTCCGTAAATTCACCGCTGAATGCGTACCGGCGGTACCGAAGTTGTATGCCCATCCTGGGACAGTAATGTTACTTTGGCTTGCAGAGTATAGGGTTTGGTTAACAGCCAAGGAAAAGGCAACTGTGTGAATTACCGGCGACATTCCGAGATCGGTTCGCTCGCTATGAGAGGGACGGGAAAACTCGTACTCGCTCTGGGCCTGTGCGCCTGTACGCAAGGCGAGCAGGTGAAGTGGATACCTCCCGCGCCGCAAAGCACGAATTCTCTCGGCTCCCTGACCACATCCGGAAAAGTGCTGCTTAGCCCCACGATCCACGGTAGGGGCGGCCCGCTGGTTTCGAAGGATGCTCGTTGGGACGATGCCGCCAGGCAGTTGCAGATCACGTATGTCATGGGCCAGACATTGGTACATGTGACAGTTACGATAGCCTTCCGCGAAGAGGCTTTCGAGGCAACGATCGACGCAGATCAACCGCAAATCACCTCGGTTGACATTGGATCATGGTCTCCGGGTTTGCAGGCGCAGTCGATCCCCGTTCCTTATTACACCGGCAATGTATGGTTTCTACCGGCCATGGCCTCGTATGGCAATGCCTGGTGGGACTGGCATACCACGCACGCAACCAAGTTGAACGGGACATCGGCACAGTATTTCAATCGCACGGATGCGACCTTGGCCCCCTTTCATGAGCAGTTGCTGCTGGTCCTTTCGCCGGATGTGGATGCAGCATTGCCATCGCCGGAAAACCCGGCGTCCCCCTACATTGCCCAGCTATCCGGCAGGATGGTGCTCGATATCTGGACTGCAGACTTTAATCAAATAGCACAGGGACTGACCGAGCTGGGGAGTTACGGAATCACCGATTGCGCCGCAATCATCCATATCTGGCAGCACGCGGGCTACGACAATGCTTTGCCTCAGCATGATCCGGCAAATGAAGCGATGGGTGGAGACGCCGGCCTGAGCGCAGCGGTCAACGCCGGCAAAGCGAACGGCTGCATGATGGCGCTACACGAAAATTATGTCGACTACTATCCGAACTATCCAAAGTTTGATGCAGACGCGATTGCTTTAAAAACGGATGGGCAGAGGATGCCCGCATGGCTCAACCATGCAACTGGCATCCAGTCCTGGTCGGCGAAGCCGGCATGGATGGTAAAGAACGCTGCCGCCCAGTCGCCCGAAATCCATGCCCGGTATGGAACCACGGCGGCTTATCTGGATGTCAACTCAAGTGCCGGGCCATCCGCCCATGGAGACATGGACGCGCATGTCCCCGGTGCGGGCATGCTGACGACATGGCTGGCGGGCAACACCAACTTGTGGTCCTACGAGCGCAAGGCTCACCAGGGGCCGGTCTTCGGCGAAGGCAAGAATCACTGGTATTACAGTGGCTTGTTGGATGGCGTCGAGGCTCAGTTCGGAACCGGCGCCATTCAGGAACACACGGGTGCAGCAGCGCCACTCTTTGTCGATTTCGATCTCGAGCGGATACATCCTCTGGAGGTCAATCATGGGATGGGCTACGCAGAGCGATGGGCTGCTCCCGGCGAACCAATCTCCAAAACGATCAATATGGATGCGTACCGGATGCAGGAGATTGCTTTCGGCCACGCTCCGTTTTTAGACCGGCAACATTGGAATGACATTGCGCATGCATTCGTAGAAAGCAACCTGGTCACTCCGGTGGCCAAAAACTACGGCGCCGTGCCGGTATCGTCGATTGCCTACCAGGTCGGCAATGTCTGGACCACTCCGAGCGTGGCAGCGCGAACCGCAACATTCTCCCGCGTCCAGGTGATCTACAGCAACGGCCTGACAGTGGTCGCGAATGGGAGTAAGCAACCGTTGCAGTGGCAGGATATGGTGCTTCCCCAATATGGATGGGAGGCTAAAGGGCACGGCCTGCTGGCTTATACGGCCATGTGCGGCCACACCATCTGCGATTTTGCCCAGACTTCTGGCTCACTCTTCGCCAATGCGCGGAACCCGGCAGACATGGTGAGCACCCAGGCTTATGCCACGCCTACGGTTGCCAGTGTGACGCAGACAGGCCAGCGCACCTTTGCCATCGCCCTCAGCTGGCAGGTCAAGCGTCCCACATCCAGTGACAACAAAACATTCCTGCATTTTGTCGACGCCACGAAGCCCGGTCAGGACATCGTTTTCCAGGGCGGCGCCGCCTTGGCCCAGGGAACCTCGCAGTGGAGTCCGGGGCGAGCCATCGACCAGGCGCCGGTGTCAGTCCAAATTCCCTCCTCCGTGCCGGACGGCACTTACTCCGTTCGCGTCGGGCTATTCGACCCAAAAACAGGAGCCCGCGTTCCTTTAGGCGGAGTGGACGACGGATCCTCGCGCTATGTCGTCGGTGATCTGACGCTGAGCGCTGGCCGCATCAGTTTTAGCGCCACTGCCGGGACCGATGACCGGTTGAATTCTGCAGGAGCCGTGGTCAACTTCGGCCCAGTGCAGACCGACGGAATGGTCTCGATTCGTACCGAAGGCGGCCAATGGGTTCTTCGCCCCTATCCGCGTTCCAGAGATTTTACCGTCTTGCTGCAAAGCTCTCAATTCGCCATGCCATCGAGCGTGCGCGCCGACGGCGGTAGCGTCGCCATGCTTAAACCGATTGCCCAGGGAGCGTATTGGAGGCTTCCTCTGACTGGTGCGAAGTCGTACTCATGGGCTGCAGCGGACAAAGGGGAGTAGTCGGACAGCTGAAATGAATTTTGAACAAACTTCCGTTTCCGTTCCACATGACACACGCGCTGCGTAGAAGTAGGAGTCAATTGAACAGTCTGCCAGAGAAAGACCCATCACTCCGCGATCTCCTGCGAATCTTTCACCGCAGGACGCGGGCCATCGTTGTGACCACTGCGGTCGTGTTTCTTTTGGCCGTGTGTGCCTGTGTCTTTATGACGCGGCGATACACCGCGACCAGCATCATTCAACTACAAAAATCCTCTTCCGACAGCCTCGGTCTCGACAGCCTGATGGGCGCGGCATCCGGTGGGGCATCTGATGCCCTCTCGGTCAACATCGATCTGCAGACGCAAGCCGATATCCTGCAGTCAGAAGCCCTGGCGCTCAAGGTGGTGAAAGATCTCAACCTGGAGCAGAATGAAGATTTCAAGCCGCATTTCAACCCAGTTGGTTGGGTCATGGGGTTGGTGAGCCCAAAAGGCCCGGGTGATCCTGCACATGCAAGCCTTGAAGACTCGCCCGGCAGGCGAGGAAATGTGGTCAGGGCCTTTCAGGATAACCTGAAGGTGAAGGTCACTGCCGGCACACGCCTGCTGGAGGTCGATTACACCAACCGCGATCCAAAGGTTTCCGCTGCGGTAGTGAATCACCTGGTGCAGGGGCTTATCGATTACACCTTTCAAACCAAGTTCACGGCCACCAACCAAGTCTCGCAATGGCTGGAAGGCCAGTTGGGCGATCTACGTAAACAGAGCGAGCAGCTCCAATCAAGGGTGGTCGCCTTACAGCAAGGCAGCGGCATCTTCGGAGTTGGCGGAACCGATCCGCAAGGCAAGCCGGTCATCTATAGTCCAGTTCTCGATCGATTGCAGCAGTCAACCGCCCAGCTTTCCCAGGCGCAGATGAATCTTGTTCTGAAAGCGTCCGTGGCGCAGGTGGTCAAAACAGGCAATGCCGAGTTGATTTCGCAGCTGAGCGGGACTTCGATCGGAAGCGCCAGCAGTCCGGGGGTTACGAATTCTCTGGCTGTGATCCAGAACTTGCGCATCCAGGAAGCGACTCTGCAGGCGCAGATCGATCAGGACGCGTCGCAGTTTGGTTCCTCGTATCCGAAACTTATCCAGGAGCGAGCCTCGATGAAAGGCCTGCAGCAAAGCCTTCAGGACGAGATTGCACGCACGGCACAACGCTCCCAGAACGACTTTAAGGTCGCGGAGAAGGCGGAGCATGGTGCGCGGGCGGCGTACGAGAGCGACCGGGGGGCAGCGGAAAAACTGAACGATAAGAGCATCGAATACGCCATTCTGTCCAAAGAAGCCGACCAGAGCCAGGAGTTGTATCAGGACTTGCTCAAGCGTTTGAAGGAGGCCGGTATCCTCGAAGGCCTCCACTCTTCAAACGTCACTGTGGTTGATCCGGCGAGCGCGCCCGCCAGGCCCAGCAAGCCCCAGGTTCCGCTTTACCTGGCGCTGGGAGCTGTGTTCGGACTCTTCCTTGGCTGCTGTGCCGCTCTGCTTGTCGACGCTGTGGACAACAAAATACAGGACGCGGATGAAATCGAGGCGCTGCAGATTCCGCTTCTGGGCATCGCGCCGCAGATCGAACTTAACAAGTCCAATCCTCGCGCCATTATGCTTGACTCGCAACACAGCGCCTTTGGGGAATCGGTGCGCCGGCTACGCTCGGGGCTGCTCATCTCTCGCAGTGGCAGGCCACCCCAGGTTCTGCTGGTGTCGAGCGCCAGTCCGGGCGAGGGTAAGTCGACCTTGGCTCTGAATCTGGCCGCGTCCCTCTCTCACTTCGACAAGAAGGTTCTGCTGGTAGAGGCTGACATGCGTCGTCCTGTGCTGCGCAAGCGCCTCGGTTTGGACGGAACGGATGGTTTGAGTGTCTTGCTGTCGGACTCTGATGCGATGAGCGGCATGATCCCGGTGCCCAATAATCCCAACCTTACGCTTCTTCCCGGTGGCCCTATTCCTCCTTACCCGGCGGAACTGCTAGGTTCACACCGCATGCACAGCCTGATGGACGAATGGAGAACGGAGTTCGACTTCGTCGTGGTCGATTCCCCTCCCGTGCTTCCGGTAGTGGACGCGCAGTTGCTGGAAGAGATCGCAGACGCCACAGTGTTGCTGGCTCGCGTCGGCTATACCAGCAGAGCAGCACTGGAGCGTGCCTACAAGCTTCTGCTCATGCATCGCAAGGACACGGCCAGGCCGGCAATCGGAGTGCTGCTCAATTTTGTTTCCCGCCGTTCCTCCGCACACTACGGCTACTACGGTTATTACGGCGGCAAAAAATATGAATACCAGCAGGGGTGAGGGATGATGAGAGCCTTTCGATCGGTGCTGATTTTATTCTGCTGCGCCGGCTGCTGTCTGGCACAAACCGAAAGCCTGACCATCGGACCCGGGGATCTTCTGCACCTGAAGGTTCTGGAAGCGCCGGAGCTTGAGCAGGCCGCCCGAGTAAGCGACGCGGGCACGCTCACGCTGATCCTTGGCGGCAAAGTGCAGGTTGCGGGGCTCACTCCAGCGGAGGCGTCGGTCGCCATCGAGCGGACCCTGGTAGAAGGTCACTACGTGCTGACGCCCCACGTCAGTGTGACCACCGAGCAGACCGCTACGCAGAATGTGACCATCCTGGGCCAAGTGAGGTCACCGGGAAGCTATCCCATTGCCACCCCGCGTCCCATTCTCGATGTGCTCGCATTAGCCGGTGGGTTAAACGACCTTGCGCAAAGGAAAGTGACCATCCAGCGGCACGCGTCCAAAGAGCGCGTTGACTATGTTCTTTCCAATTCCGCCAACGCGGCCCTGGATGCGAACGTTCCTGTCTATCCAGGAGATACCGTGCTCGTTCCCAAGGCCGACGTGGTGTACGTGCTGGGCGACGTCAACCGTCCAGGCGGAATCGCCATCGTTACCAATGATTCAAAATTGTCCGCGTTGCAGGCACTCTCGCTTGCCGGGGGTACGCCGCCCAACGCAGTGCCTTCGCACTCCCGGCTCATTCGCAAACAGGCTGACGGCAGTCACGTGGAGCTTCCGCTGCAGTTAAGCGCCATGCAAAAGGGAAAAGAACCGGACATTCCGCTGCAGGGTGATGACATTATCTACGTTCCCTTCAGCTACGCGCGGAACATGGCGGTCGGCGCCGGCAGCCTGGTGGGCGCAACATCCTCGGCTGCCATCTACAGGTTTTAGAAAGGTTCTGCATGATTGGATACTTCAAACGCCTGGCTATTCGGAGCATAGCGTCTCCTTACGGCCTGGCCATGCTTTCTTACTGTCTGTTCCTGTTTGCGTGGCTCTTCCCGCCAGGTCTGTACACGGAATACGTTCGTGAACCGGACCTGATGTTCCTGAACCCAATCACCCTCGCGTTCTACAGTGTTTGCGTGGCAGCGTTTTCGCTCGGTGTGCACTTCAGCCGCTTCTTCCGCTCGCCCGCCGGCAAAAGTACCGCCACCCATGTTTCTGCGGGTCATCCTGCCCTGTATCTCGTGGGGCCATTGTTTCTCGCTGCTTGCTTCTGTTCCATGTATTTGATCCTTCTGGGTGGCAAGCTCAACTTTGTTGCCTTGCTCGCTTCCCAACATGGGGATGCGATCAAGACCGCAAATGAGATGGGCAAAGAGAGCCAGGGCAGATGGGATGAATCTCTGCCTCTGCTTACGGCGGTTCTATGGTGGAGCCTGTTTCGTGCTCGACAACTGCGACTCAGGGGCACGACCAAGAAGCTGTTCTATCTCATCTTCTTCCCGTCCATGGGCGTCGGCATTCTCACCTGCGTCGCCACGGTCGATAGAACCAGCCTCATGCCCATTATTATCGGCTGTCTCGTCATAAGCCTGTTTTACAAGAGCCGCGGGGTGAATGTCAGGTTGGGAAACCTGGTAGTGACCGGCCTCGCCTCGATGACCGCCGTCCTCGGCCTATTCCTGATCTTTTCCTTCCTGCGCGGTGCGCTTGCCATCCATGTTCTGATGACAAGTCTGTTAGGGTACACGATCGTCTCCTACAATCGGTTGACCGGCCTGTTGATAGGAGTCATGCACTATGCCTATGAGGGTCGAGGTGTCTACCTCAGCCGCTACGTGTTGGAGGACGTAAAGCTTAACAGCGTCTTCCACTTGATTGATCGTTTCGGCTGGCCGAATGGCTTTACCTTATGGCAGTCGGAGTTTCTCTCGACTTCTGCATCCGGTCTCAACTCCACATTTATCTGGTCCGGAGCTTTTGGATATGTCTATTCCGACATCGGTTGGTGGACGCCACTTTTCGTGTGCTTCGTTGGAGTGCTCGCGGGTTATCTTTGGGCACGATTTACCACCGGCAAAACCGTGGGCGTCGTGCTCTACCCCTGGGTGGGTTTCTGGATTCTCACCTGGTTCGCCACCAACTCTATCTTTGGGGTGAACTTCATACGGTATATCGAATTTGCCGTGGCTCTTACTTTCTACGACTGGGTATTCCTCCGCAAGCAATATGAGACGGCCGGGAACATGCAGATTCCAGAGCCTCGTCTCACACTTCTCCCGGATCGGGGGATCTTCTAAATGTCCGTCTCCACAGAATCCCCACGCCTCTCGGCGCGGACGGTAGCCGGCAATTCAGCGGCGAACGCGACCCGCCTCGCGATCACTTCTGTGGTGTCCATTTTTCTCCCCGCATACCTGACCCACCATCTTGCGCAAACAACCTATGGCGCCTGGGTCCTTATCTTGCAATTGAGTGCGTACGTCGGTTATCTAGATTTCGGAGTGCAGACGGCTGTTTCGAAATACATAGCCGAATACGAAGCCAGGCACGATGCTGCCGGCTGCGGACGCTGTGCCAGTGCGGGCCTGGCCATCATGCTCGCGGCCGGTAGTCTCGGCATCCTGCTCACCCTGGTGCTCGCATGGCGCGTGCCCAGCATCTTCCGCTCCATGCCTCACTTGCTCTATCACGACGTGCGGTTGAGTGTTTTGTTCGTCGGCTTATCGCTTTCCGTCAGCTTGTTGACCTCTGTACTTGTGGCCATTTTTTTGGGTTTGCAACGTTACCGGGTGCCGATGGTAGTCACCATCATCAGCCGCCTCCTGTTCATGGCGGTCATTTGCATCGCGGTCGCACTCCACAGCCGCCTGGCTGTGATGGCGGCAGCGGCAGCATGCGTGAACCTCTTCACGGCGTTATTGCAAGTCGTCGCCTGGCGGAAGCTGGCCAGTCACATTTCATTGTCACTGCAGTTTGTTGACCTGAAGATGCTGAAGCAGATGCTCAAGTACTGTGGCGTACTCGCCGTCTGGTCCGTGTGCATGCTTTTTGTCAGCGGGCTTGATCTCACGATTGTGGGCCGGTACTCGTTCAACGAGGCGGCGTATTATTCAATTGCCAACGCGCCTACCAGCTTTATCTTAATGATCAGTTCTGCGCTCATGGGCCCATTGCTGCCTGCGGCCTCGGCTCTGAGTGTGCAGCGCAATCCGGCTCAGATGGGGAGCGTCCTGTTGCGCTCAACGCGCTATGCGGTGATTGTTCTTTGGGTAACCGGGCTACCCTTCCTGATAGCCGGCTATTTCATACTTCGAACCTGGGTGGGGCCGGTCTACGCACTGCACAGCTTTCATCTGCTGCGAATCCTGGTTCTGGCGAATATCATTCGTAGCTCCTGCTCACCTTACGCCACCATGGTAGTGGCTACTTCACGGCAGAAGTTTGCCACCGCCTCTCCGGTGATCGAAGCCATCGTCAACCTGGTGAGCAGCGTCTGGCTGGCGCAACACATAGGCGCCCTGGGCGTGGCGCTTGGCACCTTGCTTGGCGCCCTGGTGGGTGTCGCCATGCACTTCGGTGTGAGCATGCGCTATACCCAATCAACGCTCGCAATTTCGCGCCTCGAGCTATTTCTTAAAGGAATGCTTCGCCCTGCGGCAATAGCGATTCCTTCCATTTTGCTGTCGTGCCTGTGGTGGCTGGCGGCAACATCCCCTGTAAGGGTTGTGATCGCATGCGGGTGGGTCGTGTCGACCCTGCTGGTGGCATGGTTTATCAGTCTGACCCGGGTGGATCGGGATCTGGTTGCGCGAGTGATCAGCAGCAAAATGAACCTTTCGTAGTGGGCACCGGGAGAATCATCGTGGATATTTCTGTGGCGATGTGTACTTACAACGGAAGCAGATTTCTGGCGGAGCAACTGAAAAGTATCAACGAGCAGACGATGCTCCCGTGCGAATTGATCGTCTGTGACGATGGATCGAGAGATTCCACTTCGGAAATAGTGAGGATTTTTGCCCAAGCGGCGCCCTTCCCTGTACGTTTCATCCGCAACGAGCGGACACTGGGCTCTACAAAAAACTTTGCCAAGGCCGTCTGTCTTTGCCGCGGCGACGCAATCGCCTTATGCGATCAGGACGATGTGTGGCGCGAGGACAAGCTGGAGCGCATGGCCGAGGTTTTGGCCAGTGAGCCAGACGTAGGGGGAGTGTTTTCCGACGCCACCCTGGTGGATGAGAATTCACAAACCCTGCCACAGTCCATGTGGGAGCAAAGACAATTCGACGCCCGGCTGCAGGCAATTATCAACGACAGGCAAGCAGCGCCGCTGCAGCTATTGGAGAAGAACGTCGTCACCGGAGCAACATTCATGTTCCGTTCGCATTTCGTTTCGCACCTGATCCCCATCCCTCCGGAATGGGTGCATGATGCGTGGATGGCGTTGCTCATAGCCACGCAGGCAAAGTTAAGAGCGCTGCCGGCGCGACTGATGAGCTACCGTTTACATGGGGCGCAGCAAATCGGTATCAAGCCGGCTTCCTGGCATCATCCCTTGCATGAGGAGCGGCAGAAAGCGCTGGCGTTTCACGACACGCTGATACAACGATGGCGCTCTATGACCGATAGACTGGTCGCGTTAGGCGTAGATCCGCTGGTCATTGGGCATGCCCAGGAACGGTTGAAGTTCTTAGAAGCGCGTACCGCACTCAGGCAACAGGACCCGTTGAGCCGTTTTGTCAGTGCGACGGTTACATTGCCTGGATATTTCAAGTTCTCCAAAGGCTTGCTGAGCTTTTATCGCGATGTAACCCGGTCATGAGGCAGACCATGGAGATCGCTCAAAACGGCGTTTGCGCGGTGATCGTGGCCTTCCGGCCGAAGGTGGAAGATCTTGGCAACCTGGCCGAGGTGCGTCCACAGGTACAGCACCTTGTGGTGGTGGACAACGGTTCCGCGGAGGAAACGCTGAAGTCATTGCGAACTGCCAGCCGCGTATTGAAGTTCGTCCTGATCGAAAATGGCGAGAACCTGGGCATGGGCGCGGCGTTGAACATCGGAGTGCGATGGGCGAAGTCAAATGGCTCTCAATGGGTGGCACTTTTCGATCAGGACAGCACGGTCACCGAGGGTTTCATGGCCCAGATGCTTGCCGATTTCGAATACTTCCAAACCCAGCGAAATATCCTGCTGCTTATTCCCAGGTACAAGGATCCTCAATCGGGAGTGGAGCGGGTTTGCGGTTTAGATGAGGATGGGGGGCCATTTGTGACCATCACCTCGGGCAGCCTGCTGCCGGTCACTGCATTTGAAACCTGTGGCTATTTCAACGAGGACCTGTTCATCTACACAGTCGACGATGAGTACAGTCTCCGTCTTCGTTCGCAGGGCTATTCCATTGCGCTGAGTCCCCATGCCGTTCTTCTGCACGCATCGGGCTCTCCCTCTTCTTACAGAATTTTCGGCAAACCATGGTTCCAGACAACCAACTACAGACCTGGAGTGCGCTATTACATCAGCCGCAACCGGATCTGGATGTCGCTAAGGTATGGCGCCCGCTATCCTCGCTGGGCTCGTGGCGCGCTCCGAGCTTCTTTTATCGATCTTTGCAGACTCGCCATCGCTGAAGATTACCGCTGGGCCAAGGTCAAGATGGTCTTGCTTGGGTTCCGTGACGGAATGCTGGGGCGGATGGGGAAAACAGTCACACTTTAGGACACGCATGAATCATAAAACACCCGTAGTCAGTGCTGTCATCCCGACCCGCAATCGTCCGCAACTCGTATGCAGAGCTGTGCACAGCGTTTTATCGCAAACCGTTCGCGACATCGAATGCATTGTCGTCATCGATGGTCCTGATATGGAAACTGTCCACGCCCTGCGTGAAATCGCAGACCCTCGGTTGAGAGTGATGGAGCTCCCGGAAAACGTGGGTGGATGTGAGGCCCGGAACCTCGGCGGCCAGGCAGCGCAGGCGGAATGGGTAGCGCTCCTGGACGACGACGACGAGTGGCTCCCCTATCGATTGGAGAAACAACTAGCAGCCATTGCCGGCTCCGCGGAACCGGTAACCATGGTAGTCAGCCGCTTTCTGGATAGGGGAGCGAATGAAAAGGATGAGCTGATACGTCCCCATATTTTCCCCGCCAAGGGGCAGGCGATCAGTGAATTTCTTTGGTGCGAAGTTTCGCCACTGGGCGGCATCGCGGGCTTTCCGCAAACCTCGACCTGGCTGCTGCGGCGCGACTTCTTTCTCCAGGTCCCCTTTACCAGGGGATTGAAAATGCTGCAGGATCTTGACTGGCTGCTGCACGGCTACCATCATCCACGGATGTGTGCGCTGTTCGTGGACGAGCCGCTGACCATCTTCCACAATGACCACGCTCGCGGACGGGTGGCGAAACGAACCGATTGGCAGCACTCCTTCCGTTGGGCGATGGGAAATCGCCATCTTTTTACGCGCAAGGCATTCGGTTTCTTTCTGGTCGTCGACTGCGTCAATCGCGCTGCCCAGCAAGGTGTGGCATGGCCCGAGCTAAGGGGTCTGCTCAAAGAGGTCCCGCGCTATGGAAAGATCACCCCCAAGCTTATGGGCCTTTGCTTTCTCTACGTGTTTGTCTACCCCTGGATCGGCAAGGTGCTTTCGCCCCGTAAACGGGCCACAATGCTCTATCAGGTGAGAAGTCTAGCGAGACGCACTGGGTAACTGTTTGCCCGACAACCGGGTCCCCCAGGACGAAACAGGCGGCGAAAAGTGGTTGTTGCGAGTGGCCCTCAGGGGCTAAAGCCCGGGAATATTTGCAGCGTTTACGGCACGACTAAAGTCGTGCCCTGATACAAAGCCATCTAGCCAGGGTAGAGCGTTGCAGCATAGGGTTTAAAGGAGACAATCATGTCCCAAGTTCACTTCCAGCCACTCTTTGCAATAGTTCGAATGCTGCTTTTGGTCTTCCTCGCCGCCGTAACATTCTGGTTGGCTGACCGGCGATGGCGCCTGGTAGCTAAGTTCATGGCGGAGAAGCGCACGCCACTAGACTTGGGCGTCATACGTATCGTGCTGATGGCCTGGTTAATGCAGACCAGCTTAAGCCAGGCCCTCGTATTTGCGCAACTCGATCCGGCATTGGTCTACCCACCCACGGGCTGGGGCCGTCTTGCGCTGATGTTTCCCAGAAACCAACATCTGATTCACGGCGCCTATGTTGTGTTTCTGGTCTCCGCGGTGCTCGCTCTGATCGGCTTATGGACCCGCGTGAACGTCCCATTGGCGGCCGCCGGCGCCTTCTATCTCATGACGATTCCCCAGCTGTTCGGAAAGATTAACCACGGCCACCACTTGATCCTGTTTGCCATCCTGTTGGCCTTCTCCCCTTGCGGAGATGCGCTTTCCGTAGATGCGCTCTTACGCAGACGGAAGGGTACAGCAATACCGGTCCTCGAAAGGTCTACGAAATACGCGGCTCCGCTCAATGCCATGATCGCGTTGATGGGAGTCATCTATTTCTTTCCCGGCGTCTGGAAAGTGGCGCGCAATGGGTTGCATTGGTTCAGCAGTTCCAATATGCAAAATATTATCGCCACCAAGCTGCTCGAAGGTAAGCCCAATGCACTGCAGTCGTGGGTCCTGCACCAACCGACCCTGCTGCTTCTTGCCAGTATCGGTACCATTCTCTTCGAGGTTGGCTGGATTTTTTTCGCCGTGAACAAACATTCCAGGCCTTTCCTGGTCGTGGGCGGTCTCGCCTTTCACAACACCACCGGATTTCTGATGAACATTTTCTTCGCCCATCTCCAGATCTGCTACGTCGTGTTAGTAGATTGGGGACACGTGTATTGCTGGCTCGCACCAGGATTCGGTCGCGCGGTTGAGAAAGATGGCGTCGCCACGACGCCCCTTGCTTCTATGGTGAGCTTGCCCTTCAAGGCGGTCGCTGCCGTAATCATCGCTGCTATGGTCATCGCCGGGATGCTCCATGCACAGGCGGGATGGCCCATTGCCTGTTATCCAACCTTCGACACAGCTGACAGCGGAACCCTTCGCGAGGTCAGCCTTCAGGCTACTGGCACCAACGGAGGGATCTACCGCCAGACGTTGAGCTTCGACCCTCTGCTTCAGCGGCAATTTCAAGCTTATAACTGGCAGGGCATGGTGAATCTGATTACGCTTCCCGGAAGGCCAGTTTCAGAACAGCGGGTTAAGGCAATTGTGCAACTATGGCAAGCGGCTTACCACCACCAGGATATCTATGCGGCCCAGGTCTATGTCGACACCTATGACCTCTCAAAGGACCATAGCTACCCCTTCAGCCACAAACTCCTGGCCAATCTCCAACTTGATCGATAAAGTCAGAGAGTCACTCAAAGCCCGAAGGCCTGAATGTACTGCCGGCCGGCAACACTGCGGCTGTACAGCTGCTCAACCAATTGCCGCGCGGCAACACCATACCGCCGGCGATGGCCTTCATGCTTCAGTAGCAGCCTGAGCTGTTCGGCCAGGCTTTCGCTGTTACCCCGCGTAAACAATGCTGCCGCTTCGCCGCCGCCGCTGATCTCGCGATGCACCGGCAGATCACTAAAAATACAAGGCAGCCCATAAGCCATCGCTTCCAGTGAAACCAGGGGTAAACCCTCGGGGCCTAACGATGGATTAATGAAGACAGTCGAGTCCTGGTAGAAGCGCGAAGGATCGGTTTGAAAGCCGGCGAAGTGCACATCCATTTGCCTGGCCTCTCGCTCCAACTGCGCCCGGTACGGTCCATCGCCAACAATCGTCAGCGACACATCGCCAACCTGTTCAATGGCCCGCAGGATAAACTGCACCCCTTTGTATTCTTCCAGCCGGCCAACGAAAAGAAGTCTGGGACGCGCACCTACTGAAAAATTGTGCCGGAAAGTCAGAGGAGGCTGAACCCAATTGGCAATAACCTTGACCCGGTCCGCGGGAAGGGTTTTTCGAGCGATCTCGCCTACCGTTTCAGAAACGCAAACCACCTGGGAGGCGAAGCGCAA
>Ga0302176_10000577_pt1 | contig 21315 bp, 28 predicted proteins | sample I_Palsa_E1_1_FD_198787 | JGI IMG/M metagenome (GOLD analysis project Ga0302176, IMG submission 198787) | Peat permafrost microbial communities from Stordalen Mire near Abisko, Sweden - I_Palsa_E1_1 | ecosystem: Environmental > Terrestrial > Soil > Palsa > Peat permafrost | place: Sweden...
GTCGGAAACAGGTGGTGCTCGATCTGGCAGGTCAAGCCGCCGGTGGCGTAGTCGACGCCGGGATGCTTCTTGATGTTCCGGCTGGTCAGCACTTGTTCGCGGAAGAAATTCACGGCTTTGGCGCCATCGAGCAACGGCATTCCCTGATGGTTCGGAGCGAAGATCAGCGTCAGATACAGTCCTAAAAACATTTGCTGGGCTAGGAAGAACAAAACTGCGTGCCGCCAGCCGAGCAGAAAACACAGCAGGCCTAAAAACCAGCACAGATGCAGAACCAGGAAGCCCACCTCAATCACCGGATGCGCAACTTTGTTGCGCAGCAGGTACCGCACGCTATCGACCTTCAGCACGAACGCTTCCAGCAAAGACAAAGGGAAGAAGCAAAAATGCTGATAACGCACGGAGAGGCGGGCGAACCCGCGCTTGCCCACGGCCTGCTCCTTCGTAAACGCGAATAGTGGTATTTCTACGTCGGGGTCGGCGGTAATGTGATTTGGCGAGCAATGATGCAGATTGTGTTTGTTGAGCCACCAGCTATAGCTAAATCCGAGTAGAAGATTCGAATGAATCAAACCGAGTACTTCGTTCCCAGCCGGCTTGCTGAAAATTTCCTGATGGCCGGCGTCGTGAACGATAAAACCTAGCTGCGCGAACACGAACGCCAGGAAAGCGGCATTGAGCAGCTCAATCCAAGGATTGTGAAACGACTTTATCAGCAGAAAAGCGGCGACTAGGAGCACCATGTTTAGAAGCATCTTCCAGGCGTAATACGCCGGCTGCTTGGCGAGTAATCCACTTTCCCGAACGAGTGCTTGCAAGTCGCGAAATTCGTCGCCCGCTGCTGAGGTCATCGTTTCCTTTAGCTTTAAACGCCCTAGTTATAACCAGCAGCCGCTTTTGAAGAGGGAAAATGGTGCGCCCGGCAAGAGTCGAACTTGCGACCTTTTGGTTCGTAGATAGTCCGGGTCAAAATCCAAATAGCTTGTTTGGTGTCGCTTACGAATCTACCCCACTACTCTGAATCCCGCAATGATACCTAGAGACCTAGTTAGAGGCTGGACCGCTGGTGACGCGGTTTCTGCCCTGCTTCTTCGAACAATACATTGCTTCATCAGCGGCCTGCAGAAACTCCTCGGCACTTGAGTCAGACAAGTGGTCTGTTGCGATCACGCCGATACTAGCGGTCACCGCGATTTCTCCGCCTGCTTTGCTCGATTCGACCTCTCGACGAATCCGCTCGGCGGTAGCAAGAGCCTCGCCCGTCGAATAGTCGGGCAATAGGACGGCGAATTCATCGCCACCCCATCGGTACAGCGTACCCTTGCGCCCAACTGCTTTTAAGATCGCATCAACGGCGCGTTGCAAGCAGTCGTCACCGGCGAGATGCCCATGTGTGTCATTCACTTCTTTAAAGTGGTCCAAATCGATAAGTATGAGTGCAGCTTCCACTCTATCTGTGCGGAGCGCAGCAAGGTCACGGTTGAAATCATTTTTGGATGGCAGCTCAGAGAATCGAAGGTTTCTTTGCCCCTGCGATCTTGCCGCAATCTCCTCGGCGGGCGGCCAACCTGCAGCGATCAACTTGTCGGTGGGCCTCATCGAGTCATCAATCGACCCTCGCGCGAGCAATCCCTGAGCCGACAGAACGGTGGCAGCGACCAGCAAATCCTTGGTCGAAATCCCGAGGTATTCGGCATCCCACGGGTCAACAATCCACACATCTTTGTGTTTTCCGTCGAAATAAAACCCGAGATTATATGCCTTCCCAACGAGAAAACTTTGGGTTCGTTTCACGTCGGTTTGCGGTTCTCTGTCGTCGTCCCCTTGATCCGAGGTCTCAAAATGCAGATTTTGATAACTTTCCTGCCGAGCCTTGCCGTCAGAGAAGACAATTTTCCGGTTGTCTACCGACCGTCTGACGCGATTGGCAATATATCGAACCATGTCGAACGTAGTCGGGCCAAAGACGCCAGTGGCGACCTCGACACCACACCTCGCGCTCTGGCTGTTTGCAGCGTCCGTTACTGTTACAGGAATCCAGCCCCGACCGGCCTTCATCGGCTGTCCCACCTCGACCGGCCACGCCATTTCGACGGAGATCGCGTGACCCGACTCGCAGAAAAACAATTCGGGTGAGCCAAACTGGGCTCGACCCGCAATCGCTAGCGAATATCGATCGAGACTAGTCTTGTATTCGTCGGTCGCGGGTAGGTCGCTCAGGAAGGAATCGTTCAGAACTATGTTCGTTCGTCGTCCTTCCTTGCCCAGCAAAAAATATGTTGCTCTTCGTTCAGGCCAAGGACGCTGCTGCTGGAATATCTGAAGCCCCCGATGCTTCAACGCAAGATCAAACAGCGTTAGGCCTTGTTGTACTTGAGGATTAGGATTACCCATCGCGGTGATTTTTACTCGTAGAATGCGTCTTCAGAATAACAATTCGAGTGTACGGCTTCAAATCATCGGCCCCGACTACCTGAACCCCTCACGGCTTTGGCCACGGCAGCGCGGACATCTAAGCCCAAATTGAAGCCACGATATAATGCCCGGGAGGCAAAAACGACGGATGCTCGACTACCCAGCACTCTCTGCACGTTTTCGGAATTCGTCGAGATAGAACTTCGATTCCTCTTCCGAACCCAGAGCAATATCGAGCAATAAACGTAAGGCCATGACGGGGCCGGGAACGATCTTCGTTTCATCGATGTCCGCACCGCGCAAGTCTGGGTCTGTCGCGATTTCTACATTCACGATCCACCATCGTTCGATCTTATCCAGAAGCATCGCCATTTCAGTGAGCCGTACGGGAAACTCCGCAGGCAATCCATTTGAAATCACCGTCAGGAGTCCGTGAGCAAGTATGTTCCGCAACTCCTTGATTCTTCCGTACGTGGCAATGTCCGCGTCGTCGATCACGTCCATTTCTTTCAGCCATTCGAGGGACGCATGAGTGGGGCTCGAATTTCTCGACAGAACCTTAGTAGTGTATTCGGGCTCGACCCTCCAGCCGTTTTCGTCGAAGCCGTCCGTGTAGAAGTCCTTGATGCGATCAACGATCGTCGTTTTTAGATTCTCAAACGTGGCGATATACACGGACGCGGCGATGAGGGCCGGGCGCAACTCGTCCGGGTCGAGAAACTTTTCCCATGAGATTTGAACGTCCTTATTCAACTTCTCTCTCTTGGGGTCGCGCATCTCGCGCCTCCTTCAGAATCATACAATCACCTCGGGGCTGCCCGATGATTCCGACCAAGTCAATCAACTGACTTTTTACTAACACCGTGTTGAGCGAACGCGGCCTGTGTGATACGAATGGAGACGGAACGGGAAAGAATGCGATGGACGGCACAAAATTTTAGAGCGCGGATAAGTCTTGGAGCTGAAAGTGAAAGCATCTGCTTTACTAGTTTTGACTCTGCTTTTTGCAGCTAGCATCGATTCTCAAAATCTGGCCACGAAACGCGTGATGCTTTCGCCCAAATCAAATCTCGACACAGCAAGCGTCTCTGAAGGCTTCTCGAAGTACTGCCCGAACGTCGTCGTGACGGAGAACGAAGTAAAGGCAGACTACATCTTAGAGGCCGCCAATAAGACAACCTACTCGGACGGAGATTCGTCTAGCCATTGGCACTTTACTCTGATGAACAAAGACGGCGATGTCCTAATGACCACGCATCCCGAACAACACTTCAAGGACAGCGTGAAAGGTCAACGATTCAAACATCATTTTGTTTCGCTCTGTCAGTACATCAACAACAGTGGGTAAGACCATCCCCAGAAGTAGAGGAATCGAAGTGCGCCTCAGACTATTTCCGTTTGCGGTTGCCGCGACGATTTCGGTCGCCGCAATCGGCTGCTCGAATGCAAAGCCCGACCCACCTGTCGTGACACCGAAAATCGTTGAGACAACTGCGACACTCCAGCAGCAGAAGATGTGTGCGCAGCAAGCTAAAGTAAGTTTTGATGAATTTGACAAGGCACCTACGCGGGGACTAAAAATCATGACGATCTCGTCGAGTTATACGAATCATTTCGACGCAAACACGACCACCTGTTACGTCGAGATTTTTTATTCATTCTCGATGGATGGCGGTAAGACGATGACCACGTCCAAAGTTGTTTCCGACGCATTCGAAGGCCGAACATATGCCTCATACATGTGGACTTCGGACAGAGTGAAAAAGTATTGGGAAGTTAAACCCACTTTATGTACTGTGACTCCCCGCAACCAAGACGAAATAATCTGCCAATCCGACACCGAGTTCGACAGCCTTGTGCTCACGCATTTTGGTACCGGCGAATAACGGCCAGCCGTGTCAGACGATCCAAAAGTGTTTATGCTGGACACAAACGTGTTCAACGAATTTTGTGACGGCAGTCTTCCTCTCGATTGCCTGCGGGGCCGTCGGCTTCTGGTAACCGGGATTCAAGAGGAGGAGTTGTGGAACTGTAAAGAGGAAGTCCGGCGCAATGCGCTTCGAGACACTTTCGAGAAGGTCAGCGCCGATTCGGAACCGGCAGCGCAATTCATCTTCGACATGGCGGGAGCAGAATTTGATCGGGGAAGCTGGGGGGTCAACGATCACACTCACGAAGCGATGCTTATTCGCTTGCGAGAACTTGAGGGCGTTACGCCCGGCTCGAATCAGGTCGCAGACGTGTTGATTGCTGAGACGGCCATGCGGCGTAACGCCGTCTTGGTTAGCGGCGACAAGAATCTGCGAACGATGGCCTCGGAGTTCGGCGTTGAAGTGATGTCGCTGAATGAATTCGCGGCGCTCTAAAATGCAAAACTGTTTACTTACAAATTTGTTGGCTTAGAGCCAGCCGAATCACCGACTCCGTACTACTACGGCAGTCTTCCGGCGTAACCGGAAATCGGGCATATCCTCCGATTCGACGCGGGCAAAACGTATCGTGTCGTTCACGTTGAGGGCAAAGGGCTCGTTGGCCGCACGGCGAAAGAAGACCGCGAAAACCAAAGCGAGCTAGCATAGGCCGAAATCAATCGGGGTGAGCACGTTCCGACGCTGCGCCTGCGAAGCGTCGAGGACCGACCTGCAAGGACTCCCGCGACAATCGATACCCGCACCCGTAAGTCCACTAGCCTCCATAAACGGAGCAATTCCGTTAAGACTTTCCATAAGCCGACTGAATCGGCTGAACAAGCTACGATAGTTGTCCCTCCGCAGGAGTAACGGGTAGTCGGCAGGTCGTTCGAGTTTGAAGAGATCAAGTTGGCCAGTCAGAAAAATCGGAAGAAACGGTTGCGGGAAAAGCGAAAAGAAAAAGCAAACCGCGTCAGTAAGGCACGTTCGCTCGATTAGGATGGTTATCGCTCGCCTCACCGTAAAACGAAGGCTAGCCTTCCGGTTCGTCGCCGCGAGTGGTAGGAGCCTTGTCTTCGTCGCGTTGAGGAATATAGAGCCAAAAATTGACGGGGTTTTTTGGCTTAAACGTGGAAAGCCCTCTGCGAGATTTGAGGCTGATTCCCGCTGTGTTCGCTTTACACAGGTCGTCAAAATCACGCAGAAGTGTGAACCGTTCTCGTTCGCTGCTCGTGGCAACAAAGCCTTCAGCTGCCGGCAGGAATGACTTCTGCGCGGAACATCCAGCAGTCCATAATTCGTACCGGTCGTATTTCTCGTGAGAGAACGCGGCCATCCCCGCGAAGAGGTCTGCCATCTGGATCAGGGGCTCCCGGTGAGACTGGCAAGGCGTCACTTCGCGAATGCTGAACGCCCGGTTCAACGTGATCGTCAGGCCGGGGAGCGTCGGATCGATTTTGTACTTCTCGCCTGTGTATCCGACGTAATCCTTGACTGCGGCCCAGTCCATGCTGGTGTTCTCGTCCGGATACAAAATCCAATCACATCCAGCTGGCCAACGGTTGTTCAGCACGTTTTTGAAGATGTGAAAGTACATCCTCTGTAGGTTCGCTACGTCGTCGCGGGAATTTACCGCGTGGCGGCCATCGTGACAATCCCACACCAGCACATCGATCCGCATCCGGCTTAGGAAAGCCCACCGAAGGGCGAACCGAATCGTCTTCAGCGCGGCGAATCGATATTTCGCACCGGCAACTTTATGCCACTTCAGTTCAGAAACCTGAGACTCAGCGAGCAGACCGCCTAACTCCAGCGTGGCGGACTCCACGAGATCGCGTTTCAACGTCACTAGCGCGACGGCGCGAAATCGTCCGATGTTGTGCATCGTTTCGTCTGCATATCCGACAAAGGTTTCGGTTTGGACGTTCATGGGGATGGCCTGCTGCTTTCCGCGCCGAACGGCAAACACTTCACGATAGTTGATTCTATCCGCGGCATGGTACGTTCGGATAATGAATATCCCAGTTAATCCAACTTGCCGCAATTGTGGAGAGCCTTACGTCGGCTCGTTCATCGGTGGTGAAGGCGGCTTTGACTGGAACTGCGCAAGGTGCCGCCAACCGAACACGGCAATACTGGATTTAGACTTCACGATTGGATTTCAAATCTGGCAAAAGGCCACCTACGAGTTGACGCAAACGAAGGACGCCTCGATGGCCGTGGTTTTGTCAGCCGCAGCCGTGGATTCGGGGCTGTCGTTTTTCTTTCAGAAGTGGACTTCAATCGACGAAAGTTTGCGCGGCAACAACATCACAGACGAAGACATCGAGGAACTTCTTCTAAAACTCACTCGCATCACAGACAAGTTCAAGGACGTGTCGAAGCTACTCGTTGGGATAACATTCCAGCAGTTTGTGGAATCCTCGCCGGAGTGGCAGAGCGCGGTTGCAAAAATGCTGCCTGAACTCGACACGAAGTCGTTGGTAAAAAGCATTGAGATGAACTTATTCTGGCCGCGAAATAGAATTCTACACGCGGGTAAACCCGCAACGATGGCGCAGGCTATGTTGGCGGTGAAAATTGCGCGAACGTGCCTTGACATCCTGAACGCAATGGACCATGAAAAGCGAAAGACGCTTCCTTAGCGCACGACGCTTCGAGCGCGACGAATACAATTTGGTGCGCCAGTTTCCGGACGACCCATCGATGCACATAATCAATGTGATTCTGGGAAATTGCGTCGTCGACAATCCGAAGCACTGCACAATCTCCGTCAGTGATCTGACGGCTATAGTGACGACTTACATACAGATGCTCGAACGCGGTGGACAATTGCTGCACGACGGCGTTCCTCGTCCGTGCCACGTATGCGGACATGGCCACTATGACAGCAAAGGGTACCCGCAACTCATGCCGCAAATCCCGCCCGGAAGCCAAATCGGGCTGCAGGTTTGGGTGGACGGTAAGCAGACGACACTTGGCGTGTTTCCTTTCTCTTGTAGTACTTGTGGTCATGTCGAGTTCTTCACTCGTCCCACTCCGACGTTTAGGTCGGAAGCCTAATATGCGCGGAGGTGCCACTGTGACTGCAGCGCGCAAAATGATTTTTGCGGCCCTGATGTTAGTAAGCGTGGCCTCGGTTTCAATCGTTGACGCGCAGCAAAAGGAAAGCGCATTTCCTACCAACGACGAGGTTGATACGCTGCTCACACAAGCAAATCGGGCGATGGCGCAGTACAAGGCTACGGTCGATTTAGAATCCAAGGCAGGGTTCGATTCCGACTCGCTGGCGACGGATCGCCAATTGATCGAAGTCTGGCCGAAAATGTTGGCGGCACTGAAGCAGAATCCGCAGGGATTCAACAGCGAAATGGGTTTTCTGTTCGTGAGTTCCCTCGATGACGCATCGCGGAACTCTGCCGTGTGCGGCGGCGAAGCAATGCGGCAGTCATCAATTAAACTAGCAAAGCATGAGACCGACGGAGTAGAAGAATTGCTCACCCTCTACGATCAATGTACGAGTGCCTCGACCCTCCTCTACACGGTGAGCGAGACTGCTGCCAGTTTGCACCGAAGGTATCTCCACGCAAACGCGCAACTCACGAACGAGTCAGTTGCAGCAATGCAAAAATGCGCGGATGCGCCGTCCCGAGCGACCAAGAAGCAACCAACGAATTGAGTTTTGTTGGACGCTTCGTTTGAGTGGTTCAATGAAGCAAGTAAACAATTGGGTGGGTAGGATGGTCATCGGAGAAAGGCTCAAAGCGTAGCTAATAGCGGAGGGTGATTTCTCACGAAGGCTGTAAGCGAGTCGTTCCATTTCTAACGGGCAAGGTTGAACATCCGTCGCGCTTCCTTCTTAAACGCCGCCACTCGATTTTTAATTTGCCGAATCCCTTCGGTACTACCCGCTTCGCGATCAAATCAAAACTTTCACGCGGATAGTCGGCGGCCCTGTCGTAAAACGAAACTGCTAGATCGCTTTGCGGTAAGGACAGATCGGGAGCGACTGGACGTTTCCGTTTCACTCCAGTAATTTAATGCTTACAATCGCCGAGGAAAGGTTCTTGAAGTCGCGACGCTGGGAGTGCAGATGAAATACGCCGTGTTTGTCCTGCTCGTGATGTTTGTAACTTCTCCGTGCTGGCCCCAAAATTCCGACGTACCTTCGAAAGAGGAAATCACCGAGTTAGTCCAGAAGGCTGACGAAAAAGTTACCAATTTCGAGGCCGCAAATGAATCAGCGAAGACACTTGTATCAGACAGCGTCTTTCAAAAAGGTCGAGAGGCGGCCTCTACGGCTCACACGATCATTTCTGCGGTCAAGAAGAACGGCCCATCGGCGTATGCGTTGGTCGGTTTGATAGTCACTCTGGACGATGTTTCGCTTAACGCTGCGAACGGAGCACAGGGAATTTCGAGGCGAGCGATGGCCGACGCTGTGTCCGGGAAGACCGTCAGTTTAAATGCCTTGGCCGCAGCCGATGCGCTCAACGTCGCCCAGTCATCCCTGACGGACATCTCGGAGTTGATTACTCACGCAACGCTTCGTCTCATCAAGGCTGAAGAAACTGTGATTCAGAATTCAGCGAAACAGCAATGAAGGTATGTCGTGCTGCACGACGGCATGCGTCGTAGCAACCGCCGAGTCTATGACACGCGTGCGCCTCTAAGTTAGCGAAAACTAACAAATCATTCGTATTCGGACGTGTCGTCCGCCCGCATGAGATCGTAATTTAGAGAATTGCAAAGCACGTGATTAATAAACGTACTAAAACCGCTGATGGGATCGTCGCCCTCTTCCCAGTGAGATTCGATCAGCCGTTCGATGCTGATATCTACCGTGCGATTTCTCATCATCGTGCCGAGGAGAGGTATCGATTGGGATGAGCCCATCGTGATCTTGTAGCGATCCCAGACGAACGCCGGAAAGGGGGGCGACGGTGTTACCGCTTCCTCGCAGTCTAATTTTGCAGTTCCATGTTTAGTTGCCAAAGGCTTTGTGCTGTTGGCGGGTCTGAAAAATTCGATTTCGTAGTCAAGCGTGACCTGATATCCGATTTCTGTTTTTGTTCTTTCGATGTGACCTGTCGTCACAGCTCGAATATCTTGGGGCGGTTGCGAATGGGGATCAATTCGACTCACTTCGACGGACATTTTTATCCCCGAGCTAACGTCGTTGGTATACTTCTCGTGGGAAAGGATTTTGACATCGCTGGAGGTAATGTAGGGTTTGACGGTGATTCTCTCTCCGGTTCGAGTCTTTGCCTCAAGTGGCACCGTCATTGACATTGTGCTGGCCTCCGTTTCGTTTGTTCCGGGACTCGATGCGACCTCAGGTCGCCTACTGTCGAAAGCCTAGCACAAATTTGATGGCCTCATATTGACAGGTACCTTCGTACTGTTGCCAACATCCCGGATGCCATCGTAATATGTCCCCGTCATCAAGAGTGAGTGTCGTCGTTTGGCACTCCGGCAACCGAGCCCAGAGAAAAGGGTCACGGTGCCCGCCTCCAGAAATTGGGGGGATGTGGCCAACGGGGCAAAAAACCACCGTACTCACCCTTCCCAATTTATAGTGCTGGCGGCTTTCTCTGGTGCACGGAGAAAGAGAATGCCGAATAACGCATGCACGCCACACGCATCAAATTCCGAACTCGATTTCAAACTTGAAAATCACGGCTCTCTGTTCCTGCTTCGACCGCTGAGTGCTGCGGCCAAAGAATGGATGCAGCGGAACCTCCCGGTCGACTCGCCCGAAACTCAATTCTGGGGTGACGCCATCGTCATCGAGTCGCGGTATGTCGAAGCGATTTTGGATGGAATCCTCGGCGATGGGCTGGTGCTGCGATGAGCAACGCCGCTGAGATCCGAATCCGGGACAATCGGCACTTTGCTCAAATGCTGCGGAAAAGACTCGAAAGTCGCCACGGAAACGGAGCACTGCGCGAAACGCTCGCGCTCTTGAGCGATTCCGAACTGGTCGATTTATGGCTCCGAAATGAGCAGCAAGGAAAAGACCACGCGGCAAAACGACGTGCAGAGAAAGAGGCCAACCAGTGACGGACTTCATAGAGTGTCCGAGTGGCGGTGAACATGGCGACGAACCCAGTTACACGACAATCAATGGCTATCCGGTTTGTGCCAAGTGCGGAAACTCCACGCGCAATCGAAATCAAATCATTTGTGCTCCATGCCGAAATCGTACGCGACTTGTGTTTACCGAGAAGGATCGAGAATTCTTTCAGCAAATAGGAATTTCGATATGAAGAAAACGACGGGCAGTCTGCTTGATCTGGCACAACAGATGGCGGATTCGTTTCGACGGTCGATGCCAGTCCAGCAGAAGCGAACGCGGAAGGCGATCTACGAGAAAGTGACAGGAAAACCGTTTTGCGAGAAAAGATCAAACGTACCAAGTCGTGATTAAAAGCCGAAACCGGAAAAGTGAAGTTCTACTTCATATGGACGGTCACGCGACTAATCAGGCTTGAGAATTGCATCGGCAAACACGGCTTAATTCGCAGTTGAGCTGCTAAGCACATAGATATTCACGTCATGCGCCACGGCCGCGTACTGCGTGGTCTTGGCCGGAACGATGTCCGGTGCTCCCGGCTGAGAGCCGCAAGGTATCACATCGCTAGCTTCGCCGACGGCCATGATGATTTCTGCGGGAAGCATCAAGAGGAAAACGATAGCCACAAATGGGGCTTCGGCGACCTTCTCGATTTTTTCATTTGCTGTTGTGAAATGTACTTTATCTGAGTCGTCCATCTGATTGTACCGTCCGCGCAGGGACACCAGTTCCACCTTGCTCCCGTCCGGCGCGGTCATCGGGTCCATTTTCCAGTCGATGGTTCCGCGTTTGCAGTTTCTCTTTCCCGCGTGCCGCACTTTCGTTACGTGCGCCGTAACCACCCAACGGGCAGGTAGCACGATTTGATTTCCGCTCATCACGGCTCGGGTCAGTTGGAACTCCACGCGGTCGCCCACTTTCGAGGATTCCGAATCGATCGTCGTCTGCATTAAAAGCGCTAGCTCCTGCCCTCTTTCCAGCTTCGTCGTAGTCGTCGCTGCCTGCTGCACGAACGCTGATAGCGCGTCCTGCGCCATCACGCCCGAGAGAAAAATACCAGCCAGCGCCAACCGGCCCAACACCCGCCAGATTCTTTTTGTCCACTGCCATACTTTTGTGCGCATGTTCGCTTCCGCCTTCCGACGTTAGCAGCCGTCGTAATAGCAACGGAAGCCAGCATGGAGGAAGAAGATCCAGCAGAGGCGGGCGACTAGGACACTTTTTCAACTGTCCCAACCACGAAAGGTTGCCGCGCCTCTTAGTAATTCCTGATAAACGCGGCTATCGGACAAACGAAATCCAATCAAATCCACTTGTCCGGTAACGCGACTAATCAGGAGTTGACGGGCTGTCTTCGCCAGAGAACGACGCTCCAAGCGAGGCACATGAAAGCAATGGCGAGGACAATCACGTAAAAGGTCACACCGAAGTCATCCACCCACGTGCCATCCTGCTCATATCCCAGCTTCCAACGCCGTTTATTCAACTTGGTGCCGACAGGCATACTCCTCGGAAGTGACGCATCGGTCGGCCCCGCTGTGTAGCGGAATTCCCGGCCATCGGAACCCAAAATCGTGTACTCGGTTGTGTACCGCGAACCGCGACTGGACGGAATATCGCGGCTGCTGGTTACCGTGCCGTCAATTTGAAGCCAGAGCCGATTTCCTAGCGTAGCGAGGCCAAACGCCCAAATCATCCAGAGTGCCCAGATGGCAAGAACGACAGGTCTTATGTTTGCGTTTGAATTCATTCACTGATTTTAGTACGGCACTTGTCCGGTTACGCGACTAACCAAGACTTGACAGCCACGTCTGATTAAATTCAGGCGATTGAGGGCTCGAATTGCACTAATTCGACGGCAATCTAGGGCGGAATGAAACAGCCTCGAAAAAAACTCGCTTACGTTGCCATCGTTATTGTGGCTCTCGCATTTCGGCTGTTCCAAATACGATGCCCCCTTCTACGGGATACACGCGAAAGGAGGTTGACACTAGATTTGATTACGATTCGGTTGGCTATCGAGGACTACTGCCTCGATAAGGAACGAGGACCGCGCACACTGCAAGACCTAGTGGACGCTCATTATCTACCAGAGATTCCGGTTGACCCGTTTACGCAAAGAGAAGACTGGGTCCCAGACATAGACGACCCTCGCGCTGGCGTAGTCGGACCAGAAATCCTAAGCGTGAATTCGGCTTCGGACCAAGTTGGTTGCAATGGCATTGCTTACAAAGACTGGTGAACTACGCGTAGATCCAGATAAACGCGGTTACCGGACATGTGCCGATCAGCCAATTCTCAATGTCCGGTAACGCGACTTATCAGGCGTTGAGGAATCTGTTCCATTGCAACGGCACGTCCGTAAACGGATACTTTCGATTATGGCGGGCAGCCCACGACGTTCGGCAACAATAGTTGTTCTGGTTCTGGTTCTGGTCGTTCTTATCATCGCGTCAGTTCGATTCATCATTGCGTGGGCCAATCGACCGGCTGTTCCGACAGTCTACGCAATGAAGCAGATTCGCCTAAACAGCGGCCAGACGGTGTACTTGAAACGACAAGCCTCGTCGATGAATCACGACCACCTGAGTCTTTCACTGAACGGAGACCGCTGTCGGGATGAGGATTGGAATATCGACTTTCGATTCCGATCCTTGGATGCCCCAGACGAGCCCGTCTATTACGTCGCTGGCGACAATACTTTGACGATCTTCGATACGCTCGACGAGCCCACGCAGCTAAAGTGGCCGTTTAAAGTTCGCCAAGAAACTCTACCGCTTAAAATTGAGCAGCACTCTCATGACTCGACGGTCTCGGTGGTAGAGATTCGCGCCAGCGATCTAACGTCGTGTCCCTGAGTTTTTTCTCGCCTTAAATCACACCAAATCCCGATCAATGCCGTTACCGTACATGTTGAACCGCGCCAAAAGTAGATGTCCGGTAACGCGACTTATCAGGCCCTAATGCACCTGCGCGGTAATCGAACCAGAGTCTCCAACACGCAGCACAGGACAATGTGACGGCATCTGATCAAAAGCGGGTCCAGCAAACCTACTTCGGAGATAGGTTCTAATTGTGGACGGTAGCCCGCGCTTCGCGTTTGCGTTGGCGAGCGTCGATGATTCGTTTTACACCCCAGACATAAAGCACCCAATTCACTGCGATGGCCAACGCCGCATACCACTCCGACGCACTATGGATATTCCTAAGAACTATCGGCATAAAAATAATTGCGCCAGGGAAGGCGAGTAACATCAAGCAAGCGTAGCCGACGGGCCGAGCTATTGTTGAAATCAGATAATGAATTCCAGTCTCGCTACCCCAGGAATGTGGAATGCGGCCAGTGAGAAATGAAATAGCGAGAAGGCCTAGCCCCACAAAAGACACGATCAATGCGGCCTTGCCGGTTGACTTGTAGCGTTCCGGTATCATTTCGATCCTGAAGGAGAACCGCGATATGCCGATCGAGTACCAATCAAGAGTTCTGATTCGTTGTCTGTCGTTTGCGAAATTATAAAGCAAACTCCTGACTAACGCCGTTACCGGACAAGTGGCGATCCGCGGATTCCCAATGTCCGGTAACGCGACTTATCGGGAGGTAGCGCGAGGTAGCGCCTCAATTGCTCGGTATCGCCCCAATTTGCTGCATCAGTCCAAGCAAATCGGGTTGGCCATATTCCTCGACGATTTGACCGCTTGAGAAACGATAGAAATTCATCGCCTGAACTTCTATTTTCTTTCCGGTCGGTGGAACACCAAAGAATGCGCCTTGGTGGGTTCCTCTCATCGTGAAACGCGCCGCTACTTTGTCCGCTTCCGCAACTGTGTCCTCCAACGTCCATTGAATGTCAGGAAAGCCGCCGCGCATCATTCCGATAATCGCCAAGTAACCATCCGGCCCCCGCATGGCCTCGGGGCGTCCCGGAACATGGAATATCGCGTTGGGTGAAACCAATTCTGTGGCCAATTTCTCGCTTGCCGTATTGATGAACTCTGTAAAGCGCTGCATGACTGCTTTGTTCGCTTCGATTGTCATCGGACACCCGCACCGCACTTGAATTAGCAGACAGCATAACAGTTCTCAAGTCCTGATTAACGCCGTTACCGGACAAATAAAGTGTTACTTCTAATGTCCGGTAACGGCGTTAATCAGGATTTGCCAAGCAGTTTGTGACGCTTCATACTCTGGAAACAATGACGCAAGCGCAGATCGATGGCCAGAAGCTTGCGGAACTACTGCTCATCGAATTCCCCGAGCTCCGAGATGACCTTCAAGAATCGCATGGCTTAGTACATCTCCAAAAAAATGGAATTTAGACTCCTCACGCAGCGAGCATTCGAATGTGGGGATTGGGGTACTGTTGAAAAATGTTTGCGGCTTCCTGGTACTCCTTCTTCTGCTCGGCGGTTCATCGGTTGGTCAGAGCAACCAGTTGCCTTTTGACTTCCATCAACTCAACGGGATCATATTTGGCGCTGTCAGCCGCCATCCTGATTCTTCCGACCTCGCCGTAAAAATTCTCGGGAGTCTTAACATTTTTAAGTTCCAAGAGGAAGTCGCACGCGGTAATTATCTGGCCGCAGGCCGTGGTGTCATTTGCCATGCCTCATCATACGCCCTTTGCTATGTGATGTTTCTTTCTAGGTCATCAACCGTGACAAACGCGGCGCCGTGTGCTACTGTCAACGGCGTCCCACTAGCATCCTGCCGCGATGTCCTCCACGGCACCCTGCGAATCTGACAGAGCTTCAGCTCAGCAAGGGTTCCTTCCTGGTCTACGATTCGAGGTGCGACGTGTCCGAGAATCAGCCGTCTCTCCAACCATCTACTGTTCCTCCTAACTCAGTCGAAATTCCATCGTGGAAAACAGCCTACGAAAAGACGATGTGGGAGTTAGACAAAGAGAAGCTTCTTGCCTTAATCCACGCAGCAGAGGGCGAGTTGTTTGAGCGATGGCAGGCACTCGGAGACAGTCCCGCCCACACGCGAGAGCGAGCGGCGATGAAGATAGCAGCGGATGATTTGCTTGCGATTAAAATTCACAGGCTGGGATGGCCTGACCCTTGTCAATAAATGGTAGGCACGATTCGCTAATCGACTAGGTGAAAGCGTTCGATAAAAGCGGGCCACTCGTCTTCTACCGAACATGTAGCAAGTGCAAATACGATTTCATCGGGACGAAAAAGCAAACGCGTTGCGCGTCCTGTCGCCCAAAGAATAGATAGAATGCTAGGAACCCCCGGGCAAGTTGGCTGTCACGAATGGTGAGCACCGGGAAGTATGGTGATATCGTCACCCGCTGTACTAAATGGGTTACGAACTCAGATAAATGCTGTTGGCTATAGCAGTCTGCAAAGAAAGAGGTAAATGCGATGCTCATTTCCTCGATTCAGAGAGCATGGCAAAGTCGGCTCAGGCTCTCGCTGACCTCGTCAACTTGTTCACGACTAATCTGATTGAAGAACGGTAATGCGAGGCTACGCTGGGCCTCGAACTCAGTAACTGCAAGTATTGGTCTGTGTTCCGACTGGTTATTATAAGCACGTTGAAGATGAATCGGACCGAAATATCGGCCCAGAGCGATGCCCAAACCCTTCATTTCTTCGTAGATCCAATCACGGTGAATTTCGCTGAAGCTTTCGCCGAGACGGACAACATATACGAACCAACTGATTTTGCGATTTGGCAAGACGAGTGCAGGACGGCGTAGCTGTGGAACTGAAGACAGTCGCGAGTCGTAATGACGAGCAACCGACTCACGCCGTTCTAAAATGGGATTGAGCCTCCCTAACTGGGAGATTCCAAGCGCGCAGTTGATCTCCGAAAGCCGATAGTTATATCCAACCTCGGTATGCGCGAGCCAGGCGCCCGGCGCTCCGATTCCTTGATTACGCAAGGACCGAACTCTTCTCGCGATCTGTAGGTCGTTGGTGACCACCGCTCCACCTTCACCGGTGGTGATTTGCTTATTCGGGTAGAAAGCGAAGGTGGCGACATCGCCGAACGTACCGACTTTCCTGCCACAATATTCTGCTCCGATCGCTTCGCACGCGTCTTCAATGACCGCGACCCCGTACCGCTTCGACACTTCCAGAATGCGATCAATTTCAGCAGGAACGCCGAAAGTGTGAACAAGGATGATGGCCTTCGTGCGATTGGTAATGGCTGCCTCTAGGCGTTCAGGATCAAGATTGAGAGTAGCGGCGTCCACATCGACGAAAACAGGAATCGCACGTTCGTAGCGGACCGCATTCGCGACCGCTACAAATGCGAAAGACGGAACAATGACCTCGTCCCCATCGGAGATGCCGAGTGCCCGAATACACAGATGGAGTGCGCTTGTGCCTGAGCTGACGGCTACCGCGTCGGACGCGCCGAGGTATCCAGCGATCGAGTTCTCAAACTCCACAAGTTTTGGACCCAAGCTAAGCTGAGGAGTTCGGAGGACGACTGTCACCGCCTCAATGTCCTGTTCGTTGATGTCGGGTGAGGATAGAGGTATTCGCATGGCTAGTGCGTGCGGAATGCCGTCGTAGAAACGTTGTCCGGGTGAGCGTGCTGCTTCATCAATAGCCGTTCCGGCTCAGGAAGACTGGAAAGAACGCGAACAATCGTTTCGGCCGCGAATCCGTCGCCGTAGGGATTCTTCAAACCAATTAGTGATTGTCGAAAATCCGCCATAGTTGCTTTCCGAATCCCTTCCCGAATCGCGCCCGCGTCGGCCGCGACATCGATTATATTCGCGGCTCTCTCGCGCCCCTGCTGCCGGACCCCAACATTTACGACGGGAAGCTCGAATGATGCGGCTTCCATGATCCCACTGCTAGAATTTCCAACGAACACTTCCACTTGGCCTAACAAACTCAGGTAAGTAAGTGTGTCGAGATTGGTATAGACGTTGCCTCGCCCTTTCGATTCCACGAATTCCTTCGTGCGACGGATCAAAGCTCTGCTCCCAGCGTCGGCATTGGGAAAACAGAATAAGATTTGGTGAGAAAGAGAATCGAGTGCGTGGAACAACGCGTCCGTCTCGGACAACGTGTCGCGATTGATTGTGACTGGGTGATATGCAACAAGGATCGTAGGGCAACCGAGATTTAGATCTAGTCTTTTTTCTAGATCGGCTCTCTTCAGAAGTGTCTGCCTGCGAATATGGTCGAGCGACGGGGCACCCGCCCGATGCACCCTCCATTCCTCCTCGCCCATCTGAATTACACGCTCACGGGCTGCATAAGTCGAAGTGAAATGAATATGGCTCATTTTCGTCAGCGCGTTTCGCACCGCATCGTCGATCGCACCTTCACTAACTTCTCCACCTTCGATGTGGGCCATAGGGATTCGCAGTGCAAGTGCTACGGAAGCAGGGGCCAACATCTCGTATCGATCTGCGATTAACAGGAGGATGTCGGGTCGCATTTCCGCGAACAGATCGGCGAGTCCTAACGTTGCTAGGCCGATTGTTTTAGCCATACCCAAATCGGTATCGGAGCTTAAGAGACACTCGATTTTGGAAGCGATCTTGAACCCGTCGCGTTCAATCTCCTTGGCAGTGTTCCCGAATTCAGGGGAGAGATGAGAGCCGAGCGCTACGATTCTTAGATCGATATCATCTTTGGCGGATAGCTCTTTGAGGGGCCAGTACAGATGGCTGTAGTCGGCACGGGAGGACGTAACGACAGCGATTTTGCGCTTCATCTTAGGCGGGCAATCCTTGCGATATGCGGATCACCGTCTCAGTGGGTCGGTATTCTGGCACTAGGAGGCGAAGCGTGTCCAAGGTGGAGGCGACATCGCGAGCTCGTACTCTTTCCTCGAGCCGAGTCATGCTGAGTTCGAACTCGTCGAGCGCACGACCGTAATGAGACACGAATGATAAGTTGGGAAAATCGGTCGGTGTTGCGGTTTCGTCTGGATACAGAAATTCTTCTGACAGCTTGTCCCCGGGCCGAAGCCCCGTGAACAAGACTTCAATCTCACGATGATTTTCGGAATTCGACTTTTTTATTAGCTCAAGGGCCATGTCCAAGATATTTACGGATTTCGTCACCGTTGGAATGAATATTCCTGAGGTAGTTGCATCGGACACCTGAAGGATAAGATCGACTGTTTCGTCCAACGACAAAAAATAGCGCGTCGCTTCTGGGTGCGTGACAGTCACCGGCCCGCCTCGGGAGATCTGACTCAAGAACGCCGGGACAACGCTGCCTTCAGTGCCCAGGACGTTTCCTAAGCGTATTGCGCTCATCTGGGTCTTCGAATCGCCGACGGCAGCGAGTGCTAACTCGGCGACACGCTTTGAGGCGCCCATGATGCTGATCGGATTCACCGCTTTGTCTGTCGATACCAACAATAGCTTTGAGACGGATGTTTCGCGTGAGAGTCTCGCGAGGGCATAAGTCGCGAGACCGTTGTTCTGTACGGCGGCCAGTGGATTGGTTTCCATGAAGGGAACGTATTTGAACGCAGCCGCGTGAAACACGACTTCTGGCCGATAACAATCGAATAACTCGAGCAAAAGGTCTTGGTCCCCGACACTCCCGAGCACGGCCAAGGTCCGGCAGGAATGGACCGATGTTCTAAGCAGTGTGACGACCCGATTCAGGTTTCGCTCAGAATGATCAAGCAGGATGAGATGTTTGGGTTCGAGTGCGGTCAGAGCTTTTGCCAGCGCAGCGCCAATCGACCCACCAGCACCTGTGAGCAGAACCACCTTGTTGCGCACGAACTGCTTTACCGCGGTTCGATTCAAGAGCATCTCCAAACCAATCCTATCTTTTCGACAAGCCATATTCCAGCCAGAGGCTACACATCGCATCCTCACTCGGGATTGCTTCATCGCACGGTCTCCTAAGTAGCTATGGAGTCATTTGTCCACTATTCCCAAAACGGGAAAGAGAACTAGATTGGTTCTGGATTCCAAAAGAGGGGCTGGGATGCATTCCCATGTGCGATTCAACCGCGGTCTGGTGAGGCAGTACCACAAGTGGATGAAAGCGATGCACTACGCAGGGACCACTCAAACCACGTACTTAAAAGCCTTGCACCAATATGTTGGGTTTATGGGACAACGATCTTTTGCTCGAGCAAAACACACCGATATCCGACTCTTCGTCGCGCAAGCTTCCGAAAATGGCGCAACTTTGGGTTCCGTCTATCGGCACCTAGGGATTCTTCGGCAGTTTTATGACTTTTTGAATCTCGGAGGTGTAGTTGACTACGTGGCGCCGCGCTTTGTCCGACTGAGATTACCTTGGCACCAGCGCCCCAGGGTACTCAGTGAAGCACAAGTTCGACAACTAATATCAGCGACAAGAACTCTTCGGGAGCGGGCACTCATTGAGTTTTTTTACTCGACGGGATGTCGGTTGAACGAAGCCCGCCATACAAAGATCGAGCACATCGATTTTGTCGCAAGGCAGGCAAGAGTTCGGGGAAAGCTCGGGAAAATTAGGCTCGTGTTACTCGCTGAGAGCGCCTCAACCGCCGTGCGCGAGTACATTGGCAGTCGCACAAGTGGATATGTATTCGAGGCAGACTATCCAAAGCAGAAAGGACATTTTTCTCCTCAGGCGAATCAATGGAAATCGAAGTGGCACTACACCAGAAAATGCGATAACCGATCTATGTCAAAAACTAAGGTCCTCGGTTCAACTGCTCGCATGACCTATGAAGAGGCTAAGCAAGAGCACGAGCGACTCATGGCACAGATGGATCTGTCTCCACCAAAAAGGTCAGGGCCACTTTCAAAAATGGCTATTCAGCAGGTGGTTATTCGCGTTTCGAGGCGAGCTGGGTTGAAGCGAGTAACGCCCCACACTCTGCGCAGGACGTTCGCGACACATTTGCATGAAAACGGTGCAAGCCTAGAGGTTATCAGAGCTTTGCTGGGACACGTTTGGGTACAAACGACCTTGCGATACGCGCGAATCGGACCGGATGGACTGAGCAAAAACTTTGAGAAATGCCATCCGCAGGGGAATAGACATGAGACGGTATCGGAATGACACTAGAACTAAGAGTGAAAAACTCCCAAGCCTCACCAGAGAATCGTACGAGAAGCTCGTGGAAAGCGTCCTATTGCAACCCTGGTTCTTGCCCAGGCGCGTTTCATTTGCGATTCACCGCCTTGTGCCGAAGGACTTTTGGCGGAAGATGCGGTATGTTTTTGACGACTACGGTTGCCTCATTTGTGGCACAGAATCCGGGTACCACTCGAACGGACTGTGTCACCAATGTTATGAGCGAACCAGGAAAAAGGTGCTGTTTAGCACCCGACGACATGTCGGGCGCAAGCGAAAGGGTCGACTGGACCTTGAGCTATTCCGCCAGCAAAAACTTGCACGGAACCTGCTTTCCCGTTACGCGTCTGAAGGCGCGATCTCACCCAAGCCGCGAAGCGTGCAAGTGGCCCAAAATAATCCGGTTTACGAAGCCTTAGCAGCCAAACTCGAACCATCGCGAAGATCAGATTAGAGGTCCTGCCTCGCATACCTCGGTTTACCAAAGTGTTCTTTCGTTTCGAAACAGATGCTGGATGCTGATTAAAGTGTTTTTTGGCGCTGCCGATGTGAGTTCCAGGAGGACCACATGTCAGCGACACAGCCCGTTCCAGCAGCCCAGTACGTCCGGATGTCAACGGAACATCAACAATATTCCCTTGAGAATCAGACCGATGCGATCCACAAGTACGCGGCATTGCACGATTTCGAGGTCATCCAAACCTATTCAGACAGCGCCAAGAGCGGAGTGATACTGCGAAATCGACCAGGACTACAGCAGTTGCTAAAAGATGTGGTCAGTACTACTGCCGCCTACCGAGCGATACTCGTCTACGACGTTAGCCGTTGGGGTCGGTTTCAGGACACAGACGAGCCCGCGCATTACGAGTTTATTTGCCGGTCGGCCGGCATCCC
>Ga0302176_10000580_pt1 | contig 21243 bp, 15 predicted proteins | sample I_Palsa_E1_1_FD_198787 | JGI IMG/M metagenome (GOLD analysis project Ga0302176, IMG submission 198787) | Peat permafrost microbial communities from Stordalen Mire near Abisko, Sweden - I_Palsa_E1_1 | ecosystem: Environmental > Terrestrial > Soil > Palsa > Peat permafrost | place: Sweden...
TTGCGCGACGATTTGCCACCGATGGATTTTCTGATCGCGGACCAGTTTTTCGATCGTACCCGCCTGCGCGTTTCGTCTTTCTTCGTCGGTGAGAAGGGAATCGTGGCCCACGTGGGATTCGACAAGCCCACCTGCACGCATCTTTCGGCCCATATTGCGGATGCGTGCGACGAAGCCGGAGTTAAGGCACATCGCGGCGGAACCTACGTGTGCATGGAGGGGCCGCAGTTTTCCACGGTGGCCGAGTCGAACACGTACCGGCAACTACGTTTCGACGTGATCGGCATGACTAATCTGACCGAAGCGAAATTGGCGCGCGAGGCGGAACTTTGCTACGCGACGATTTCGATGATTACCGACTACGATTGCTGGCATCCGCAGCACGACTCGGTCACCGTCACGGAAATTATCGAGAACCTGAGCCGCAACGCCGCGAACGTGCAGCGGGTGCTGCATGGGGTGGTGCGGGCACTACCCGCCGAGCGGAGCTGCAAGTGTGGCGCGGCGTTGGCGCACGCCATATTAACCGACCGCAAATTGATTCCGGCCGCCGCGAAGAAGCGGCTCGCGCCGATTATCGGGAAATACATTTCGTAGGAACGGTTCAACCCGGCCGCCGCCGGAAATTCATAAGGGAGAATTCATGTCATTACTGGTCGTTGGTTCGATCGCGTTCGATGGAATTGAAACGCCGTACGGGAAGCGCGACCGCATGCTGGGTGGTGCGGCGAGTTATTTTGCGTTGGCGGCTTCGCAGTTCACGCCGGTGCGGGTAGTGGGCATCGTGGGCGACGATTTTACGGCGAAGGATATGGCGCCGCTGAAGCACCGGAACATCGATCTGGCCGGCGTCGAACACGCTACCGGAAAAACGTTCTACTGGGCCGGTCGCTACAATCAGAACATGAACGAGCGCACCACGCTAGTCACCGATTTGAACGTGTTCGCAAATTTTCGCCCAACCTTGCCATCGACGTACACCGATTCGCCGTTTATTTTTCTGGGGAACATCGATCCAACTTTGCAACGATCAGTGCTGACCCAGGTAAAGGCGAAACCGAAAGCGGTGGGCCTCGACACCATGAATTACTGGATCGAACGGACGCCGGCGGAGCTGAAAGAAACTCTGAAGCATACCCAGATCCTGATGATCAACGACGACGAAACGCGCCAATTGACCGGAGAGCACAACCTGACCCGCGCGGCGAAGATGATTTTCAAAATGGGCCCGAAAACGCTGGTGATCAAGCGCGGGGAACACGGTGCGCTGATGGTGCACGACCGGTTTCTGTTTTCGGTGCCGGCGTTTCCGCTGGAAACCGTAAACGACCCAACCGGTGCCGGAGACAGTTTTGCCGGCGGCTTCATGGGCTACCTGGCCAGCCAGAAAAACGTGACGGAACAATCCTTGCGGCGGGCGATGGTCTACGGTTCGGTTTTGGGCAGTTTTTGCGTGGAAAAATTCGGCGTGGAACGGCTGACGCGCCTGACCCGCAGCGAAATATCCGCCCGCGCCAGACTATTTTCGCGGCTAACGGCGTTCCAACTCTAAACCCAATCTCAGAATTTTCATTTCGCCAACAGGTTGATCATCATCGCCGCGGTTTCCGCAAGCGGAGCATGAATGAAAAACGGCGGCTGGATTCTGGCGGCGACCATCTTAGGGTCGAGCCTCGCGTTCATCGACGGGACGGTAGTCAACGTCGCGCTCCCGGCGTTACAAACCGCATTGCAGGCGACCGTCAGTGACGTGCAGTGGGTAGTGGAGTCCTACGCGCTGCTGCTGGCTTCCTTGCTGCTCGTCGGCGGATCGCTCGGCGATTTGTACGGGCGTCGGAAAATATTCCTTTACGGTGTCGTGTTGTTCGCCGGCGCCTCCGCTGGCTGCGGACTTTCTCATTCCATTGATTGGCTAATCTTTGCGCGGTCTATTCAGGGCGTGGGTGCGGCGCTGCTCATCCCCGGCAGCCTGGCGTTGATCAGCGCTTCGTTTCCTGCCGAGGTGCGCGGGAAAGCCATCGGAACCTGGTCCGGCTTTACGGCCATCATGGCGGCGATTGGTCCGGTGCTGGGCGGATGGCTGGTGCAGCACGTGTCGTGGCACTGGGTATTTTTCATTAACTTGCCCATCGCGGCGTTGGCCGTGGTGCTGACCCTCTGGAAAGTTCCGGAAAGCCGCAACACGGAAATTAGCCGCGGGCTGGATTGGTCGGGAGCCGTGCTGGCGACCATCGGGTTAGGTGCGGTGACTTTCGCGTTGATCGAAGCGCCGCAGCGCGGGATCGCGGCGGGGGCGGTTGGAATCGCCGGAGTGTGCGCGCTCGGCGGCTTTTTGGTGGTCGAAGCGCGCTCGGCTTCGCCGATGGTGTCGTTGAAACTTTTTCGCTCGCGGAATTTCAGCGGCGCGAACCTGCTGACCTTCTTCTTGTACGCGGCGCTTAGCGGAATTTTATTTTTCTTTCCCTTGAATTTAATTCAAGTGCAGCATTACACACCGACGCAGGCCGGTGGCGCACTGCTGCCGTTTATCTTAATTGTTTTCGTACTGTCGCGCTGGTCAGGCGGCCTGGTGGCGCGCTACGGAGCTCGCGCGCCGCTCACCGCTGGTTCGGTGATCGTCGCTGCTGGATATTTTGTGTTGATGCTGCCGGGAATCGGCGGCGAATACTGGAAAACCGTTTTTCCGGGCATCGCGCTGTTGGGGATGGGCATGGCGCTATGCGTGGCTCCGGTGACGACCACCGTGATGGGCGCAGTGAGTCAGGAGCAGGCCGGCGTCGCGTCGGGCGTGAACAATGCGGTCTCGCGCATGGCTGGGTTGCTGGCCGTGGCGGTGTTTGGACTGGCGATGTATGGAGTGTTTAACCGCACGCTGGACCGGCGGCTGCGGACGCTGCATTTGTCGTCCGCGGAAATTCAAAGCGTCAATGCGCAGAAACCGAAACTGGCCGGAATGGAGAGCAACGATCCGCGGGTGATGACTGAGGTCGGCGAATCTTTTATTTTCGGATACCGCACCATCCTATGGCTGGCGGTGGTGCTGGCGCTGAGTAGCGCGGTGACGGCACGGGTGTGGTTGGATCCACAAAAGGAAAATTAAGGCTGGGGCAGCGCGGCCATCGAGGTACTTCGCGGCATCAAAAGGAATGCAAAATCGTTTGCGCGCGCCGCGGCAATCGAAACTCTGCCCGGCTAAAGCCGGTCGCTACAGGTAGTGACGTTACGAATTTCGTTCCAATTTTCACGCGTGCTTGAATTTGGGGAAAGGTCTGTCGCCTGATTTAACTTTTCTGCGCTCGATTTGAGTGGAACTTCGGTGATAATTGGAGTTTCGCGCGGGGCATGGCGCAAGGATATGCAATTTTGCCGCGAACTGCGGCGCTACGATTCGCCAAGGAGCGTTGATGAAGGGGTTTTGCCGGTTCCTGTTCTGTTCATTGCTGATCTGCGCTGCGGCTTTCGGCCAAAATAATTCCAAAAAGGGTTTTCGCTATCTGTGGGTGGACTACGGGAAAACGAACGGAACGATCCGTTCGTTTCAGGGCGTAAACGGTCCCCCGAGCCCGGTGATGGAAGGCCTTCCGGATCTGATGCCGCAATACAAGGCGCTCGCGATCGATCAGGTGCGCACTCACGATTTCATGGGGCCTACGGAAATCGATTCGAAATTCGAGCAGGACAATCCGTTTTTGACCTGGCTGATTCCGAATGAGGCGCAGCGCGCGGCAGTGGTCAAAGCCGGGAACGACAGCAATATTTTCCCGGACTGGAGCGCGGATCCCGACAAACCGGCCAGTTACAATTTCGGCCCCACCGACAAGGTCATCACCGCGATTCACGACAGCGGCGCCGAAGTGTACTACCGCATCGGCCGCAGTTTCGGCGCGAATGTGAATCCGCCGGCGGACTTCGACAAATTTGCCGCCATCGTGGAACATATCGCGATGCACTACAACCAGAACTGGGCGGACGGTTTTCACTACAAAATTCGCTACTGGGAATTCTGGAACGAGCCGGAGCTGTTTTGGTCCGGGACGCCGCAGCAGTTCTACCAGTTATACGAAAAGACGGCGCGGGCGCTGAAGGCGACCGACCCGCACTTAAAAGTGGGCGGCGATGCCAAGGCGTTCCCCTACGACGGTGGGCCTTATCGCGAAGGATTCATCGATTACTGCGCGAAACACAAAGTCCCGCTGGATTTTTATTCCTGGCATACCTACTCGCCCTCGGTGGCGGATCCCTATGACGCGGTGCGCTTGGGCGCGGAGATTCGCGAGATTCTGGACGACCATGAATTTCCCAAGGCCGAAAGCATCTTGTCCGAGTGGAATTTGACCGCCGACTTTACCGACGCGTCGAAGCCGGTATTGCGCGGCGCGTACAACGCGGCGTATATCGGAGCGGTGCTGACCTATCTGCAGGATTCGGCCATCGATAGCGCTATGTTTTATCGCGGTGACGCGGCGTGGATGGGGCTCTTCGACGCGAACGGCGAATATTTCAAGACCGCACGGGCGTTCCAAGCCATGGGGAAGATGATGAGCACGCCGCGGCGGCTGAAGGTCAAAGGCGACGACGATTTTGGCTTCGCCGTGCTGGCCGGAAGATCGAACGACGGCAATTCGATGCAGATTCTGATCAGCAATTTTGCGAACCCCGATGGTTTCAAGCCGCAACCGCCGAAGATGCCGGCCGAACTGCTGAAAGCCGGAGGCGCGATGCCGGATTTCTCCAAGGTGAAATTTCTGCCGGCGCGCAAGGATGTGGTGTACCGCGACAACGCCGGGTACAACTTGCGAGTCGATGGTTTGCCGTGGGCCCACGGTTTCACCGTGAAGCGCTACCGAATCAGCGCGACGCAAAATCTGGATTTGGTCGACGAGCACGTCGCCAGCGGAAATGTTCTGGAACTATCGAACGCCCTCGCGCCCGACACGCTCGAACTGCTCGTGCTGCAGCGTCGCTAGAAAAAATCTGCAGGGAGCCCGCGCGATTCGACGAACGATGCCCCCGAACCCGCAGAATTTGAAACTGCCGACCTCACCCAAAACAACCGAAGTACCGTCTTGGGGTCCCTCGTCCTTGGGATTGGGTAAGGCGATGGATTCGCTGACGGAAACCAGCAAACGCCTGCTGCCGTGGCTGATTGCCGTCGCGTTTTTCATGGAATCGCTGGACACCACTATTTTGAATACGGCGGTGCCGACCATCGCGGCGGCGTTGCACGTGGCGCCGTTGAACATGAAATCGGTGCTGGCCAGCTACACCCTGAGCCTCGCGGTTTTTATTCCGATCAGCGGTTGGATGGCCGACCGGTTCGGCACGCGCCGGGTTTTTGCCTCAGCCATTGGAATTTTCGCGCTGGGCTCTTTTCTCTGCGGGATTTCGAGCAACATTCACGTCCTGGTAGCGGACCGCATTCTGCAGGGCGTCGGCGGCGCGATGATGGTGCCGGTGGGCCGGCTGACCTTAGTACGAACTTTCGCCAGGTCCGAACTGGTGCGGGCCATGAGTTTCGTGGCGATTCCCGGATTGATCGGACCGATGCTGGGACCGATCACCGGCGGATTAATCGTCGGGTACTTGCACTGGCGTTTTATTTTCTTTGTAAACATTCCGATTGGGCTGACTGGCCTTTATCTCGTTTACCGGCATTTGCCCGACTACCGCGCAGAGCACATCGCCCGGCTCGATTTCAGCGGCCTGGTTCTTTTTGGATCCGGTGTCGCGCTGCTTTCTTACGTGCTTGAAGTTTTCGGCGAGCATACGCTGGGCTTTGGTGCGGTGCTGGGGCTGTTCGTGCTGGCGATTGGGCTGCTGGCGGCTTATGGGTTGCATGCGGCGCAGTCGGCGCATCCGCTGTTGCGCATGGCGCTGTTTCGGCTGCGCACGTTTCGCGCCGCCGTCCTCGGAAGTTTCGTCACGCGCTTGGGAATTGGCGGCATTCCGTTTTTGTTCCCGCTTTTGTATCAAGTGGGGATGGGTTTTACGCCGATTCAATCCGGGTTGCTGATGATGCCGCAGGCGATCGCGGCGATGAGCCTGAAATTAACCATGCCGAAAATTCTGGCGCGGTTCGGGTACCGCGCGGTGCTGGTATCGAACACGATCATCATCGGCCTGTTCATCATGCTGTTCGCGACCATCGGGCGGAGAACCCCCGTGTGGCTGATCGTGATGGAAGTGTTCTGCTACGGATTTTTTACTTCGCTTCAATACACCAGCATGAATACTCTGGTCTACGCCGAGGTGAACGACGAACAGGCCAGCAGCGCGAGCACCATCGCCAGCACCATGCAGCAAATGTCGATCAGTTTCGGCGTCGCGTCGGCGTCGCTGGTGACCGCGTTTTTTATTCCGGACCACGCGAAATCGAATTCGACGCAATTTATTCACGGCATCCACCTGGCTTTCTTCGTGCTGGGCGGGATGACGCTTTTTTCTACGGTCGTTTTCCGCAGTTTGAAAGCGGATGACGGCGACACGGTGAGCCAGAAGAAAGACATGCACGGGGAAAGCGTTTCTCGCCGTCCTGCGGACCTGCCGCCTCCCGCCGAAAGCTAAAAAATCAGCTTCCCCTTGACATTCTACTGGGAGCTTCGTACGCTCACCTAGCATGTCTACCAAAGGCGACAAAGAACGCATCGAGCTGTTGCAGGGAACCCTGGACTTGCTGATCTTGCGCACGCTGCGCCTGGGCCCGACGCACGGCCACGCCATCGCCAAGGCCATCGAATTTACCTCCGACTCCGTGCTGCAGGTGGAGCAGGGATCGCTGTATCCGGCGTTACACCGGCTGATCAAACGCGGCTGGATTTCGGTGGAGGACGGCACCTCGGAAAATAACCGTCGCGCGAAATTCTACCGGCTGACGGCGAAGGGCAAACGCCAATTGGTGGTCGAGACCAGCAAGTGGAACAAGCTGGCGGCCGCGATCGCCCAGGTGCTGCGGCCGGCGCCGCAGGAAGGCAAGCCATGACCCGGCGCGAGCGCATGCTGCACGATCTCGATGAGGATATCCGCGGCCACATCGAGACCGAGACGCAGGACAACATCGCGCAGGGAATGGCGCCGGATGAGGCGCGGCGCGCGGCGATGCTGAAATTTGGAAACGTAACGCGGGTTACGGAAGACACGCGCGACGTGTGGAGTTGGGTTTGGGTCGAACAGTTGCTCCAGGACCTGCGTTACGGCCTCCGCATGATTTGGAAATTTCCAGGCTTCACTCTGGTTGCAGTGCTGACGCTCGCCTTGGGCATCGGCGCTAACACGGCGATCTTCTCGGTGGTATACGCGGTCTTGCTGCGGCCGCTCCCGTATCGCGACGCCTCGCGATTGATTGTGATGAATGAGACGACGCCACGGGTGGGCACGTTGAGCGTCTCCTATCTGAATTTTCTGGATTGGCGCAAGCAAAGCACGGCTTTCGCACAGATGGCCACGGTGCACCAGGTCGGCTTCAACCTCACCGGCGTCGCGCGGCCCGAAGTGATTCGGGGCCTCGCGGTTTCGCCGGAGTTTCTTGCAATGGTGGGAGTTGAGCCGCTTACCGGCCGCGATTTCACGGCGCAGGAAGGGAATGCCGGTACCGAGCCGGTTCTGATCTTGAGCTACGAGATGTGGCAATCGCATTTCGGTTCGGACCCGAGCGCCGTGGGTAAGACCATGTCGCTGGACGGCCGCCCGTTCACGATTGTCGGCGTGCTGCCGGCTCGCTTTCGCTGGCTGGACAAAATGGATGTGATCGAGCCGCTCGGCGTACTGCTGACGAACAATACAGAGGTGATGGAGCGCGGAAATCGCGGCGAAAGTATCGTAGTGGGAAGGCTGGCTCCGGGAATCGGGTTGGCGCAGGCGCGGGCGGAAATGGACGGCATCGCGGCGCGGCTGGCCAAGGAATATCCCGCCGCCGACGAGGGCTACGGCGTGGAGTACAAGCCGATCCGGGATTCGTTCGTCGGTGATTCGCGCCCGGCGATCTTGATTTTGTTTGGCGCGGTGCTGTTTGTCCTGCTGATCGCCTGCGCCAACGTGGCGAATTTATTTTTGGCGCGTGGCGCTGGCCGTACCAGAGAAATTGCGCTGCGTTTGGCGTTTGGCGCGAGCCGCGGACGAATCGTGCGCCAGATGCTGGCGGAGAGTCTGATCATGGCAATTTTGGGAGGGACGTTGGGCTTGGCGTTCGCCGAGGGCGGCATTCACGCCATGGCGCGATGGATTCCCAGCAACATGCTGTCCGGCACGGAAGTGAACTTGAATGGCGCAGTATTTGCATTCGTGGCCGCGCTGGTGATCGTGGCGGCATTCGTGTTTGGTTTGGCGCCGGCGGTTCATTCGACCAAGACAGACGTTCAATCCGATCTGAAGGAATCCGGCCGAACGTCCAGCGCCAGCGCCGCCCAAAAGCGCTTGGGCGGAGCCTTGGTGGTGGCAGAGATTTCGCTCGCGCTGATTTTGCTCACCGGCGCGGGGTTGATGATGCAGAGTCTATACCGGCTACGGGCGGTCGATCCCGGATTTCGGACTGAGCGCGTGTTGACCATGAGCCTCAGTTTGCCGGACCAACAATATGGGAACGATACGGCGGTTTTGAATTTTTGGCAGCGCGCGCTGGATGGGGTGCGGGCATTGCCGGGCGTGGAAAGCGCCGCGGTGGGTACCGCCGTACCGCTGGGCGGAGAGCATTGGCGGACTGACGTCGTGCTCGAAGGGATGGGAGAACTACGCCCGGGAGACTATCCGCATCCGGACATGCACATCGTCAGCTCCGATTATTGGACCACGCTGGGAATTTCGTTGGTTCGCGGGCGCTGGTTCACCGCCGCGGACGACGAAAAAGCGCCGAAGGTCGGAATCATCAACGCGCTGATGGCTCGGCGGCTTTTTGCCGGAAGCGATCCGGTGGGGAAGCGCTTCATGGTTGGCCACCGTGCGAAGGAAGAAGACTGGATCACCATAGTCGGAGTAGCCGGCGACACCAAACTTTACGGACTGGAAAACCCGGCTCGGCTGGAAGTGTACCTCCCGTTTCGCCAGGCGCCCTTCGGCGACATGAATGTGATCGTGAAATCGAGCGTGGGTTCGGCGGCGCTGACTTCGGCGGTCCGCGCCGTGGTGAACGCCATCGATAAGGATCAGCCCATCGCCGAGACTGCGACCATGGAGCAACTGGTCAGCGATTCGGTGGCGACGCGCCGTGTAACCCTGGTGCTGCTTGGATTGTTCAGCGGTCTGGCCCTACTACTTGCTGCTATCGGAATTTACGGCGTCATTTCGTATTCGGTGGCGCAGCGCACGCAGGAGATCGGAATTCGCGTGGCGCTCGGCGCGCAACGCAGCAGCTTGATGTCGATGATTCTGAAGCAGGGCTTGCGAACGGCGCTGCTGGGAATCGGAATTGGTCTGCTAGCGGCGTTGGGTTTGACCCAATTGATGAAGAGCCTGCTCTTCGGGATCGGCGCTACGGACCCGCTGACTTTTATTTCCGTGGCGGCCACGCTGTTGTTCGTGGCGCTGGCCGCGAGCTACCTGCCGGCGCGGCGCGCCATGCGCGTGGACCCGCTCGTGGCGCTGAAATACGAGTAGCAAAGCAGGAGGCGAATCGTGAGTCGCCGCGAGCGAATGATGGACGATCTCGATCAGGATATTCGCGAGCACCTCGAGTGCGAGACGCGGGACAACATCGCGCGCGGGATGCGTCCCGAGGAAGCTCGGCGCGCGGCTCTGCTGAAATTTGGAAACGTGACACGGGTGCAGTCGCCGCGCTGCTGCTGGGGGTAGCGCTACTGGCTTGTTATCTGCCGGCGCGACGCGCCGCCGGAATCGATCCGCTCATCGCGCTGAAGTACGAGTAGCACACCAACCCGAAGTAATGCCTTTGGCCCGAAATTTCCGTTAGAATCGCACCGCCGGTACGCACGGGGGTGCGATGCCACACGATTTGAATTCGTATATCTTGCTGAAGCTGTTGCTGGCGGCGTTTCTGGGCGGCCTGGTGGGGCTGGAACGCCAACTGCGCCGCAAGCCGGCCGGCATCCGCACCAACTTGATGATCTGCTTCGGCGCGGCGCTCTTCACCATCATTTCGTATGAGATGGCCGGCGAAGTCACCGGCGATCACACCCGCATCGCCGCGCAGATAATTCCCGGGATCGGGTTCATCGGCGCGGGCGTGGTGATTCGCGAGCGTGGCGCGGTGATGGGAATTACCAGCGCCGCGACCATCTTCGTGATGGCCAGCATCGGCATGGCCGTGGGTGCGGATATGATCAAGACCGCCATTTTTGCCACGCTGATGGTCCTGGCGGCGCTAATCGGAATTGGCTTTCTCGAGGACCGCTTCGGTTTGCAGACGCGGCTAATGACGTTTGAATTGGCGGTGCCGGTGGCGCACGCGGATCTGTTGGCGCCCTGCCATCGCATCGTGGAGGAAGCCAAAATCGAAGCGCGGCGATGGCAGACTCACAAACACGATGAGTGTTCGTTCGTCGAATTTGAGGCAGAGCTAACGCACCCGCAGGAAAGGGAATTGCTCACGAAATTTGGAGCGCTGAACGCCAAAGTGGAGGTCCGGCCGGTGAGGAGCTGAAAATGGCGCGCTCGAACTTCCCGGGCGTTCGTGGGTTCGGCAATGCTCGCGCCGCGCGATATCTGCTTTGTTTTTAGCCAACCAAACACCCATTTTCTGAATCCGAGTTGACGCATGTGCGCGGGGATGCTATCAATTCTGACGGGGTTTACGGCGCAGTTCGCATCGCTTCGACTGCCTCTTTACCGTAGGTCGCGTCTCATCGAATGATTCAGCGCACCCCGTAGTGGGTCGCGAGTAAACACCCGATCGACAAATATCAGCGCCGACTCGCACGCAACTCCTTGGAGGATTCGATTGATGCACCTGCGGTGGACCACGTTCGGGATGTTCGTTCTGCTCGCGAGCCTGATAGCCGGTTGCGGGGGTTCCTCCTCGCAAGTACAGCCCAACGCGACGCCGATCATCACGAATCTCGCACCCGCCAGCATCACCGCCGGCAGCCAGACCTTTACGCTGTTCGTTTCGGGCACGGGGTTCATCAACAGTTCCGCGGGCGTGACCACGGCTTATTGGAATGGATCGCCGCGCTCGGGAATCGTGAACGTCAATACCAATCAGATTGCGCTGACTGTTTTGGCTTCCGACGTGGCCGCCCCGGGAATTGCGCAGATTACCGCTTCAAATCCGGCGCCGGGCGGTGGTTTGAGCCAAAATGCCGCGACCTTCAATATCGATCCGGTGGTCCCAGCGACTCCGCTGATCAGCAGCATTAGTCCGGGGACGGCCGTCCCGGGCGGCAACACGTTTACGCTCACCGTGAATGGTTCGAATTTCGTGGCGCCACAGCCCCAGCCGGGCACGCCTTGCACCCCGGCCAACCCGACACCGAATCCCCAGCTCCTGGGCACGATGATCGCATTTAACGGCAGTCCGGTCTGCCCCACGACGTTCGTGAGCGGCACACAACTGACGGCGTCTATCGATAAGGCGAACATCGCCACCGCTGGATGTAACAGCGTCAGCGTGTACACGCCCAATGGGGCGGGCGGATTTGTTTTTTCGCCCAGCGTCACCTTTTCGGTTTCCGGCATGAATGTGCCGTTGATTTGCGGAATTTCCCCTTCCACCGGCGTGCAGGGCGGGCCGGCGTTTACTATGAGCGTGTTCGGCGCGGGCTTTCCCGCGTCGTCGATGGTGCAGTGGAATGGCAGCGCACGGCCGACTACCTCGATTAATTCCGGCGAGCTGCAAGCACAGATTCCAGCCACGGATTTGGCGAAGGCCGGTACATTTCCCATTACAGTGGCAAATTCGACTTCGAAGAGCGGGACATCCGTCGCGGTGAATTTCGTGGTTTCGGTCGCGGCGCCGACCATCAGCGCGGTTTCACCAGCGACTACGGCGGCCGGCGGCGCGGGCTTCTCTCTGATGGTGACCGGAACGAACTACACCCAGGATACCGTCGTGGAATGGAACGGCAGTCCGCGGACCACTAAATTCAGCAGCACGACTTCCTTGACCGCGCAAATTTTGGCGAGCGATATTGCCACCGCCGGTACCGATTCGATTGTGGTCGTGAATCCCCAGGGCGCGGGCGGAGCGTCCGCCGCATTTCCGTTTACGGTGACGGGCGCCGGGGCAGCGCAGGCCGCAAAATTTCCGCAAGTTGTTTCGGTGAGCGCCCAGGGCGGACCCGCGAACGGAGCGAGCGAATCGCCAGCGATTAGCGCTGACGGGCGTTACGTGGCGTTTTATTCCGAAGCCAAGAACTTGGTGGCCGGCGGCGCCTTCGGGAATGTTTTTGTGCGCGACACTTGCGCCGGGGTGGCTGCGGCGTGCACGCCCAGCACCAGAGCGATCGACGTTTCGGCGGATGGCAGCGCGGCCAACGGTAAAACCGGACGGCAAGTTGCCATCAGCGGCGACGGACGTTTCGTCGCGTTCGTTTCGCGGGCCACGAATCTGGTTTCGGCTACCACGTCAGCAGCCTCCGGCTATTGGAGTGTTTACCTGCGCGACCTCTGCGTCGGCGCTAATGTTCCCTCCGGATGCGCGCCGCACACCGAGCTTCTTTCGGTGGGCGTCAACGGAGAATCGGCCAATGGGCCAAGCGCGAGTCCGTCCTTGAGCGGCGATGGACGCTTCGCGGCGTTCGTGTCTTCGGCGGCGAACATTTCGGCGGAAGTGAACCTGGCGCACCCGCAGGTCTTCGTCCGCGATACCTGCGCCGGTCCAACGGCCACCAAGTCATGCATTCCGCGTACCTCGATTGTGGCCATGGATGAGGACGACGTTCCCGCCAAAACGCAAAGCGGGCGGCCGGTGATTTCGGCCGACGGACGATTCGTCGCTTACGAGGCCTGGGCGGCCTCGGCGGCAGCCCAAGCGCCGTCAACATCTGCAGCGATCGTGCTGTCCGATACTTGCCTGGGAATTGACGCACCTGCGGGATGCTCGCCGTCGGCGGAGAGAATTTCGTATGGTGCGGACGGGTCGCTTCTGGCCGGAGTGAATCTAGCGCCGTCGATCAATTTGGATGCGCGATTCGTGGTGTTTGAATCGCAGGCGGCTACGGCCGCAGGGGGCGCCGCCGTGGCCAGCAAAGTGTATTTGCGTGATACCTGTTTCGGCGAAACGGCTCCCGATGGCTGCGTGCCATCGACCACCGCGCTTGGCGCGCTGGCCTCCACCGGCGCCGATAGGAATCAAGCCTACTCGCCGTTCATCAGCGCGAATGGACGCTATATTTCGTTCGTCGAGGGTCGGTCCACATTCGCGGTGCCCAGCGAATCTTCGACCGAAGGCGCGTTGGTGGTGCGCGACACTTGCTTTGGCGCGGCGCTGCCCTGCAACCCGCGCACCTACGCGTTTTCCGCTGCGGCGACGGTAGGTGCCGTGAGCGCGCTGAAGACGGCCGTAGTTCCGGTGAACGGCGGGACGAAAATCCCTTCGGTCAGCGTGGACGAATATTCCGCGGCGCCGATCAGTTCCGACGGGCGCTACGCCGCCTTCTACGCTCCCGCCACGCCTGCGGCGCAACCCGCCAGCGGCGTGGGCGACGTGTATATTTCGGTCGCGTTGTTCTAGCGCTCGCAGCCTGAACCTCCTGCTGCTCGGATGTAAACACCGGCCGCATCGCGGCTGGACTCACCTCTCAAAATTCCTTATTCTCCTTTGCGGCCCATGCCGCAAGCTCTTAAGCCACCTCCGTTACAGGCCGGCGACGCGGTTCGCATTCTTTCGATTGCGAGTCCGGTGGCCGAAGCGCGCCTGCGCGCTGGTGCCGAAGAAATCGGCAAGCTGGGCTTTCGCGCGCTCAGTGACGATCAACGCACGCTGGCGCCCGGTGACTTCTTTGCTGGGACGGCGGCGGAACGCGGCGCGGCGTTGAAAGAAGCGCTGACCGAAACCAACACACGGGGAATTTTTGCGTCGCGCGGCGGCTACGGTTCGAACTACTTGCTGGAAGGCCTGAGTGTCGCGCTGGTCCCGCCGAAAATTCTGCTGGGGTACAGCGATCTCACGTCTCTGCAGATTTTTCTGTGGCAAAAATTCCGCTGGGTCACGCTGTACGGTCCGATGGTCGCCGCGGGCTTGGATAAAGGAGCTGACGCCGAACACGGCTACGACCGGGGCAGCCTGATGCATGCGTTAACCGAGACGAAATCGGGCTGGACCGTCGGACTGTATGATGCGGAACCGATTGTGCCCGGCGGCGCGGACGGGTTGCTGCTCGGTGGATGTTTGACGCTGGTGGAAACCGCGCTGGGCACGCCATGGGAACTCGATACTCACGGTGCGATTCTGGTGCTGGAAGACCGCGGCATGAAACCGTGGCAGGTCGATCGCGCTTTGATGCATTTGAAACAGGCCGGAAAATTTCGCGGAGTCTCCGGAATTGTGTTGGGAGATTTTCCGGAGTGTGAGGGCCCGGAGGGATCCGAAACGGTGCGCGACGTGGTGCGGCGCGTGCTGGGTACATTCGGATTCCCAGTGGTTTGGGGCGCAGCCATTGGACACACGGCGCGGCCAATGCTGACCCTGCCATTGGGCGTGCGCGCGCGATTGCGCGCCGATGACGAGCCGCGTCTTGAAATACTGGAATCGGCGTGCAAGGTCTAGCGGCGCATTTTCGTTGCGCCCAGACGCAAAAATAATTCAGGAGAATCTGTCATCGCTACTCGGCCTATAAAAACGTCGGACCATATCCACCTGCTGGGGATTGCGGGTGCGGCCATGGCTCCGGTGGCGGGGATGCTAAAGGAACGCGGGTTTCACGTGACCGGCTCCGACGTGAATGTGTATCCGCCGGCCTCCACCCTGCTCGATTCGCTGAAAATTCCCTGGAACGAAGGCTTCCGCGAAGAAAATCTGAAGCCCGCGCCGGACTTGTGTGTGGTGGGGAATATCATCGCGCGCGGAAATCCGGAGATCGAATATATTCTCGACGAAAAACTGCCGTACTGCTCGATGCCGCAGCTGCTCGAAGAATATTTCATTCCGCGGCACACTTCGATCGTGGTGGCCGGAACCCACGGCAAGACCACGACCACGGCCATGCTCGCGTGGATTTTTCATGTCGCCGGGCGGCGCCCGGATTTTCTGATTGGCGGCGTGGCGCCGAATTTCGGCGAACGCAGCTACGGCCTGGGCGGCGGCGAAGAATTCATCATCGAAGGCGACGAGTATGAGACTGCGTTCTTCGATCGCGGGCCGAAGTTTCTGCACTACCACCCCGACGAATTGATTCTGACCTCGCTGGAATTCGACCACGCCGATATTTATCCGGACCTGGCCGCGATCGCGCTGCAATTCCGGCGGCTGGTAAACTTGGTGCCCCGGCGCGGGAAGATCCTGATGCTCGGCGATTCCGTGGAATTGAAGGAAGTCACCGCGAAAGCGTTTTGCCCGGTGGAGACTTTTGGCCTGAGCGCGGATTGCGACTGGTGCGCGGGAGACATTCAGTGGCAGGACGCCACCACCGAGTTTCGCGTGGCCTATCGCGGCAAGGAAGTGACGCGCGTGCGGACGCCCGTAGCCGGCCAGCACAACGTGCTGGACGCACTGGCGGCAATCGCAATCGCGTATGGACGCGGGGTGGAATGCGAAGCTATCGAGCAGGCCATGGCCACCTTCGTTAGCGTGCGCAAGCGCATGGAAATCAAAGGCGAGGCGGACGGCGTTCTAGTCGTTGAGGATTTCGCGCATCATCCCACCGCGATTCGCATGACGCTGGAAGCCACCCGGACGCGCTGGCCGAAACGAAAAATCTGGGCGGCAGTGGAACCTCGATCGAACACCATGCGGCGCAAGATTTTTGAGCACGTGCTGCCGGAAGCGCTGGCCCTGGCGGATGCGGTAGTGATTGGTCCGGTGAATCGCGCGCAATTGCTGGGCGAATCGGAAAGAATGTCGCCGCAAGCCATCGCCGAATCGACGACCAAGCTGGGCAAGCCGGCCACGGCTTTCGATTCGACTCCTGAACTGGCCGATTACCTTGCGATGCAGGCAAAACCCGGAGATATGGTAATGATCATGTCCAACGGCAGTTTCGACGGCCTCAGCGGAAAGCTTCTGGAGAAATTCAAATCGCGCGAGCAGGTTGTTCGATGAGATTCCGGCGCGATCTGTTTCTGGCGGCGGTCGTGGTTGTTGTTTTTGTGCTGGCTCCAAGACCGGCCGCAGCCACGATCAAATACCGCATCTCGCTGAAAAATCCGGAGTCGCACATTTTTCACGTGCGCATGGAAATTCCGCCTGCGCCGCAGGGAATCGTCGTCGCGATTCCGGCGTGGAACGCTCTATACCAGGTCCGCGATTTTGCATATCGCGTCCGCGACGTGGAAGCAAAAGAGTCGAGCGAACCGGGCGCCGCCGATGTCGCGGTGCGCAAACTCGACAAACAAAGCTGGCAGGTCGCCTACGCCTGGGACGGGATGTTATCTCCGCACGCGCCGCCCCTGGTGGTCACCTATTCGATCGAATGGGATGATCCCGGCCCGTTCAATTCGCAATTGAACGCGCATCACGCGTTTCTGAATTTCGCGGAAGTGCTGATGTACCTCCCAGACCGCCGCAGTGAAGCGACGATGGTGCAGTTTGACGATGTTCCGGCCAGCTGGCATATCGCCGTTGAACTTCCCTTGGTCCCCGACGCGAGCGCAGTGCAGGCCGAAAGTTACGACAAGCTGGTCGACGCGCCGGTGGAATTAGGTGCGTTCGAAGAATTCCGTTTTGATGAAGGCGGCGCGCATTTTCGCGTGGTAGTGGATGGCAAGGACTGGCACCGCGATCGTCTGGAAAATGCCTTGAAACGTATCACTGCCTACGAAATGAAATTAATGGGGGGAGCGCCGTTTCCGGAATACACGTTTTTCTTCCATTTCGGGCCGTATCCGGAAGCCGGCGGTGGCGGCATGGAGCACTCGAATTGCAACGCGATCTCGGCGTCGTCGGGCGACGCAGCGGTCAGCACCGCCGCTCACGAATTTTTCCACGCGTGGAACGTAAAACGCATTCGTCCGCAGGCGCTGGAGCCGGTCGATTTTACCCGCGAGCAATACACCCGCGCGTTGTGGTTCGCCGAAGGCGTGACCAGCACCTACGGCGCGTACACGCTCGAACGCAGTGGCTTATACACCAAAGACCAGTTTTATGCCGAAGTCGCGTCGCAGATTACCGAACTCGATTCTCGTCCGGCGCGTCTGTGGCAAAGCGTCGAAGAATCGAGCCTCGACGCCTGGCTGGAAAAATATGACGACTACCGCCAGCCCGACCGCAGCATTTCGTATTACAACAAAGGCGAAATCGACGGCATGCTGCTGGATCTGGCGATTCGCGACGCGACCGACGATCACAAATCGCTGGATGATGTGCTGCGCAGCATGAATGACGTCTACGCGAAGCAGGGCCAGTTTTACGACGAGAGCGCGGGTATACGCTCGGTGGCCGAAAATGTTGCCGGCGTGAAGTTCGATAATTTCTTCGAGCGGTACGTGGCGGGCACTGACGAGATTCCGTACGGCAAGCTGCTCGAGCCGGCCGGATTGGAATTGAAAGTCGAACTGAAAAAAAGCGCGGACATCGGCTTCTGGACGGTAGGACGCTCCGCTGGCGGCGCGGTGGCGATTTCGCAAGTTGTGCCGAGCGGCCCGGCGGAATCGGCGGGGCTGAAACCGGGAGACGTGGTCCTGTCGTTGAATAGCCAACCGCCGCCTCGATTTTTTCCCGGCTGGCTGCGCGATCAGACTCCAGGAGCGCTGATTTCGCTGCACATTCAACGCGACGGCAAAGAGTCGGACGTGGCTTACCGGCTGGGGACCGTCGAGCAAAAAAGATATTCGATTATCGAATCATCGCACCCCACCGAAAAACAGAAACGCATTCGTGAGGGCTGGCTGCGAGGGCAAACGGACTAGCTGAGACTTGATGAATACTTATTCGTTCGTGACCACATTTTTCGCTTTGCCGCCTATCTCCGGCGCGAGCATCCTTTCTTAGACCATGATTCGCACCGTCATTGTGCTGCTTTATTTTTCGCTGGCCATGCTGACGCTTCTGCCGCTGCTCGTGTTGTGGACGCTGATCACTGGCGACGCGAACTTCATGTACAACGTATTTCAGGATGGATTGCGCATCGGGCTGCGCCTCGCTGGAATTCACGTGCATGTGGAGGGCTTGGAGAATATTCCGCCGGGCGTTTGTATTTTTGCTTCGAACCACGCTTCGAATCTCGATCCGGTCGCGCTGACTCCGAATATTCCACGGCGCATTTCCTTGCTGGCCAAAAAAGAAGTTTTCAAGATTCCGGTCTTGTCCAAGGCGATCACGCTGGCCCATTTGGTGCCGGTGGATCGCGGCGATAGCGAAGCGGCGGCGGAGAGCGTGGACCTGGCCATCAAGTATTTGAAAGAAGGCTTGTCGTTCTGCGTGTATCCCGAAGGGACGCGCAGTCGCGACGGGCACCTGCTACCGTTCAAGCGCGGAACATTTGTGATGGCCATCCGCGCCGGCGTCCCAGTCGTGCCCGTTTCCTTGGCCGGAACGCAGGAACTGATGCGTAAAGGGGATTGGCGCATTTATCCCGGAGAAGTTGTCGTGAAATTCGGTCCTGCGGTCGACGCTTCGGAATACAAAATTGAGCAGCGTGAGGAGTTGCGCCAGATCGTGCAGGGACTAGTGGCCGCCGGGCTACCTGAAAATCAGAAACCGGTTGCTGCGGAGGCGAAACAATAAAGCCGCGTTTTGTAAAAAAGGCTCTGGCGCGGCTTTAATCGAAGAGAGAACCCTCGTCGGCGCGGAAATTCGCCGCTCCTCAGTCGGGATGACAACGAAAAACTATAAGGGCGCCAGCGGATTATTTTCCCGCCAGTTTATCCACGGCGTCGCGCAGATCGCGGATTTGCTTTTGCATGTCGGGCAGGCGGTTAAAGACCGCAACCGACTTGCGCCAAGCCAAAGTTTCCATCGCAGGATATCCCGAGTAAACCGAATCAGCCGGCACGTCAGAGGGAACTCCCGACTGCGCGGTCAGCACCGCGCGATCTCCGATGGTCAGGTGGCCGGCGGCGCCTACTTGGCCCGCGAGAATGCAGCGGTCACCGACTTTCGTGGTGCCGGCCAGGCCGACCTGGCCGCAGAGCATCGTGTCCGAGCCGACCTTGCAGGCGTGGCCCACCTGCACCAGATTATCGATCTTGGTGCCGCGCCCTATGCGCGTTTCGCCTACCGTGGCGCGGTCGATCACGCTGTGCGCCTGGATTTCCACGTCGTCTTCAATGACGGTGATGCCGGACTGGCGCATTTTGTACCAGCCGCCTTCGGCGTTGCGCGCGAAGCCGTACCCATCGCTACCCACCGTCACTCCGTTCTGCAGTAACACCCGATTTCCGATGCGGCAATCTTCGCGGACGGAAACGTGCGAATGGGCGAAGAAATCGTCGCCAATTTTCGCGCCGCGATAAATCGTGACGAAACTGTGCAGGATGGCGTCGCGGCCAATTTCCACTTCGTCTTCCACGAAACAATACGGACCGATGTGCGCACCCGGCGCAATTTGTGCGGTAGGCGCGATCACGGCCGTCGGATGAATCTCCATGGTGAATTTCGGAGTGGGATGAAAGATTTCGATGGCGCGAGCGAAATCGAGATACGGATTCACGGAGCGCAGCATGGGGATTTGCGCGGGGGATTCATCTTTGGAGACGAGGATCGCCGAAGCCTGCGTCGAGTCGAGCGCGGGGCGGTATTTGCGATTGACCAGAAAAGTGAGGTCGCCCTTTTGCGCTTCTTCGATGCCCGCGACATTCCGAATTTCGGTTTGGGCGTCGCCATCCACTGTGCAGCCGAGTTGTTTCGCTATTTCCGCAAGTTTCATTGCGCTCACCTCGTGATTTTGTGCTTTGTGAATGTACAACACGCGAGGCGGTCGGTCATAGCAGAGGCGCCTCCGTTGGGATCGTGCGGAAGTGGGCGCCGAAGGTGCGGATCGAAGTAATGCGACCTTGAATTCTATTCGGAGAAGAGCTTCGATTGTGAAGCGGCGGGCGCTTGCGGCGTGCGGCGGGCAGCGCCGACCACGCCCAGCACTTTCACTTCTTCCAGCGCGGATCGCGGAATGTAGATGCGCAAATTGTTGCCGTGCAGATCCGGCGGGGTGATCTGGACGCCGCCGTCCAGCAGGTCGAGCAAATCGTTGCCGATCAAACCTTCCATGATGTCTTCGTCGCGGAACCGCAGGCGCACCCACAGCCCGTCAAGTTTCGGGCGGCTCAAAAACACCTTGCGTTCGGGCTGAAACGGAGTCTGAAATTCACGCACAAAGTAAACGCATTTCACGGCCGAGAGGGAAAGAGAACGATGCTCGCCATCGGGTGTTAGCAAGTCAATACTCGCCTCGCGCCCTAAATCGCCGGCGTTGATGTAACCCTTCACTGGAGTGCGATCGAGAAGCAGCACCACCACCTTCTTGTGGGTCGAGGCCGGAGCACGATCCTTCTCACGCTCTTTGTCCCGGTCTTTCTCGCGATCTTTGGCAGAAGCAGGCATTCTTGGCTTAGATTCTTGCTATCACGGCTGGAGTTATGTTATTCTTGCGCCAGATTTTGTCAAGTCATTGGTGCTTAAAGGGTTAGCATCGGAGTCTCCACCGCTTGACCGAAAAAGGCAAGCTTCTAAAATCTGCCTCCGTTGTTGCCCTTATTACCGTTATCAGCCGTGTTTGTGGGTACTTACGGGATCAAAGGGTGGCCCTGCTGCTGGGCACCTCGCCGGTGGCCGATTCGTTTATCCTGGCCTTCCGGATTCCCAATATGATTCGCCGCATCACTGGGGAGGGGGCGCTTGGCGCGTCCTTTATACCGGTTTTCACCGGGTACCTCCGGACCAAGTCGCAGCGGGAAACTTGGGCCTTTGCGCAGCGGATGTTTTGGGACGTGGCGGTCGTTTTGGCGGTGTTGTCCATCCTGGGGTGCGTATTTTCGAGACAAGTCATCGGAATCTTTACCTTGATGGGCGTCAATCACGTCCATTGGGACCTCGCGGTGTATCTGAACCGGATCATCTTCCCCTGCATCTTGTTTCTGGGTTTGACCGCCCTGGCCTCGGGCATCCTGAACAGTTTTCGCCAATTTGCGCTGCCGACCTGGAGCAGCGTGACGTTCAATCTGGTCGTGATTGGATCGTCCTTCGCCGTGGTCTATCAGCCGCTGATA
>Ga0302176_10000586_pt1 | contig 21075 bp, 12 predicted proteins | sample I_Palsa_E1_1_FD_198787 | JGI IMG/M metagenome (GOLD analysis project Ga0302176, IMG submission 198787) | Peat permafrost microbial communities from Stordalen Mire near Abisko, Sweden - I_Palsa_E1_1 | ecosystem: Environmental > Terrestrial > Soil > Palsa > Peat permafrost | place: Sweden...
GCGAAGCCACGATAAAAAATCGCGCGACCTCGTACAACGTGAAAGCCGGATACGTAAATGCAACGCGTCCGCCGCCCTCCCCGCCCCCTGGATTCACCGTGGCCAATCGCTCCCGCTCCTCCGCCATCGCGCCGAAAAGAAAATCAGCCGAAGCAGAGCCAGCGATTATAACCGAAACAAAAAACAAAACGCGCCAGCCCGTCGCCGAGCCAGCGCGTTTCCAAATCCCTTCCCGAATTATCGGCGAATTAAATTACCGCCAGCCACGCACCCCAGCCTCAGCAACACCAGCGCTTTCTGTACGTTGACTTCAACGGACGCCAACCATACCATTCGGCTCAGGTCCTGGAACTTGATCGGCCAAAAAATCCAACACTACCTGATCCTCAGCCAGTTGGGCGCCGGCGGAATGGGCGTGGTCTACTGCGCTTTGGACGAGCAGCTCGACCGCAAAGTCGCGCTGAAAGTCCTTTCTACGGGCCTCCTGGCGGACGATCAGGCCAGAAAACAGTTTCGCCAGGAAGCTCTGGCCCTCGCCAAGCTCAATCATCCTAATATCGAAACGGTTTATGCCTTCAGCAGCCAGGATGGCCTCGATTTCCTGGCCATGGAATTAATTCCTGGCGTTCCGCTGAATGAAAAACTGAACGCCGGTCCGCTTTCCGAACGCGAAGTCATGCGCCTCGGCGTGCAAATGTGCGAGGGGCTCGCCGCCGCGCACGATCAGGGCGTAATCCACCGCGATTTGAAACCAGCCAACCTCTTCGTCACCCCCGAAAATCGCCTGAAAATTCTCGATTTCGGCCTCGCCATACTTTTGCGCACGGGCGACGAAGTCGACATCACGCGCAGCCTCTCCGAGATCCCGGGCCGCGTCACCGGCACTCTGCCCTACATGTCTCCGGAGCAACTGCGCGGCGAAACCATCGATGCCCGCAGTGACATCTATTCCGCCGGCGCCGTGATGTACGAGATGGCCACCGGCAAGCGCGCTTTTCCGCAAAGTCAAACCGTCCAGCTGATGGGTGCCATCCTCCACCAGCAGCCCGCCCCGCCCCGCTCGCTGAACGAAAGTTTTTCGCCTGGGCTGCAGGCCGTAATTCTAAAAGCGCTCGATAAAGATCCCGCGGAGCGCTATCAAACTGCGCGCGAGCTGCGTATCGCGCTCGAAACGCTGACCACTTCCTTCTCCGCCGAAAGCGCCCAGAACGCCGTCTCCACCCCAACCACCTCAACCGTCGCCAACACCTCCGCAGTTGTCCCGGGTCGTTCTCGCAATCTTTGGCTGGTTGGTGTCGTCGCTGCTGGATTGGCCTTAGCTTTAGGGATATTCGCCTACCGCCAAAAACTTGGAATTTCTGCAGGGAAAGATTCCGCGGCAAGCGCAACATCTTCCGCACGCTCCACGCCCGTCCCGGCCTCTCGCCGCACCATCGCCGTCCTTGCCTTCGTCAACGCTTCCAAGCAACCCAGTCAAGCGTGGCTTTCCACCACCCTTCCCGAAATGCTGACCACCGAGCTCGGCGCGGGCGGCAACCTGCGCACCATTTCCGGCGAAGACGTCGCTCGCATGCAATCGGATCTCGGCTTGCGCGACGCCGACAGTTACGGCGCCGAAACCCTGCAACGTATCGGCGAAATTTTAGGCGCCGATGACGTCGTCACCGGTTCCTACATCTCTCCGGGCAACGGCCCCATCCAGCTTGACCTCCGGTTGCAGAACGCCCGCACCGGCGAAACGGTCGATTCCTTCCCCGTTCGCGCCCCCAGTTCGCAAGTTACCGACCTAGTGCAATTGATTGGCAGCGCCGGCGTACAACTCCGCCAAAAACTAGGACTCGAAGGCCGGCCTCCATCGGCCGAATCCGTTCTGAAAGCCTCTCTCCCCTCGACTTCGCTCGCCGCGCGGTTATATTCCGACGGCATCGACAAGTTGCGCCGCATGGACGCCAAAGGTTCCATCGATCCGCTGCAAAAAGCCATCAAAGATTCTCCCGACTTCGCGCTCGCCCATTCCGCCTTGGCCGAAGCCTGGTCCGTTCTCGGCTACGACGATCGCGCCAGGGACGAAGAACAAAAGGCCCTCGCCCTCGCCGGCTCGCTCACCGCCGAAGAAAAAGGTTTGATCCAGGGCCGCCTCTACGAATTTTCTTCCGAATGGGACAAAGCCGCGACCTACTATCTTTCCCTCCGCACTCTTTATCAGGACGACCTCGACTACGGCCTGCGCCAGGCCAACGCCCAGGTGCGCGGTGGCAAGCCGAAAGACGCCCTCGCCACCATTTCCGATTTACGCGCGCTCCCCGGCTCCATCGGCGAAGACCCACGCATCGACCTTCGCGCCGCCGAGGCGGCCGAAATGCTCGGCGATTTCAAAGGTCAGGAGCAAGCCGCTTCGCGGGCCGCCGAAAAAGCCGAGCGTCAAGGCTCGCGACGGCTGGCCGCCAGCGCCGACTGGCACCGATGCAACGCGCTCGTGAATTTGGGCGATGCCACGGCGGCGAAAACATCATGCGAAAAAGCGCGCGACGCTGCCAAAGCGGCCGACGACCCTCTCCTTCAGGCCCGTAGCCTCACCGGCTTGGGCTACGCCTTGAGCGATCAAGGCGACACCGCCCAGGCCCTCGAGTCCCACCGCACCGCCCTCAAACTCGTCCGCGAAATCGGCGCGCAGCGCGACATCGCCGGCGCGCTCTTGAACATTGGCAATCTACTGTCTTCCTCCGGAGACTTAAAAGGGGCCCACGCCTCCTACCAGGAGTCGCTCGAAATCTCCCGCGCCATCAACAACAAACAAGGAATCGTCGACGCCGAGGGCGGCCTCGCCGAAAATCTATACACCTCCGGAGATTATGGCGCGGCGCGGAATATCTACGAGGACATGCTGAAAACGGCGAAGGAAGTCGGCGACCAGAAAAATGTCGCCCTCGCGCTCAACGCCATCGGGTTAATTCTTTTCGAACAAGCCGACCTTCCCAACGCGCGCAAACGATTCGATGAATCTCTGAAAGTCAGCCGTGCTGCGGGAATGAAGGCGGATTCCGCGGCGACGCTCATCGCCGTCGGTGATTTGAATCTGGCCCAGGGCCAGTTTGATGCGGCCGCGAAAAATTACAATGAAGCCTCGCAAGTGACTAAAGACTTGGCCGATTCACTCGGTGTTGCCCAAAGTACTTCCGCGCTTGCCCTCTTGGCCCTCGAACAGGGCCGGCTTACTGATTCCGAGAATCTCGCGCGTCAGGCTGCCGATGCCCTTCATCAACAGAATAACGCAGACCTCGAAACCGACGCCCTCGCCACTCTGGCTCGAGCGCTGGTGGAAGACCATAAAATTTCCGATGCGCGCGCCGCCATCAATCGCGCCAAGGCTTTGCCCGCACAAGACCAGGGTATTCGTTTGCGCCTCGCGATCTCCGAAACCTACGTGCTGGCCAAAGAGGGCAAGCTCCCCGACGCATCGCGCACCATGACCGAGACGATTCAGAAGGCGGTTGATTTAAAACTGAAGCGCCTCGAATTGGAAGCGCGCCTCGCTAAGGCCGAAGTCGACCTGGCCGCAGGCTCGAACTCGGCGGGAAAAGCAGCTGCAAAACAGATTGCCACCGAAGCCACGGCCGCGGGCTACCTTCTGATCGCACGCGAGGCGAGTGCCGCGAAATAAAGCCACGCCAAATAAAAACGGGAGCCTGCATCGTTCTCGCAGACTCCCGTTTTTGTATCTCGATCGAAAAAACGCTAACCGTTATGCGCGGCGACGCCGGGCAAAACCCAACAGGCCAACCAGTCCCGAACCCAGCAACATCAGTGAACTGGGTTCAGGCATCGGTGCAACCCCGCCGGTCAAGGTTACGGTCGGTGTCGGCAGCGAAGGAATATCCGAGCCACCTTGGCACGATGTCCCGTTCGTTCCCTTCTGATAGCAAAACGAGCCGCCCGTATTGTTATCGAGCAGGTCCATGTAGAGCGTCAGACCAGTCCCTGCGCCAGGGATCGAAAGCGGTGACAGTAGCGTGAACGTCGGATTTCCCGAACCATCCGTACCCAGCGACGCGTCGAACCCCCCCGCCTGGGCGATGGAGAACGGAGAAAATGGCAGGATTGGCGCCGTCGGCATAGAAATCGGGCTGTCGTTGGTCAAAAAACCTACCGGAACGCTGAATTCATTATTCAAGCTTGTGCCAGTCGGAATGGGCAAATCGAGCGTAATCCCCGTGGTGCCGGCCGGGAGTGTTGAAGTAATTGTAAACGCGAGACTGCCGTCGCAAGCGCCCGTGGCAGGATTCAGCGTGGCGTCCGAGCAAAAGAAAATCGTCTTGATCGTAACTCCGTCGGACACTGTAGACGCGCTGAGCAACTCCGGCGACCCATCATCCCCGTATGCTGACCGAGTTTTAGTCGGCACCGAATTCGCCGATGCGGTCAACGCCATCGCCAATAGCGCGGCGCCGCCTCCTATCACTTTCAAAATTTTCATGTGGCCCCCAAGATTTAGACAAGAATGCCTAGAGGTTTCCCAGCATTTCCATGCCCAGCCGAGAAAATAAATCGGTTCCGGACCAAATAAGCTAAGTCCCATCGAAGTTACTACATGCAGCGCGGCACGCACGCAGCTCGTGTTACCGTCCTGTTCTCGCGGCGCTCGACAGTGCAACAAATTTCACAGAAAGTCCGATTCAGGTGAGACCTGATTGCCCCTATACAGTCTTCACCCTATGTTTTGCTATATTATATTTTGAACCACTGCGCGACGTCCCTCTCGCCTCACTCCTCGTCCTATTACTCTTGGGCCCAGACGGTGCCCCAATCGAACCGCAAAACTAGAATCGTATTTGCGGCGTCGGCGGCGGCAATGGTTTCCGCGGAATCATGTCCGGCCGGTTCGCGGTCATGTACACAAACGACGCCACGATCACCGCCATCTGCTTCATGTCCGCTTCCTGCACCCGCTCGTACAAATCCATATTCGAATGGTGCGTCCGCGCGTCGTAGTCCATCGGATCCTGGATGAATTGAAATCCCGGCAACCCCACCGAATTGAACGACAGGTGATCCGTCCCGCCCGTATTGCGAATACTTAGCGTAGTCATTCCCAAATTCCGAAACGGTTCCATCCACTCCTCAAAAATCGGCGCCACCGCTTCGTTTCCCTGCAAATACACTCCGCGAATCTTTCCGGTCCCGTTGTCAATGTTGTAGTACGCGTCCAGCTTGGCATGTTCCGGCGTCAACTTCATCGTTTCCGGATCGCCAAAATGTTCTTTCACGTACGCGCGCGAACCGAGCAGCCCTTCTTCTTCGCCGGTCCACAACGCAACGCGCACCGTCCGCCGCATTTTCAAACCACTCGCCTTCAGAATCCGAATCGCCTCCAGCATCACCGCCGATCCCGCACCGTTATCCGTCGCGCCGGTTCCGGCTTGCCACGAATCGAAATGCCCGCCGAGCATCACCACCTCGTCGGCTTTATCCGTCCCCGGAATTTCGCCGGTGATGTTGAACGACTTCAAATCCTCATCGTAAAACTTGTTTTCGATGTCCAGCGTGATCGACACCGGAATTTTCTTTTCGAGCAACCGGTAAATCCGTCCGTAATGCTCGGCCGCCAGCGCCACGCGCGTAATCGCCGGTGGATCCTTCGGATCGCGCGAGCCGCCCTGCTGCGCAAACACCGTGCCGTCATCTCCCCGCTGATCCTCGAGCCACGCCACCGCGCCCTCATCCAGCAGGAATTTCATGATCTTGTTTTGCAGGTCGCGTTGCGCCCGGAACTGCGCGATGCGCGCATCGCGCTCCTTGTCGCCGCCGCCGGTAATTTGAAAATTCGCCAGATCCGCCAGCTCCGCATCCGTATAGCGCTTCGCGTCCGCCTCAAAATGCGGCAGCACCGGATCCGGAACCTGCGTGATCACCAGCTTGCCTTTCAGCTGGCCCTTGTACTTGGCCATGTCCTCTTCTTTGGTAATCGCCGCGTAAACCACCTCCGCGGTCACCGGCCCATTCGTCCCCGGCGTCCACGCCTTCGGATATCCAATCAAAATAAACGGCCGCGGCCCCACCATCTCCGCGAAGAATTTCTCATTCGACCACCCGCGACCAAAGGGCTCCCACGGCTCCGTCTTCACATTCGCCAGTTGCCAGTCGCCCATTTTCTTGGTCGTCCACTCCGCGGCCGCCTTGATGTTCGGCGAATTGGTCAGCCGCGGCCCGTACACATCCGTCAAATAACTCTCGATCTCCATGACCTGCGAATGGTTGAAGCCTTCATCCTTCAACTTGTAAATCGCGTCGTAATCCGGCTTGTCCTGAACGACCGCTGGCGCCGCGTCCGCGCTGGCCGCCTGTTTCGCCGCCGCGCGCTTCGCTCGCCGGTCAGCCGTCTTGTCCGTGGACTGCGTCGCCGCCGAACCCGCTGCCGGTGCCTGAGCCGCCGGCGCCGCCGCCGAACTTTGCCCGGATACCGGCAGCGTCAAAGCCGCCGCCGGAACCAACATCAAAACCGCCACCCAAATTTCCAGTCGTCGCACAATCGCCTCCGCCTTATTTTTCTTCTTTCAGAAATTTTGTGAAATCGCCGGCCAGATAAGCTAAGAAAGACAAAAAGATACTACGCCTACAGACGCCTGATTCCAATTTCCCGTTTCAAGATTTCTCCGCGGCCCCGGACTTCTTCCTATAGACTTGCGTCTGCTCGCCTCACAAGGAAGACCATGCCCACCAGACCTCATGCACTCGCCGGATTCTTAGCTCTCTTCATCGCCGTCGCCGGACTCTTTGCTCTCCGCTCCAACGCGCAACCGCGGGAGCCGCAAGCCAAACCGCGTCCCGCCGCGTCGTTCAGCGCCGCGACCCAAGCTTCCATTTCCGCCGCCGTAAATAAAGAACTCGCTGCCTTCGGCGGCAACACCCCCGTCCCCGGCGCCGTCGTCGGCATCTGGGCGCCCGGCAAAGGCACCTTCGTCCAGCCTTTCGGCTCGTCCAATCTCGATCCCAAAACCCGCCTGACCCTCGACGACAAATTCCGCATCGGCAGCAACACCAAAACTTTCGTCATCACCGTCCTGCTCCAGTTGGTCGACGAAAAGAAACTCTCCCTCGACGATCCGGTCAGCAAATTCGACCTCGGCGCAAAAATTCCCAACGGCGAAAATATCACCGTCCGCGAACTCTGCCAGATGCGCAGCGGCCTGCTCGACGCCTACAACGCGCCGCAATACGACAAAGTCACCTTCACCCCACAGACCACCTTCACCCCGCAACAAATGATCGGCACCGCCGTTTCGAATCCGCCGCTCTTCCCTCCCGGTACCAAGTGGAATTACAGCAACACCAATTACCTGATGCTCGGCCTGATTATCGAAGCGGTCACCCACCACCCGATTCAGGACGAAATCAGCACGCGCCTGCTCGTTCCGCTGCGCCTGAAAAACACCACCTTCCCCACCACCAATCCCGACATGCCGCTGCCGTTCACTCACGGCTACGCTCTCGATCCCCAGAAAAATTGGACCGACGTGACCGTCAACCTCTCGCCCAGCATCACCTGGGCCGCCGGCGTCATGATTTCCGACCTGGCCGACATGAAAACCTGGGTCAAAGCCTACGTCACCGGCGCCACCAACAGCGCAGCCACGCAGAAAGAACGTCTCGCCTGCCTCCCCACCGGCGGCTACGAGCTTTCCTTCGGCCTCGGCATCGGCTGCTCCAATGGCTGGTACGGCTACACCGGCGGCATCCCCGGCTACAACACCGCCGCTTATTATTTCCCCGCCCAGGACGCCACCATCATCGCCTTCGTCACCTCCCAACAGGAAAAACCAAATCCCGGCGTAGCCAACGCCATTTTCCGCGACCTCACCCAAATCCTGTATCCCGACAACATCGCCTTCCCCACAGACCCCAACACCAAACCCACCCCAATCACAAAATAATCGTGAAGCTTGAGCGATCCGCCAAAAACCAAAGGTTAATGTCACAAATCGCGTAGCCACACAAATCCAGCGCCGGAGGCGTGGCACAGGTTAGCCCGGCCCATAAGGGCCGGAAAAGAGTCAATCGTCGCATCGAGCACCGGAGGTGCGACACGCGCATTAACGAAAGGCGGGGAATGTGAACCACTGTTTTGTGATCCGACGCAAACCCGCGAACATTGCAATGCCAGCCCCAAACTATCGCGTGGAATGATTGAACAGGCTATACAGCAGCAAAACCAAAACGATCGCCGTCACCCCGACATACATCCAATCCCTCTCCAACCCAAATCCCAGCATCGAAAACAAAACCCGCGCCACCGGCGTAGCAATCAGCACCAAAATCCCCAGCTGAATCACCGCCAACGCCTGCCCTCCCACTGCTCCATGAAAGATCCCATGCAAGTTGCTCAACTCCGCCGGCACGCCCCGAAATGTCTTGTACTCCCGCCGCGCCCCATGCGCCTCCGACAAAAACCACACACCCCCTGCCAAAACAATCAAAGCCGCAATCACCACGCCCGTCCGCAGCAACTTCCCTAGGAAAATCTCGAACTGCTGATCAGTGGCCTTCATGAGCCTCTCATCTTGTGCTAAATCTTTGATCTCGCCCGCCAGGCAAACGTTCCGTTTCTCCTGGCCTTCAAGTCCCAAATCCAAACCGTACTTGGCCGTCATCCAGAGGCGCGCCTTCCGCGACGAAGGATCTCCTTCTTGCCCAGTCCTCAACCGAAGTACTTCCCCCCGCTACAACTTCCCTCGCACGCCCTCAAGAATCATCTGCACTCCCAGCGCCGCAATCACCACTCCAAATACCATCCGCAACGTCTTCACCTTGGCTCCCGGCAAAATCAACGCACCCGTCAACGCCCCGGCCAAAACTCCCAGCATGACCGGCAGCGCCAATCCCGGATCGATATACCCTCTTCGCAAATAAATCCCCGCGCTAGCCGCCGCCGTGACCCCAATCATAAAATTGCTGGTCGTCGTCGAAACCTTGAACGGAATCTTCATCGCCTGATCCATCGCCAAAACTTTCACCGCCCCCGACCCAATCCCCAACAATCCCGACAGCAGCCCCGCCAGATACATCAACCCAAATCCCGCCGGAACATTCCGCACGTGGTACGACTCGCGCGCGCGACTCCCGCCACCCGTATCCGCCGCATCCCCGCCAATTCGATCCGCCGGAAAATCCCCATCCAGTCGCAAAAAAGTCGCCACCGGGTCCGGCGCCAATCCCTTCTCCGGCTCCTTCGGCCCCCCGAACGACGTGTACGCCGAATACAGCAGCACCACTCCAAAAATAATCGCAATCGCCGACGTTGAAACGTATCCCGCGATAAACGCCCCGCTCAACGCCCCCACCGTCGTCGCCACTTCCAAAAACATCCCCACCCGCATATTCGAATACCCTTCCCGCAAATACGCCGCCGCCGCGCCCGACGAAGTCGCAATCACCGACACCAGCGACGCCCCAATCGCGTACCGAATGTCTACGCCAAACACCAAAGTCAGCAGCGGCACAATCACCACGCCGCCACCCAGCCCGGTCAGCGACCCCAGCATCCCGGCGAAAAACGAGCCAATCGCCACCACCAGCGTAAATTCAACAGTATTCAAAGGCCTGCACACCTCTAAATTGGTTTGCGACGGGTTTTACCGAGCTCGAACCGGCGGACGCTTTACCTGGAACAGTCTGTGAGCGTGCAACTGGAGGGAGTGTCATGAAGGCGAAAGAAAGAAAAAAACAAAATACGGAATGGCGCCAATGCACTCAATCCTCCGCGCTGAGATCGCAGAATGATTCCGCACGATGGTCGCACGTTCGCCAGTGCAGGTCGATTCGAAATTGTCAGCAGACTCAGTTTTCCGGTGACGAGGAAGAAGACGAAGAGGACGACGACGAACTCGATGATGAAGAAGAGGAAGACGACGATGACGAACTCGAGGACGGCGATGATGATAGTTTCGGTGCCGGATCCGTCGGCGTTAACGCCGGAGCCGAGCTCGATCGCAGTGGCGCGTTCCCCGGCACCTTGTCGTATACATAACGAATATCCACCGAATCATGCGACCGCGTCCGCTCCAGATGCACCGTTTCAATCAGCTTGTCCCCGCCCGGCGCCGGCTCGAACGACCGCGTGGCCCGCGCATCATGCGCGCCCTCCACGTCCCCGACCAGCCGGAAATCTTCCCAGTGCGAATTGTATTCCTGATATTTTTCTTCCTTCGACTTGGTGATCTTCCGCCCGTCGGTATAGAAAACGCGCTCGCGGTTCAGATCGTCCGTCAGATTCACCGCCGCGTCCTTATCGTCCTTTGTATCCTTCGCGCTCAACGTAATCGTCGACGCCGGCGTGGTCAGCTCCTGCATCTGCGCCCGCGTAAAATCGTCGTCGCTCGCGCCCGTGTTCCGCGGCGCCCGCCCGCTGCTACTCCCCGGAAAAGGAGACGTCGGCCCGCCCATGTGAATGCCCGTGTTGTTCCCAGTGGGCGACCCGTTGCCGGTTCCCCCACCGCTCCGCGGGCCGCCGCCCGAGCCGCCGGTCGTCTTCGCATCCTTAATCTGCTGCATCGCGTCGTCGCTCTGCGCCACGTCCAGTTTCCAGGTGCCCCAAAGTTCCTTGCGATCGGGTGGCTTTGGCTCATCCGCCGCAATCCGTGGGGCCCCGGTCGAATCCCCTTGCGTCCCCGGCGCGGGACGAATCGGCCCCGGACCCGCCTGCGCTCGCACCGCGCTGGGCCAAGCCACCAGCGCCAGCGCGCACAGCGCGCAAAACGCCATACCTCTTGCTGGTTGATTTCCGCCCCTGTTCTTCACGATCTTAATTCTCTCCGAATCTCGCTACAGTTCCAATAATTCGCGCGCCACTACCAATACCCTAGAGATGCGCCAAATTCCCAAAAAGATGTCGAGGCGGCATCCCCAGATCTACGCCGGGACCCCCTCCACAATCGATTCCGGCACCCGCGTCGGTATAATAATCCCTACTTGCGGTGCTACTGCCGCAGCCTTCCCGCTGTCTGCACTCATCGTCGACCCACCTTAAATTGACATTTTCTTAGCGAGCGCCCGGCATTGTACACTCACCCTGGAAAAACCGCCGTGCCCGACTCGACCAGCGAGATCATCCTCTCCCTCTTCCCGACCGCCGACCGGGACAACGGCCCTCTGCGCGAACTCGCTTTTCGCGCCGACCGCTTCACTTCCGCCGAAATCCTGGCGTTGCGCCTCGACGCCCTCGTCGCCCTCTTCAAATTCCTGCGCAAGTCCGACCGCGTCATCCCCGAGCCGCTGGCTCCCAGCGAACCCGCTGCCACCGTCGGAAACGCCATCTCCCGCTTCACCGACCCGCACCTGAAACGCGAGCTCGTCTGGGTCTCCATTCTCGAATCGTCCGCCACGATTCGCGACCGCTACCACGCCGGCATCGCCGCCATCCTGAAAGAAACCAACGCCATCTCGCTCTTCGCCCAGTCCGGCCTGCCCACCGACCGCGGCCTGTTCCCCGAAGTCTCCGACCGTTTCTTCGGTCACATCCTCCCCGCGCCGCGCGAAGACAAGGATCTCTCCAAACTTTTTCTCCGCCTCTTCCCCTCCGAAAAAGAGGTCGACCGTTTTTTTAGCCTTCCTGCCTCCCTGCTCGATCACATCGCCCATCTCACCGCGCCCCCCGAAGATTCCAACGCCTGGCACCCGATCGTCGAATCCATGCTCGGCGCCTTCTGCCTGATCGGCGCGCGCGTCCAGGGTCTGGGCCTCTCCGAAAAATTGCGCGTGCGCAGCGAACCGGTTCCGGTGCAGCTCTTGGCTTTTTACCGTTTGCCTCGCGCTGCCGATTCCCTGGTCCTCGCCATTCGTACCCGCGATGGCGTTCCCGAAGCGGTGCAGACCTGGCACGCTACCCTCGGCGATTGCCACAAGGAACTCCGCACCATCGTGGCTCATCTCGATTCCAGCGGCGTGAATCTCGACGTGGTCTACGCCCTCGACGTCATCCATCGCAGCCTCATCCGCATGGAAGCCATCATCGCTGTGTTGATCGCGCCGGTCGGCCCGCAGCGCTACGCCGCCGGGAAAAGCCTGCTCCGCGAAGTCGTGCGCGGCCGCCTCGCCGACCGCAGCCTGCGCAGCCTGGCCCGCAACAGCTTCCGTTTACTCGCCCGGAAAATTGTCGAATGGGCGGGGAAAACCGGCGAGCACTACATCACCAACAATCGCGCCGAATATTTGCAGATGTGGCGTTCGGCCCTGGGCGGCGGCCTGCTCACCGTCGGCACCGCTGCGATAAAACTCATCGCCACCCACGGTCGCTTACCGCTGTTCTTCGAGGGATTTTTAGTCGGACTCGACTACGCCGTCAGCTTCGTCCTCATGCAGAATTACCATCTCGCGCTCGCCACCAAGCAGCCCTCCATGACCGGGGCCGCTCTCGCGCGTATCATTCAGAATTGCCGCGGCGCCGCGCGCAATGACGAGCTTTTCAAATACGTCTCGCGCATTTTCCGTTCCCAGCTTGCCGCCGCGCTCGGCAATATCGTCGCCGTCTGTGCCGGCTCTCTGGTCTTGATGATGCTCTGGCACCGTTTCATCGGCCACTCTTTCCTCTCCGACGAAACATCCTGGTACACCATCACTTCGCTGAACCCGCTGCACAGCGGCACCGTTTTCTACGCCACGCTCACCGGCATAATCCTCTGGCTTTCCAGCATCGCCGGCGGCTGGATTGAAAACTGGGCGGTCTATCACCGCTTGCCCGAAGCCATCGCCGAACATCGCCTCGGCGAAAAACTCGAGCCCGAAACTTTGGCGCGCATCTCGAACACTTTTTCCCGAAACATTGCCGGCTGGGGCGGGTCGATCGTCCTCGGTTTTATGCTCGGCATGACCCCGGTCTTCGGAAAATTTTTCGGCCTGCCGCTCGACGTGCGCCACGTCACCCTTTCCACCGGCATGTTCGCCCTCGGCGCCGCCTCGCTGGGCGTCGCCGTCATTGGCAAAGGCGCCCTAATCATGGCCGCCCTCGGCATCGCCTGCACTTTCGTCCTGAATCTCACCACCAGTTTCTATCTCGCCCTGCGCCTCGCCCTCCGCGCGCAAGACGTCAGCGGACGCGACCACCGCCACCTCGTCCGCGCCCTCTGGCTCCACTTCCTCCAATCCCCTCGCGACTTCTTCATTCCCCCATCGGAAGAAAACCCCACCCCCACCACCCCAACCACGCCGAGCAGCCCGACCACCACCCCGACCAACGCCGAATCCGCCATCTAAATCCGCCCAGCGCAAAGCGCCGCCGCACCCCGCGCCCACACCGCAAACGTCCGCGCTACGGCACCCCCGCCGAGGCCCCCTTCACCTGCACCCTCTGCAATATCGACATAAACTCCCCCTTCTTGTTCCCGTTCGCCCCGATCCCCGCGTACGCCACATGAATCAACGGCTGATTCGCCCGCGGCGAATCGCTCACGAACGGAAACGGCGAAATTGCGCCAATCGCCCAGAAATAATCCGACTGCGCCCCCTGCATATTCCCCGGCAAATTAAAATTCGTCGAAGCACTCGGACCCAGGGGATCCGTCCGCTGTGCCTCAAATATGTACCAGGTCATTCCCCCGATCGTTTCGCGGTCCATCGGAGCCAGATAAAAATCCCCAATCCGCGCAAACGCCCGCGGCCCATCGTTCGTCTGCGCAAATGTAATCCCGCCGCTCACCTGCGACGCAAAAAATCCCGCCAACGTTGCCGGTGGCTTGCACGCCAAGGACACCTGCAACACCGGATCGCTGCTAGCGCCCGAGCCCGTCCTCGGAAGGGGCGCAAAAGTGGCCTTGGGATCTTGCGTCAAAACCTGCTCGATGCACGCCGCCGAAGGAGGAAAAAAATAATAAAATATCAGGTCCAGTAGGCTCATCCCCGAACCGCTGGGCATATGCAGCTGCGAATCGAGCCAGCTGGAATCATGTCCGATCAACGGATTGCTCGAGGTCGCGAATTGCAGCATCGCCACCTGCTTCGCATTTTGCAGCGCCAAAATTCCCGTCAGATGAAACGGCGGCGCGAAATTCGCAATCGCCATCGGCGGCGGCACGCTGCCAATATCGTATTCCTGCCAGTTCGGCCCCAAAGCCACCGAAACATCCGCCGCCAAATGATGCACGATCCGCCCGTCCGCCGGATTTTTCGGCGGGGTTTGTGCCGGAGCCTGACCCTGCGCCTGCTCCACCGGAGCACCAGCGGGATTCTCGTCGCCAGACGCCGCCTGGCCCTGCGCCGCCACCGCACCCGCAGCCACCATCACACCCGCCAGGACCAACACCATCTCGAACCAAAGGCTTCGCTTCATATCCGTGTTGATCCTCGAGCCACGCGCATTCCGCGACTCACCAGAAATTGCGCGCCATGACCGCCTCATTCTAGCACCCCATCGCTACCTCACCCGGAAGCAAGTCGAGTGGCGCTGGAGTTTGAAGTCTGCAACCGCAAAGCATGACGTGAGGTTCATTTTCGCCAGCATGGTCACATTGAATAGCCCGGGCAAAAAAAAGAGCCGGAATAAATCCGGCTCTCGAAAAACAAAACTCCAATTCCTGCGCAGCGAAATTTACGCCGCTTTCTTTACCGACTTGCGCCGTCCCCGGCGCTTGGTCGGCGGCGTCGCCGGCGGTTCGCCGATCAATTCCGCGGACCAGATCGACGTCACGAACCGCTTCACCCCGTGATCGTCAAAATCAATCGTAGTACGCTCGTGATTCGATTCCGTAACGATGCCCATGCCGTACTGCTCGTGCCGGATGGATTGCCCTTCGACTAGTGTTTGCATTTGCCCTCCGTAAGGCGCTGAGTGAAAACTCAAACTCGCGTTATGAATGACTGCCTGCCAACCTGATCTAAACGACTACCCTGGACGAACGAATCCGCGAAACCAAAACCACCGTGAACACACATCTGCTGCTACCTGAATCGCGAAACTGGGCCTCCAGTTCCGGACTCTTCCGCGGTCGGAGAAATCCCTCAAAGGACGGAGGCTGGGTCCGCCCTTCAAGGGCCATACCTAACTCAACTCGCAGCACTGCTGCCGCGCCAGCCGGCGCGTTCAGAAGGGCGCGTTCGTACACATCCACCCAAGCGCAATCCCTGCGCTTCGCTGACGCGGCAAAATTGGGCGCTTCAGAATACGATCAGACGGGGTTACAGACCGACGACGTTCTCAGCCTGCAGACCTTTCGGTCCCTGCTTGACTTCGAATTCCACTGCCTGGCCTTCGTTGAGCGACTTGTACCCTTCCGACTGGATCGCCGAAAAGTGCACAAACACATCTTCTCCGGACTGGCGCTGAATGAAACCAAAACCCTTCGCTGCGTTAAACCACTTCACTGTTCCCTGTTCTTTAGCCACTTGGACTGCTCCTAATTGATTCATAAGGCGGCTTTTCGCCACCCCGTAAGCTATCTGCTGCCTGACTCGACCCTCGCCCGTTCACAAAAAAAGGCCGCCGGGCATTGTGCCCGCCAGCCTTCGCCGAAACAAGCTAAAATGAACTCATAAGCAACAAACGCACCACCATCTTACCACGCTTCGCACCCTTCCGCAATCCCCTTAATCCCCGGTTCAGCGCTCGGCGCGGAAAGCACCGGGCATCGCCTTGGCCCCCAAATGTTCTCCATTCTCAGTGCCCTCCGCATTTAACGCCGTGCTCTCGGTGTTAAATCTTATCCTCCCTCGCAACTCGCGGCCCGAGCCTATCGACCGTATTTCGCCTCAGCTATTTTTGAATCGTAACGTTCAACGAAGCCGTTGAGGTCGCGCCACCCGGCCCGGTCCCCACCACCATGATTGTGGTCGCGCTGCTGCCCCCAGGATTTCCACTGCAACCACCAACAAACGTAGCCACAGTCAAAAGCATCACCACCGCAAACGCCGCTCCCCAACCGCGCCCACTCGCGAATTGCTTCCTGCGCCACAATCCCGCGAGCGCCATCAACTCAATCCCCAGCGCACACCCAAATGGCAATTTAATCGGCCCTCCGGATCCGCCGCCGCGATTTCCTCCCGCCCACCAATGACCAACCCCCGCTTTTCTCCCGCGAGCCGCATTGTTTACCGGCCCCTCCGTCACCATCAGCATCGTCGTAGCGGGCCCGCCATTTGGCGTGACCGACTGCGGTTGGAATGTACAATTGACCCCTTCCGGCACGTTGGTGCACGAAAATTGCACCGCCTGGTTGAATCCGTTCGCCGGCGTTACCGTCACCGCCGCCGTTCCCGGCTGCGCCGCCGTCACATTCACGCTCGCGGGGGCTACCGAAACCGTAAAGGTTCCCGTCGCCGCGTTCACCACCTGCGTAATCGCCGGAGATGTGCTACCAGTATTATTTCCGTCTCCACCGTATTGCGCCGTGATCGTATGGGAACCTGCTGCGAGCGCCGACGTTATGAACGTCGCGATGCCGCCCTGACCCACGGTTCCGCTCCCCAACGAAGTCGCCCCGTCCAGGAACATCACACTTCCGGTAATGTTTCCTGCGGTGTTCGCCGTCACGGTAGCCGTAAACGTCACGGTCGATCCGGCTGTTGATGGATTAGCCGAGGACATCACCACCGTCGATGTCGTCGCGACGTTCACCACCAACGTAGTCGCACTCGACGTGCTCGCCGCATAATTGCCGTCGCCGCCATACATCACCGTAAGCGCGTGTGAACCGTGTGTGATCGGCAGCGAAAGATTGCCTTGATTGCCGGCCATCACCGGCGCTGTGCCAATCGACGCGCCGCCATCGAGCACCGTGAACGTTCCGGTGATGGTGCCCGCCGCCGCCGAACTCACGTTCATCAGGAACTGCACCGTGGCTCCGCTGATCGAAGGATTCGGCGAAACCGTAAACACGGTGCTGGTGGCAGCCTTCGTCGATGCGTTCACCTGCTGCGTCAATGCCAACGAAGTGCTCCCAGCAAAATTCGCATCGCCGCCGTACTGCGCCGTAATCGAATATGACCCCGCCGTCAGCGCCGACGTCATCAACGTCGCCACGCCTCCCGCGCCCACCGCTCCTGTTCCAATCGAGGTCGCACCATCGAGGAACGTCACTGTCCCGGTTATCGTCCCGGCCGTCGACGACGTCACCGTCGCCGTAAACGTCACACTCGCTCCGCTCGTCGAAGGATTCGACGATGACGTCACCGCCGTCGATGTCGCCGCCAGCACCGGTGGCGTTGCCCCAGTCTCGTTCAGCATAATCACGCCGCCGAACATCAAATCCATCTTTCCATCTTTGTTAAAATCCGCCGCCACCGTTCCACCCGAAACCGCTAGCGCAATCGAATCGACCGGAGAAAGGGTTCCGTCGCTGTTGGCGATCGACTGGAATGTTCCATCCCCGTTTCCCGGGAAGAATCCACCGCCACTCTCGACCGCTCCCTGAATGGCCAAATCCAGTTTGCCGTCTCCGTCAAAATCCGCCAGAACCGGGCTACCCGGAAATCCAAATCCTTCGGTCGTGAAAGTTTTCGCCGGCTGGAACGTCCCGTCGCCATTACCCAGTGCGATGGCTATCGTCGGAGTAGTGCCATCCGCCGACGACCCGCTCGCCACCAGATCCACATTCCCATCGCCATTCAAATCCGCAAACGCGAAAACGCCCCATATATCATCGTACTGCCGGTAGTTCCCCACCAAAGTCAGCGTCGCCGGAGACTTGAACGTTCCGTCCCCGTTCGCCACGAAGAGTTCCACCGAATTTTGCATCGTTCCATTCACGATTGCGCCCGGAATGATCAGGAATACGTCCGGAAAATTATCTTTATTCACATCGGCCACCGCCGCCAGCAAGGGAATGCCCGTATCAAAAATCTGGTTCTTGGTCATCGTGGTGTAGGTGATCACCGGGGTCTGAAACGTTCCGTCGCCATTCCCCAGCTGCACCGCAAAACCCTGAAAGGTCGTGTTCGTGTTTCCATCAATGTCGTAAAAGCTGTAGATCAAATCGGCTTTGCCGTCGTGATTGATGTCCGCGACCTGCACCCCGTTAATGTCCTGGCTGATGTCGAGCCCCGAAGGCACCAGGCTCGGCGCAGTGATCGGCGTAGGCAGTTGGAACGATCCATCGCCGTTGCCGGCCGCGAGATTAAACGTCAGGCCAATCGGCGTAGTCCCCACCCAAAACGCATCGAGCGTCGTGCCGCCCTTGAAATTGCCCAACACCGGAATTCCGCCAGTCTGCCCGACCGGCAAGACCAGGTTTTGGTCGACTTTGGGAATTCCACTCGCTTGCGTTAGATACGTACTCAGTACTCCTTGATTGTTCGAATTCACCGTGAAATTCACCAGATCCGGCCGCCCGTCACCGTTCAAGTCTCCGAAATTCGTACCGTCGAATTTCACCGGTACATTCGGTGCCCCTTGAAAGGTTCCATCTCCATTTCCCATCAACGCGTACGCCACACTCGAATCGAGGTCATCCCCGTAAAGTCCCTTTCCCGCAAATCCCGACCAAATATCCACGTTTCCGTCGCCGTTTAGATCGACCGCCAGAATGAACCCAAGATTCCCAATCGTGGCGTAAGCCGGCCCGGTCGTAAACGTACCGTCGCCGTTCCCCAGAAAAATATGAATGGTCGAGCCGTCGTCGACCGCCACGTCCAACTTTTTGTCGTTGTTGAAATCCGCTGAAACGATGGTCGGAACGAAATCGCTCGCTCCGCTAAACCGTGAGAAACTCCGCGTCGGAACTAGCGTAAACGTCACGCCATCACCGGCACCCAGAAAAACCTCGCCATCCGCGGCAACGATGTCTTTCTTGCCGTCGCCATTCACATCCGCGGTGATAAACCCAGTCATGAAGAAAATGCTGCTACCGGCCGGAGTCACGTTCTGCACCGGTTGGAACGTCCCGTCCCCTTTGCCCAGGAAAATCGAAAAGCCGGTTCCAGAGAGTGCGATTACATCCAGGTTCCCATCGTTATTCAGGTCGTCGATTACCGCGTACTGCGTTTCCTCGTTCGGCAATGCCAGGTTCACACCCGGCTGATAGGTTCCGTCGTCCTTCCCCAGGAAAACCGTGATCGATCCATGCAACCCATCGGAGTTCACCGACACGATGTCCGGATTCCCGTCTTTGTTCAGATCCCCGCTGGTTATTGATATCGGAGGAACGTCCGTCATCAGAGAAACCGGCATCGTCGGAAAGGTGATTTGGCCCGGATTCACTCCATAGGTAATCACGCCGGTGCTCCCCGGAGTCGCCAATAGCGTTTGTCCGCTTTTTCCTTGGCCTAGAAACTGCCAAACATTCGAGGTGGTCCCCAGGGTTGGATCTACGCAACCATTCGGAAACTGGTCGGGAGTAGTTTTCAGGAATGCGTTCGCCGCCAAAACTTTTTCATAATGCGGCGTTGAGGGTAGAACTGTCAGCGTTGGGCTGCCCTGCGCGTCCACCGTATACGACGCCTGCATCAGCATCAGAGAACAATCGCTTTGGCGCTGCAAACCCGCAAGAATCGCCGCGGTGGGGTCGGCCGGTAGCGCGATCGTCGAAAGATTTCCAAAAAAGGGAGCGATCTCCGGGACGGTCGCCTGGCCCGTGGCCGCACGCGGCCGAAATCCCTTGGAGTTCCGTCGTACCGCCGTGGCCCGCGGCACCGCCGTTCCGCCCAATCTTCCCGAGGGAGGGATTCCAAGGAAATCGCAAAGTTTCATGGTCGTAAGGCTGAAGGTACAACACGCTGAAAGCGACACGCACGTAATTATCACCGCCACAATCTGCAACAGCATCTTGCTCTTCGGCAATTTCGTTCCTGACGATTTCATTTACGCTCCGCGTGAACGCTCGACGATTGGCGCAACCTGGGCCCGGTGCCGGTCAGCGGGACGTATCCCCGCAGTGTTATCAATGAAGTGTGATACTTATGCCTCAGATATCACGGTATCGCACAAAAATATTTCGCGTCACGGTACTCCTATCACTTCCCGTGTAACTTCCAGCTCTCTTAGGGTAAGCTGTGCCGGAAATCTTGAACGCCACGTCCATCCCCGGCCCCATCAACCGTCCTGCGCAGGTTCTTTTCGCCAGCCTGATCGGCACCACCATCGAATTTTTCGATTTCTATATTTACGCCACTGCGGCCGTCCTGGTTTTTCCTCGCCTCTTCTTCCCTAAAGAAGATCCCGCCTCGGCCACTCTGGCCTCGCTCGCCACTTTCGCCATCGCTTTCATCGCGCGGCCCTTCGGCTCCGCACTCTTTGGCCATTTCGGCGATCGCATCGGCCGCAAAGCCACCCTCGTCGCCGCCCTCCTCACCATGGGAATTTCCACGGTCGCCATTGGCCTTCTCCCGACGTACGCAAAAATCGGCGTGCTCGCGCCGCTGCTCCTCGCGCTCTGCCGCTTCGGTCAAGGTTTAGGTCTGGGAGGTGAATGGGGCGGCGCCGTCCTGCTGGCCATCGAAAACGCCCCGCCAGGCAAGCGCGCCTGGTATGGAATGTTTCCGCAGCTCGGCGCGCCAATCGGTTTTCTGTTTTCCGGCGGCGTATTCCTGATTCTCTCGAAGCAGCTCACCAACGACCAGTTCTTCGCCTTCGGCTGGCGCATTCCCTTCCTCGCCAGCGCCGCGCTGGTCCTCATCGGCCTTTACGTCCGCCTGACCATCACCGAAACGCCCATATTCCGCGAAGCGCTCAGCCGCCAGGAACGCGTCAAAGTCCCCATGCTCGACGTCTTCCGCAAATTCCCCGGCCCGCTCCTGGTGGGGGTCCTCTGCTCGCTCGCCGCGTTCGTGCTTTTCTACCTGATGACCGTCTTCGCTCTCTCCTGGGCCACCACTGTCCTGCATTACACCCGCGACAAATTTCTGCTCATCCAGCTCTTCGGCATTTTATTCTTTGCCGCCGGCATTCCGATTAGCGCTAGACTTGCCGAACACGGCCGCCGCCGCACCATGATCGGGGTCACCATCGCCATTGGCGCGTTCGCTTTCATTCTCGCCCCGCTCTTCACCTCCGGCACCGCGGGCGCCGTGGTTATGATGGCGCTCGGCATGACCCTGACCGGCATGACCTACGGCCCGCTCGGCACTCTGCTCTCCGAATTATTTCCCACCGCCGTCCGCTAC
>Ga0302176_10000597_pt1 | contig 20709 bp, 21 predicted proteins | sample I_Palsa_E1_1_FD_198787 | JGI IMG/M metagenome (GOLD analysis project Ga0302176, IMG submission 198787) | Peat permafrost microbial communities from Stordalen Mire near Abisko, Sweden - I_Palsa_E1_1 | ecosystem: Environmental > Terrestrial > Soil > Palsa > Peat permafrost | place: Sweden...
AGCCGGACTGAATCCATGACGATTTCGAGTTTGCCGCCACGGGCCATCCGTCTCTTGGGTTGCGCTTCGGTGACCGTCCCTAACGCAATGCCACCTTTCGGTACAATCAGTGCTCCCGAGATTCTGATTTCTTCGAGAACTTCAAACTCCACTCGGTCGTTAACATGGGCATCTGCCGAGGACACCGTTTGTGCGATCCGCAATTTTATCGGGGTGCCGTCCTCCAAGCATGGCTGCTTGCACGCCGCCACTGGAGTCTGATCTGGCGCGGTCGCTGTGCTTTTCTGCTGCGCAGCGGCAGATACTTCGATCATCTGAAATGTCACGAGGAGACAGCAGAGCACGCTTACGAAACGATGCACCATGTGGTCCCTTCCATATTAGTAACTATTCGGGGAAACTGGCGTGGAGCCTAGACCCACAATCGCTCCATGTCAAGGCCGACAGCTCCAACAACGTGTTTCAGTTCACGCATCCGGACTACGAGGATTACCGGACACGAGCTAGTACGGGAGAGCAAGATTCTCTAATACTGACAAACACAGTTACAAATAAAACTAAAGGATTCCCACATTTAGTGCTGTGTGCATTCGTCCCAGCGTGATATCTGCGTATCTGCGGCGTGAGTCAATGCGGGGAGCATTCCAGTAATCGCTACCGCATTGCGCTATCACCGCATTCGGCCAAAAGCGTCGGCCCAAGCGGCTCCACGTAGCGCCTAGCGGCAATTATTTGAGCTTCGAAAACCGTCCGGCGGTAGATTTTCCTGTTTTTTTGATGGCAATGGTCGGGTATGCAAACGAGTTCTAGCGGTATCGGTGCTGGAACATTTGCACGGATATCCCCGTGGTACGAATAAACATCTCCGCCGAAGGCATTCCGGGAGACTCACTCTGGACCGAATAAACAGTCAGGAGATTGGTCGTCGCATATCCTGTGTCTAATTTACAGCTATCCTGCGCTGCTCTGCGTTCGCCGCGGAACGACAATTTGTGAACTTTTCCTGTGATAGAGTTCGACAGCTAGGCGAAGATATTTCACTCAGTACGACGCATGCGTTTGATGACGCAAGCGAGGAAACGAACTCTCATACAAAGACTGTATGGCTAACGACGAAATACTCCGGGAACGAATAAACAGTGTTTTACGCACCGTGTTTGCAGGTGGATCCTCCGATGCCTTTGACTTGGCACGTCAATTTGGGCTGCCAACCTTCAGCGAATTTGAAGCGGCAATAGCGCCTCTCCTGAAGCGAGTTACCGAAAATGAACGCAAGACGCTGCTCGAAGCGCTGTACATAGTGACAGCTCAGAAAATCATGAAGGAGAGTGGCAGGAGTGGGATGAAATATATGATGACCGATCTCAGGAAACGGCGAATGCAGCTGGGCCAAGTCCGAGCTCACATAAAAAACGCTCGGCAATCAGTTTCGGCGGCACAGGCAACGTTTCCCCGGAAGCTCCCAACGTCGTTCAAGTTTGAGGGAATCATCAAACGGCTGAGCGATTTTGAAGCCGATTTAGCAGCGAGAGAGCACGGATTGGCAGCGTTAGTTGATCCACAATTCAAAACTAAGACTGAAAAAATAATTCCTCCGCCAGAACCTTCAGGTAAACCGCTGCCCTGGACTAACGATAAATCTATCAAGTGGTGGTTCATCGAAGCTTTAAATAAATGTCTGCCAAGACAGCGCGTGGGAAAACGTTCACGATTCGCACGCGATGAGGTCATTCAGAAAGTGCTTAAGATTTCAGGAGACACAGTCAGCATTAGAAGCATCATCAGAGCGCGGGAACGCAGAAGCACCGCTCCGAAGAGTGCCAAAAAGAAGTAGCCCCTCACAAGTTGCCCACCCCAGTCTGTCAGTTTCTCCCAAGTTTGCGTTCACGCACAATGTTCTCTTTCGATCATGAAGCAAAGCATTCCAAAAATGCTCGCCGCTCGCGCAGCTATAGAGCGGCGCACGGGAAAATCGGGCAAAGGTCATGCCGCCGCCCCGGACCTAATGCCTGGCTGCGTCGCAAAGCTTGACCGTATGCAAGGCTATTGCCGCAAAAATCCTACGGCCGCTCTGCGAGGAGTTCCGGGGTTGAAGAGCGGCGGAGGCCACAGGATCAACCGGCCGACGGACGGGCGGTTTCAAGCCTACGGCTACGTGCATTGGTTCGAGAGCAGAAGGTCACAAATGAAATTTTTAATTGAATCGAAGAGACGGGAAGCTTGGCTGCCAGCTTTCAGGCTGACATTGTACGCCGACGACCGTACTGGCCTTTTGCCGGAGGAAGTCTTCGGTGTGCTTGAGGTCTTGCCGGATTTTCGTATGACGATGGTGGAGCTTGCGTTCGACTTTGCGCCCGATCAAATGAATCGCCGGGTTGCCCGCTGCCATGCACTCTTCGGCAAAAGCAGGCCCGTGTCGTCGGTCAACCAAACGGACTACTGGGGGACAAGGAGAGGAGCGAAACGTGTCCAGGCGTATCTCAAAGCAGGCGTCGACGGTTTTTAGAGTCGAGCTCGAAATGCGATCCAGATTTCTTAAACTTTACGAAATCAACGATCCATACGATTTCCAGAAGCTTGTCGGAATTTTGCCCGATCGGCATATCCAATTTGTGCGGTTTAACGAGCGGAAACTTGTCGAACGGCTGCGGGGGATGGGGTTTAGTCCACGAAAGGTATGGGAACTCCTCGATGACGTCCGGTTGTTGGATGGGGACGTCTGGGCGACGTTGAATTTTTTGCGGACGGAAGTAGGGCTGAAAAATACCCGCAGGTTTCTGGAGCCGCTGGATACGAATGAAGTTGTGGTCGATGCATTAGAAAAATGGGCGGCAATGTGGCCGGAAGCCCCGGCGAAATTAAATTCCCAACGGAGGGAAAAAAAATGAAAGAGCAACTGCTGGTTTATATGGCGTGTTACGCCGACGGGTATCAGGAAATTCTCTTCCTGCCAGTCGATGTCGCGGATAGCGCGGGCGTAGAAGCATTCGAAGCCGATCTCCGCAGGAACGTCGCATGGTTCCACCCGATTGGGGAAATAAAAAGCCAGCCGGACGGACATGGCGGCGTCCGTTTGCCGATGGAACGTGTCGGCACACTTGTGCAAGCGTGGGAAGAGCGTGGCTCACCGAAAATTCCCGGAGCAGGTGCCGGTCCCTCGCCGCTCGATTCGAAGGGCGACACCTCGACGTAATTAATTTTAGGGCGAGTCCATTCAACTCATTTCCAGAAATCGAAGGCTTACCGAAGTTGGGATTTTAACTGGTAGACGCTGCATGCGCAGTAGTACGAGAAGCAATACAGGAGGAACGAAAATGGCACGGATCCGGTTTTATGTTCAGTGCAAGGAAGATGGAGAGGAACGAGTGTTGTTTTACAACGAACCAGCGATACGAAAACTCGGCGGCGTGGCTGCGCTCGAAGCAACCGTTCAAAAGGGGTGCCAATGGTATAGCCCGATCGGCGAAGAGGAAGTACCGTCTGAAAATTTCTCCGCTGACGACAAAGAATTGCAGATTCCGACCGTTAAAGCGTTGCTGGAAGCTTGGATCGAGAAAGGCGCACCCCAAATTAAGGGCGCTATTGGCAATGGTGCCGCGGGAGCCACAGGCACGACGTTCGCGTCTCGATATTTCTTCTATAAGTTCCGCGACGAAGACGGCGTGGAACATCTGACTCCTCACTCCGAAGCCCAGGTACTAGGCTACGGCGGAATCGAGCAGTTGGAGTTGACAATTGCCGAGCACACATCCTGGTTTTACCCGATAGGCACAATGCTGCTTCCGACCTGGGTGGAAGAACCTGGCAAAGGTATAGAAATTCCATTTCGTCGGATTAAGGCGCTGGTCGACGCATGGCTTGAGTCGGGCTCGCCATGGAAACCCGGGAAATTTGCGCAAGACCTTGAGTCTCCCCCAAAGGGGCAGGCTTTGTCGATGCAGACTCCGGAGACCACATAACCCTAGAAAAAATTGATGGGCGTACCCGAAGTGTTGGAATTTCCGGAACTTGGACCGGAATGATTTGTTAACCCAAGCGGATGACCTTGCCGTCGCTTCAGGGTTCGAGCGTCGAAGCGTCGAAAAGGAAGGATGGGGGGGCTGGATCCAATGACGAAAAGGCAGATTTCTCGCGGTAAGAAGCGTAAATCCACTTTTCGTGCAGCTTCGAAGAAGCAAGCCTGCACAGGAAACGGCAAGAGCACGGGCAGCAAACCGATTGAAGGGTCCACGGACCGCTATTTCGCGGACGACGCTTGGATGGAAATGCGGAAACGGCAAAAGATGCGGCTGAAGTTAGAGGATGGAAAGCTGCTGATCCTGCTTCCTCAGATCAGCCCCCCGAACCGGTCCAGATCGGGGAAAAGCTATCTCGTAGCGACCACGGGTGGCGTCAAACGAACGCCGTTACTGGTGGAGGGACTACCGGTTTACGTCGTCGCGTCAGCTTTCGTTTACGGATATGGGGAAACCTATGAGCCTCCTGTGCAGTGGGTGCCGCTGATCGAGCTGCCCGAGCCAGATGAAGACCGGCCCAAGACAGATGAGGAAATTGAAGAAGAAGAAATCTGGAAAGAATGGAAAACGATACCGTTATTGGAATAGTAGCAGCCGCAGGATGTGGGGATCCAACTGGTGGACGATGTGAGCGCAGTCGGTACGAGCAATAATTCAAGGAGGAATCGAAGATGGCACGGATCCGGTTTTATGTATGCTGCAGAGAAATTGGTAACGAGAAGGTCATACCTTTTGACGAACCAGGCCTAAAAGATAACGGGGGTGTAGAGGCGGTGGAAGAAATGATCCGAGCCAGCTCCCAGTGGTATGCCCTGCTCGGCGAGCAGGAATTGCCAGACGGCGACAACCAGGACTCAATGGCGCTGACCGTCTTCGCGCTACTTGAAACTTGGCTTGAGAAAGACGCACCCACCATCAAGGGTGCTCTCGATGGCGGTGGTACGGGAATTGTTAGCTTAAAATGTGCACGGCGGTATTTTTTCTACAAGTTCTGCAGCGGAGGTGGACAGGAGGAGTTGATTTTTCAGTCAGAAGCTAATGTAGAAAAGCATGGCGGAATCCAGGCAATTGAATCGGAAATGTCTGAGCGAGCGTCTTGGTTTTTCCGGCTCGGCACTCTGTGGTTTCCAACCTGGGTAGAAGAACCCAGCAAAGGTAATATTCCCTACCGTCGCGTCAAGCCTCTGCTCGATGCCTGGTTCGAGTCAGGTTCACCCCGGAAACCCGGAAAGCTTGGTCAGAAACCCAAGGTTGCCTCGAAGGCCAACTAACTCCGGGGAACAGCTAGAGTTGGCGGAATTGCTCAAACTTGCTTCTGAAACATATCGGGATTTAAGGAGAAAAGTTGAACTTGGGCGCGTAGGTCTTCAAACTTCCCCTTTTCAGCACCAATGCTGAAAGGGGGAAGAAATGACGACACAAAAAGTGGCTGCGATTTACGTGCGGACATCAACGTCGGACAAACAGGACCCAGCGGGGCAAGAAGCCGAATTACGAACACTGGTAGAAAAACGCGGTTGGAAGCTTTTCAAAGTATATCGGGACCACGGGTACTCGGGTGCAAAAGCGAGCAGGCCAGCCTTTGATGAAATGTGGGCTGATTGTAGGCGTGGCAAAGTTTCGGTTGTCTGTGTCTGGGCGCTGGATCGATTTGGGCGTTCGCTGAAAAACTTAATAGAAGGGCTGGAAGAACTACAGCGGTTGGGCGTTGATTTTCTTTGCCTCAAACACGACCTAGATACCACCAGCCCTGCAGGTCGCCTGCTCTTTCACATTTGCGGCGCTGTGGCCGAATTTGAGCATCACCTTATTCGCGGCCGGATTGCTATGGGCATGGCCGAAGCTAGGAGAAAAGGAAAGCACATTGGAAGGCCACCACTCAAGAACTTTTCGGAAGTGGAATTGGAAACCATTCGTGCGGAACGAAAAAAGAAACGGTCCATCCGACGATTAGCGATCCAGTTCGGAACTTCTCAGTGGATGGTTAAGGGGATCGTCGGTGAGCGGCGGGCGAGGTCGTGAAACCATTACCTTTCTTGAGCGCGAAAACGGTATGACAGCGAACATGGCCCGTCAACAAGATACGGGTACTCAGCCGGCATACCCTTTTTTGCACCCATCCGATTGCCGCCATTCGCGGTGATTTCGGCTTCGGCAATATGAACGCGGGAAACACGTAATCGACGGACAAGGTCGCGGACAATTGGATAGGGATGAACTTTAGAGGGTTTGAGAATCATGGCTCACCAACACCAAATCAAGGACGAGCCGAGTTTGAAAGGCCTGGTGGATGCTGCGATTGAAATTGCAGAGGCACGCCGGAAGATTTTGCGGGGTATGCGGACGGCGTTGGAGGTCGGTGACAACGCGGAAGCGTTGAAATTCGCACGGGAGTTGTGTGGACTTGAAAATGAAAAAAACGGTTCTCGAATTACTCCGAACCTCAACTGAATCGCAGGCTGCTGCGGATCGAGCAGGGATACCGGCCCAGAAAGCCGCGAATCGTCGAACGGCGGCCCAGTATGATCTCGAAATTGTTCGGACGATTACTATTACTGACGTATCCGGAGCCGCAGTTCTTCGCTCGCCGGAAATGCAAGAACTCCTGCGGCTCATTGACTCCTCTGAAATCCACGGAGTTGTTGCCAAAGAATTCTCTAGGTTGATGCGCCCGGAGAACTTTGCAGATTACAAGTTGCTGCAAGCCTTCGCGGACACGGCTACGGTCCTGTATTTACCTGAAGGGCCTATCGATTTCGGATCGAAGTCAGGTCGCCTTCTCGGGACAATCCGTGCGGCTATGGCTGGAAATGAACGAACTGAACTCTTGGAACGCGTCTGGGCGGCTAAAGAGCAGAAGCGACGGGCGGGAGAACATCCTCAAAGCCGGATTACTCTGCCTTTTGCGGTGAGCTATGACCGCAAGAACGGCAGTTGGAATTTCACTGAAGATAGTGCCAAGGTGCTCGAAGCATTCCACTCCGTTGCTGGCGGCCAGACGAGCTATACCGAAATAGGACGCAAGGTTGGCATAAAACCGTTTAACCTCCGAAATATTCTGCGGAACCCAATTTACACCGGATGGCGCGTGTACAACCAGCGACGGGACCCATCGCCGAAAGCTTTGCGTACTAGTCATGACGGACGACAAGGGGATCGTCCCAAGGTTCAAAGAGAACCTGAAGACATCATTCGCGTAAAAGTTCTAGAACCTTTGGTCAGCGAGGAAGTTTTCTGGCACGTCCAACGTATTCTGGACCTGAAGAAGCAGAACCATTGGCGAACTCGGCCTGACCACCAAAGACGCTTTACGTTTAGCGGATTCTTGAGATGTGGTTTGTGCGAGAACCTAATTTATTCGCACGCGCACTATCCGCGTGACTGGTATGTCTGCAAGAGCCGTACGTGGCCAGAACGCAAGCACCGCGTCACTCGGGGGCTGCCGCCGTGTAAGAATCCGTATATGCGACGCGAGCGGGTTGAAGCTCGATTGAACCTGATGTTCGCTCATCGATTGACTGACCGCAATTTGCTTGAGGGAATTGCCACGGAATTGAGCGAACGCGCCAGCCTAAATTCGAGTAAGTCCGATGTCTCGAACCTTCGCCGGATGAACAAAAGACTTCAAGAAAAGCGCAAACGAGTTGTCGATGCATACCTCGACGCCCTTATCGGCCACGCAGAACGGGACCGACGGCTAGAACAGATCAAGACCGAACAACAATTCTGCGAAGAGCAACTCCGAGGTATTCGGACACAGACCCATGAGCTCTCGGCGGAGGAACTTGCACACATACTCGCACCATTCCAGGAATGGGAATATCTCTCCAGGGTCGACAAGAGGCGTCTACTACAAGCAATCGTTCCGGAAATCCACCTGACAGACTATAACATCACAAAGCTGGCCCTGCTGGTGCAAGATCCCGATCGCAATGAACTAAACCACACGGACAAGGATTCATCGCGGCAGCGAGCATGAAGCGCGATGGAAACGTGACGGAAAGCGCAGCACGAGCGATGGTCACGCTGCCTTCTTCGAGAGGCTGGCGCATCACTTCCAGGACGTTGCGCTGGAACTCAGGCAACTCGTCGAGAAAAACGATGCCGTTGTGGCCGAGCGACACTTCTCCGGGGCGCGGCACCGCGCCGCCGCCGATCAGTCCCGCATCACTGATGGTATGGTGCGGAGAGCGGAAAGGCCGCGTGCCGACCAGACCGCGCGACGCCTCAAGGACTCCCGCGACGCTGTGAATCCGCGTGGTCTCGATGGCTTCCTCGAGCGACATCGGCGGCATGATCGTGGGGATGCGCTTGGCCAGCATGGTTTTGCCGGCGCCGGGAGGGCCAATCAGCAGAATGTTGTGGCTACCCGCGCAGGAAACTTCCAACGCGCGTTTCGCGGACATTTGGCCGCGCACGTCGCGCAGATCGACGGAATACTGGCCGGCTTCGGCGAGCATCTGGGAAGTATCCACAGCGACGGGCTTAAACGATTCCGGCGCGTTGACCATATCCACAGCCTGCGGCAGAGACTTTACGGCGAAGACGTTGATGCCTTCGACGACGGCGGCCTCGCGCGCATTCGCTTCGGGGACCACGACGTTCTTGATGCCGCGATCGCGCGCGGCCAACGAAGCGGAGAGAGCGCCGCGCACGGAGCGGACGCTACCGTCCAACGAGAGTTCGCCGAGAAACACGTGGGTGTCGAGAATCTTTCCGAAAAACGTGCCCTGGCATCCCACCAAACCAAGGGCCATGGGCAGATCGAACGCGGAACCTTCCTTTCGAATGTCAGCGGGCGCGAGGTTGACCGTGACTCCCTGATTCATCGGGAAATCGAAGCCGCAATTTCTAAGCGCGGATTTGATCCGCTCGCGGCTTTCTTTCACCGCAATGTCCGGCAGTCCGACGACGTTGAAATTGCCCTGGTAGCTGGGGCCGATGTCTACCTCGACTTCCACGAGATAGGCATCAATGCCAAACACGGCGGCGCTAAATGTTTTGAAGAGCATCCGAAGAGGCTCGGGACCCGGAGGGAGTCCGTTTGCGCTGTGCAGCGTAACCCAAAAGGCCAAGTGATGCCAGCGATACTCCCGGAGCGCAGCTATGGAGATTTGGCGTTATGCTATCCTCGCGGCCGGGAGAATGACGCAATGAGGAAAGGGCCTAGCTGGACCGTCTGTTTCCTTGCGCTCATTTTTGTGTTCGGTTCGAGTCTCGCTGCACGGGCGCAATCGCCGGGCGATAACTCCGACGCAGTTTCTCTGAACAATCGCGGGCTGCAACTTTTCCAGCAAGGGAAAGTGGACGAAGCGATCGTTCAATATCGGCGGGCGCTGGCAATCCGGCCCGATTTTCCCGAGGCGCTCAGCAACCTCGGCCTTGCGTTGGATGCTAAAGGTAACGACGTCGAGGCGCTAACCGACTTCGACAAAGCGCTCACGCTGAAGCCGGCAGACGCCGTAACCGAGAGCAACCGCGGCCTCGCGTTTTATCACGAAGGAAAATACGACGAATCAGTCGCGGCTTACCGGCAGTCTATTTCGTTTAACGCCCGCCTCCCGCAGGCTTACAACGGAATGGGCGCAGCGCTGCTTGCGGCCGGCAAGCCGGACGAGGCCATCGCGGCTTACCACGAGGCTCTGCGGCTTCAGTCGAACTACGTGGACGCGATGAACAATCTCGGCGCCGCGCTCGATTCAAAAAAACAATGGGACGAAGCAATTCTGGTTTACCAGCAAGCATTGAAGATCGAACCTAAGGCCATGGACATCCGCGCAAATCTTGCCACCGCGCTGCAAGGTGCGGGCCGCACAGACGACGCCGTCTTCGAGTACCGCGAAATTGTGGCAGCGCGTCCCAATGACGGCCACGCGTTCTTTCAACTGGGCCATTTGCTGTACGAGCAGGGCAAGTTCCCGGAAGCCATCGAGGCCCTGGAAAAGAGCTTTGCGCTGCTGCCTCACGAGCCCGAAACGGCGTTCAACCTTGGGCGGGCTTATCAGGATGCGGGCAATCTTTCGGCGGCGGTCCAAGCCTACCAAAAGGGCCTGGTCTTGAACCCTGACGACCTGCATGGGCTATACAATCTGGGAAACGCCTATCTGAGCTTGAAAGAGCCGGCCAAAGCGGAGATAAGTTTTCGCAAAGCGCTCGACCTTCAGCCGGATTTCGCGGTCGCGCTGCAAGGCTTGGGAATCGCTCAAATGCAGGCGGGCGAACTGGATAAGGCGGAAGCTTCGCTCCTGAAGCTGACCGCGATGCAGCCGGATAATGCCGACGCGCATTTTAATCTCGGGAATGCACTCTTCAACAGAGGGAAATATGCAGCGGCGGCGGACGCCTACCGCGAAGCCATTCGCCTGAATGCGAACCTTGCACACGCGCATTACAATTTGGCAATGTCGCTTTTGCGCTTGAACGACCCGGTCGCAGCGGATAAAGAATTTCGCGAAGCGGTTCGAATTGACCCCACACTGATCCCGCCGAAATAATTTTTCCCATTCCGAAAAAAGAAACCGGGAGCGCGCGTGGGCATCTAAAAGAGCATGACTATGAAAAAGGTAAAGCTTGGTTCGCAGGGCGCGATCGTGTCCCGCATGGGGCTCGGCTGCATGGGGATGAGCGAGTTTTACGGCGAGCGGAACGATGTAGAGTCGGCTGCGACGATATTGCGGGCTCTGGATCTGGGAATCAACTTGCTCGATACCGCGGATGCTTACGGGATTGGCGATAACGAGGAGTTGATTGGCAAGACGATTCGCGGGCGGCGCGATGAAGTGTTCCTCGCGACGAAGTTTGCCAACGTCCGCAGGAAAGATGATCCGACTCACTGGTCGATCAGCGGCAAGCCCGAGTATGTCCGCTCGGCGTGCGATGCTTCCTTGAAGCGGCTGGGCGTGGATTACATCGACCTCTACTACCAGCACAGGGTGGACCCGCAGACTCCCATTGAAGATACAGTGGGCGCGATGGCGGAGCTGGTGAAGGCGGGGAAGGTGAAGTACTTGGGATTGTCAGAGGCCTCGCCGGCGACGATTCGGCGCGCGCATAGAGTGCATCCGATTACCGCGCTGCAGACGGAATATTCGCTGTGGGAGCGGCATGCGGAGGCAGAAATCATTCCAGCGGTGCGGGAGCTGGGGATTGGATTTGTGCCGTACAGCCCACTCGGGCGTGGCTTCCTGACCGGAACGATCACGAAGAAAAGCGATTTGGGCGATAAAGACGCGCGGGCCCAGCGGTATCCCCGGTTTGAAGGCGAGAATTTCGAGAAGAATCAGGTGCTGGTCGAGCGCGTGCGGGCAATTGCCGGGCGCAAGCGCGTGACGCCGGGCCAGTTGGCTTTGGCGTGGGTGCTCGCGAAAGGCGAGGACCTGGTGCCCATTCCCGGAACGAAGCGAAGGAAATACCTGGAGGAGAACGCGGCTGCAGCGGAGATCAAACTGACTCCGGGCGAGATAGCCGAGCTGGAAGCTGCCGTTCCACAGAATGAAATTTCGGGAGAGCGATACGCTGCAGCGAACATGAAGGCGATCGACCGCTAACGTTCGCTGCACCTTGGCGGTAACAACATTCACCACGAATAAGCATACCTGCAGCAATTGACCCCGCGCTGGCGCCTCCCAAATACATTTGCTGATCTTTACAGCAGGACGCGTACACCGTATGCTTGCCGCAGTAGAGATTTCGCGTACTGGCTTGGGAGGAAATGTGATCTGGATACTTCTGGCGATTGTGGTCCTGGCCGTGGTTTTCGTCATCAGCATGTACAACGGCTTGGTCAGCCTCAAGGTGCAGTGCGACAACGCGTGGTCCGATATTGACGTTCAGCTCAAACGCCGCTACGACCTGATTCCTAACCTGGTGGAAACGGTGAAGGGCTACGCAGCGCACGAGCAAGGCACGCTCGAAGGAGTAGTGGCGGCGCGCAACCGCGCCATGAACACCCAAGGGCCGGCCGCGAAGGCGGAAGCGGAAGGAGCGTTGACCTCCGCACTGCGCCAGGTGTTTGCTCTAGCGGAAGCGTATCCGCAACTGCGCGCGGTGGAATCTTTCACCCAACTTCAAAACACGCTCAACCAGATTGAAGACAGCGTGCAGAATGCGCGGCGCTATTACAACGCCGTGGTGCGCGATTTCAACACGAAAATCGCACAGTTCCCCTCCAACATTATTGCCGGCATGTTCAATTTCAAGCCGCGCGAGTTTTTCGAGATCAGCGCGCCGGCCGAGCGCGAAGTTCCGAAAGTGAGCTTCGGCGGGGCCACGTCTTAGGCCGCGTTGCGACTCCCTCGAAAATGAAATACGTACGCCTTTTCGCGCTTAGCCTGACCGCATTCCTCGTTGCGTTGCCTGCGTTCGCCGCAGTTCGCCAGATTATTATTCAGCACTTCGATGATGAGGTGGTGGTCGGCGAAGACGGAACCATCGACGTGACCGAAACGATTGAGGCGCGTTTTTCCGGCGAAAATTGGCATGGCCTCTACCGCTCGATTCCTATCGAGTACACAAATCCTCAAGGCCTGAATTACACGCTTTTGATCGACCACGTCAGCGCCACCGATAGCGATGGGCGTACGCTGAAATGGGAGCAGAACAGCGAAGGCCGCTATTCGAAGTTTAAGATTTACATTCCCAACGCGGATGATTCGACGCACACCATCGTTTTCCACTATCGCGTGCTGGATGCGCTGCGATTTTTTGAAGATCACGATGAACTGTATTGGAACGTGACCGGCAACGACTGGGAAGTTCCCATTCAATCTGCGAGCGCGCACATCGCGTTGCCCGCCGGCGTCACGGGGCTTCACGCCATCGCGTACACAGGAGGCATCAATTCGCGGGCGCAGGACGCGGTAGTGGAGGTGAAAGATAACTCCGTTGATATCCACACCACGCGGCCGCTGTCATTTCACGAAGGGCTGACCGCCGTGGTCGGGTTTGACAAGGGATTCGTTCACCCGCCGAGCGGCGCCGCGAGATTCATTCAATTCCTTCGCAGCAACATACCGCTGCTGATTCCCATTATCGTTTTCTTCGTGATGTTCTGGTTGTGGTGGACGCGTGGGCGCGGGCCCGAGCGCCAGGCCATCGCCGTCCAGTACGAGCCGCCCGATAAGCTCACACCCGGCGAGTGCGGCACGCTGGTGGACAACGAAGCGGCCATGCGCGACATCACCGCGACGCTGGTCGATCTGGCCGTGAAGGGCTACATGACAATCGAGCAGAGAGACGAGAGCCATTTGCTGGGTCTGAGCCATAGCAAAGAATATATTTTTCATCTGAAAAAACCTCCAGCGGAATGGACGGCCGCGCGCCCGCACGAACAGCAGATGCTGTCCGCGCTATTTGACAACGGCGCCAGCACGGACGTGAAACTTTCGGATTTGCAGAACCACTTCTATACGCAACTGCCCGGGATCCGCGACAGTATTTTTCAGGCATTGATGAGCGATAACTATTATTTGCACCGTCCGGATACGGTGCGCCAGGGATATTTCGGCGCAGGGCTGGCCATTGGATTTTTAACAGTGGCGGGAAATGTTTTCTTGGCCCGGGCCACCGGGATTGCTTCGGCTACATGGATCATTGCCGGCGTGGCGTCGGGCGTGGTCATTTGCGGTTTCGGCTATTTCATGTCCGCGCGGACAGTCACAGGGCAGCGTGCGCTGGAAAAAGTTCTCGGCTTCGAAGATTTTCTCGGTCGCACGCAGAAGGATCAAATCGATCGATTGGAGAAGACTCCCGAACTTTTCGAGAAGTACTTGCCCTACGCCATGGCGCTGCACGTGGAGAAAAAATGGGTGCAAGCGTTTTCGGGTATCGCCATGCAACCGCCTAGTTGGTATCAAGGTTCGTACGGAGGTGCCTTCGTACCCTACTTGCTGGTGAGCGATCTGAACATGATGTCCATGCAAGCGGGAAGCACCATGGCCTCTTCTCCTCGCAGCTCGGGCGGATCCGGCTTTGGCGGTGGTGGCGGAGCGGGCGGCGGCTTCGGCGGCGGCGGTGGAGGCGGCTTCTAGAATTCGAATATCTTTCCTCTTTCGAGCGACTTGAAATTTTCTGACTTCCCGCCTTGGCGGATTTTTGTCCGCGTTCCGGTTGGGGAGAGCTCGCCTAAGGATTCTAGCGCGACAATTTCCGCATCCTTTGATTTCGATGGTCATCTAAACACTTGCCATTGCACAAAAGGCCCGCGCACAACTGCCCGGCCCGTTTCTTACCGAATCAAAGGAGAATCCCGTGAATCGTTTGAAAGGAAAAGTCGCCGTTGTTACCGGCGGAAACAGTGGTATCGGCCTGGCCTCGGCCCAGCGCCTCCAGCAGGAAGGCGCCCGCGTCGCCATTTCCGGACGCAGCCAGAAAACCCTTGAGGAAGCGTCGAAAATTCTAGGCAAGGACGCGCTCGTCGTTCAAGCCGATGTCGCCAAACTTCCCGAAATCGACAAACTTTTTTCCGCAGTAAGCGCGAAGTTCGGAAAAATCGACGTTCTCTTCGTCAACGCCGGCGTTGCCACGTTCGCTCCTTTTGCCGGATTTACGGAAAAGGCGTATGACGAGCTCTTTGACATCAACGCCAAGGGCGCGTTTTTCACCGTTCAAAAAGCGCTTCCGTATTTGAACGATGGCGCTTCCGTCATTCTCAATACCAGCGTCGCTGGCCACGTTGGTAACCCTCTGGGTGTCGTGTACGGAGCCACGAAAGCCGCGATGCGTTCGTTTGTGCGTTCGATGGCCGCGGATCTCGCCGGCCGGAATATTCGCGTAAATGCGATAGCGCCTGGGCCGATCGACACACCCATCTTCGGCCGCATCGGTCTGCCCAAGGAACAGGTGGATCAAGCGATTCAGGGATTCATCGAACGCGTGCCCTTGAAGCGCATGGGTAAACCGGAAGAAATTGCCGGCGCCGTGGCATTTCTCGCGTCCTCGGATTCATCCTTCATGACCGGTACTGAGACCAACGTTGGCGGAGGCGTGGGCGAAATTTAATTATCAAACGAGGAGACCGATCCGGCGAGCGCGTCGGCGTTTTACAGGTCCTTGCGGAAGGATTTTTGCGTCTTGACGTGCTTGTAACCGTGGCGCTCGTAGAAGGCGTGCGCGCGATCGCGGATTACGTTTGAACGCAGTCCGATCGCGCGGCATCCTTTTTCTCGCGCCCAGCGTTCCGCGCGGGCCAGAAGATGCATTCCGACTCGCTGCGAGCGGTAGCGTTCGTCAACCACGAAGCCACTGATCTCCGCGCGCGCGTCCGCTTCCACCACGCGATAGACAAACACAGCAACCCAGCCTGCGATTTCGCCGCCTAGTTGCGCCACGAACACAGCGTTCTCGTTCGAATGCTGCATGCCATCGAACCGTTTGGCAATTTCATCGGCGGAAGAAGGATAGCCGAGCTGGCCGGCTAGCTCAGCGATTCGCGCGTAATCTCGCGGCTGGGCTTCGCGAATTTCGACCGCAAATTCTTGCGCGGAACCGCCCGTCGCTGACCCTGCTGTTTTGTCCAAGGGCGTCATGCGAGCGCTCTCTTCAAGACGGCAATTTGCCCGGCGTGATACAGATCGTGCTGGACCAGGCCTTGCAACAACACATACTGGGAATAATTTTCACGCTTGACCATTTCGTCGAGCTGGTCGTCGCGCACGGTCTTGACGTGATTTCTCAGGCGAGTCCTGTTGTCGCCAAGATTTTCGAGCGATCGTTTCCAGGCAACTTCGTTCGCCTCCCAGACGGGCGGCCAGTCCATCTCGGCCGTCACCTTGATTGGTTCGCCTTTCGATTTCTGCTGCACGATCGTGTTCCACGCTGCGATGTGGTTCACAAGCTCCCAAATGGAATGCGCGCCGGGAACGGGATGTTTCGAGGCGTCTTCCGCTGAGACGCCCTTGAGCAGCAGCATGAGATCAGGTCCGTGCCAAGCCTCGCCGGAAAAGGCGCGGTCCATTTGATCCAGTATTCTGTTGATTTCGCTCATTGGCGTTTCTCCGGGAAGAGCGTAAGCCACAGGAAAGGCTCGCGCAAGTGGAACAGATTCCGGATGAAGAGATGCGATTTTTCCGATGAAGAAACGCGGGGCTAGAAAGTCTTATCGGAATCCAGGAGGATCGTCACAGGGCCGTCGTTCGTGAGTTCGAGTGACATGTGCGCCTGAAACACGCCGGTTTCCACGCGCACACCGAGCGCGCGCAATGCGAGAACGAACTCATCGTAGAGCGCCTTGCCCAATTCCGGCGGAGCAGCTTGAATGAAACTGGGCCTGCGCTGGCCGCGCGCGTCGCCGTACAGAGTGAACTGTGAGACAGCGAGAATTGTGCCGCGGGAATCGAGCACCGAGCGGTTCATCTTTCCTTGATCGTCGGCAAAGATTCGCAGGTTCACGATTTTCTCAGCCATCGCGGCAGCGGTGGCGGACACATCCTCGCGCCCTACCGCAATCAGCACGACGAGCCCAGGCCCAATCTCGCCGGTTACGCTACCATCCACGATAACGCGTGCGCGGCTCACCCGTTGCAGCACTGCTCGCATAAATTTTCTCTCGCTAGGGCCGGTGGAACGGAGCCGTTAATTTCCCGCAGGGGCCGTCGGAGCCGGAGCGGGCTTGCGCGGCAGGAGATCCGGCAATTGCGCCACGTTGTAAGCCCACGCGGCCATCACCTGCGCGCCTTCCACCAGATCGGCTTCGTGCGCCTGATCGAAAGTATCGGCTTGCGAATGATGCGTCTCAAAATACTGCGCGGGATCCTGCACGCAGAAAAATCCTGGAACGCCTGCTTCTTCAAACGAAGCGTGATCGCTTCCGGTCATCCATCGTTCGGTTAATTCCAGCAGGCCGAGCGAGCGTAATGGCGCAACAACTTTTTCCATCACTTCGCGGTCCTGATAATTCCGCATCAAGCTGATGCTTACGACTTTCCCTGTGCCGGTATCGTGGATCAGCGCGGCGGAGATTTTGGGCAATTCGTCTTTGTGCGCCGTCACATAGGCGCGTGAGCCATTCAGGCCTTGCTCTTCGCCGGAGAATAATACGAAACGGATGGTGCGCTTTGGTTGCAGTCCGAGCTTTTGAAGAGCCCGCGCCGCTTCGAGCACCACCATCGATCCGGTTCCATTGTCGGTTGTGCCAGTGCCGAGATCCCAGGAATCGAGATGCGCGCCGAGGACAACGATCTCGTCAGGCTTTTCGGATCCGCGAATTTCAGCAACTGTGTTGTAAACCTCCACGGGCTTGTCTCCGATTGAATTCGTTAGATTCAGCTCCAGATCCACCGGACCGCGTTGAAGCAGCCGCCAAATAATGCCGTAGCTTTCCGAGGAAACAAACGCGGCAGGAATGGCGGCGATATCGTAATTTCGCCCGCCCATGCCGGTCATGTTGAGCAATCCGTCGGGTTTTCCTGAATCCGTCAGCGTCGCGACCGCACCTTCATTTTTGAAGAACTCGATGCGCGCCTGCATGAACTGGCGGAATCCGGGACCGAACGCAGGCGGAGGCGGACCAGGCCGGTGCGGCGCGACCAGCAAAAACGAATCTCCGTACGGGATATCTTGCGGATCGGGCGCCGGTTGACCTGCGGGCGGAAGCAGAGCCGGCTCCGCGGAAATCACAATCGCGCCTTTTAATTTGCCCTTATATTGCGCGAGATCATCCAGGGAGCGCGCGGTGACGTAAACCACATGGCCGCGCACAACGCCATTCGTGGAAGGCGCCCAGGCGTAGGATGCGATGGTCAGGGGATGAACCGAGGGGCTGACGATTTGCCCGGTCGCGCTCACGCGCGTCCAGGTATGCGCGATGGTCCAGGGTTCCAGGTGCGGATTCGCGACGCCATAGTCTGCGAATTTCTGGCGCGTCCAGTCGTTTGCCTTCTTTAGATTTTCCGTGCCGGTCAAGCGCGCGCCGATAACGTCTGAAAGATATTCGAGGTTGCTCATGATCTCGTTGTGGTCGTGAATCTCGGCAAGAATTTTTTCGTCCGCTTCGGCTACCGCATCTTTCGCCGGCGCGGCCTGCTGAGCGTGAACCGCGGTGCGGCCTGCCACCATTCCAAACATCACAATCAAACCCAGAGCAGTAACACGTCGAACATTCATTTCGCTCGCTCCCAAAAAGTGCAGTTTGTTCGTTAGGAACCGATAATTCTAAGTGTAGAGCAGATCGAATACAATCTGTGACGATCGCACTGTTTAGTAGGCGCGTGACGCGCAAAAAACGGTTCGCATGCGGGTTTTCACACGGCCCCAAAATATGCTAGAACAAATGGCAAAGCGGACGAAGGCGGCAACTTGAAGATCGCACTGATTGGCACACATGGCGTGGGCAAAACAACCCTCGCGTACGAGGTGTGTTCGCTGCTGAAGAAGTCTCACTATAACGTAGAGCTTGTCGCCGAAGTCGCGCGCCAGTCTCCGTTTCCCGTGAATGCGGAGACCACGCTGGAGGGACAGCTCTGGATCCTGCACGCACAAATCGCGGCCGAGCTTGAAGCAGCGCCACGCGCGCCAATCGTAATTACCGATCGCGCCGTACTCGATAATTATTGCTACCTGGTGAACAAATTTGGCCGACAGCCGCACTTGGAAACGTGGCTGGCCTGGTGGATGGAGACTTACTCGCTGCTCATCGGTATTCCAATCGTCGAAGAAGGAATCCCGCGCGATGGTTTCCGATCCGAAGACCGCGCGTTTCAATTGCGCATCCACGATTTACTGATTGAATTGCTCGCTTCCGCTCCATTCAACCGCTTGCGTGCGCCCGCAATCTGGCTTGACGCGCACGACCGCAGCTATTGGGCCGAGAGAATCGTGAGTGCGGCCTTGCCTCTAATCGAAAGTGCGCCCGCGACACATCTTCGCAATCGGTCGGCCCGCTAATTCCTGTTCCGAATATGGGCGAAAGTTCCAGCGCGGGTTCATCTGTACCGGCGAAACGCTGGCTCACCCGCGGCGTGCTCGGCATCGGCCTCGCCAGTCTGTTCTCGGACTGGGGGCACGAAGCTGCTACCGCGATCCTGCCCGCATTTCTCGCAAGCCTGGGCGCTCCGGCGTTTGCGCTTGGCGTGATCGAGGGCGTATCCGACGGCCTTTCGAGTTTTGCAAAACTGGCCGGCGGCTGGATCGCAGATCGTCCCAGATGGCGCAAACCCACCGGAATCGTTGGATACCTGGCCACTGGCCTCTCAACGTTCGCTTACGCCTTCGCGCAAAGCTGGCCGGCAGTACTCGTCATGCGCGCGCTTGGATGGACCGGGCGCGGCAGCCGCGGGCCGTCACGCGACACGCTGCTCGCGGATGCTGTAGCGCCCGAGCAGCAAGGCCGCGCATTCGGATTCGAGCGCGCGATGGACACCGTGGGCGCCGTTCTCGGGCCGCTTTGCGCCACTGCGTTGATCGGACTCATCGGCGTGCGCGGCGTTTTGAAATGGACGCTCGTCCCCGGACTTGCCGCCGCCGTCGCGTTTGCGTTTCTCGTGCCCGCCGCGAAACGTGCCGACGGATATCACGCTCAAAGCTTTGCCTCCAGCTTGGGACAAATGCCCAAAACCTATTGGCATTTTCTCGCAGGCGTTTTCGCGCACGGCCTCGGCGATTTCGCGCCCACGCTCCTGATTCTCCGCGCCAGCCAGATACTTACTCCGCAACTTGGTGTGGCACGTGCCGCCACCGCGGCAGTAGCTCTTTACACGTTTCATAACTTGGTGAACGCGGCGGCGTCTTATCCCGCCGGTGCGTTGGGCGACCGTATCGGCAAACGCGGTTTGCTTGCCCTCGGCTATCTGACGGGAGCGGTCACCTACGCGGGTTTCATTTTTGTGACGCCGACGATTGCAGTGCTCGTTATTTTGTTTGGCCTCGAGGGAGTGCATGGGGCCATGCAGCAGTCGCTCGAAAAATCGATGGCTGCGGAGTTGCTTCCCGCTAAAGTGCGCGGCTCTGGCTTCGGCGTCCTTGCTACCGTGAATGGAATCGGCGATTTGGTCTCGAGCATCGCCGTAGGAGTGCTGTGGTCGAGTGTGAGTCCAAACGCAGGCTTTCTTTATGCCGGGATTCTCACTTTGGCTGGAGCGCTGCTGATTTATTTCTTTACCGGGCGGGTGCGCTGACGGCGGCGGCTTCCCATTGTTTTGGAACGAGTTCGCGGAGCGGGCTGGCAACGCGGACAAAAATAGCTGCTGCGGCCGGCGACAATGATGCGACGAATCGGCGTCCCGCAGCGAGAACACTTCTTTCCTTCGCGTCCGTAGGCGCGATGGCGAATCTGAAATTCTCCCGCGTTGCCTTCCGCGTCCACATAATCTGAAATTGACGATCCGCCTAAACGAATTGCTTCGTTCAGCACCCGGCGGACGACTCCGTGAAGGCGGTGTATTTCCTGGTCATTCAAATTTGCGCCGAGCCGCCGGGGATGGATGCGGGCACGCCATAGGCTTTCATCCGTATAGATATTGCCCATTCCGCGCAGGACGCGCTGGTCGAGCAGCAGCGCTTTGATGTGCGCGCGGCGCGAGCGAAATCTCGTACGAAATTCTTCCTCCGTCGCTTCCAGAGGATCGAGGCCCAGCTTACCAAGAACGCTTTCGTGCGCCGTATTCGCGAGCATCGCCATCCGGCCAAAACGGCGAATATCCGTGTAACGAAGCTCGCGGCCGTCGTCGAGCGCGAGAAACACATGCGTGTGCGGCGCGAC
>Ga0302176_10000599_pt1 | contig 20680 bp, 21 predicted proteins | sample I_Palsa_E1_1_FD_198787 | JGI IMG/M metagenome (GOLD analysis project Ga0302176, IMG submission 198787) | Peat permafrost microbial communities from Stordalen Mire near Abisko, Sweden - I_Palsa_E1_1 | ecosystem: Environmental > Terrestrial > Soil > Palsa > Peat permafrost | place: Sweden...
TGGCCGCCGCTTCGTCGTCGCGCCGCTCCTGCTCCACCACTTCCGGCCGAATTTCGCCGCTTTCGCTGAAGAGCCGCCGGTCGATAACCTTGAATGAAGTGTCTTCTTGCTTCGGATCTGCCACGGAAAGTCCTTAGAACTGCCAGTTGAAGTTACGCGCCAGTTTAACACTCCGCTCGCAGCCCTCACAAGCAGGCCCGGGAACAACCAACACTTCCGATTAGCGTCGCTGGCTTATCGGACGTGATCCGACTAACTCGCATGTAGCGCATTGGAAAGTACCTTCTGGGCCGCAAGCGTTGGGTGGTCGGGTGGCGGGCGCTACCTAGGCGTGGGAACTACAGTTAAGGTCAGCCTCGCTAGGCGCTTGACGACGAACCCAGGCGATGCGACTCGGCAGGGAACTCGACCCTCTCCGCTGATTTACTCGCTCTTAGCACCCCAGAACCACTCACTCAAACGAATGATGTTGCTCTCCGCAGCCAAAATCACCTGAAAGGATGACGACAGAGACCTCGCCGTATGCGATATGTCGAGCCCGCTGAAAAGGAGCGAACATGAGGCCTACGAATTGGATGAAGGTTTTTGCGGGTGCCCTGTCGATCGGCTTACTTTCGAGCAGTGGAGCAATTCAAGCAATGGCCCAGGAACTTCCCAAGGTCTACGACGCCTCCGTGCCGCGCGAGCGTCAGATCGCGCTGGCCGAGAGCGCAGCGCCGGCCGAGGTATCAAGCAAGGCCACAGTTTATATTCTTGGCCCCAAAGGCGATGAGAAAGTTCGCGAAGGTACCAACGGCTTTAGCTGCTTCGTTGGCCGGCATTTCGTAAAGCCTACCGAAACGTCGGTCGAGCCGGCGTGCTTCGACGCCGAAGGCAGCCGGACCATTTTGCTGGTTTATCTGCGGCAGGAAGAACTGCGCTCGAGCGGAAAATCAGAGGCCGAGATCAAAGCGGACGTGGCGAACGGATATAAGGAAGGCCGCCTCAAATATCCCAGCAAGCCGGGATTCCTCTACATGATGTCGAGCGAGAATCGTTTGCCTTCCAGCAATGCCGCCACTGCCAGTTTCCCCCCGCACTTGATGTTTTATGCACCGAACATGACGACGAAGGACATTGGATTCGAGTCCCAGCCACAGTTGGATTATCTGGGGATGACGCATCCCGGAGCGGGGGATAATCTAATCGTCGTCGTTCCAACGGCATCGACGCCGCCGGCTAGCGGACCTGGTCGCTGAGACCGCAATGAAAAAGACCATACTGACCTTCGGAGTGATTTCTGGCGCGATTTCCTCACTGATGATGGTGGGCACAGTGCCGGTCCGGCACATGATCGGATACGACAAGAGCATCGTCATCGGGTACACCAGCATCGTGCTCTCATTTTTTCTGGTGTTCTTCGGCATCCGGTCCTACCGCGACAACCTGGGTGATGGCCAGATTACTTTCCTGAAGGCTTTTGCCGTCGGCATCTCCATTACTGTGCTTTCGTGCCTCTGCTACGTGGTGACCTGGGAGGTGATGTATTACACCGTATTCCCTGATTTCTGGGACAAATACGGCGCTCATTTGGTTGAGAAACCCCAGGCCTCCGGCGCGAGCCCTGCAGCCGTCCAGGCAAAATTTCAGCAGGTGACCAAATACAAGGAGTTGTACAAAAACCCATTCCTCAACGCAGCGCTGACCTTCATCGATCCTTTCACAATTGGGCTGGTGATCACGCTGATCTCGGCAGCGGTCCTGAGGAGAAAGCCGCGAGTGCCACCGGAACAATCGCCTTCGCCAGCATCCTGAAATCCGGCCGGCTTAAGCGAGGTTCGCCCTGGCCCATGATCCGGCAGCTATTTATGCCGAATATCCTCCGGTGAGCGCTGCAGGTCCAGGGGCTGCAGCCGCAAATCCCATTTCACCGGCACCGACGTCGGTGGGTAGCACACCGTCGCATCGCAGGCCTGATATTTCAATTCTCCGGCAATCGAAAGTGTCTTCTCCGAAGTCGGCAGTGCTGGCGCGCCGTTGGGTCCCTTAGGGATGTTGACCGTCACATCCTGGCTGATCCGGAATTTCCCCTCGAACACCGGCACGGTTTCCTTGATGGCCGGCAAAAAAAGACTGATCGGTTTGGGGTATGCTGCGGGCCCCGCTTCCACCTCTGCGGTCGTTTGCAGTATCAGTTGAATCGGCTTGTATCCGGTCACTCCCGGCGCGTAGACGTGCACGCCCGCTGGCAATTCCACCTCTGCGGTCAGCGTCACCCGGCTGCCCAGCGTCGCCGTCGCATCGGATTGTTCCAGCGTCAGCTTCAGATGTGGCGCATCGACGTCCCGGCGCACTTCTTCGGTCAACTCCGGGAACAGTTTGCCGATCACGTTATTCGCGGTGAAGCGATCCGTGTAGTTCGTCTCGAAATATTTTTCGCGGATGACGCCGGCCGCGTCGATGAAATAAAACCCGGGATAGGCCATGCCTTTGGTCATTCCGGTCGCTTGGCTATTGAACACTCCGAAGCTGCTGATGATCTTAGACTCCGGGTCGGCCACCAGCGGAAACTCAATTTTATGCCGGTTGGCAAAATCCTTCAGGATCGCGGGACTGTCATAACTGACCGCCACCAGCTTGATTCCTTTCTGCTCGAACTTTTCCTGGGCGCCTTGCAGCTGAACCAGCTGCGCTTTACAGAACGGTCACCAGTCCGCGGACCGAAAAAACAGAATCACCGTGCCGTTGCTGCCTTTGAGGCTCTCATTCGTTTGCTCGTGGCCAAATTGATCCGTCCCCGAAAACGCCGGAGCTTTTTGCCCGACCTCCAGTCCCACCACTGGCGTATCCACCTCGGTTGCCTCCCTCCCAGCGTATGCGAATGGGCTCGCCGCCAGTGCCAAAACTCCCAGCATCACGATTCCCATCTTCATTTCACGTCCTCCGCCTGCCGCTCAGTGCGCCGTAGCTTCTGCGATTGCCCAATTGTCATAAAGTTTCAAAATTGCCTCCCCAGCTTGCGCCATACGAACGTGTCAATTTCTTCCCGTCGTCTTTTCGAAGTGCGCTTCTGGTCTTCGCGACCCAGCTCTTGTATCGAATTGGCGCTCCTTGTAGATTGTTGAAGCACAGGAGCGATCACATCCGTCGTGGCCTCAGCCAAAAAGAAAGGCTTCGCCAAACGAAAAGCCTCGCGTCGGCCGAGCCGTGAGCTGCGGGCCACCAAAGCCGTATCAAAAAGAAATCTCAAGGCCAAGCGCGGCCCCGCGATTCCCATCACCGCTCGCGATCAGCGCGCTGGCAAATGGTTCGAAAAGCTCGTCGCGCTACAGGCTCGGCTGCGTGGGCCGGGCGGTTGTCCCTGGGACCGTGAGCAAACCCATCAATCCCTGCGTAAATTTCTGATCGAAGAAACCTACGAAGTTCTCGACGCCATGGAATCGAGCGACGCCAAGCATTTTTCCTCGGAACTGGGCGATTTGCTGCTGCAGGTTATTTTTCATTCGATCCTGGCCGAAGAAACCGGCGCATTCACCATTTCTGACGTAATCGAATCGGTGCACACCAAGATGGTGCGGCGTCATCCTCACGTCTTCGGCAACGTAAAAGCCAAAAACTCCAAAGAAGTCTTGAAAAATTGGGAGCAGATCAAAGCGCAGGAGCGCGCCGAGAAGGCCTCCGACGCGCCGACAGCCGTAGGCCGCGAAACGTCGGAACCGTCGGCCGGCCCAGAGTCAATTCTCGGCGACGTCCCCAAATCTTTGCCCGCCGCGCTGGAAACCTACCAGCTCACGCGCCGCGCGGCCCGCGTCGGCTTCGACTGGGAAGACCTGCGCGGCATCTTCGAAAAAATCGACGAAGAAAAATCCGAAATTGTCGACTCGTTGGACCACTTGGCCAAGCGAGCCGCGGAACAAAAGCTTAAAACCGACCCCAACACCAAACCCGCGCCTCCCGATCTCGCGCATCTCGAAGAAGAAGTCGGCGACCTGCTCTTCGCCGCCGTAAATGTCGCGCGCTTCGTCGGCACCGACCCGGAAATCGCCCTGAAGCACGCCAACCGCAAATTCCTTCGCCGATTTCAATGGATGGAAAGCGCGGCCCACGCCGAGGGCCGGAAATTCGCCGATCTCCCGCGCGAGCGGATGGAAGCCTTGTGGGATCTTTCCAAACAGCGCGAAATTTCCAAGGCTGCCGCCAAGCCATGAGCGGCGCAGCGGACCGCAGTCCGATCTCCACGAACGCCGTCGAAATCCGCCACTGTGACACCCTCGCCGAATTTCACCAGTGCGTCGAAATCGAACGCACCATTTGGGGCGAGCAAATTATCGTTCCGGCCGCCATCTTCGTCGTCGCCCAGCACACCGGCGGTCAAATTCTCGGCGCGTTCGACGGCGACACGCTAGTTGGCTTCACGGTGGCCCTGGTCGGGAATCACGCCGGAAAACCGTTCCTTCATTCCCACATGACCGGCGTGCTCCGCGCCTTTCAAAACCAGGGAATAGGCCGCCGCCTGAAACTCTTTCAGCGCCAGGAGGCGTTGAAGCAGAATATCTCGCTAATCGAGTGGACCTTCGACCCTCTCGAATTACGAAACGCGCACTTCAATTTGGTGCGTCTAGGTGCGATTGCTCGCCGGTTCATTCCCAACTGTTACGGAATCACGGATAGCGAACTGGATGCCGGCCTGCCCACCGATCGCCTGATCGCCGAATGGTGGCTGGATTCGCCGCGCGTCAAGGCCGCGGTCGAGGAGCAAAAGGAATCGCCCGTCGCCGACTATCGCGCGATCTGCATGTCGGCGAACATCACGGAAATCAAAACGAAAGACCGCGCTAACGCCGAAAACATCCAGACCGCGCTGCGTCATGAATTTCAGCATCTCTTCCGCGGAGGTTACGTCGCCACCGGCGTGCAGCGCCGCGCCGACACCGTCGAATATATTTTGCAGCCCGCCGCTTCCATCGCCGGATTGCGTCTGCCAGAATATCGCCCGGAAGAATTCGAGGACTAAGCGCGTAAAGGGCAACTGGGCCTTCAGCTCATTGCGCAGCTGTACCGCTTGCGACGCCGCTCCTCCGCACGGATATTTAGGGCACGGAGAGGTTTTAGGGGGTCGGAGCTTTAGCTCCGACATAAATGCTTGGCGAGTAGCGGGCTATAGCCCCTGAGAAAACGGTGTTGAATCTTCTGATCAGCGATACCGAGCAAATTGAACCGCAACACAGACTGTAAAGGTCAACCAAACGATGCGTGTTCGTAAAATCACTCTGCGCGAAATCCACCTTCCGCTCATCGCGCCATTTCAAACCAGTTTTGGCACCAGCACGCTGCGCCGCATCCCGCTGATTGAAGCCGACGTCGACGGCGTAGTTGGCTGGGGCGAATGTACTGCCGGAGAAGATCCTTATTATTCTTACGAAACGGTCGAAACCGCCTGGCACATCATTCGCGATTTTCTGTGGCCGGCGCTACAGGGCAGGGAATTCTCGTCCGCCTCCGAAGTCTTCGATATTTTTGCTCGCGTGCGCGGCCACAACATGGCCAAAGCCGGCGTCGAAACGGCCATCTGGGACGCCGAAGCGAAGCAAAAAAATGTTCCGCTGGCGAAACTGCTCGGTGGCACCCGCGAAGAAATCAGTTCCGGCGTTTCGATCGGGATTCAACCGGGGATTCCAGAACTGCTGGCGAAAGTCGAAAAAGAACTCGCCGCCGGCTACCAGCGCATCAAAATAAAAATCATGCCGGGCTCAGACATTGAACCGGCACGCGCGCTGCGCGAACGTTTCCCGCGCATCCGCCTGATGGTCGACGCCAATTCCGCCTACACCCTCGCCGACGCCGCACTGCTGAAACAGCTGGACGCGTTTTTCCTGATCATGATCGAGCAGCCGCTGGGCCACGACGACATCTATTCCCACGCCGCGTTGCAGCGCCAGCTCGAAACGCCGATCTGCCTCGACGAATGTATTCACGATTACGAGCACGCCCGCGCCGCGATCGAAATCGGCGCCTGCAAAATCATCAACCTGAAACTCGGCCGCGTCGGCGGCCACACCGCTGCCAGGAAAATTCACGATTTGTGTCAGGCGAAATCGATTCCGGTCTGGTGCGGCGGCATGCTCGAATCCGGCATCGGCCGCGCCCACAACATCGCCATGTCCACTCTGCCGAATTTCACTCTGCCCGGCGACGTTTCCGCCAGCCGCCGATACTGGACCGAAGACATCATCGAGCCGGAAGTGGACGTGACCCCGCGCGGAACCATTAAAGTTCCGACGGTGCAGGGCATCGGCTACGCACCGCGCCTCGATCGCATCGAATCGCTTACCAGACGTAAAGAGGTTCTCGAGTAACCCGCGCTCGAGCCATATCCTGAATTCTTCCGCCAATTCGCCAGCCCCTTCGGAAACTTCGCGGCCCAGCCGCGCGCTCCTGGTCTCCGGCATGATTCTGATGTTGATTTTGTGGTCCCTGAATTATGTCGCTGGAAAAATTGCCCTGCGCACCATCGACCCCGTCACGCTCGCGTGTTTTCGTCTGGTCCTCGCGGCGCTGGTCATGCTGCCCATTTACTTCACGACGCCGAATCGCACGCCGCTCAGAGCTGCGGACATTTGGCCCTTCACTTATCTAGGTTTTCTAGGCGTGATCCTGAATCAAGGCCTCTTCACGGTGGGACTCAATTTCACCACCTCCGACCATTCGGCGGTGATCATCGCCATCGGACCGGTCATCGTCCTGCTCCTCGCCCGCGCACTGAAGCTCGAAGTTTTCACCGCCGGGAAAATTCTGGGCATGGCCATTTCCTTCGTCGGCGTTTTTCTGCTCGAAACTGAAAACGGGTCGCCCGCGAATTCTCCGTTCCTGCTCGGCGACGCCATCACTTTTTTCGGCGTCATCGGTTTCGCGGCCTACGCAGTTCTGGGGAAGAGAATCGTGGCGAAGTACGACGCCATCGCCATGAACACCTTCAACCTCGTCGCCTCGGCGATCCTGCTCGCGCCCCTCACCATTCGCCAGTCGCTGCACCTGAACTGGAAAGCCGTCACTGTCTCCGGCTGGCTTGGCATGATCTATATGGCCCTCGGTAGCTCGATCGGCGCCTACACCATTTTTTACTGGCTGCTGCGCTACATGTCCGCCTCACGCGTCGCGGTCCTCAGCTATTTTCAGCCGGTGGTGGTCATCGTCCTCTCCGTAATGTTCCTCAGCGAGCATCCCACCCGCAACCTGCTCATCGGAACCGCCTTGGTCCTGGTTGGCGTCTATCTCGCCGAACGCGGCCGCGGCTGAGCTACCATTCCCACTAGCAGCGACCCACCCAAATTCCGACACGCCGCATCACGCCCCAATCGCCCTGAAAATGTTGGAGATAACCACATACCCCTGTCCCGCAGTACCAACGAAACTTAATCGAATCGCCCGTGTTATATGCTTCGGGGACATTCCCTAGGCTCGGTCGGGCTGTTGATTGGATAGCAGTTAACCGGATTGCAACCAACCGCACTCCAGGTGAGTCCAATCTGGTAAGATGGCGCACAACAGAATTTCCTTGGCGCCTTTGTCGGTTCGACCGGTTGTTGGTGGAGGGCATACACATGACACGGTCTACATTTTTTAAATTCCTCTTTGCGGCGCTTCTTGGGATTGCGTTCGTTTCCGCGCCGGGTTCCGCATTCGCTCAGCACGGTGGCGGTGGTCACGGCGGTGGTGGCGGTGGCGGCTCGCATGGAGGCGGTGGCGGAGGCGGCTTTCACGGTGGTGGTGGCGGTGGCTACCACGGCGGCGGTGGCGGCGGTTTTCATGGGAGCTCCGCGCCTCGCGGCGGCAGCTTCGGCGGCGGCAACCACTATTCCAGCTCGCCCAATCATTTTTCGTCCTCGCCCAATCGTTCGTTCAGCTCGAACGCCGGTCGTTCCAATTCGTTCAATTCCGGTTCCCGTGCAGGATCGAACTCGTTCAATTCCGGATCCCGCAGCGCTTCGCCGAGCACCAACGCGCGTTCCAGCCAACCGTATTTTGGACGTCAGGGCGGCGGCAACAACGCCAGCAATTCTGTTCGCGGCGGTCTGAACGGCGCCAACGGCGCGAATGGTGCAAACCGCTCCGCCGGTTCCTCGTCTTTCGCGAACAACCGCGGCGCGTCGCCGAGTTCGAACGCCGGCTCGCGCTCCAGCAGCCTGACGCCGGGCGTAAATTCGAACTCTTCACGCGCCAGTAATTCGCTATCCGCCAGTTCGCGCAGCGGTTCGGCCGTCTCCACCAATCGCGCGCTGTCGCACATCGACAACTCGCATTTCGGCAACTCTTCGACCTCGCGCGGATTTTCGTCCTCCACTTCCAGTGGTTCGCGCTTCAGCAACACCTCGCTCGGCACCAGCCATTTCGGTAGCTCAACCAGCCGTTCGTTCTCCAGCACCGCTGGTTTCCACAATGGCTTCAACGGATCCGGCTTCCATGGCAACACGATCGGCCGAGGCGGCTTTTATGGAGGCGGCTGGCGTGGTGGTTGGGGCGGCGGCTACGGATGGGGTCGTGGCTGGGGCTGGGGTTGGGGCGGTTGGGGTTGGGGATTCGGTTGGGGCTGGGGCGGTTGGGGCTGGCCTGGCTGGGGTTGGGGATTGGGCTGGGGTTATCCCGGCTACATCGGCTACAACCCATACTGGTATGGATATCCCTACCCGTATTACGGCTACCCGGGCTATGGCATCAGCTATGGCGACCAGGATTCCAGCTCGAACCAGGGCTACAACCAAAACGATAACCAGAATTACAGCCAGAACCAGAACTCGAACGGAGACTATTCTTTCTCCGCCAACAATAACTTGGGCGTAGCTGCTCCCGGAACTATCACCAGCGACAACAACTCCGTGGCCAGCAATGACAACGTCGAGCCGGCGCTGGAGAGCAACGAGAACACCAACCCGATCACCGGCAACGTGGCCGCTTCCACTCCGACAGCTTTGATCTATCTCAAAGACGGCACGACCTACGCCGCCAGCGACTACTGGCTGCAGGGTGGGCAGCTGCACTACACCGTGAACTACGGCGGCGAAAGCACGCTAAGCATGGACGAAGTCGACTTGCAGCGCACCGTGGACGAAAATGCGCGCCGCGGCATTCATTTCTCGCTGAAGCCGAATCCGTCGCGCGTCAGTTCGCAGCCGCGTCAAAACCAGAACAACTCGGCGCCCGCGGTAGCACCCGCGCCGTCGAGCGATCCGGCACTGCAAACCGCGTCGCAGTCGCAGACTTAACCACTGCAGTACGGCAAGAAACAAAAAGCCCCGGCGACGAAAGTCTCCGGGGGTTTTTTATTTTCGTAATTTTATTTTTGCTGCCGCAAATAAAAAAACGGCGCCGGAACTTCGCAGTTCCAGCGCCGCACTAATTCTCAACCCAGCCCCGCCATGGCACGATAAACGTCCCGTCTGCAGTCAGGATAGTGAATTAAACTTGAATCTGGTTAGTTCGAAGAAACGCCGGCCGTCTCGAGTTCTTTCTCGTGATGGCTGTGCGACTTCGAGCTGTTGTTGCGTTGAATTTCGATCTGGCCCTTCAGGTACGCGCCGTCTTCGATCAGCACCCGGCCGCCGGTAATGTTGCCGACCACCGAGCCGTCCTTCTTCACTTCGACCCGGTCTTCCGCGAACAGGTTGCCGCGGACTTTGCCGTAGACGATCACTTCGCGCGCGTGCACGTCGGAAACGATTTCGCCGGAGGAGCCCACGGTCAGGCGCTGGCCCTTCAAGGCAATCGGACCTTCGACCTTTCCTTCGATTTGCAAATCTTCGTCGCCGGAGATCTGGCCTTTCACCGTAAGGCCGGGGCCGAGCACCGCCGCGTTCTTCGCCGAAGGCGCGGTGGAACGCACCGGAGCCGAGGTCGAAGGCGATGAACTGAAACTGGAAGCTGCGGGCGCCGCAGGATAGGTCGTCGCTGGCTGGGCCGGAGCAGGCGCTGGATATTCATTCTGCTTGTTGCTGTTCCACATGGTCCCTCCGAAATGGCTGCCGGAAATTTGTGTTACGGGTCCGCCTACAGGTCAATCGATACTGAAAATTTGCGCCGGAAATCTCATCTCGGCCGCAGAACCAATGTAGGCGCTGCCCCGTAGCCCTCGCAATCGCAAATCCCGCCTAAGTTTCTCCCAATAAACTGGCCCGAAGGACAGGTGGCGAAACCGATTCGGAACCACCCATGCACCTTCGGGCCCAATTTTCATTCCAATTTTCCAATTTGCTTAGTGCCCGGTGGTGATCACCGCGCGGAAGCGCACCGTGGAATTCATCATCGCGTCGTAGGCCTCTTGATACTTCTCCAGCGGGAACGTCTGGGTCATCGGCCGCACGCCGCTGAGCGCGCTGAAGGCCAGCGTCTCCTGCGAATCCATGGAGGTGCCGGAATACCAGGCGCGCACGCCGCTGCGGAAGCTAATGGCCTGGGTGGAATTAAATTGGATCGGCTTTTCGGCGGCGCCCACGATCAATAATTGGCCGTCGATTCCGAGTCCGTCCGCCGCTTGCGTCATCGCTTCGGCAGCGGTCACCGTGGCCAGAATGATTCTGGCGCCGCCCATTTTTTGCAGTTCTTTGGCGATGTCCTGCGTGCTGTTGTCGAGATATACGTGGGCGCCGAGTTTTTTCGCCAGCGCTTCTTTGTCGGCACCGCGCGCGATGGCTACCGTTTTGAATCCCATTTTCGCCGCGTATTGCACGCCGAGATGTCCCAGGCCGCCGATCCCCAGAATAGCGACGAGCTGTCCGGCCCGTGCACCGGCATTGCGCAGGGCATTGAACGTAGTCACCCCGGCGCAGACCAGCGGGCCGGCTTCGACCGGCGGCACGTCGTCCGGGATGCGCGCGAGCGCGTCAGAATGGGCAATCATGTACTCGGCGTGGCCGCCATCGCGGGTTACGCCGGTCACTTCGCGGTTGATCAGGCACATCGCAAAATCGCCGCGACGGCAGGAATCGCAGTAGCCGCAGCTGCCGCCGAACCAGCCCACGCCCACGCGCTCGCCGACTTTCCAGCCTTTCACGCCTTCACCTAGGGCGTCGATCACACCAGCCGCTTCGTGGCCGGGCACGCAGGGATAGGTGATGCCGGGCCACAAGCCTTCCTTGGTGAGCACGTCGCTATGGCAGACGCCGCAGGCTTGCACTTTTACGCGAACGTCACCCGGGCCTGGGTTGGGAATGTCGCGTTCGGCAATTTCCCACGGCCCGTGAGCCTTCGCCACTTGAACTACTTTCATTTTCTTTGCAGTCGCCATGATTCCTCCGCGGGGAATAAGTGTGCTGAATTTACTTCAGATTTGCTGTGGCTTTTCAAGCCGGTTGGATGCGAGCCCAAGTCGTTTCGGTGCGCGGAATTCAGCGCCGCCAACCGCTGCGCTTCGGGCGGAATGGTGATCGCAAATTCGATCGCAACACCAGGAGTTATGTGGCTATTAGAAAAAGTCTTGTGCCGTGTTTTCATGGCTTTAGCCGCTTTTTTGAATGCGGGCCCGTTGCGGTTAGAAATCGCTTGGTTTTGCTGCTGCGCGTTTTTCTCGGGGCGGGCGGTTCTAGCGCGGTCCCGCCTAGATGGGGAGGTGGGCCGGCGATGAAATAGGTGGTTCTCGGGGGCTCGACCCAAGCACCACTGTCATCAAGTCGGGTATAGAGGCGAGCGGCGCGGATGATGGTGTCGTAACGTTCCGGCGGACAATGCTCGACATTCTCCAAGATGCTTTCGAGCACACGGGGGACTTCTCGTCGACGGCGCTCGAAAAGTTTAGTGGAATGAGCGTGACGATAAATCGAAGCGCGGTCGGCGATGCCGTAAGTTCGGGCGATCTGGCTAGGGCTGGCCCAACGGATGAAGTCACCTTCGATGGCGTCGCGGTCGGGATGGGCGCAGACGATGCAGCGGCGCGCGTGGCGGGAAAAATCAGGAGGGGAGGATTCTCGGTCAAACTCGAGAGATGCTCCCGCGGGGGAAAGTGGTTCCTCTTGGGTTGGCTGCAGTGCCTCGTCGGGCGGCAGAGAGAATTCGGCGGGAGCTCGCTTGGCGTCATCGTCAGCTGAATCGGAAGATTCGACGGGATTGTTTTGCGCCATCTCCGGGTTCAACGTTTGGCGGAGGTTCTCTTGAGCTTCGGCTTCGGCCTGCTCGATCTCCCGTTCGCGGGCCTCGGAGATGGCCACGCCGGGGCCAGTGAGTTGGTAGATCGGATTGGGAAATCCGGGATAGGCGCCGTTGTTTTCGCGAGCGTACAACTCGATATCCGCGGGCGACAATTCGTCTTCGTAGGCCAGGCGGGAGGTGGTCTCGCCATACGGACCTTTACGATAGACGTAAATGCCGATGGGGAATCCTCGCCGTTGGATCCGCGCTGCTAAGGGTTCGCGTTTCATTTTGATCTCCCTAACATAGATTCAGCGTATAGCGGGTTTGGAGTTGGTTTCAAGGCGTACACGAAATGTACGAGGATGTCAGTTTGAGCGGAGAGGAGTGCGCGGAAAGCGATTCAGATTCAAGAGCATTCGATCGCTGTTGATAACAACCTTGCGATAACAAGGAGTGCGGGTCAGTGATACGGACACAGATGAGGGCTGTGACAATGAACGAAGCGCGACGCTAGAGAACAGGGGGTTTCTCAGCCGCCTCTCGAAAAACGTGAAAGGTCGGCCACAGCTGGGCCATCCATCGGAACTTCTGCAGGCCTTCAGAGATGCCCACCAACTCGCTCAGATCTTCGGCAAAGTCGATTGAATAGAATAGCCAAACATGATCAAAGGTATTGCGATGCGGCTGATGAGAGTAATAATCGGCCGAACTCGCCGCGATTTCTCCCAGGGTCGTCTGATGTCCCCAAGGCGTGTTGTACCACGTATGCTTATAGTCGGCGTGAAGGAGTAGATTGAGTTCGGCAAGACCATGTTTCGCGAGATGAGCTCGCTTATCAGGGTGGGAGTACGCATTCAATTTTTCGGCCAGGGACCTTTCGAGGCTTTGGGCTGGCAGATTTGGATCAAAAGCGCCGCCGTCGCCGTCTTCACATATCCAACAAAGTCCTTCATCCGGCTCACCGTGAACGCAATTAATCGAGCTGAAGTACTTGTTAAGAAGAGGAAAACCGTCAAACTCGGTCTGTCTGTGCGCCGGGCCCCATCCTCGAATATTAGACGCCGTTTCCGAGTCGAGCGATTTGACGCGAGCGAAGAATTCGTCGCGAAGCGATTTCTCTTCACTTGGATTAATTCTTCCCTCGTATCGAGGAGAAGGAAAGACGGCCCTAATATTCTGGGGCTGCCATGAATTCTGCCAGTCTTTCGTGAGTATAGTTTGGATTTGCGCGCGCCGAACCTCCTTCGCCTTTGCCATCTCCATTTGCTCACCGTCCAGCCACTCCGTCAGTTCGAGGCCGACGGTCGGTGCAGGCCCACGGCTTACGAAATCCGGAGGATCTGCACCCTGGGCGACCGAAACCCAAGCACGAGGCACACCGGTGAAATCGGGAAATGCAGTTTCTAGGTTTTCCAGCACTTCGCGCTCTCGTTCTTGGTGGCTTTGGCTCATTGAGCTTCCCACGATGTCAGTCTACTGGTGCAGGCTCGTTTGTGCATAGCCAAACCGTCGCTCCTTCGGCTCGAGCCGCGATAGCCAGTCCGTTGTCGGCAGTGATGAGTAACGACTTGGAGTTTGGACCGTTGTGTCGGAATCTGCCCTCCAAAATAGTCAAGATTTGCAAACAATCGAGAAAGTCGATTTGGTGAGTCTTGATGATTTGATCCGCGCGAGAAACCAATGGTGAGAGAATCGCAACTTCGTCAATCCTCAGATTTGAACCGAGCACAGTCCGGATAAACGATCGAATGTATTCGATGTATTGGTCCTTATTAATGCGTTTGCGCAGAAGCTTGCTCTTAAATGCCGAAAATGTTTCCGCAACAGAGAAAGACGTCGCATACACATTGGCAGCGTGGGTACGATAGTAATCTCTGAGTGATTCTCTCCCAGGTTCGTCGTCGGGATCGTCAGCAACGAGTTTTACCAGCGCTGACGCATCCAGGTAATGAGCACGGCACCACATATCGTAGATGTTAACATGCGATGTTAGTTAGTTCCGAACTAAACGGATGCCGCTATGAATCTGATTTTTACCACAGCCGAAAATCGTTTGACGTTCGAGGGGCAGGATTATCTCGAAGCCTGGCGCGCGCGTTTCAATATCGTCGAAAGTATGGTCATCCACGACGTGGCAAATTATTTGTATTTCGCACCCGCTCATCGCCTAGCGCTGGTAGACGCCATCGTGTGTATGGCCGACTCGGAGATGATTGCGTTTGATTCGGAGATGGTGCCACGCTATGTAGACCCTCTCGGTGAGGCCCTATGTCTTGCGCGCAAAATTCGGGATTTACCAGATACTTGCGCCATGAGCGACGGGCGGAAGTGGCGAACGGTGCCGATAATCATATTTTGCAATATGTATGGATATAGTTCCGCCGCGGCCTTGATGGGCATTCGATGTCACGTTTTACGCGTTACAACGGCGGTTCATGCTTTGATCAGTGTTCGACGAATTGTCGACGAGTACCACGATCAAGTCCTCGAAGATTATAAAAGTAGCGGATTGCTCGTCCGGGTCGAATATGGACGCTTTCAAGTGGGGCCAGCGCTTCAGAGGAAGAACCCTGATTGCGAAACAGAGCACTATTATCCTCCGGCGGACCGACGGAACAATAAAGGCTGGCTTACCGTGCGGCGCGATGGCCAGGGCCTGAGGCGGGATCTCGAGTTATTTGAAAGTCTCCTAAATCGGAATGCGCCTGAAACTGAGATGCACAAGTTTTTCGAGGAACATCCTGCGATTCTTACGGAAGCCAGATTGGGCATTCCCATTTCACACCGTCCAAATTTCTCTCAGCCGTCTCGAGCGAAACCCGATTTCATAATGTCCCCAATTCTCGGACCGCACGATGGCAGAGTCGCTGAGATACTGGAGCTTAAAGGCCCGAGCGAAAGCATACTTACGAGGGGGCTACACGGTGGGTTCTCTGCGAAGGTACATCACGCCGTAGATCAGGTCAGAGACTACGACCGTTACATGGGCGACCCCGCGAATGTTCAAGAAATATTGCGAGCGCTCGGCTACATTCCGAAAGATTCGCGGCTTGCTGTTTTGATTGGACGCAGCTCCAAAAACCGCGCCGATGCAGAAGTGCTGGCCCTGCGGCAAAGGGAACTCGACGTGAAGCTGGTGACATACGATGAGGTTTTTGAGACGCAAGTAAACCGAGTCTATGCCGACCCAGGTCCTTACCGAATCAGGAGTTCTTGGCCCGATTAAGTGCGATTCCGACGCGTAGTGGGCCCGTTTTCGAATTTTAATTTGCAGTGGGGCGTGTTAGGGTGCGCGTCGGACTCGAAAGTCTGGGAAATGAAACGCTCCCGAAATGAAAATGCGAGATTTTATGAAGATCGGGAATTGGTGAACTTATGAAAGCGAAGGCATTCATGATCGACTCGAGAAGGCTTTATGAAAACTAAAACACCGACAATTGAAGTGCCAGGGAAGACCAAGCAGCAGCGGCCTGGGGGGAGTGCGGCTTCGGAAGCGGCGGCGGAGCCGGAGATTGTGGGGTCGCTGGCCGAGGTGCGGCCGAAACTGAGCACGAACGGGCACGGGAAGGCGAAGCGGATTGCGGTGATTCCGGGCGATGGGATAGGCAAGGAAGTGATCCCGGAGGCGGTGAAGGTGTTGAAGGCCGCGGCTGCGGCGGGTTCGCGGGAAGTGAAACTGGTCGAGTTTGATTGGGGCGCGGACCGCTACCTGCGCGACGGGGTGACTTTGCCGGCGGATGCGGTGGAAATGTTTCACCGCGATTTCGACGCGATTCTGCTGGGAGCCATGGGCGACCCGCGGGTGCCGACCAACGTGCACGCGGCGGATATTTTGCTGGGGCTGCGGTTCAAGCTGGATTTGTACGTGAACGCGCGGCCGTGCGTGATGTTTGACAAAAAATTCACGCCGCTAAAGGACCGCACCGAGAAAGACGTGCAGTTCATGGTCTTCCGGGAAAATACGGAAGGGCTGTACGTGGGGATGGGTGGAAATTTCAAGAAGGGGACGGCGGAGGAAGTCGCCATTCAGGAGGATCTGAATACGCGCAAGGGCGTGGAGCGAATTATCCGCTACGCCTTCGAATACGCCGAAGCGCGCGGGCTGAAGCGGGTGTGCATGAGCGACAAATCGAACGCGCTGACGTTCGCGCACGATTTGTGGCAGCGGGTGTTCAAGCTGGTGCGCGCGGAGTATCCGGGGATCGAAGCGTCGCACCAGTATATCGACAATTTGCTGATGCAGATGGTGCGGGACCCGTCGCAGTTTCAGGTGATCGTGACGTCGAATTTATTTGGGGATATTGCCAGCGACCTGGGCGCGCAACTGGCGGGCGGGTTGGGGCTGGCACCGTCGGGAAATATTCATCCCGGGCAGGTATCGTTGTTTGAGCCGGTGCACGGGTCGGCGCCGAATATCGCGGGCCAGGGGATTGCGAACCCGATGGGTTCGATTTTGACGGTAGCGATGATGTTTGAGTATTTGGGGTGGCAGGTCGAAGCGGACGCGATCGATCTGGCGGTACGCGGTGCGTTACGCGAAGGCAAGACGCCGGCGGAATTGGGCGGGAAGCTGGGCACGCGGGAAGTGGGGGATTGGATCGCGAACGCGGTGGCAAAGGGCTGACGCTCGAAACGGGTCCGGCGAGACGCTCATGGTGCGTCCGAAGTTGAGTTAACTGGCGCTTGGGCAGACGGCCTGCTCGAAATAATTGTTCTTGACAAAACTTAATATAAGTTTCACATTCTGCCCCCAGTGGTCCCCGCGCCACAAACAAGCCGTAAGGTTCCGCATAAACTTAGATTCGACCCCGCAGGAGGCTACCTTGGAAACAGTAATGGGAGTTTTCACGTCTCGCGACCGCGCTGAACAAGCTTTGAAAGCTTTGCTTGAACATGGAGTTCCGGAAAGCGAAATCGTTTTTCTGAGCCGGTCCGAAAGCGAAGCGGTTGCAATCGGTAAGGACATAGGCGCGACTGCCGGAGGATTAGCAGGAGGCGCCGTCGGCTTGGGCGCCGGCATGGTGGTGGCTTCACTGGCGCTAATTCCCGGGTTAGGTCAGGTGTTTGCGGTGGGAGTGGGGGCGGCGGCGCTTCTGGCATATCTAGGGAAGCAGACCGGAGAGGCGGTTGGGGAAAAGGTGGGGAAAAGCGAGCATCTGCACGCTCCAGCGACAGCCGAGACGGCCGCGGAAGATCATGAAACTTTCCTGGAGGTGCTGAGGGAAGGGCGGTCACTGATCGTGGTGCGCACCGAATCGGCAGCCACGGCGCGCGCCGCATCTCAGGTGCTGGATGCCGAAACCATCGCCACGAAACCCGCATCGACGCGAAAGATGCAAGCCGGAATCCGACAAGTGTCGGCGGACGTGACCGCCATCGATGTGAAAGGGCGGATCGTGATTGGCGAAGGCAACGTGATGCTGCGCGAAATGATCCAGCAATTGGTGGAAGGCGGGAACCGGCGAGTGTTATTGGTGCTGGAAGACGTCGAGCATATCGACAGCTCCGGAATCGGCGAGCTGGTGCGCGCGCATACCGCAATCCGCAGAGCCAGCGGGCAACTGAAGATCGTCCATCCCAGCGCAAAAGTGGATGAAATGCTGCATATGACCATGCTGCACAAAGTACTCGATGTGCATCCGGACGAGGCCAGCGCCATTCAGTCGTTCAGTGGCGGGAGCGCGGCAGCAGCGGGCCGCTAAGTGGAAGGCGCTTCGCCGGTTGTTTCCCGCTAATTGTTCTTAATCGCGGGGTCGGCTTGAAGGATGCTGCCTTCGACCAGATCGGTTTTGACGGTCATCTTCTGGTTGGGCAGCAGGTCGACGTCCGTTTCGAATGGGCGATAGCCGGCTAGATCGATTTTGATTTTGTGTTTGCCGGGGGCGATGAGCATGGCTTTGCCCACGCCCTTGAAGTCGCTGACGCTGCCGGCGAATTTGCCGTCGACGAAGACTGCGGCGCGGTCGGGAGTGACGTCAATTTTTACCTGTGCGTTCACTTTTGAATAGATCGCATTGGGATCTTTTTCGAGGCGCACAGTCACCAGGATGGTTTTGGCGGGCTCGATGACGACTTTTTGATCTTGGTTGAGGAAACCGGCCTGGCGCACGGAAATTTCGTGCTCGCCGGGCAGCAGCAGGACTCTCTTATCTAACTTCAGTTCCTTCACGTAGCCCACGTACTGGTTGTCGACCCACACGCCGGATTCCCGGTCGAGCTTGGTGACGCCTTTGAAATCAACCTGGCCCATGAGTTTGTTGGCGGTGGGATTTTGATTCTGATTCTGGGCGCGTGCGACAGCGGGGAGCAGGGACGAGGCGAGCAGCAGCGCGGCACAGCAGCGGACCATTCGTGACCAGAACATTCGTGCCTCCTTGCGAAATTCAGGGAGATTCCTCTTTCACTCGAGACGGAAGAAAAGGCTCCGGAGTAATTATCGAGGGTGGGGACGAAAGCAGAATACATGGATGGGTGTATTTCGCCGTTGCCGGTATGCGCTGCGGGAAATCAACTGATGGTCGAGGTGTCGGCGGTGCGACGAAATAAAAAACTAAAGCAAAACCTCAACGGCAAAATCGCAAGTCAAAGGCTGCCCAGCTGAAGCTTGGGGCGCGCTAGAGTTCGCGAAGGGCCAACGCGATGGGGCGGCGGGCGGCGCGGATGGCCGGGGGAAGTCCGCCGACGATGCCCATCAGTAGCGCGAAAATGATTCCGGCGATGAGCAGCGGGGGCGTGACTTTGAAGGCGAAGGCCATGTGCGAGAAAGTTTGCATGTTCATGGTACCGGTGGTGTAGCCGTTTAATGGCAGCACGAAGAGGCAGCCGAGCAGGCCGCCGATGAAGGCGATGATCAACGCTTCGAACACGAAGGAGATGGCGATGCTGCTGCCGGCGAAGCCGATGGCGCGCATGGTGGCGATTTCGCGGGAGCGTTCAGAGACGGCGGAATACATGGTGTTCAGCGCTCCGATCACCGCGCCGATGCCCATGATTACGGCAACGAGGCCGCCGAGCACCGTAATCAGCGTGGTGAGCACCTGCGACTGGCGCGCGTAATAATCGAGTTCGCGATCAACTTCCACGGTGAGCTTGGGGTCGGCGGTGAGCGCGTCTTTCAATTGGTTGTAGGCGGCAGGGGAATCGAGGCGCACGGTAACCGACTGGTAGAGATTTTCGGGTCGTTTGTAAACTTGGTTCAGCACGCGGCTATCGGCCCAGACTTCGGAGTCGAAGGCGCTGCCGCCGGCGTCGAAAACGCCGACGACATTCCAGGTCTGGCCGCCGAAATTGATGGGCTTGCCGAATTCGAGACCTTCGTAAGTAGATTCGACATTCTTGCCGATGACCAGTTCGGCGAGGCCGGGCTGAAAAAAGCGGCCTTCGATGATTTTTATGTTGGGGCGGACTTTAAGTGTTTCTTCCGATACGCCGCGGACTTGAACATTGGCGTTGGTGTGCGTAGTTCGGAGATTGAAACCGGCGATGACCACCGCTTCGGGACTTACTAGAGGCTGGCCGTTTTCGCGCATGATGCCCGGAGCGTCTTCGATGACTTTTACCTGATCGAGCGAGACGGAGCCGTCGAGTTCGGCCGAGGAGCCAGCGCGGCGGATCAGCGCGTTCTGCGGCGAACCGGAAGTGACCAGCGTGGCGTGGAAGCCGCGCGCGAGCGCCAGCATGGCGCAGAAGACTCCCACGGTCCCGGCGATGCCGACGACGGCGACAATAGCCGAGAGCCAGCGGGCGCGCATGCTGCGCAGGTTGTAGACGAACGGAATCGCCATCGATCAAACCCTCCGAAGCGCGTTCACGACGCGCAGGCGCATCGCGGTGGTGGCCGGCAATATTCCGGCGAGGAAGCCGATGCCAATGGCGCAGACAATACCCAGCAGGATCGCGGAGCCGGGCAGAAAGAATGTTTGCAAGACTCCGCCGGTAGGATCGCCCAATACAGTCATGAGTTTGGCGAATCCGAGGCCGATGGCGCCACCGACCACCGCTACCAGAATCGATTCAGCCAGCACGATGAACAGGACGAAGCGGTCAGAAAAGCCGACGGCTTTCATGACCGCGAGTTCGCCCAGGCGTTCGCGGATCGCGAGCGACATGGTGTTGCCGGTGACCAGCAGCAGGGTGAAGAAAACGACCGCACCGATGGCCATGATCAAGAATTCGATGTTGCCGGCTTGCTTGACCCAGGACGCGGCCATGGCGGCGAGGGTTTCGGTTTTGGTTTCGAAGGGCGAATTGGCGAACTGGTCGTCGATGGTTTTGATGACCCGCGAAGAATCGTCGGAAGAGTCGAGCTTTACGGTATACCAGCCGGTTTGCCCCTTGCCGAAGGTGCGGCGCTCCTCCAGATATTGTTTTTGGAGCCAGAACTGGGTGAGGTCAATGCCCTCGCGGGGACTGTCGTAGATGCCGCGAATGTTGAATTCCCATGTCCCGGTGCCGTAAATCGGAGCGGTTAGCGGAATGCGGTCGCCGACTTTCCAGTGAAAACGATCGGCGGTGCGCTTGCCGACGATGGCGCCTTCGCGGTCGGCGACGAAATTATTCCACTGGTCGTCGGGTACGACGAGCT
>Ga0302176_10000604_pt1 | contig 20568 bp, 18 predicted proteins | sample I_Palsa_E1_1_FD_198787 | JGI IMG/M metagenome (GOLD analysis project Ga0302176, IMG submission 198787) | Peat permafrost microbial communities from Stordalen Mire near Abisko, Sweden - I_Palsa_E1_1 | ecosystem: Environmental > Terrestrial > Soil > Palsa > Peat permafrost | place: Sweden...
GCGGCCGGCGAATGTGAATACCAGTATCACGGTGCCAATCGTCTCGGCGCGAATTCGCTGGTGTCCTGCATCTTCGGCGGAGGCATTGCCGGCCCCGCGGCCGTCCGTTACGCGCGCAGTCTGGCGCAGGGCTGCGAAGCCACATCTCCCGCGGTCTACGAACGCGAACGCGTCCGCCAGCAGGATATTTCCGACGCGCTGCTCAACCAGCACACCGGAACCGAAAATCCGCTGACCATCTGGCGCGAACTCGGCGACGTGATGACCGAAAACGTGACGGTAATTCGTTACAACGCCAAACTGCAGGCCACCTTGGCGAAAATCGACGAGCTGGCCGATCGTTTCACTCGCATCAACCTGCAGGACCGCACTCAGTGGGCGAATCAGACTCTCAATTTCGTTCGCGAACTGGGCAACATGATCGTGCTGGCCAAAGTCATCACCATGGGCGCGCTGGCCCGCAACGAAACCCGCGGCGCCCACTACAAACCCGAATTTCCAAACCGCGACGACGCCAATTTCCTGAAAACCACCATCGCTAGATACAACGGTGGCGACATTCAATTGGCCTACGAACCGGTAGACACATCGCTCCTCCCGCTGCGCGAACGCAAATACACAGCGTCAGCGTAAAAAATTTGGCGGTGCGCAAAGTTAAGCGATCTGTAGCGGCCGGCTTCAGCCGGGCCTGAGATGTAAAAAAGTGACACAGCCGTAGGCGCGAAGCCAATCACGCGCAGCAGGAAGAACCGCACTCGCACCAAGTGAGGACCAGTGCCCGAAAAGACTTTCATCGTTCGCATCAAACGCCAGCAGCGCCCGGACGAATCCGTGCATTGGGAAGAGTACGAGCTCCGCTACCGCCCGTACATGAACGTAATCATCTGCCTCCGCGACATCGCCGAGCATCCGTTCACCCGGGACGGCAAGGAATCCTCCCCGGTCACCTACGACGCGAACTGCCTGGAAGAAATTTGCGGCGCCTGCGCCATGCTGGTCAACGGCCAACCGCGCCAGGCCTGCACCGCGCTGGTCGACGAACTGGAAAAACCGATTCGCCTGGAGCCGCTCACCAAATTTCCGCTGGTCCGCGACCTGCAAGTCGATCGCAGCTCCATGTTCGAAAATCTGAAGCGCACCAAATGCTGGATTCCCATCGATGGCACGTACGACATCGGCCCCGGCCCGCGCATGTCGCCGGAGACGCAGGAAGTGGGTTACACCCTGTCGCAATGCATCAGCTGCGGCAACTGCCTGGAAATTTGCCCCAAAGTAAATGAAAATTCGCATTTCGTCGGCGCCGCCATCGTCAGCCAGGTGCGCCTGTTCAATATGCATCCCACCGGCAAAATGCACGCCGGTCCGCGCCTCGACGCGCTAATGGGTCCCGGCGGCATCGAAGATTGCGACAACGCCCAGAACTGCGTGAAAGTTTGCCCCAAGGGTATTCCACTGACGGAATCGCTAGCCGCCGTAAACGGCCAGGTCCTCCGCCACGCTGTAAAATCATTCGTGTTCGGAAAATAACTCGGACTAGTACGCCGCAGCACTCCAAAGGTTCTCGGCGGGTCGTTCGTCGCCCTTCTCCGAAGTTTGTGAGTGCCAAATATTTTGCCCTTTTTTTCCTCAGCATCCTCGTAGCCTCAACCGCACGAGATATCGTAGAATCCCAAAGGGAATTTGGGGGTTTGATGCTCCGTACGATTTCGCTCGCCGTTGGCATTTTGCTAGGGGGAACTCTGTCACTTCTCGTCGTTAACGCCGAACAAAACGACCCGCAACCGAAAATCTCGGCGCAGGCCCACGATCTGCATTTCAGTTCGATCGTCGTAGACACGCACGATGACACCACCCAGCGCCTGCTGGATCCTAAATTCAATCTGGGCGCGCGCCACACCGACGGCAGCATCGACATTCCGCGCATGCGCGAAGGCGGTCTGGACGCCATTTTCTTTTCAATCTGGATTCCCGGAAGCGTTACCGGCCCCACCGCCGTGCGCCGCGCTGAGGATCAAATTGCCGCGGTACGCCAGGCCGTGGCCCGCGACCCGAACGATCTGGCGCTGTGCACCACCGCCGACGAAATCCGCGCCGCGAAAAAATCCAAGAAGATCGCGGTGCTGATGGGCGTCGAGGGCGGCCACATGATCAACAACAGCCTGGCCACTCTCGATCAATTCTTCACGCTGGGCGTCCGCTACATGACCCTGACCCACACTGTGAACACCGAATGGGCCGACTCCTCGGGTGACAAGCCCGCGCACGATGGCCTGACTCCGTTCGGCAAGCAGGTGGTGGCCGAGATGAACAAGCTGGGCATGATGGTCGACATTTCCCACGTCGCCGACAAAACTTTTTACGACGTGCTGGCGGTCAGCGAAGCTCCGGTGATCGCCTCGCATTCTTCGTGCCGCGCGCTGTGCACCGCCCCGCGAGACATGACCGACGAGATGATCAAAGCGCTTGCGGCCAAAGGCGGCGTCATTCAGATCAACTATCATGTCGGCTTCCTCAGCCAGAAATTTCAGGACGCTTCGAAAGCCAACCCCGAACTCGGCAAACAAATTGAAGTCGAAGCGAAAAAACGCTGCGCCGGCAATGAAGCCTGCGAGTTGATCGAAGCGGATAAGATTACTCGCGACTATGTGGCTCAAGGCAAACTGCCGCGCGTGGAGTGGACTGAGATCATCGATCACATCGATCACGCCGTGAAACTGGTCGGCGCCGACCACGTGGGCCTCGGTTCCGATTTCGATGGAGCGGACATGCCCTACGGCATGGAAGACGCCACGCACTTGCCGCAGATTACGAACGCGCTGCTGGCCAAAGGTTACTCACCGGCCGACATCCAGAAAATTCTCGGTGGCAACACCCTGCGCTTGATGCAGGATGTCGAAGCCGTAGCACGCAAAATGGGAGGAAAATCGTGAAGCGCATCAGCACTTGTCTTACTTTTTGTTTTCTCGCAGCCCTTTTCCCCGCGGGTGTACGTGCGAAAGTCTCGGCGCAGGCGGGCAGCACCGCGACCGCACCGAAGCAAACCCCGGCCGCTCACCACACCGCTTCGAGCCGTCTGGATCCGGCGTTGCTTCACCCGTCCACGCTGAAAGCGACTGCGCCCGATGAGTACGAAGTCACTTTTAAAACCACCGCCGGCGATTTCGTGGTGAAAGTCACCCGTGCCTGGGCTCCGCTCGGCGCCGACCGCTTCTACAATCTGGTCCGCCACGGATTTTTTTCCAACGCCGCCTTCTTCCGCGTCGTCCCGGGCTTCGTTGTGCAGTTTGGCCTCAACGCCAACCCCGCCGTAAACGCGGCGTGGGAGAAGGCCTACATCAAGGATGATCCCGTTACCCAAAGCAATCACACCGGCTTTCTTACCTTCGCCACCGCCGGACCGAATACCCGCACCACCCAACTCTTCATCAGCCTCGGCGAAAATGCCAGTCTCGATAAGATGGGCTTCTCAGCCTTCGGCCAAGTCACCAGCGGCATGGACGTCGTCCAGAAAATTTTCCCGGGCTACGGCGAATCTCCGGACCAAGCCCAAATCACCGCGGAAGGGAAAACGTACCTCGACAAAAATTTCCCGAAACTCGACCACATCATCTCGGCCACGGTCACGTCGCCGGCACCTGCGGCGCCGGTGCATCACACAGCCAAGCCGGCCGCAGCCAGCACGCCGCAGTAAAGGAGACGCAGCCACAAATCGCGCCCCGGCCCCTGTAGCGGCCGGCTTTAGCCGGGCATGAGATGTAAAAACCAACGCGGGCGTAATCGCGAAGCCGCGACGTAAAAGCCGATCTTAAAATCGCGACAAACAAGTCGCCAGGAGGACTACACAAATGGCAACAGAGGCTTCACTCCATCAGCCGGCTACTCTCACCGACAAAGCGCCCGACACATTCGACGCCCATTTCAAAACCACCGCCGGCGATTTCACGGTGCACGTCACGCGCGCCTGGGCTCCGCTCGGCGCCGACCGTTTTTACAATCTGGTGAAGCACGGCTTCTACCACGAAGCCGCTTTTTTCCGCGTGGTGCCGGGATTCGTCGTTCAATTCGGCCTGCACGCAGACCCGAAAATTGGCGGCAACTGGCGCAACGCGAATATCAAAGACGATGCCGTAACCCAGAGCAACAAGCCCGGCTTCATCACCTTCGCCACTGCCGGCCCGAACACCCGCACCACCCAACTCTTCATCAACCTCGGCAACAACGCGCAACTCGACCGCATGGGCTTCGCGCCCTTCGGTCAGGTCACCGCCGGCATGGATGTGGTGAAGAAAATTCACAGCGGCTACGGCGAATCCCCGGACCAAGGCTCGATCACTGCGTTGGGCAAGGAATATCTCGACAAGAATTTTCCGAAACTCGACCGCATCACCTCGGCCACCATCAGTTGATCGCGGAAGGAATGTTGCATCACCTGCATCGCGGCGGGTTCGAGGCACGAAACCGTGGCTGAACCCGCCAGTTCTTTCTCCTCAAGTTCCGCAGCCTCAAATTCCGCGCTGCCCGCACCATCCCGCAACTCCGGAATGCTGCTCACGCTCCTGGCCCTTTGCAAACTCTTCATCCAGTTTGCCGGCGCCAATCACTATGGATATTTTCGCGATGAACTGTACTACATCGCCTGTGGCGAGCATCTCGCCTGGGGCTACGTCGACCAACCGCCGCTGATCGCGCTCGTGGCCTGGCTCACGCGCCACCTCATCGGGACGTCGCTGTTCGCCACGCGCCTTTTCCCGGCGCTGGCTGGCGCAGCGATCGTTTATTGCACCGGCCGCCTCGCTCGCGAACTGGGCGGCGGCGCGCTCGCCGAATTTCTGGCGGCACTCGGAATTTTGCTCGCGCCCGCCTACCTCGCCTTCGACAGCTTTCTTTCCATGAACGCCTTCGAGCCGCTGTTCTGGCTGCTCTGTGCTTGGATCGCCATCCGTATCGTCAAAGGCGCCGATCCGCGCTGGTGGCTCGCCTTCGGCGTCATCGCCGGACTCGGCCTGCAAAATAAACACACCATGCTGGTTTTCGGTTTTTCGCTCGTCGCGGGCTTGCTGATTTCCGGCCAAGCGCGACTGCTCACCTCGAAATGGATTTGGATCGCCGGCGCGCTGGCCTTCGCGATTTTCCTGCCGAACCTGATCTGGCAGGAGCATCACGGCTGGCCGCAGATCGAAGTGGTGCGCAACGGCCAGCAATACAAAATCCTGCACATCTCGCCGCAGCAATTTATTTTTGAGCAGGTTCTTTTTCTGCAGCCGCTGGCGCTGCCCCTGTGGCTCACGGGGCTCGGCTCGTATTTCTGGGGCACGGAAGCCAAACGTTTTCGTTTTCTCGGCTGGGCCTACCTGATCGTTATGACCATCTTCATCGCCTTCGACGGCAAATCCTACTACGCGCTGCCGATTTACCCGCTGCTCTTCGCCGCCGGAGGTGTAGCCTGTGAAACATTCTTCGCCGCAAAAAATCGGCGAAAGCTGGCCGTTGGGTACGCCGCACTGCTGGTCGTCGTAGGAGCGGTCACGCTGCCGTTCGGCGTCCCGGTCTTACCCGTCGGCACCTTCCTGAAATATTCAAATCTTTTCCCCTACGGCAAATCGGTAAAAACCGAACGCGATGAACCGGTCGAACTTACCCAACTTTATTCCGACATGTTCGGCTGGGATCACCTAGCCCGCCAGATCGCCCTGGTTTATCACCAAATTCCGCCGAGCGAACAGCGCGGCTGCGCCATCCTCGCCGGCAATTATGGTGAAGCGGGCGCGATTGACGTCTACGGCTCCAGCCTCGGCCTGCCCAAAGCGATCAGCGGCCACAATAGTTATTACGACTGGGGCCCGCGCGACTATACAGGCGACTGCGTCATCGTCTTCGGCGAACGCGCCGACGAATTTCAATCCTATTTCGCCGACTCGCGCTTCGTCGGCACCATCACTAATCCCTACGCCGCCTCGGCAGAACGCGACGTCCACGTCTACATCTGCCACCACCCGCGTCAACCTTTCGCCGACCTGTGGCCCAAATTCAAAATGGTCATCTGAAGTGGGTCGTGAATTACCGGTTTGATGAGGGAGTAAGAACCGCATCACGTCAAAAACTTAGGATTGTCATCCCGAAGCGGAGCGAGGGATCTGCTTTTTACTAAGTTGAGGCAAGACGCGCGGTATTAGTGCAGGGGAGCGTGCCGCGGATTCCGCGCATCCTGCTCGAGTCCGCTCAAATCGATCCCCGAAGAAATAAGCCGGTGCCCAATTTCCGAATCTGTTTTCTGCGCCATGGCCAGCAAGACGCACTCGCAGGTCAGTATCGGAATCATGCGGTCTTCTACCAGATCGTGCGCGGGCGCGACTTCCTCGGCCCTCTGAAAAATCGCACGCAATTCCGCCGACGGCGCTAGATACTTACTCACCGTCTTAACAATTTTCGAAGGCCGCAGCCATTTCCACGGTCCCGGCTGCTGCTCGCCATGCCGCTGCTGATCGTAAAACTGAATCCAGCTATGCCAACGCTGTGGACTGATCCGGCAAATTTGCTGCAAGTATTGCTCGATGTTGTCCTGATCTTCCCAATATTTCGACAGCCGCTCCCAATCGTAGATATACATTCCGGCCAGCAGATCGGCGACTTCCACCACCCGTCCCGCGCGACTCTGCGCCAGCATAGTCGCCAGCGTTTCGGCTCGCGACAGATCTTTGGTCAGCCGATGTTGAATCGTGCTTTCCGGCGCCAATTTTCGAGCGGGGCTCAACCGCACGAATTCCGGGCGCGACGACTTCGCGTCGCCTTTGCGCCGCTCCGCTTTCCCTTTCTTTCGCCCGAAAATTCCCATCGTCGCCGGATGACTCCCATTTCATTTTACCAAGGGCGCGACGCTGCGAATCCGTAATGTCCGGTACGCTTCACCGATTCGACAATGGTATTGAATCAGCCCAGTTCAGGTTGTAACGTACGGTGTCCGTTTTTGGACCGTTGACACCATTGATGACTCGGTAGTAGAAAACTAGAATAAGTGGGAAGGCGAGCGAATGTTGCAAAGCGATAGCAAGTCGGCCGAATCACCCACCCAAGCACTTCGGGAACAATTCATCGGCACGTGGAAATTAATTTCGATCGAATCCGAGGAATCTCGACTTTTCGGCGATCGTCCGGTAGGAATCCTGATCTACGACGCCGACGGCAACGTCGCGGTACAAATCATGCGCAACCCGCGGCCGAGTCTCGCCGGAGGCCCCGCCTTTCCCCCCGCCAAGGAAGTGCAAGTCGCCTACAAAGGCTACTATGCGTATTACGGCACCTGGGAAGTCAACGAGCAGCAGGGGACCATCGTCCATCACCTCGAAGGCAGCCTGCGCCCCGGCGACGTGGGCAAAGATTTCGTCCGCGCCTACAAATTTACCGGCAAGCGTCTGGCTCTCACGCCCGTAGAAGATCTGGCCGCCAGCAATTCCTGCCTGACCTGGGAACGCGCCAAGTAAATCGTTAGACTCCCAGAATCGTCACCAATTCCCGCACCGAAGCCGCGGACTTATTCAACTCCGCCTGCTCCTGATCGGTGAGTTTCACTTGAATTATTTCTTCCGCGCCCTTCTCGCCCAGTTTTACCGGCACACCGACGTACAGGCCCTTGATTCCGTATTCGCCTTCGAGATACGCCGCGCACGGCAGAATTTTCTTCTTGTCGTGCAGAATAGCTTCGACCATCTCCACCGTCGCCGCCGACGGCGCGTAGTACGCCGAGCCGGTCTTCAACAGGTTCACGATTTCCGCGCCGCCTTTGCGGGTGCGCGTCACGATCGCGTCGAGCTTGTCCTTGGCGATCAATTCCGGCAGGGGAATGCCCGCCACGGTCGAGTAGCGCGTCAGTGGCACCATGTCGTCGCCATGTCCGCCCAGCACGAAGCAGTTGACGTTCTCCACCGAGACCTTCAATTCCATCGCTACAAACGCGCTCATGCGCGCCGAATCCAGCACTCCGGCCATGCCTAACACCCGGTTCTTCGGGAACCTGCTCAACCGCAGCGCCGCCTGCGCCATCGCGTCCAGCGGGTTGGTCACCATGATCAGGATCGCGTTTGGCGAGTGCTTCACAATTTGGTCGACTACCGTCTTCACCACGTCGTAGTTGAGCTTCAGCAAATCGTCGCGGCTCATTCCCGGTTTGCGCGGAAAGCCGGCGGTGATCACCACAATGTCGCTGTCCGCCGTGGCCGAATAATCTCCGTTCGCCGTGGAAATGCCGCGCACTACTGAGTTCGATCCGAAAATCGTTGCCGACTGCGCCATATCCAGCGCTTTCCCCGCCGGTACGTCTTCCAGAATGTCCGTCAGCACCACGTCGGCCAGACCTGCATCATGAATGCGCTGCGCCGTCGTCGAACCCACAAAACCGCCGCCAACCACCGTAACTTTCTTCCGCATTAAGTCCCCTCAACCTATCGATTTGAATTTACCCAACCAGTCCAAAATGTAAGAGTCAACTAATCGGCCCCAGCCGACGCCTGCATATTCTGAATAATCGCCGCCGCATACTCCGACGTCTTCAACTTCTTCGCCCCCGGCATTAAACGTTCCAGATCATACGTGACTTTCTTTTGCTGAATCGTCCGCGCAATTCCATTCTCGATCAGCGTCGAAACTTCCTTCCAGCCCATGAACTCAAACATCATCGCGCCCGAAAGCATCACCGAACTGGGATTGATCACATCCTTGTCCGCATATTTCGGCGCGGTGCCGTGGGTCGCCTCGAACACTCCGAACCCGTCGCCGATATTTGCGCCCGGAGCCATACCCAAACCGCCCACCTGCGCTGCGCAAGCGTCGGAAAGATAGTCTCCGTTCAAGTTCGGCGTGGCGAACACCTGATACTCATCGGCCCGCGTCAGCACTTGCTGGAAAACCGAGTCCGCAATCCGATCATTGATTAGAATTTTCTTTTTCCACTTCCCGTTGCCATGGGATTCATACAGCGTGTCCAGCGTCCGCTTCACTTCGGCGTGCAACTGCTTCTTGAATTCGTCGGTAGCCTGCTCCAGCCCGGGTTCAATCGCCTCCGAATTGGCCTCAATGCTGATATTCGGATTTTTGTCCTTGTTGTCGATGATCCAGCTCTCGCGTTCGGTCACCACGTATGGCCGGAATTCCTGCGTAGCGAGTTCGTAGCCCCAGTCGCGGAACGCGCCTTCGGTAAATTTCTGAATGTTGCCCTTATGCACAAGCGTCACTACGTTGCGCTGATTTTCCAGCGCGTACACGATCGCCCGGCGTACTAGGCGCTTGGTGCCGAATGGTGACATCGGCTTGATCCCAATGCCAGAATCTTCGCGGATGCTTTTCTTGGTGCCTTTCAACATTTCGTCGTTCAGAAATGCGATCAGCTTTTTCACTTCCGCGGAATCCGAGCGCCACTCAATCCCGGCGTAAACGTCTTCGGTATTTTCGCGGAAAATCACCACGTTCATCCGCTGCGGCTCGCGCACGGGCGAAGGCACGCCTTCGAAGTAGCGCACCGGACGTACGCACGAATAAAGATCCAAAACCTGGCGCAATGTGACGTTCAGCGATCGAATCCCGCCGCCCACGGGAGTCGTCAGCGGTCCCTTGATCGCCACTCGAAAATCGCGAATCGCGTCGACCGAATCCTGCGGCAGCCATTCATTAAATTGGCGGAACGCTTTTTCGCCGGCGAAGATTTCCAGCCACGCCACGCTGCGCCTGCCGCCGTACGCTTTTTCCACCGCCGCATCGAATACCAGGCGCGATGCCTTCCAAATGTCGCGGCCGGTTCCATCGCCCTCAATGAACGGAATCACCGGCTTATCCGGAACGCTGAACATGCCGTCGGCGGAATATTGAATCGCCGAACCAGCGGCGGGAACTTGTACCCCGTTGTACGAAGTCTTCATGGCCTCACGTCTCCCATTTTGCACACCCACGCCAACAAATGTCCTTCCGCAGCTGCGTTTGCAAACAAATTACAGTAGCACAATCGGCGGGGCCCTCTCTAGCCCAACGAGCAGCCAAAATGTACGCTCGTTTGTCGCTGATTTTATGGTCTTCGGCAGGGAAACGGCAGGTTAGCGAGGTTTCTCGCCCAGCCATCGGTCGGGCATCACAAAGTATTCCCGCGCGGCCGGTGAGGCAATCGTTTCGTCACGGTAGTATTTCGCCAGCGTGGATTTCGAGCCCTGGAGCAAATCACTGTTGCGCTGCTTGAACTCTTCCCAGGTTTCTCCAGCCGCACCCGCCGCGGACATGCGTTCATTTACGATAAAAAGAAACGCCCACGAAATTGTCTGATGATATAAGCCGTTTTTTCCATGCGCTGCCGCATAGCGTTGCAGCGAAGCAGGGAAGCGAGCCAAAACATCGAGCAGGGGGTAACGTCGCAGATATAAAAACGCGACGCGCACATGCTCTTCGTGGTGAAAGTTGGCCGACGGAAGAGAAGTGTCCTCGAATTTCGACAGCAGCTCTTCATCTTGCATTATGCCATCCTCAAGCTTTGCTCTTGCTTGATGCCTGAGCGTGCGCCATGCACGCGATCGTCGCCATCGCGTAGATCAGTAGATCGCCCACAAAAAATTGTCCCTGCAGCACGTGAAAGAGCAGCGCAAGCACGAATACCGCCAGCAGAATCCAGCCGCCCGCCATCAGAGTCGCCGGCAAGAGAAACAGAATCGCGCCGACGGCTTCCGCGCTCCCGAGAATCAGCCGCACCCAGGCGTGCAATCCGCGATGACCACCGGCATGAATCTCCGGGTAAGCGTTCCACGCCGTAAGAATAGATTCCGCCGCAATCACCAGCCCCAGCGTCCAGCGCAGAGCCGTCATCGAGCGATTCTCTGAAGTGTTGGTCATCGCGCCGTCCTCTTCCTGGATTTCTTCGCCGATTTCGTTCGCCTGGACGCCCGTGGGGATCGCATACCGTGGCTCGCAGCCGAACTCCGTTCCTTCATCCGATGGCTGGCCCCCGAATCCAATTTCAAACCGTAAAAGTGTTTCAGTTCCTTAACGCGCCGCAGCGATTCCTTCTCGAACGGGCATTTCCCGTCGAACGCATGCAGCACAATCCCTTCCAGCAAATCTCCGAGCGTCATGTCATGGAATTCCGCAAAAGCCTTCAGCACCTTCAGCAGCCGTTTCTCCATCCGTACGCCAGTCTGCACCCGCTCAACCACGTATTCTCCCCGCGCCATTGTTCCTCCTAATGCTAAATAGTGTACCATGGTACCAAGGTACAGTCGTCAGGCAGTGCTCAAGAGCTCCTGGCCCAAGAAAACAGCAAAAGTATTTACGCCTGTAGCGGCCAACTTTAGCTGGGCAGCTGTTGCAGTTGGTTTCGGCCCTCTTTCCTCATCCGACTTTGCGAAGAAATTGCCCAACAAATGTTTACTATCCCCGCCAGCTTTCTTGACGGACGTTCCTACGCCCCGTAGCATATTTCTGTAGCCGCAGTTCGGAGGAAACGCTGTGGGCCAAGAAATTCATACAAGTACCCGCCTTCCAAATTCGCGATCATTTTTTAGGCTGTGTTTCGCCTGCCTCCTCCTCGTCGCCATTGTTTCGCAGTCCGTAAGCGTCCTCGCGCAATCGACGCCCGCCGCCAAGCCGCAATCCACCCAAGGCTTCCAGCTCACCAGCACCGCCTTCGAACCCGATGGCGCTATCCCCGTGAGATACGCCTGTAACGGCGCCAACGTCTCGCCCGGCTTGTCGTGGACCGAACCGCCCGCCGGCACCCAAAGTTTCGTGCTCATCGTTGACGATCCCGACGCCGCGACGGCGACTCCCGCAGTCCACTGGTTGGTCTACGCCATCCCCGCCATGCAGCGCGGCCTGCAAGAGGGCACGCTAAAGAAGGGCACACTCCCGAACGCCGTGAAGCAGGGAAAAAACAGCGCGGGAAAAGTGGGCTACGGCGGTCCCTGCCCGGATCCGGGCAAAGTGCATCACTATTTTTTCAAGCTGTATGCGCTGGACTACACGCCCGACCTGAAGGGCAAAGAAAAGATTGCCGACGTCGAAGCCGTCATCCGTGATCACGTGCTCGGCACCGCCGAATTAATCGGCCGCTTCCAACGCGAATAGCTTCAGCCATCAGGATTTGCGCAGCGCGATCCGGCGCCACAGCGAACCGCGAATGCCCAAAGATTCTTTATCCATTCCATCCAAAATCTTGTTGGATTTCTTCCATATTGGGATTTGACCCCCGGAAGCGCCACGCGATACGCTACCCACCGCAATCGTCTGTCGAGCCGCCCGTGGCCTTCACCGTTACCGGCGCAGGCTTAGCACGACGCACCCTTTTTGAGGAGCCTCATGACTGCTGACCTTCGCAATTTCCTGGCGATTCCTTACGAAGAACTGGAAGAAATGAACCTGAAGATCAAGGAGCAGCGCAAGAATCGCGTCGCGCCGCACAAAATTCAGGAAGACCGCGTCAAATATCTTACCGACGAAAAACGCATCAAGGCTGTCACCGTGCTCTTCAGCGACCTCGAAGGCCGCCTGCACATGCTCGATTACGACAAAAAATTCCTAGTCAAGAGCTGGGATAACCTGACCTTCGACGGCTCGTCCATCCGCGGCTTCACCGCCCAGCGCGAGAGCGATCTGCGCTTGGGCATGGACTGGAGCGCTTTCTACCACGCGCCCGCCGACGTTTTCGGTTCCGGCAAGGTTTTGATCTTCGGCGAAGTCATCGACAAGGACGGTTCGCCTTACAGCGCCGATATCCGCGGCGTGCTGAAAACTTTCGCGCAGGAGCAACACAAAAAGCATGGCTTCACCCTGAACGCCGCCAATGAAATCGAAGGTTTCCTCTTCAACGGCGCCGACGCCGAAGCCCGCTACAGCGAAACCGGGAAATTCGAATACGTGAACACCGGCGGCTATTACCACTCGTTGCCGGGAGATCCGCTGCGTACCTTTATCGACACTTCGGCGGAAGTGCAGCGCGCCATGGGCTTCCAAAACGAAAAAGATCACCCGGAAGTCGCGCCTTCGCAATTTGAAATCAACTACGGCTATGGCGAAGTGGTCGCCGCCGCGGACCAGATCCAACTCTATAAATTAATTTGTCGCCAGGTCGCGACGCGCATGGGCCTCAGCGCTAGCTTCCTGCCCAAGCCGGTCGTCGGCGTGAACGGTAACGGCATGCACACCAATGTTTCGATCAGCAAAGACGGGAAGAACACGTTCTGGGATCCCAAAGGCGAGGAAAAACTCAGCAAGTCCGGTTGGTCCTTCATCGATCGCATCCTAACCCACGCGAACGACATTTGCCTGATGCTCAATTCTAGCGTCAACGCCTATCGCCGCCTCGATCCCCATTTCGAAGCGCCCAACCAGATTAAAGCTTCGCCGGTCGATCGCGGCTCGATGATTCGCATCCCCATCGGCAACGAAAAAAGTTCGCGCGTGGAAGTTCGCTCCGTCGCCCCCGACGCGAACCCCTACATGGTCATGTACTCCATCTTTAAATCCGGCCTCGACGGCGAAACCGCCAAGATCAAAAATCTCCGCCAAGCCGAACGCTATCTGCCGGACAACATTTACACCGCGATCGACGATTTCCGTGGCGCGGACTGGACCACCAAGCTCTTAGGCGCCGACGTGAAAGGCCGTTACGCGGATCTAAAACAAGCCTCCGCCGACCGCTGCTCGCGCCTCCTCGGCACCTTCGTCAAGGTTCCGGAAGTCCAATACCACCACGAGGTTTACAACCAGTACCTCTGGAACCAGTTTTAGTCTGTAGCGGTCGTCTCCCGCCGTCATTTCGGGAACGCCGCTGCCGATGTCGGATGGTTGTAGGGGCGGCTCTCAGACCCGCCCTTTTTTTCGCGTATCGACGAAGCCATCCGGCTCTGCCGTCAAACTCCTGTCCGTCGCTCCCCGCCTTTGACCGTCATCCAGAGGAGCGCTTTCCGCGATGAAGGACCTGTCGTCGCTTTCCGCCGTTCGCGAAAACCAAAAATTTGATACGCTGCTAACCCGATGACGCGCCTGATCGACCATCCCACCCTGCTCTTCATATTTCTCTTGGTCTCTTACGCCCTCGCCCTCGAAATCGGTTTTCGTCTCGCCTCCCGCCGCAACGCGAACCAAGACCCAACCCTCCACGAACAAGCCGTCGGCGTGCGCGATGGCGTAGTCGTTCTGCTCAGCCTGCTGCTCGGCTTCAGTCTGGCCCTGGCCCTGCCGCGCTACGATCTCCGCCGCGAGCTCATCGTTGACGAAGCCAACGCCATCGGCACCGTCAACCTCCGCGCCCAACTTCTTCCAGATCCGGCGCGCAGCAAATCCATTGCACTACTGCGCGAATACGTCGACGCCCGCGTGCAGTTCTCGGAGCACGGCGCGGCCTCGCCGCAATTCGCCGAAGCCACTGCGCGCAGCCATCTACTCCAGGCCGAGCTGTGGAATCAGGCTCAAGAAGTCGCCACGGCCGGTCCCACGGCCATCACCTCGATCTATGTTTCCGCGCTCAACGACATGTTCGACCTTGAGACCAAACGCGTAGCCGCCCGCCGCAACCGCGTTCCCAATTCCATTTGGATCATGCTTTTCCTCATCTCCATTCTGGCCTGTCTCAGTTTTGGGTTCACTCTCCGGCGCCGCTTCCTGCTCTCCATGATCGTCACCCCGCTGATGATCGCGATCGTCATGGCCCTCATCGCCGACCTCGACACGCCCACCCGCGGCTTCATCCGCGTCGACCTCGACAGCCTCTACCAACTCCAATCCGACCTGCGCTCCCAAACCCCTCAATAAAACGAATCGCCGTTGGCCAAGGCTGCGGAGCCCGATCGATTTTCGCGCATTTGGCAAACGCAACCCGCACCACCACGCATGCAAGAACACCACCTGTAGCGGCCGGCTTTAGCCGGGCAACCGTTGTCTTCGATTTTCAGTTTTCGCCGGGTCCTTGTTCTTCGCTTCGGTTCACTGTCATCCCGACAAAGGCGCACCCTTTGCGCCGACGAGGGATCTCTCTTCGATTCCTACTTCTTGCCATCCCGCAAAAAAAAGCGGGGCCGAAGCCCCGCCTTTTCACTTCCGCATGAATCACGCCTCGAATCTAGTCGTAATACTCCGCGCCCAAATGGGTAATCAAATCCTCACCCACCATCCAGCGCAAAGTATTCTTTAACTTCATCAACTGAATGAACAAATCATGCTCGGGGTAAAGTTCCTTTGCGCACATCGGCGACTTGAAATAAAAACTGAGCCATTCCTGAATCCCGCGCATCCCCGCCCGGCTGGCCAAATCAAAAAACAACGCCAAGTCCAGCACGATCGGCGCTGCCAGAATCGAATCGCGGCACAAGAAATCGACCTTGATCTGCATCGGATAATTCAGCCAGCCGAAGATGTCGATGTTGTCCCAGCCTTCCTTGTTGTCGCCACGCGGCGGGTAATAATTGATCCGAACCTTGTGATAAATCTTGCCGTACAGCTCCGGATACAACTCCGGCTGCAAAATGTGTTCCACCGCGCCCAGCTTCGATTCTTCTTTGGTCTTGAATGATCCCGGATCGTCCAGCACTTCGCCGTCGCGATTGCCCAGAATATTCGTCGAAAACCAGCCGCTCAGTCCCAGCATGCGCGCCTTGAACGCCGGCGCCAGAACCGTCTTGATCAAAGTTTGCCCGGTTTTGAAATCCTTGCCACCCACCGGGACATTCTTGGCCTTGGCAAATTCTTCCAGTGCCGGAATGTCGACGGTCAAATTCGGTGCGCCATTGGCGAAAGGAACTCCCTCAGCGATCGACGCGTAGGCGTAAATCATCGACGGCGCAATCGCCGGATGATTTTCCTTCATCCCTTTTTCGAACGACTCCAGCGTCTTGTGTACCGCTTCGAGCTTCAAAAACACTTCGGTCGAAGCGCACCAGACCATCACCAGCCGGTCGCATTTATTCTTTTTCTTGAAATCGCGGATGTCTTGGCGCAACTGCTGCGCCAGATCGAATTTGTTTTTGCCCTTCTTGATGTGCGTGCCGTGCAGGTTCTTCACGTAGTTCTGATCGAAAACCGCCTTCATCGGCTTGATGGTCTTCAGGAATTTTTCGGCTTTGGCCAGATCCTTGGCGTCCAGCACGCCCGCTTTCAGCGCCGCCTGATACGCGTCGTCCGAAAATACATCCCAGCCGCCGAAAACCAAATCTTCCAGCTTGGCCAGCTTGATGAAATCCTTGATCTTCGGAGTTCGGCCATCCGTTCGTTTGCCCAGCCGGATCGTGCCCATCTGGGTCAGCGATCCCACCGGTATGGAATGGCCGCGCCGGACCAATTCCACTCCTGCCATGAAGGTTGTGCTCACCGCGCCCATCCCGGGCGTCAAAATTCCCAGCTTTCCCTTCGGCGGTGCCACACTCACAGGCCTGCGCATTCTTTTCCCCCAGTCATTTGTCCTTCAGATTTTTGTGTCGGAACACGACCTGCTGCCATACCACCACACTGGCTTCCGCCAGTAAACCGCATCGCATCGAACCGCGCGCCAGGCGCACTAAACGGCGCTAATGCGAATCAAGCGCCACTCAAAATGTTCGGTGATCACATCAGCACGACGGGACGCGTAAAACCGCATCAACAAAACAATCAATGATGCTGCACCGCGCTAGTTTTTGCAAATCCAATCGAGTTCACTGAGATTGGGACATTATGATGTAAGCGCGAATCTTTTCTCTTAGCATAGTATTTGCATCTGTAGCGGCCGGCTTTAGCGGGGCAGCCGTGGTCGTTGCCTTTGCCTCGCGCTTGGGTTCAAGTTGTCATCCGAACAGAGGGACGGCGCCGTTCGCCGTGCCGACGAGGGGCCTCTCTTCGATTTCAGCGTCGCTCAGCCCGCAACAAAAAACCGCCTCAAGAAAAACACCCCGGAAGCAAGCCTCCGGGGTGAAGCAAAACTTCAAAAGTAAAAATCGCTAGATCTTCTCGATGTGAATCGACCCATCTCCAGACGTCACCGACAAGGTATTCCCGCCAGCATTCAGCTTTCCATGTACCGCTGAATGGCTCAGAGATCCCGATACTTGGATAGGGAAGTCCAAAGTGATATTCCCATCGCCGGTCCGCGCTTCCAGATTCGCATTCAAATCGCTCGGCAGCCGCAAAGTAATCGACCCGTCGCCCGACTTCACGTTCCATGAACTCGCCACCTTTGACCCGCTGCCTATCTGCGCGTCGATGCTGCCGTCGCCGGTCTTCAGCGCCAGCGAATCGAAGCGTCCGGAAACTTTCATGCTGCCGTCGCCGGTATCGGCGTCGAGCGAGCCGTCAAATCCGTGACCTTCCACCCGCCCGTCGCCGGTGTGTATCCGGATTTCGCCATGAATATCGTTCGCGATCACGTTGCCGTCGCCGGTGTCAAATTGCAGCTTTCCCGAAACGCCCGTGGTGGAGATGTTGCCGTCGCCGGTGCGTATATCCAGTTCGGCTTCGCGCGGGACGCGCACGTTCACCCGCAGCGAACGATGGTTGCCGCCGAACATGTGCCAGCTCATATGCGGAAAATTGATTTCGATCGAAACGTGGTCGCCGTTTTGGCTTTCCACCACCTGCACGTCGTTCGGGCCAATCTTGTAGCCCTCCGACATGACCTCGGCGTCAATCTGCTTCTGGTCCGCTCCCGTGATGGTCACGTCACCGTCGCCGGTTTTGACGTACAGGCTGGCGCGTCCGCTTACCTGATACGTTTTCTTCCATTCGTCCGCGCGCGCCGGCGCAGCCGCCAAGGTTGCGCTGATTCCTATCACCGCAATCGCCGCGGTCAAAAAATGGGGCCTCGTCAGTTTCATCAGGTTCGCTCCGTGGCGCGAAGTTCGCCTTCGCGTCGCAATCTCAAGAAGGTCTCGTATACGGCCGGTTTGGGATTCAATTCGCCTACGCCCTGCCTCGCCGTCTCAAGACTAGATACGCGCCTGGCCTCTAATATGTTCCGCAGAGTTCTATATCTCCGACGTGCCTGTTCTAGGCCGATTTTTTCTTGGCGGCCTTGGTCGGCGGCGCCGTCGGTGCGCTCACCGCGCCGGGCCGTGGCCGCAGCGCCGCCAAAAACTCCGCCGTCCCCAAAGTGTTGATGACGTCCTTCTTCTCCAGCCAGCCCCGCCGCGCCGTAATCACCCCGTACTTCATCATCTTGAAATGCGTCGACGAGTGCGCGTCGGTCGAAATCACCACTTTCACCCCGCGTTCCTTGCACATCCGCAAATGAATATCCTTCAAATCCAGCCGGTCCGGATACGCGTTGCACTCCATGGCCACGCCATGCTTTTTCGCGGCGTCCAAAATCTTCTCCATCTCGTACTCGAACGCCTCGCGGCGCAAAAGCAACCGCCCCGTAGGATGCGCAATGATTTGCACATAAGGATTCTCAATCGCCGCCAGAATCCGTTCAGTCATCTCGTTCCGATCCATCTGCATGAACGAGTGGATCGAAGCTACCACCACATCTAATTGCCCCAGAGTTTCGTCGGCGAGATCCATCTTCCCGTTCTTCAGAACGTCCACTTCGATCCCGGCGAACAACCGTATCCCCGGCACCCGTGTTTGCGCGTCGCGGATTTTCGCCAGTTGCTGCAGCGTGCGCTTGTCGTCCATGCCGTTAGCCACGGTGACGGCCTTGGAATGATCGGTCAATGCGATGTACTCGTAGCCCAGCTCGCGGGCCGCCTCGCCCATTTCTTCGATCGAATTGCGGCCGTCCGAAGCCGTGGTGTGCATCTGCAAATCGCCGCGGATATCTTCCAGCTTCAGCAAAGCCGGCAGCGTGTGATTTTCCGCCGCTTCGATTTCGCCAGTGTTTTCGCGCAGCTCTGGCTCGATGTAATCGAGCTGCAGCTTGGCGTAAATATCGTGTTCGGTTTTTCCGGCCACGAATCGCCCGGACTTCAAAGTCGTCAGCGCATATTCATTCAGCGTCCAGCCCATTTCTCGCGCGCGCCCGCGCAGCACCACGTTGTGTTCCTTCGAGCCGGTAAAATACAGCAGCGCCGCGCCCAGGCAATCTTTTTCCAGCAGCCGCACGTCCACCTGCAAGCCATTGCCCAGCACAATGCTCACTTTGTTTTCGCCGTGCGCCAGCGTCTGGTCGATTCCCGGATATTTCAAAATATGTTCAGCCACTTCGTCGATATCCACCTGCTTCGAGCGCTTCGGCTTCAGCGTCACCACCAGATCCACGTCGCCAATCGTTTCTTTCCCGCGCCGCAACGACCCCGCCGCGGTAATGAATTCCACGATGTCGCTTTTCTGCCCGATGTAGGCGATCAGCTTGTTCGCTTCATTCTCAGCCACGTCCAGTTTGAACCGCCCCGACGCGCGCTTGGCCACCGCCGTGGCTTTCAGAATATTTTCTTCACTCTTCTCCCCGAAACCTTCCAGGTCGCGCAGTTTCCCGTCGCGCGCCATCTGCTCCAAACCTTCCACCGTGCATACTTTGAATTTCTTATAGAGCAGCGCGACTTTCTTCGGCCCCATCGATTGCAGGTTCAGCAAATCCAGCAACGTCAGCGGATATTTTTTCAGCAGCTTGGCGCGCAGCGCATAATCCCCAGTTTCCAGAATCTCGCAAATGTGCGCGGCCATGTTGTCGCCGATCCCAGGCAGCTCTTTCAGTTTTTTCGGATCCTTGGCGACATCCTCAATTCGCTCGTGAATGCTGAACAGCAGCTCCGCCACCTTCTCGTAACTGCGATAGCGCCCGATGATCGCGCCGTCGATCTCCAGCAGTTGCGCCGTCTCCCGCAAAATTCTTGCCACTTCACGATTTTCCATAAGGACCCCGATTCAAATTCCGCAGCCAATCGGCCAACGAAGCAGGAAACTCCGCCGCCGGCCGCCTGCGGCCCGATTATAGATTGCTTTTCGTTGGATTTAGAGCGATCCGTGAGTTCGGCCCGATACGCAGGATGCGCCCCGCCTCCATTCCAACACCTGCATAACCAGCACCGCACATAAAAAGCGTCGTCATCCCGAAGCGCAGCGAGGGACCTGCTTTTTACGCGGTTGGAGCCAAAAACATTCGTGAAGGACATGTCCAAAAACGCGTGATTTGCGGTTCTCCGTACCGGGGCTACGCCATAGGCCGAAACTTCTTCGCAGCTTCAATATCCTTCAGCACCTGCTCACGCAGCGCATCAATGCTCGGGAATTTCTGCTCATCCCGCAGCCGGCTCTTGAAGCGCACTTCCATCGGCCCGGCCGTCACCAGGTCCGAAAAACCAAACAAATTCGACTCGATCGCCAGCTTCTGCCCATCAAACGTCGGCCGCACCCCAATGTTCGTCACCGACTGAAAAACTTTCCCGCCCACCGTCGATTCCGTCGCATACACGCCATTCTTCGGCAGCAATTCCTGCGCCGTCGTCAGATTTAAAGTCGGCACCACCAGTTCGCGCCCTTTTCCGGTTCCCGGATGAATTTCTCCGGCCAATGCAAACGGCCGTCCCAGCATGTGCCACGCGTCTTCCATGCGTCCTTCGCGCACCGCTTGCCGGATCGCCGAACTCGAAACGATCGAATTCCCATCGCCCACCGGCGCGATCACGTCCACCTCAAATC
>Ga0302176_10000608_pt1 | contig 20533 bp, 18 predicted proteins | sample I_Palsa_E1_1_FD_198787 | JGI IMG/M metagenome (GOLD analysis project Ga0302176, IMG submission 198787) | Peat permafrost microbial communities from Stordalen Mire near Abisko, Sweden - I_Palsa_E1_1 | ecosystem: Environmental > Terrestrial > Soil > Palsa > Peat permafrost | place: Sweden...
CGTCAACGCCGGGAAACCGCTGCGGACGATGGCGGGCGGGATCGGTGCGTCATGGCATGCCATTGGCGCGCTGGAACCGCGCATCCCCGCGCGCGGCAGCGCCTGGGGAGCTAACCCTCCGCCCGATGATGCCGACGCCTGGAACCAAATCGAAAGGCACGCGCGCTGGCTCGGGTTGGATTTCATCCGCGTGGAAATCGACCAGCGTATGTACGAGCCGCGCCGCGGCGCTTTTGACTGGGACAACCCGGAGATGCGCACGTTCTACCGCATCCTCGACTGGTGCCAGAAAAACCAGGCGGACGTCTACCTCCAGCAGATGTGGCCGGGGGTCGAATGGAATGCACTGCCCGGGGTTGATCCCATCCGAAGTGCGCCGCGCTCCATGGAAGATTTTGCCGACGGCATTGCGACGCTGACCGAACACCTTCTCAAGCAGAAGAAGTTTACCTGCATCCGATGGCTGTGCATCGAGAACGAACCACAATGGATTCTCTGGCGGGACGCGCACGGGCTCTTGCCGATCGTCGATGGGCTAAACGCCGTCCGCAAAGCGCTCGACGGCCGCGGGATCGATCTCCCGCTTGGCGGTCCGGATTGGACCCGGCTTCCGCCGCTGGTTGGGCGCGAGATTGATTTCGACAGTGCGATCGGCGCTTACGGCATCCATTCCTACCGTTTCGCGGACCTCGAGGCGGATATGGGCCAGAAGCAGAAGATCATGAGCGACTGGAGCGCCTGGGCGCACGCGCGCCACAAACCCTTCTTCATGGTCGAAGTCGGCGATGGGTCGGCGCCCGGGACTTACCCAGGTGTGCTGACTATCGCGGAGATGTTCCTTCGCGGGCTGGCCGCCGGCATCGACGGGCTCAGTCGCTACAGTTTTCTCAACCGCGGCGATATCGACGGCCAGTGGCAACTCGTCCGCACTTGGGACGCAGTCAACAATCGGTTTCTCAAAAAGATCGTCCCCGAGCCGGTTCCCTATTTCGGTTTTGGAATCATCACCCGGCTGGCGGCGAAGCATTCAGACGTGCTGGCCAGCGAAGTAGACGGCGGGGGCGGAAAAATTCTCTGCGGCGCACTTTGCAGTCCCAGCGGGCGGATCACGATCTGGATCCTGAACCTCGGTGAGGCGCGGAACCTGACGGTGAACGTGAAGGACGCGGCCAATTCCACGTTTTACCCGTACCAGGTCACCGCCAGGCGGCTCGACGAGCCGGGATTTATGCTGAGGCCCGGCGAGCCAATCGAGTTGCAGTCGGGCAAAACTTCATTGCCAATGCCGCTCCCGCGGCAAAGCATTACCGCCCTGTCGAATTACGATCTGCACCCGGAAGATCCGGGGATCACTGCGGATGATGCCCGGGGTGAGCAGAAGCCGTAGCGCCTTGGCATTCGCACATTGATGGTGCAGGCTTAAATTCAAAAAGAGGCTATCACTGAATTCAGAAAAGGTGAGACATGTAATGAGTTGAGGTCGGGAGTATACTATTGGAATATGTCATCAACTATCAGACAGACTGTTACGGTTCGACAAGGCGGTGTGGTTGAGATTCGTTCGCCCGAACTTCGCGAGGGGGACCAGGCGGAAGTCACGGTGGTCGTAAAGCCGCCACCGAACGGGAAGGCGCAAGATTCACCTCCCGCTGGTTGGCGCCGCTACGCCGGTGCGGTGAATCGGAACGATGCGAAGGCGGGAGATAATTAGCGAGTCGATGCGGATTTAACGGATGCCCAGCCGACGGAAAATGGAACTGATGCTCAAAGCCATCACCCACAACCTGAGGATCATCAAGCGTCCGATCGAGGGTCGCAACACAGCCGCTATGTACCCTTTCGTCATTCCAAAATAGCTACATCCCTTATTCAACCCCGGGCTTCATCCGAATTCAGCTTGCTCACTTCGCAAGCGCAGCGTGGTAATGGACGCGATAAAGTATGCCATCTTTGGCAGCGAGGAACTCCAGCGAATCGTCTGGATTGAAAACCATTTTGGCTGGTTCGAAGCCGACAAAAGTGTCGTAGGAAGGACTGCGATGGCCGTCGACCACGCAGAACGCTTCCTGCCCTATTTGCGCTCCGTATGCAACGTGCTTGCTGTCATCGCTGAACGCTATTCCGTTCTGCGAGACTGAGTCATACGGCGTCTGCTGGCCATCAATGACGACAACCGGCTTCCGCTCCTTCCATGCGAGATAAGCAAAGCGGCGACCGTCAGGGCTAAAAACAAAATGGTCGATTGCCCCGTCGGACGGCACACCGTCCTGGCCGTCCACCACGACGAATTGCTTGTCATGGTCAGAGGCCCTGTACGCGAAGTGCTTGCTATCTGTGCTGAATACAAGCGAGTCACGGATTATACCGCGATATGGAGGACTTTCGTGGCCGTCCAGAACCAGCGCCCAGTTGCTCCCTTTGCCAACCTCATATGCGAAGCGTGTTCCGTCCAGGCTGAGAACGGCCGTATCGCCGATGGCGTCATAGCGTGGCCCTTCGTGCCCATCCTTCACGAAATACCAGTTCCCATTCCTTTGCGCCACATAGGCGAAGTGATTACCGTCCTTACTGAGAATCAGGGAGCCGCGGGCGATGTTGTCGTACTGAAGCCCCTCTTGACCATCCATTACCACGACCGGGCTTATACCCTTGGTGCCAACGTAAACTACATGCTTGCTATTCGGGCTGAACCGAAGCGTACCCACTTTGTTAAACAGAGGCCCGGGCTTCCCGTCGATGACGGCCAGCCAATTCAGGCCTTTCACACTCGCCGCGTATGCAACTCTTTTTCCATCCGCACTGAAGAAGGGGGAGCCGTTCCCGATGCCCGAGTAGGCCGGCTGCTCAATCCCATCGATAACCGCAAACCAGCTTCCATCCCGTTGTGCACTGTACGCCACATGCTGACCGTCGGCACTAAAGACCGGGCTACCATCGCCCACGCCGTCGTATACGGTGTGCTCCTTGCCATCGAGCACCAACAATTGTTTCTGGCCTTTCCAAGCGACATACTTCCAGCGATTACCGACTGGACCAAACGAGGCCGATCCTGCCGTTACCCCGTCATATTGCGGCCCGCTAACACCGTCCATCACAACGCAAGCTTTATCGCCGTCCAGCGCAATAAATAACAGGTGCTTGCTATCCAGGCTGAAAGTAAGGCTATCCCGGCCGATACTTCCATATGGACCAAATTCCCGGCCATCTGCCACGACGGTAGCCTTGTCGTTATTGATCACGCTATATACAGCATGTTGGCCATCAGGACTGATGGCCATATCGCCAATGCCCTCGCAGGGCCGTCCTTCTTTACCATCAACGAAGACCGATATTTTGCCCTCAGCCGACTTTGCCGCAAGTACGACGTGCCGACCATCCTTAGATATGACTGCCTTCCCGATATGCGCGGGCATCAGTCCCAGCGCCTCCGACTCAAACGCCGACGGCTGTTCCGCGGGAATCGATAGTGCGGAAGACCTCAACGCCCCAAGCGCCACCGCGCAACACAGTAAAGCCAATCGGTTAAACATAGGGGTGATCGTATTCGAGCCGAGGAACGGGTCGCAATAACGGATGACAATCCCTGGCGGGCCACGCGACGCGCCGAAGAGCATTGTACCCAAGAAACGATTCGACGGAATTCAAAAAGGGGCCATCACTGGATTGCCGAGGATCGCATTCTACGGATCGGGATTGCTTCCTCTCGGCGGCCGGCGGCGGTGCGGTTATGATCTTCCGTATGATTCGACGATTAATTTTGGTGCTGATGAGTGGTTGTGGTGCGGTCATGGTATTCGCTGCGCCGCCAACCAGTGGGCCGAAGCATGCGGATCATCCGCAGACCCAGCCGGATGCGGCCGTTGAGGAAGATAAGATTTCGCACAGCAGCGGCGCGGTGACGGTGAATGGCCAACCATTGCAATACGATGCGACGGCGGGATATCTGACGCTTCATGATGAAGCGGGCAAGCCTCGGGCCAAGATGTTTTTTGTGGCGTATACCAAGGCTGAGGCGGACTTGGAGCAGGAACGCAAACGGCCTATTACATTTCTATTTAACGGCGGTCCCGGGGCGGCGGCGGTGTGGCTGCACCTCGGAGCTGTTGGTCCTCGCAAGGTTCAACTGGATGAACGGGGCATTCCGCTGGGGCCGCCGCATGCGCTGGTGGAAAATCCTTTTACCTGGCTGGATGTCAGCGATCTGGTTTTTATCGATCCGGTGAACACGGGTTACAGCCGTGCCGCCGAGGGGGTGAAGCCGGAAGAATTTTTCGGCGTCGAGAACGATGTCCACACCGTCGCGGAATTCATTCGGCTCTATACGACCAAAAACAAGCGGTGGCAAAGCCCCAAGTTTTTGGCGGGCGAAAGTTATGGCACCACCCGTGCCGCAGCGCTGAGCGATTACATGCTGGATCACGGCATCGACCTGAACGGGATCATTTTCATTTCCAGCGTGCTCGATTTTGCCACGCTCTCGCCGCAGTCGAACAATGATTTGCCGTACATGCTTTATCTGCCGAGCTACACCGCGCTGGCGACGCATTTCAAAAAGTTGAATCCTGATCTCATGGCGGACCGGGACAAAACGCTCAAGGCGGTTCAGCAATGGGCAGTGGGCGATTACGCCTCGGCGCTAGCACAGGGTGATTCACTGACGGGTGCGGTGCGAGCGGCGGTGGTGCAGAAGCTGGTCGATTACACGAGTCTCCCGGCGGACCTGATTGATCGCCACCATTTGCGAATCAGCCCCTGGCTTTTTCGCAAACATCTTTTGTACAGCGAGCGGAAAGTACTGGGCCGATTCGACGGGCGCATTGCCGTGGATGACTCCGACCCGGGCAGTGAAAGGGAGGATTTCGATCCCAGCCTGTCGGATTATCTGCCGGCCTATACCGCCGACATTTGCCAGTATTTAAGCGGGCCGCTCAAGTTTGAGAGTGATTTGACGTATGTGGTGCTGGACGGCAGCCGGGTACAACCCTGGTCGCTCGGCCGGGATGGGCAAGGTTATCTGGACGTGGCGCGGTCGCTGTCGTCGGCGATGAATCAGAATCCCCGGATGAAAGTGATGTTCGCCAATGGTTATCAGGACCTGGCGACGCCGTATTTCAGCACGGATTACACGCTGGATCACATGGAGTTGCCCGACGCTTTGCGGCAAAATATTACGCGCAAAATGTACGAGGGCGGGCACATGCTTTATCACGTCGAAGCATCGCTGCGGCAATTAAAAACGGACGTTGCCACTTTCATCGACGGCGCGATAGGGACCATGCCGGCGCCCTGATTTATTAAAAACGTTCGATAATCTTATCCCCGGCAAGATTGAGCGGCACGCAGGATAAAGTTGCGAGCAAACATTACCGATTGCAGGGAAGTGAACGCCTCGCCGCGGCGCGGGGCAGATGGTGAAGGGGAATGAACGAACTGCTTCTCAATCGGATTGTTCGCAGTCCGACACTTCCCGCCTTGCCCCAGGTTGCCGTCGATGTACTGAACGTCGGCAACGGGGGAGCCAATCACGTCGCCGTGAGCGCTAAGCTTTCGGAAGTGGTGTCGCGCGATCCCCGCCTGACGGAACGGCTGCTGCTGGCGGCCAATTCTTCCTTTTACGCCAGAGAGCGGCAATGCGACAACATTGCCCAGGCCATCGAGGCGATCGGACCCCGTGCGGTCAAAGTGCTGGCCATCGGCTTGTCGATGATCGACAATCTGTTGCGGACGCAGCGTCTGCCTTTCGACGCCAAAGAATATTCCCGTCGGGTGATTTTCTGCGCCACTGCGGCACGGCTGTGCGCCCAATTGCTCGAGCCGACGCAGGTGGAAGCGTGTTTCCTGGCGGCCCTGCTGATGGACATCGGCATGCTGCTGCTCGGTGATACGCTCGGCACTGAATATGCCCAAGTGCTAGCCAAGGCGGGCGATCATGCGGGGCTGGAAACGGTGGAACGCGAAATGCTCGACATCACGCATGCCGAGGTGGCAGGGCATGTGTCGCGCTATTGGAAACTGCCCGATGTGCTGCAGGTTCCGATTCAGTGCCACCATAATCCGCAAGGGGTAACCTCCGCTCCGTTGCGTACGCTGGCGGAGATGGCGTCGCTGGCCGGACAGTGCGCCGATGTGTTCGTTGGCGAGGATCCAGCCGGCTCCATTGCAGATGTGCGGCGGTTGCTTGTGGTGGGTTACGATGTTGATCAGGACGCGGCCGACAAATTGCTGGCGCAGTTATCCGGTGCGGCCCAGGCCTTGTGTCCAGCTTTTGATTTGCCGGTGGATCAGAATTATTCCCTGGAGGCAGTATGGATGAGGGCCGCGCAGAAGCCGCGGAAATCCGCCGCCAACGGCCACGATGGCCGGGAACGCCGGCGCTCGGCTCGAGTCGCAAGAGAAGGCTGTCTGCTCATTCGGCCTTATCTGGGTGGCGTCATGGCTGCTGCTGTTCGCGTGAAATTCAAGGATGTCTCAGCAGTCGGCATCGGCTTTACGCATGACTTGCCGCTCACGCCCGGAGCCCAGTTTGTCGTGGAACTTCCGGGGCGAAACACCAACAAAACCATTTTGTATACGGTGGTTCGCTGCGTTCCCATGGAGCATGGTCAATTTCACATAGGCGCCCGCATGGCCTCGGAACAACCGACAATTGCCGCGTCCGCCAGGCCTGTTACCCGCGCTGCTTCGCAGCACATTTCGGCGCCAGCCTGAAAACATAGCGCAAAAACTGCTTTACTTTCCGCTTTTCTCTGGTATCACATTCGACTGTCGGGAAAAAAATGGAGTTTTTTCAATGGATTTGCGCACGGAGGTGCCACAATGACCCCGCTCTTTGCACGTTTAACGGTCCGTTCCACTTCACACTTACTTTGCCGCAGAATCGCTGCCGGACTCTTGACGCTCAGCGTCACTGCGCCGCTGATGGTTTGCCGGGCTGATCCGACGCCGGAATCGCCGCAAGTTGGTTTTGACAACGCCCCGAACATGGTAGGCGGCATCATCAACGCCAACGCTGTGTTCGTTCGCTGCGGGGCGGCCGATAGTTGCTATCCCACGATGCGGCTGGACAAGGGCGCGCACGTCAATGTCGTGGGCATGAAGATGGATTGGCTGAAGATTACGCCGCCCGATGGCAGCTTCTGCTACATCCTCAAAGCCTACGTTGATCGCAACGGCGACGGCTCGGCGGGCAAAGTGAACAAGGATTCCGTGAACGTTCGTGCCGGCAGCACGCTGAACACGCTTAAGGTGCAGGTGGCGTGCCAATTGTCGGTCGGCGATGAAGTGAAAGTCCTCGGCGAGCAGGATGAATACTTCAAAATTGCGCCGCCGGACGGCAAAGCCTTCGCTTATGTGAAAAAGCAATTCGTCGATCCCGATCCGAATTCGACGCCTCAGCCGGTCGCGGATGCTCCCAAAGCGCCCGTCACGCCAAAAGCTCCTGATGGCACGGAACAGCAGATATCCCCGCCGCCGGTTACGAATGTTGAAGCAGTGAAAGACACGGCAGCCACCACGCAGTCGGTTGCCGACGCGGCGCCCCCGACCACCAAACCGACCGATGCGGCTGCGCTGGTGGGAGCGAAATTTGATGAAGCGGAAGCCGCGTATACTGCCGCCAACAGCAAGCCGCTGGATCAGCAGCCGATTGCCGATCTTGTCAAGCAATATGAAACTCTGGCGTCCAGCGATCAATTGCCAAGCACGCTGCATCGCATCGCCGAGACCCGGCTGGCAACGCTGAAACTGCGAGCGCAGGCGGCCACCGAACTGGCCAACGCCAAAGCCGCTCAGGAAGTGATGCAGAAAAAGGAAATCGCACTGCAAGCCGAGCGCAAGGAACTTGAAGAGCGCGGGCAGGCATTGGATGTCGCCTTGTACACCGCCGTCGGCGATTTGCAGACTTCGAGTTTGCAGCTCGGCAATAAGATGCTCTATCGTCTGACCGATCCCGCCAACGGCCGCACCGTCTGCTATCTCCGCAGCGATGATTCGAAATATGTGAACTTCCTCGGCAAATTCATCGGCGTCAAAGGTGAATTAACCACCGAAGCGCAGCTCAGCCTCAAGGTGATTACCCCGACCGATGTCAGCGAAGTCGATCCATCCAAGGTGAATCACGGCGTGACAGCGACGGTGGTTCCGCCGAGCATGATCGCTCCGGATGACGCCAGCGCCGCGGCCCATGTGGATACGCAGAAATAGGGCTGCCACGGTGTGAGCCGGAACTTTTGTCGGCCTACCCTTTGGCGATGCGCGCGATGCCGAGGAGGATAATAACTCCACCGACGACGGCTAGCGCTGGTCCGTTGTGTGTGCCGATGAGCACGAGCTTCCCGGTTAGGCCGCCAACGATAAACACTGCCCCGATGATGATGCTGATGATTCCTCTCATGCGTTGAAAGTAACCGCAATAGGTTCCGAGGATCAAATAATTACGATTTTATTGTTTTGCCCGTCTGCTCGTCATGCGGCCAATCCGGAAAAACTGGCCCTTGGCCCGCCCCGGCTTGGACTGGACGGCCACGAGATCTCCATGAATATGGCCGCCGCACAAGCAAAATCGCCTTGCCCTGGATGCGGCGGTCTTTTCCCCGACACTGATGCTCCGGGCTCGGCCCATGCTTACCTTGGCGCCTCGCACGGTTGCTGGGCTGTCTACTGCGATATCCTGGCCAAAGAATACGGCGAGTATAAATATCCGGAGGTTCATCGCCTGACGGTGGACAGCTATGCCGCGCAGCATCCCGGGACTCCGTCACGCCAGTCGATTCAATCCGTCGCCGGTCACCTCATTAGCCTTTACTTGGTTCTGGAACGCGGGATGAATGCCAAAAGAGCAACCGCGGCGATTCGCAAAGCGATCGAGCAGAGCCATCATTTCATGTGGCTGCCGCCGCCTCCATCACTGGGCGCCCTTACTGTTCTTGATGTCGTGGGAGCGAAGAATATCGACGAGCATACAAGCCGCGTCCAGCAATGGGCCCGCTCCGTCTGGGAGACGTGGACTCCGCATCACCAAACGATTCAGAAATGGGCGGAACGGTAAGCAAGTGTGTGACGGGCGTTTCATGAATGTTCGGCTGATCACGGCTTGGTCGTCGCTTGGGGCGTGGCGGGCTCCAATGCGTAGGTCCAGTCACCTTTACCTTTGTTCTGTGTCGAATCGATGCCGCCGTGATCGACGCCGTCTACATCAACGCTATAGAGAATCGGAAGCCCACCGCGTGTGATAAACCGAAGCGGTTTGCCATCAAACGGATCGGCGGGGATCGTCGCGATATAATTGGGAATCAGGGTCGCCAAATCGGCCGGCCAGGCGCCGTGATCCAAGCGATAGCGCGTCATAGCAATAGCGATTTGGCCGCAAGAGTCATTGGCTTCCCCACGCCCGAGGATTTTAGGTAGTCGGTTGAGGCTTGGAGCCACTATCGCCGTGAGGAAGTTATGTTGCGCGCGGTCTTGCAGTGACGTGGCACGTTGCTGTCCCAGATAAATCGGCTGCGTCATGTCGTCTTCAACCTCAGTCATAAAATCCAGATAGTTATCGACGTCCAGCAGCAGCGCCCTAAAAAGCGTGGCTTGAATGCCCGTGGGCCTGAAAATTTCCACGCCGGGCAGGGGCTTTAGGAGGGGAACGCCCACGATATCGCCATAGAAAACAGCGCCGAGGCTTTCATCGGAAATCAGGCCCAGGCGCATAATGCGGGACAATGGCATCAGATGATCCGTGTGCAAATGGATAAGTTGCTCTTTTGAAGTCACCAGAGGCAGCGTTCGTTCGAGCATGGAATGTCCGATACTGTCCTGGCCGATGCCGATGAGTGCGGACACGAGGCACGGCCGCTGGCCCATATGACGGCTCATCCGGAAAATCGCTGTTACGTCATCCAGAGCCCGGGCGATATCTCCGTGGCTGTTTGCTTCGTATGCGTCAAGCGCCAGCACATTCGCAGCATTGCGAGAGTCGGTCAAACTTTTAAGCAACTTGTCGAGCGGCACGAGCTGCACGCGCAGGTCCGCATCGAACCGGCAGCCGGGCAAGGACGCAGCCTGGCGTAACAGGGCGAGGGTTGGCGCGACCTTGTTTAGATAGGTAATCGTTGCCGGTTCGTCGGGATCGAACGTCCGGGTGTCGCCAGTTGGAGGATTGTGGACTTGCTGTTCATACTCGAAATCTGCCTGAAGCTGAGCGAAGGCTTCATCGTAAAGCGGGGCAGCATTACTCTCTTCAGATGTAATAGCCGGCACCATTGCGAGATAGTCAGACCGTAATTCGAGGCTGGCGATCGCACAGCGGGCCCGCACTGCTAGGTCCATATTGAGAAGGACCATGTAGCCTATCGATAGCGCGGCAACCAAGGCGAGAAACCAGGGCGCGGGTCGCCAAGTGGCTGCGGCGGGTGTGGCTGCATCGATTCGCTTGAACGCCAGGTGTAATAGCGGAATAAGACACACGCCAAACGCAACGGCCAGCGAAGCGCAAAACGTAAAATGGTTCGGCTCTATGTGGTAACAGAATTTGCCGAGCGTCGAGAGGATTACGACCGCAGTGATACCGGCACTGGGAACGAGGACGGCCACCGTCATGAGAAGCCGGCGCACCCAGCGGCGTTTCAGCCGGGCGATGCAGGCGGCCCAGAAAATCAACCAGATCAAGGTGATCGCTAGCAAGTCGATCCAAAGAAGTTCCAAATTCATCGGGTTGCTCCTTCGGAGGGCAATTCCAGGCTGCCAAGCGCCTGGCGGTCCGCCACGACAAGCTGGGCCGCATTCGAACACCGGGCGGCAGTGTCAGGCTGCGATGCGAAACAGACGGACAGGTTGATGCTCACCAGCGCGATGGCGGCAGCCGCGAGCCATGGATTGTTTGGCGGTGCAGCGGTCCTTGCAGCGGAGACGGAAACGTTGGCCATCCGCACGCTTTGCAGAACACGATCACGCTGCGACGACCCCGGCTGGGCGCGCCGAAGCTGCTGCAGGTGGTTTTCCAAAGCGGTTAGTTCGTCGGGCATCGCAGTGAATTTCATGACTTTTCCTTCAGGTAATTCCGCAGTTTCTCCAAAGCATATCGATAACGGCTCGCGGCGGTGTTCGGACTCACTTGCAAAACCTCGGCAATTTGGGCGAAGGTAAGATCGCCATCGACTTTCAGGGCGATCACCTCACGCTGCGGCGGCGGCAAGGAATTCAAGGCGTTCTCCAATTCTTCCGACGATTCGGAGGCCAGCTTGTCAGCGGTGTCAGGAGCAAATCTCCGCAGATGGTGTTGCTCTTTGCCCCGCCGCTTGAGCCGTTTTCCCACGGTAAATCGCAACACCGCAAAAACATACGCGTCCAAATCTCGGACCTCGGCAAGTCGCTGCCGATTTCGCACCAACTGCACGAAAACATCCTGAACCGCATCTTCGGCCTCTCCCGAATCACGGAGCATCGTCCGCGCAACCCGGAACAGCGAGAGGCCGAGCCGATCGTAAAGAGCGGCGTATCCTTCCGGCTGCCCGGTCGCCAACGCCGTGACGAGCGGATTAGCCGTTGGATGCGTCATCGTTCTCAGTTAGCAAGAGTCCCGGGGGGGCGCCGATTTGTCTAAGCCCCAAAACATTTTTTAGCCCGCGACCAACGGTCGCGGCTTTACAGCGATTTTACTCAACCGTGATCGTGTGATTTCGAGAATTGATGTAGGTGAGCAAGATCGGGCTGGGATCGCCGCCGGTGTCTTTGCAGGCCATGACAGCGACAAAGCCGCCGTCTTCGCTGTTTTTCCTCCAATTTGGCGGTGATCCGTTCAGGATGGATTGAATCGAAAACAACGAGCTGACGGCGGCATCACCGTCAGAAGAGAGGCCTGCGTCGTTTTGCCAGATGGTGGTGACGGTTTGGAAAACATCGGAATGGCGGTCGAGATCATTGCTGCTCAGGCCTGTTAAGAGAATGGCGTCATCGGCGGACAGGGAGCCGACGGTGCCGCCGTAGGTGTCGTCGCCGCAGAAGGCGATGGAATAGGCGGAATCCTGGGCGTAATCGGCGGGCTCGTAATAGCCGGCGCTCGGGTCGACGCCGATGATGCGATTCACTTCGCTGGTGTTGGTTTTCAAATCCTTGGCGGCGCGGCCGATGACGGTTCCGCCCATACTAAAGCCGATCAAGTTCACGCGCGACACCGGAATGCGCGATGCCTTGATCATGCCGGCCAGCGCGTCGCCGACGGCCAGGCCAACTTTCGCTGCCAATTGCGGAGCGGAGGCAAGTTGGCTCCAATCCAAAATCAGCACCTGATACTCATTGGCGGGCAATTCATCTTCTACGGCGGCGGCCATGTCGGTCATCATGCTCGGGTTCATGTTGTCGCCATGCACGAGGACGAACAGCGCCATGTGCTTATCGATCTTGGCTCCGGGAGTGCCGTTGGCGTTGTAAAGCGAAACGCTGGAAGTGTTGATCGTCGAAAAAAGAACACGCGATTCCAGTGCATCCATCATCACAACAATTCTCCGGTAGCCGGGGCCGCTTTTCCTAAACAAATCGAGAGATACGGCAATTTTACTTGATAGATTTCGCAAATACATCGGGCAGAGTCGAACGTCCAATAGCATGGCGTTGTTGTGGGAAGCCGGGCAAATTGGTCGTCATGCGTGCTCGGGCTTACATTCACCGCCGTTTTAACAGGCGAGGCACAACCGATGGCATCATATCCAACCGTCATTATCCTGTTATCAACCGCCCTGCTTGCCGGCTGCTGCGCGAACCGCCAAGGAGCAACCATGACCTCGGCCACTTCCAAGTCCAAACGATTTGAATTTCAGCAGACGGACCTGAACGATGCGGTGGCCAAGCGGCTTGAGCAAAAGGGATTGGCCAGGCCGCTGCAGGTGCTGGTGCTTTCGGGCGGCGGCGCCAACGGGGCATGGGGCGCGGGATTTCTCCGCGGTTGGACCGCCGTCGGTTCACGCCCGGAGTTTGACGTGGTCACCGGCGTCAGCACCGGCGGGTTGCTCGCTACCGGCGCATTCATCGGCGACGACGCCATGCTCGCTCAGGCATTCACCACGATCACCGACAGCGATGTCAAAGGAAGCCGATTTTTTCTGACCATTCCATTTTCCGATTCCGTGTACAAATCCAAGCCACTGCAAAAGCTGATCGGAAGGTTTATTACCAATACGATGATCGACACGGTGGCGGTTGAAGCGGACAAGCATCGCAAGCTGTACGTGGCCAGCACCGATATGGACACAGGGAAACTGCACATCTGGGATTTGACGGTGATCGCCCAGGCGCACGATTACGATTTTTACCGCACGGCGTTGCTGGCGTCGGCGTCGGCGCCGATGATTTTTCCGCCGGTGAATATTGAAGGCACCCTGCACGCGGATGGGGGTGTGACGGCAAATCTGTTCTTACGCAACAGTTTGCTTCCCAAGATCGCCGCCAGCCACGAGAATGCTCGCCGAACATTCCGCCTCACCACTCAACCGCACGCCACGACTCAGCCGCAGGATCTTCCCAAGCCGACCATTTATGTGATCGTGAACGGCCAGCTCGGCGCCACTTTCACGCCCACCCAGGATTGTCTGATTCCATTGGCGGAGCGGGCGGTCAATTGCCTGATGGCTTCCAACAATGTCGGCTGTCTCTACGAGACCGAATACTGGGCCAAAGACTTGTGTTACGATTTTCGTCTTAGTTTCATTCCCAACACAGTAACGGCCTGTGAATCGTTCACTTTTGACACCGTGAAAATGCAGGCCCTGTATAACGCCGGTAAAACATACGGGCAGCAATTGGACAACCAAAAGGTCTGGATGAAAATTCCGGATGTGGATGAGATTTCGGCGCAGCAGCCGTAACATTTACAAACTTTTTTTGCCAAGGAGGCACCATGCGAATTGAACCCTATGTGATTTTCGATGGCCGCTGCGAAGAGGCGATCGAGTTTTACAAGAAGCAATTGGGCGCGAAAGTGAACATGCTGTCGCGCTTCAAAGACAATCCGCAGCCCCCCGAGCCGGGGAAGATGACGCCGGGTACTGAGAACAAGGTAATGCACGGCAGCCTGCAAATCGGCGATTCGACGGTGCTGATGTCCGATGGACATTGCCAGAATCAGCCGAAATTCGATGGATTTGCCTTGACGCTTCATGCTGCGAATGATGCGGAAGCCGAGCGATTATTCGAAGCGTTGTCAAGCGGCGGGAAAGTGACGATGCCGATGAACAAGACGTTCTATGCTTCCAGCTTCGGCATGCTCACGGACCGCTTCGGAGTTATGTGGATGGTGATCGTGCAGACTTGAGGATCGTGCCCGTGGTTTCAGGAGCAGATCATGCAACCAATCACCCCATTTCTGTGGTTCGACAACAACGCTGAAGAGGCGATGAATTTTTACGTGTCGATTTTCAAGAACTCAAAAGTCAAAGGTTTGAGCCGCTACACCGACGCCGGCCCGGGACCAAAAGGACAAGCCATGGTCTGCTCGTTCGAATTGAATGGCCAGGAATTTTTGGCGCTCAATGGCGGCCCGCATTTCAAATTCACCGAGGCGATTTCGTTCGTCGTGAACTGCGAAACCCAAGCGGAAGTCGATGATTATTGGGAAAAGCTTTCGGCTGGTGGAAAGGAAGGGCAATGCGGCTGGTTGAAAGACAAATTCGGCTTGTCGTGGCAAATCGTCCCGACGATTCTCGGCAAATTAATGCAGGACAAGGATCCCAAAAAATCGGGCCGAGTGATGAAAGCAATGCTGCAGATGCACAAATTGGATATCGCCGCACTGAAGCGGGCAGCCGAGCAAGAGTGAATCTTTTTGCGTATAATTCGCGGCAATGCTGGATGATTTAGCCACGCCTTGCATTGTTGTCAGCGCGCCGGTGGTGCAGAGGAATCTGCAGCGCATGGCGGATTATGCTCGTTTACACGGCATCGGTCTGCGGCCGCACACCAAGACGCATAAATCGACCAGGCTTGCGGCCATGCAGATGGAACTTGGTGCGATCGGATTAACGGTGGCCAAAGTCGGTGAAGCTCGAATCATGGCCAAGGCGGCGGACGACCTGCTGCTGGCGTATCCCACGGTCGACAAAACCCGCTCGGCGGCAGTGGCGGAACTGGCGCGGGAAAAGACGATGCGCGTCGGCCTCGATTCGACGCTGGCGGCGGATGTTCTTAATGATGCGGCGAGCCGGGCGGGATCAACCGTCGGCATTTTGATTGATTTCGATGCGGGCAACCACCGCACCGGCGTGCAAAATGCGGCCGAGGCGTTGGCACTCGCGCAGCATATTTCGTGCTGTAAATCGCTTCGGCTTGATGGGCTGATGTTTTATCCCGGTCATCTGCAAATTCTGCCGACGGACCAAGCCAAAGGTTTAGCGGCGATTGAAGCGAAGATCGATGAGATGGTGGATCTATGGCATCGTCACGGATTGGAAGCCAAAATTATTTCTGGTGGCTCGACACCGACGGCGATGCAGTCGCATCAACTCCGCGGCGTCACGGAAATTCGGCCCGGCACGTACATTTTCAATGACATGAGCTACGTCCGCTGCGGATGCGCCACCGTCGAAAATTGTGCGGCCCGTGTTCTCACCACCGTAGTCAGCGCCACCATCCCCGGCCAAATCGTGCTCGACGCCGGCAGTAAAACGATCAGCAGCGATCGCAGTTCGTATGCTCCGGACAGCGGCTATGGACATCTGGTTGGATTTCCCGAGGCGGTTGTCACCAAGCTCAGTGAGGAGCACGCCCAGGTGGATGTCAGCGGTTGCGAGCGGCCCCCAAAACTCGGGCAGCGCGTGGAACTCATTCCGAATCATATTTGTCCGGCGATCAATCTACAGGATGGATTGTGGTGGTTTGCCGAAGGATTTACGCAAAAAGAGCCGCCCGAACGCCTGCCGGTGGAAGCCCGTGGGCAGATCATTTAAATCAACTGACGGGGCCGCCATCCGATCGTCGCAGCGCCTGAATGAGCTCCCATCCGAGAGTGGGGCTGCGCATTGCCAGGCGGATGGGTTGATGCAAACACCTCCAGGCATCTTCTGCGAATATTCTCAATATGAACTCATACGTTTGCTGGTGGCTGCGCACAGCGCGCTGGAGTTTCGCATCCGGCGGCAGGCGCTCGCGCTGCTTGCCTGGCTGCACTTGATTCCACCAATCAATTAACTGCAACCGAGCTTGCACTCGTGCGAAAAAAGTTGCCAGCCGATCGGCGGAAGAAGCACTCAGAGGCATTTCCCATTCTTGAAGAATGGCGGCGGCCTCGATGTCCTGCGGCGGCATGAGACGGTGGACCGCTGCTGACGGCAATTCCGCCGCGGCTGCTGTTGGCGGCTGGCCATTTGTCACGGCCGCGGCCGCCATGCAGTGATGACGATAGATGCGCAAAAGTTCCACATCGCTCGGCAATGCGCCCAGGGAATCTTCCGACAATTCATTTTCCAAGTCGGCGATGAAATCCTGCCGCAGCCGCACGCCTTGGAGAAAATCCCGGATTTGCTGCGCGGATTTGGGGTTAAGCCGCTGATCGAAATACGCCGTGACCCTTCCGGCTTGGCGGCGAAGCGATGACCACAACATGCTGAGCCATTTTCGCCGCAGTTCGAGATAATCCTGCAGCACCATGAGACCGTGGTTGACGTGGGCGACGGTCAGCGGTTCGCGGCGGAAGCGCGAGGCCAATGAGCGATCAAGTGGAACAGTTTTGATGGTGTTGGCTAGGGTTTGCATCGTCTGCAGCCGACGGGTGTGTCGCTGTTGTTGGGCCACATCCCAAGTAGCCCAATGCGCGAGAATATCCAAAGGAACCTGCGGTGCTCGGGCTTGATACGCCGCCAGTATTCCGGAGCATTCACGGTACGTTTGGCTGTACCGGCGAAGCAATTTCGATTGGCGAGCGAGCAGATCAAGGGATAGTTCCTGGTCGTCGCTTCGATTAAGCAATTCCTCATCCAAGGGACCGGCGTGAAGAATCGCAATCTGCGGCGATAGTGCAGACAACGCCACCTGAGCGGTCTGGATGCGATCAATTTCAGCGACGTTCCATGCGGAAAGCACCTCGGGATCGACGGACATCAGCACATCACCCAATTGCTCAGCGAGTTCGGCACGCTTGGCCGAGGGAATGTCTCGAAGCAATTCAGGCAATGGCGCCAGAGATGCCGGCGCATCGCCTGCGGCAACGGCGAACACCCCCAGCTGCGCGGAGCAGCGAATTTTCGGCTGTTCGTCGCAAACCTGATCCACGGAGAGCGGCTGGAGCGGCAGCGGTAATCGCAAGACAATTTCGCCGCCCAAACCTGTGATCGACATAGCCAGATAATCCATCCAGCGCTGGATTTCGCTGAGTGCGTCGGTTTCGTGTAACGACGGCGGCGGCTTGTCGCCATGGATTTGGAGCCACGTCGCCAGGATCGGATTGAAAATGATCCCCCGATCGGCGCTTCGTCGAATTTCCACGCCCTCGCCGGTAATACGCATCGAAATGGGGATGAAAGCAATGGGAGCTGCGGCCCGACCATTGGACGAAAAAAGACTGAGCATCGGAAAGCCGATGTGAAGCCGCGAAGATCGCCCGGCGGTGTCGGCGATCAGCGACTGCAATTTGAGCAGCAGCGCTTCCTGCCGCAGCCAATCCGCGTGATCAGGCTGATTTTTGGCGGGTGGCGGCACGCGCGCCATGCAACGAACCACATCGCCGCCTTGCAGTAAGCGGCTTAATAATGAACCCGGTGCGATGTCCCGCAAAGAGCGCAAGTCGCAAAGATCGACGCCAGGAGTCGCATCTTGCTCGAGCATTCGCCCAAGGCTGAGAATCGACGCATGGGCAGTCGAAGCGTTCTGCTCCGGCAGGCGCGCGGCAGGTAAATCAGTTTGTTCGGGCGGCATGGGGCACGACGGCGACGGAAGGCGCCTGTGCTTGATTGTACAAGTAGGCCACGCTGGTGGAAACGCCGCGCCGCTTATCGGCGGCGACGCAGATAATCTTCGACCGTGGCGATCGCGCTGAAGAGATCGAGGCGTTTGAACGTGTCGCCGTTCTGGGAATCGTAAATACTGACCCCGCTATCCTGCAGAGTTTCGAGAATATCATCGACGGAGGCGCTGGGATTGAGCTGTTTCAGATCCGCCGCGGCACCCGCAGCCATGGGGGAGGAAAAGCTGGTGCCGACCGCATAGACGTAATAGGGGCTGCCGCCGACGAGCAAGGTGGGAGCGGCCACGAGATTGCCCGGCGCCAGCAAATCGCAATCCGGGCCGGTGTCGCTGAAGCTGGAAATGGAGTCATCCAGATCGACGGAACCGACGGCCACCGCCGACACATCCGCCGCGGGGTATTCCACGCCATCCGACCAGCTGTCGTTGCCGGAGGATACGGCGACGAACACGCCCATGCTCTTGAGCTCCGCCAGCAGATTGCCATAATCAGAGCCGGTGATTTTCGAGGTGAAATCGGTATCGCCCCCTTCGGAGATATTCACCGCGACGATGTTGTACTTGGCTTTGTAGCCAATGACCCATTCCAGGGCGGCGACATATTCGTTGACGGAAATATTTCCTGAGCCGTCATCGACTTTCAGGGCGCAGATTTGCGCTCCGGGGGCGACGCCTTCATAGCGGTGGCCGCTGACGGTCCAGCCCATCCCCGCGGCGACGGCGGCGACGGCGGTGCCGTGGCCGTTGGTGTCCAGGAAATCGCCGTTGTTATCCACGAAGTTGTAACCCGCGCGGATTTTGCGGTTGGTGCCGTAGCCCGAGCGGCCAAAGACTGGATCGTTGTAATCGACGCCGGTGTCGAGAATGGCGATCGATTCTCCCGTGCCGTTGACGGTGGGAAAGCTGGAGACCGACTGATACTCGTCGATCACCTTCGGCCATCCGCCCCAGGGAAGTGTCGCCGACATCAGCAACCGTGCTTCCAGCGGTTCAGCGATAAATGACCGCTGGGCGCTTTTTGATGCGGAACGCTCCTTTATCTTCATGTTTCAAACCAACTTCCAAAAATAATGCCTCACTCGGCACTGCTGCTCCGTGGCGAGCGTGAAAATGTACAGGACAAAACGGGGCCGCACCAGCGACGAAATCTCGGTTAAAGTTGCCTGGAAAATGCGTTTGCGATTTGAGATTGACACGCTGATGCTGTTCCCCTGCCGCCTCTTTTGATTCCCCGGGATTTGTATGAAATCCTAGGCAGTCGGTGACCCAGTTCTGCCTTAAATGTCGTGGCAAATGCTTGATTTGCTTGTCTTTACGTCACGATGGCGGCAGACTGCTGGCTGCCACTCACTTACAATCATTATCTAAATACGGCTCCCACAATGGGATTTACGGGTATCTCATACAAAGAATCGATTGTAATCGAAAAAAACGTTTGACATGGCATTATTGGGGTTGGTAAATTGTCGCCATCAACGCCGAATCACTCGTGGCTGAGTGTTCACCTGGCGATAGCCTTCGGCGTCCTGTCATATTTCATATTTTTTGAGGAGAGGGCATGATCCGCAAACTCACACGCAAGAAGGTTGCTGCAATCGTTAGCATTCCGGCTTCGTTGGTCATTACGCGCGCGGTCTGGGCGCAGACAAGCACATGGACTGGTGCAGGCTCCGACAACCTTTGGACCGACACAAGCAACTGGGACACCGGCTTTGTTCCGGTTTCCGGTAGCACTGCCGCCTTTACCGATATTGGCAACGGCAATACGAGCATCAGTCTCGGTGGGGCCGCGCAGCCGATCAATACCATCCTCTTTGAAGGCACCAACACCAGCTATACGCTGGGCGTTCTGAGTTCGGGAGACGCTTTCACGTTCGATTCCCTCGGTGGAATTACGGTCAACTCGTCCGTGGCCGCCTCTGAGACGATTAACGCTAATATCAACACCACCGGTTCGATGATTGTCACGAACAATAGCTCTTCCGGTCGCGCCTTGACTCTTGGCGGTAACGTGACGATCAACAATGGCGGCGTGCTGCTTTTCACCGGCACGAACATCAACACGACTACCACGATCAACGGCAACATCAGCGACGCCAATGGAACCGGCTCCGTCGGTTATCTCTTTAACACCGGTAGCACAACCACCAGCATGACCCTGACCATTAACGGCTTTAACACGTATAGCGGCACCACGGCCTTGCAGGTCGTCACTGGCAATGCAGGAGCCATCCAAATCGGCACTGACTCGCCGTTCGGCACCAACAAGGTCTTCATCTACCTTGGCTCCGCTTCCGGAATAAACTCGCCTCTGTTTCAAGCGCTCAACGGAACCCGCACTCTCTCCAACGCCATTGATTTCAACGGCGGCATCACATTTGCTCCCGGCAGTTACGGGTTCACATTCACCGGCCCGCTGAACGTCATCAACACGCCCAATGCCGGACGCACATTCAACAACTGCGCCAGCGCCACCGTCACTTTCGGCAGCGCCACCAATCCATCGACCATCAACCTCGGCAACCCCGTGTCCAACGGCGGCAGCGGCTTTGGCAACCAAGGCGTCTTCGATGTGAGCGCCTCCGGTGGCGGCATCGTG
>Ga0302176_10000609_pt1 | contig 20506 bp, 14 predicted proteins | sample I_Palsa_E1_1_FD_198787 | JGI IMG/M metagenome (GOLD analysis project Ga0302176, IMG submission 198787) | Peat permafrost microbial communities from Stordalen Mire near Abisko, Sweden - I_Palsa_E1_1 | ecosystem: Environmental > Terrestrial > Soil > Palsa > Peat permafrost | place: Sweden...
TTGGCTTTCCAGAACCCGGGCGACGGCATCGAGGATTTCCTGACGGATTTCCGCGTATTGGGCGTGCAGATCTAGAAACATCATGGCTTTGCCTGTAAGGCTAGGCGAGGTGGCTTGGGTCATTTGCACTTTCCTGGTTTTAGATGGAAGAAACTGAATTAACTAACTCTGCCAAGGGGCGCTTGACGGAACTCGCACTTTCAAAGAGTCGGCCTGCCTGAAAACATTCCGATAAATTTCGCCGAGTGTTTCTGCGGTTTTCTCTTCCGAACAATCTTGAATCGTTTCTCGCCCGTTCGATCGTTGCGAGTTGATCACGATCTGGTACAGCGCTTGGCCCAGGCTCGCCGGGTCACGCGGCACCACCTGGGACGGCCACACTCCTTGCAGTCGCATCGCGCAATCACCCACATCCACGCTGGCCACCGGAAGATTGCAGGCCAGCGCTTCCTTCAGCACGTTCGGCGAACCTTCTGCTTCACTCGCCATCAACAGGCAATCGGCGGCATTCATGTAGGTCGGAACTTCATTGGGCGCAACATCGCCTTCGAGCACCACCAATCGAATTGCCGCCCCTAACTTCTTTTCGGCGATGGCCACGGCTTGACGGGCGAGCGGCAGGCCTTTCAGCAATGGCGCGGTGCCCACACTGATCAGCGCGATTCGTTCGTCCGCCGCCCAGCCCAGAATTCTTCGCGATTCCGCCTTTGCGCCAGGCTTAAACAACGACATATCAATGCCGGCGGGGAGAATCACCGCTTGATTCCTTTTCCACCATAGCCGTTCGCGTAGTTGCTCGCTGACGCACAGGACGGCCACGGCTCGAAGACTCGAAATCTGGGAAAGCAAGAATCCAGTCCAGGTCCGTGACCAACGCAGTGTTGGATCTGGATTCAGGTCGCTGCCCTGGAAGGTGATAACCAACGGCCGCCGCGAGCTGACCGCACAGAGAAACGAAGTAATGGTGCCGTAAAATGCGTGAACCGCGTCGGGCGAATGACTCTCGATCGCCTGTTTCAGCCCACGCCACGCGCGCCACACGCTCCGAGGAGATCCTTGCAGGTTCAAGTAATGTATCTCGACGGCAAAGCCGGCTCTTCGGAGCGATTCCGTTTGACGGCGCGCGAAGATGAAGCTGGCTCCCTGGCCCGTCCCGGGAATCACCGCCAACATTCTCACCGAAGTTCCAATTGCGCGGACCGATCACCTTTCGGTTGCGCCGCACGCGGGCCCAGCCGGGCCACCAGCGAATTCGCCGAAACCAGCGCTTCATACATTTGTTGATGCCGCGCTGCCAACCCGGCCACGTCAAAGTTTTGTTGGATTCGAAGCCGCGCCGCGGCGCGCAGGTCCGGTGGTGCGCTCGGCGCCATTTCGAGCAGGGTCGTAACCCCGGCGGCAAGCGCCTGCGCATTTTCCGAAGGAACCACGATCCCGGTATCGCCCACGATCATTCGGGAGTCACCCACGTCGGTGACCACGCAGGGAACGCCGCAGGCCATGGCCTCCGCGATGGCGTTCGAAAAGCCTTCGGTTATGGACGAGGAACACAACACATCGAACCCGGGTAATAGTCTGGCCACCTCCAACTGCGAACCCAAAAAATGAACCATGTCGTGCAGGCCAGATTGCTCCACCAGCGCCTTGATGGCGGGACCCAGGGGAGTGCGGTCTTCGCCGATCGCGACGAAATGAATTTTTCGTCCCTGGTCCGCAAGAATTTTCGCGGCGCGAACGAATGTGGCGTGATCCTTGTAGAGCGTGCAATTCCCCAGAATTCCCACGAGCCTGGTATCGGAAGGAGTCTTCACCAGTTCGCGAAGCCGCTGGCCGGCGGCGGGATCAGGCTTAAATCGCTCAGTGTCGATTCCGTTGGGGATTACCGCCGACTGAATGTGGAGGTTGGCGTCATACAGAATTTTACCCGCCTCGGAATTGGCGATGTACAGATCACCCAAGTGCCTCAAGTGGTTTAAGCAGAACTCCAGAATCCACATTTTTCCGCGCCAGGGCAGCGAGGTGTAACCCAAATAGAAATCCGCAACCGAATCGCGCAAACCGAGAATGGTTTTCATCCGCCGCAAGAACAGCTTGGCGAAAAGCGTGTAAACGTTGGTAGCCACCAGGAAAGATTGCAGAATCTGAATTCGGTTTTTCCGCAGGGTCCGCAACAACCTGAAAAATGCCGCGAGCGAAGTTGTTCCGCCCAGAATCACGACCTGCACCTGAGGCAGGGATTGAAACGAGTCCCTTAATTCGCCGTCACCACGCAGCGCAATCACCATCACCTGGTATTTGCGCTTGTCCATGTGCTTGGCCAGCTCGAAGGCTTGCCGTTCCGCGCCTCCGATCTGAAAATTGCGCAGGAACAGCGCGACTTTGACCGGATAAACGATACCTGGGCTGTGCATCTCAGGGTTACCCGTGTTTTGTCGATGGTTATTTGGATCCATGAATGTGTACGGTTTCTGGCGCGGAAGCAGCTGAGCGCCAGAACCGGCTAACGGCGGCTGCAGATCAGTCAGCGGTGCTCAAGGGATGTTGGATTGGATAATTCCGGGACTGGTGGTGCGATTCAGAATTGGAAAGAACTTCCGGTGTTTCCAGGTCGCCATCCATCGCGGATGTTGCTGATTTTTGGGCCAGCAACAGCCAGGACTGAAATTGACAGATGGACCAGAGCTTATGGGTGAAATATTCATCTCCGCGGAGCGCCCGCGCTTGAACCTTGGCAACCTCGGAAGATCGCAGGTAGCCCTCTCGCTCAAGCCGGACGGGCGAAACGCACTCATGCACCCAGTCTCGCAGCGTACCTCCCAGCCATTTCGTCAGCGGGACTGCAAATCCCATCTTCGGCCGTTCGGTTAATTCGGGCGGCACAAATCGCGCCAACAACTTTCGAAGGATGAGCTTGCCGCCCGACTCGTTGGCCTTGAACGCAGCCGGAATTTTCCACGCCAGGTCGAAAAGCTCGAAGTCATCCGCAAAAGGGGCGCGCACTTCCAAGGACACCGCCATGCTGGCTCGATCGACCTTCGCCAATATGTCATCCGGCAGATAGTCCAGCAGGTCATCACACATTGCCTGCTCCGTCGCATTTCCAGTGCATGCTGAGAACGGGGGAATAGAAACGCCGGCGGTCGCGCCATTAACCAATCTCTCTGGCAGAGTTAGTGGACCCCATCGATTCGAACGGAGCTTGTTTTTCAGCTCGGCCGAGAAAATCCGGCTCGCGCCCAGCATTCGGGTGATTTGCCGGTCGCCGGAAAAAGCGTGGATCAGTCGGGGCACGTGCGGCCATGACAAAATCTTGGAGCCGGCTCCGAACACGGCCGACGGAACCATCCGGGCCGCTCGCCGGCAATTCAAAATGCGTTGATACCGGTCATAACCGCAAAACAATTCGTCCCCGCCATCGCCGGAGAGCGCGACCGTCACATCTTTTCTGGCCAGTTTCGAAACCAGGTACGTAGGGATCTGGGAAGAATCGGCGAAGGGTTCCTTATACATTTCAGCCAGACGGGGCACGACTTCCAGGGCATCCCGTTCGGCAAGCAGCAGCTCGGTATGATCGGATCCGAGATGTCCTGCTACTTGGCGTGCAAAGGGAGCTTCATTGTGGGCGCTTTCTTCAAAGCCAATCGTGAACGTCCGGACCGGCGCGCTGCACACTTCGCGCATGTAAGAAACAATTAAAGAAGAATCGATGCCTCCGGAAAGAAAAGCTCCCAGGGGTACGTCGGAAATCATGCGATCACGAACGGAGCGGCGTAAAGTGAATTCCAGCTGTTCGAGCGCCTGCTCCTCCGTCATTTTCTGCTCGCGGCTCTCGAGGATTTGGCCGATGCGCTCCTGCGTATCCCAATATTTGAAAGCCGAGGTAAATTGCCCGTTCGCCGCGTCGTCCAACGAAACAATCGCGACCACTCCGGGAAGAAGCTTAAAAATCCCTTCATAGATCGAGTAGGGAGCGGGCACGTAGCCCTGACGCAACAAAAGCGCGAGCGCGTCGCGAGAAATCGAGCGGTTAGCCAATCGGGCGAAGGGTGCCGTCAATTCCGATGAAAAAAATAACGTCCCGTCATGCCATTGGTAATAGAGCGGTTTTACTCCCAAACGGTCTCGGAACAAATAGCCTTTTCGTTCTAGGCCATCCCACACCGCCGCGGCGAACATCCCATTGAAGCGTTGCAGCGCGTCCTGAACTCCCCAGCGTTCGAAGGCGGCCAGCATCACTTCCGTGTCGGACACGCTGCGGAAGTGATATCCGAAGCTGGCTAGTTCCCGACGAAGGTCGCGGAAATTGTAAATTTCCGCATTCATCGTAAGGATGTAGCGACCGCTTTCCGATCGCATCGGCTGGTTTCCGTTGCTGCTGAGATCCACGATGCTCAGTCGGCGATGTCCCAAGCCTGCTCGTCCGTCGGGGGATACCCAAATCCCCGCAGCGTCGGGCCCGCGGTATGACTGGGCAGCATTAAACCGGCCCAGGAACACCGCCGGCTGATCCTGGCATTTGCCGAAATATCCGCTAATTCCGCACATTTTTGTTTTTTTTCGCGTGGCGTCCGCGCAGATCCTGATCGGCCCGGTAGGAGATCTGCGAGCGGATCAAATCTTTGCGCCCTGCGCAGCGGCTGGCGGAGACCCGGATGTTCTGGCCACGCAAACAATAAAGGGTGAGACGAATCGAACAGGTGGGACGTTATCGAAAGCGGTTTCGAACGCCCAGATCGCCCCGGAGAGGTAGTGCAGACTACGAGCAAGAAGTACTTTCATACGCCTGCTTAACGAATTGGGATGAACGGGTTGAATGGCAATCACAAAAAAATTGTTGAACATAAAATAGTTGCACTCCTGAACGATAAGCCCTGCTTCCTCATGTGCACGCCGAAGCATCTCGCGATCGAGCGGAACGTGCTTCTCGTATACCTCCCGATCGAACACCTTCTGCAGGGCGCCGGTAAGCCAGCACATATTAGGGATGGTAGTCAGCACGAGACCGCCTGGTTTCACCAGTTTTGCGATTGCGGCAATCGATTTCGTGGTATCCGCGAAGTGCTCCACCACGCCCATGGAAACGACTACGTCAAACCTTCCGGTTAGATTTTGCGGAGCATTAAAGAAGTCAGCGCGAACGATTTCACCGTCGACTCCCTCGGCTGCCAGCACTCTTTCCGCCGCCGTACAGCCGGGCTCGGAATAGTCTAATCCGGTAACCTGCAGGCCAAACTCCCGGGAAAAATAGGGTAGATATTGCGACCCGCCACAGCCAACCTCCAACAGCTCTTGGCCGCTCATTGTCGACATGTGTTCCGCGAAGAAGCGGTGAAACCTGCGGGCAACGTAATTCCGGAGCGACGTGTCACGGGGATTGATCGCTTCGGGCCGGCGTTCCGGAACATAAACGCGATCCCAATACTCTTTCCCGGCCTTGTCTCGATCAGCAATCCCCTTAATACTAATCATGGCTGGCAATCCCATACAGCACCGGGCATCAGGCTGGCGAGTTCAAAGGAGACGGATTCGATGCCGCCGGCGACGGACGCATGGATAAGCCCTCGCGGGATTCCCTATTTCGCGCCAGTTCCAGCTCGACGAAGGTGTCTTCCCTCTTGCGCTTCAACAGAATAATGATGATGAAGGCGTAGATCAGTAGCCGCCAACACGATCCTGAATCATTTCGCATCATCATCGTATACATGATCGCCACCGTCATAACTTTGAGCCCTGAATAAATATTCGCGGAGTTTACGAAGTTGAAATACGATTTTCCGACGTACCCGCCGATAATTAAGAATCCCAAACAACCTGGCATTCCAAAGTTATAGTAAAGTTCCGCGACGAGTGAAGAGCCCCACCCTCCCCCAAGCGCAATATCGGGGGATGTATCAACGATACGATCGGCCAGCGGCTTCGTATACGCATATCCAACCAGCTCTAGAACCGGCAAAGGCACGATCGAGACCACTGAATCCAGGAACGTTCGTCCGTACATGAATCCGCTTCGGTCAGTGAGGTCCATGGTGCGAAGCACGACCGTAACGCTTCTGCCCTGTTCATAAAAGATCTCCAATAGGTCCAGATTCTCCCGGCCCGTATCCGCAAAGTTAAAAACATGCGTCCCGAGGGCCGCTTCTCGCCCCGAAGCAATCACAAAACTCGCCGCCGAAAGAAACAGGGCAAACACGGCAATCCAGTGCAGCCTGACGCGCCTTATGAAGCTGTCCCAGGAAAGAAGCAGCGCGATCAAGCAGACGAATGGACCGCTCCGGGGCCCTAACATAGCCAACAGCCCGCACAGCACGACCACCAGGATAGTCAATAGCGTTCTGATTCGGGGATTGTCTTTATAGCAGGCAAACAACAGGATGATGACAAAGACCCAAAAAAACTGGGTGCGGAAGAACAGTATTGCGCTAAAAGAGGTAGGCGCATAAGCATAGAGATCGGTGTATTTACGGTCGAAAACGCTTGGTCCCTCTTGCACAATAAAAAAAGCTAGAATCGACGCCATAATCGCAAACAAGTACCAGGCCAGACGCTTGGTAACGGGGTCTAACGACGAGTAGCAGGCCTGGGGCAAGTCATGCGTCGATGAATGAACCTGGGCCTCGAGACGCTGGCGACGATAGCCCCAGAGCATTCCGATAATCGTAAGGGCGATGGAAAGTCCAACCAAGGCCGTTGCCTTGTAGACGTATTGCATGCCGATATTGAAGGCACCGCCTGGCGAAGCAAAAAGCAACGCCAGGTTGAAGTAATATCCAACGAAGAACGTAGAGTGCCAGATGAAAATGGATGACGCAAAGACCAGCGGGGCATTAAGGTAGGTGCCGGATGCTCCCTTGGAAAAAAATGCAAAAAGCAGCAAGACCGCCATTTGCAATAACAGATTTAGCTTCAGGGCGGAATCGCCCGCAAACACCCAGAGCATCAGGCTCTGGAAGCAAAGCAAAGTCGCACCCCACGAAGCGATTCGGGAAAAGCGAGAAACCGTCCCCTCCTGAACGGCAGCGGCCGCTGGATCATCGAACAAGGAGAAACGCCTCATAGTTCCGGATCCCCTTCGAGCATCCCTGAAAGCTGAACTGGATGTAGAACCGGCGTAGCCGCGCGGGGCTTCAAACCAATATGAAAAACGACGGAGAAGATGACGGTGGAACAAAGAATCCAGGCAATCAGATGCGCCAGGCCCAAACCCACTGCGCCGTACAAAGGTGTAAGCCTATAAGCCAGGAAAACCAAGGCTAAATCTCTCGGCAGCATCACGCCCAGCAGTGACAGCCACATCTTTTCTTCCGACTGAATAATCTGATAGGAGGCCATGGCCAGCACCTCTAGAATCGCCGCGCAAAGCAATAACGTAAGAATGCCCCGCCCCTCTGGAAAAGTCTTGCCGTACAACCTCAATAAATGCGGCCCAAAAGCACCAATGAAAACGGCTCCGAGCAAAGCCGCGGAGCCGGTCAGCACCATATTCGTCCAGAAGACTTTGCGATAGTTCAATCGATCCTTTTGCCCTCTTTGATTATTCAGCAAGGACGTTCCCACGTTGTTCAGCAAGATCGGCAGGAAGATCACCACGTTCTTCAGATTCAACGCCGCGCTGAAAAGCGCCATCTGCGAATATCCGACTGCCTGACGAACCAGGAAGGTGTTCCCCAACCAAATCGCAGGAGCCGCCGACAATCCGCTGAGCGCCGCAGGCAACGCAAACTTCATGAATATGGCGCGCTCTTGCCAAAATCCGGAAAAGCGCAGAGTGATTCCCTGCTTCTTTGCTTCCCATTTCATGGCGAGGTGCAGAATCAACCAGCGCACGGCGGACGACACCAGCAGGCCCGCCACCGCTCCTTGCAGTCCCCAGCGCCACGCTGCGAAAACGCAGATGCCAAACTGGAAGGGTCCCTGCAACCCGTTCGCTATCGCCCATTGTTTGTAGCTTTCCAACCCGGCCAGAGCGCCGGTCTGGAACGCATTCACCACGGTGAAGAACACCACGGCCGCGGCAATCTGTAGCGGCCTTTGCAGCGCGGCTGCCTTCAGTGTGTTGTGCGCCAGCCAGGGGGCGCACAAAAATATCAGCAGGGTGGAGATGCATCCGGTGGCTATGGTAGTGGCGGCGCACAGGCCGAGGACCCGGCCGGCCTTTTCTTTGTCGTGGGAACGAAATTCAGCGACGTACTTCGTGGCGGTGATGCCGCCCGCCGCCTGGGCAATCCCGACGAACGTCGTCAGCGTGCTTTGAATCATTCCATACTGGCCAAACACTTCGCGGCCCAACAGATTGGCGATCAGAATATTGGTGAGAAAATTCGATCCGTTGTTGAGGACCGCGCCAGCAATATTCCAGGTTATTCCCTTCTGAAATCGAGCGCGCAGTCCGCCATGATTCGCGATAAATCCGAACTGCTGCAGCCGATTCGCCACCCACCCGCCCGCCCGCTTGGTTTCGTTGGGAACCGTCTCGATTGACGCTGGCAATTTCAGTGGCCTAACAAACGGGAGCGATATCCGCGACATCCACGTCAGCGGCTACGGAGCGTTGGATCAAATCCACCGACAGTACAAAACGCAGACTTCCTTTCTTGCGGATCAGGATGCCTTCCAGGCCCGCCAGCGGACCGGATTTGATCCGGACGCAACGGCCGACCCTCAGGTAGGGATGCGGTTCGGCGCGCAGTTGGCTCGCCAACCCTTTCTGCAGCGCGTCGATTTCGAAGTCTGGCATTGGCGTCGCCACGCCTCCGAAGCCCACCAAGCACGCTACGCTCGAAATTTCTAACGCGCGTAACCTTTCCCGCAAAGGCATGCGCACAAAAATGTAGCCAGGAAACAACGGCATTTGAAGCCGCACGCGCCGCTCCTTCCAACGGCCTACTTTTTCATATAAAGGCAGAAAATGCTGAATGCCGCGAGATGCAAGTTGCTGGGCCACGCGCTTTTCATGATGGCAACAGGTCTGGGCGACGTACCAGCGAACTTCGGCGCAAGTGTCCGAGAGTTCCTCCTTGGCGAGCTGGGATGTTTGCTTTGGCGTTAATGCAGTGGTCATCGAAGTCAAACTCATTGCCTAACCCACTCTCCCGGAAACCGTTACACAGCTTCGCCCCGTCACCCGCAGGGCGAAAACGCACTTATCTTATTTTTTAACAACAACATACAGCCGTTTATGACTACGTCGCTGATGGTCTATCGTTCTCTCTTTACTTCCGGAACACCTTGCGGCGCGGGTCCCTTACCATTCGACCCGTTCGAATTCGCCGGCAATATCCGGGATCTAATTCCGCGGAAAATCTCCTCGGCAAATTGCCTTCCGGGATCTTCCACGGCAATCGTCTGCCAGTGGGCCTTCCCCAGGAGCCAGGTGATTCCCAGGCCCAGACCGAGTAAGGTGCCCAGCATCATGATTTGCAACCGGGGCGGATATGACTTTCTTTCCGGGACTTCCGGAGGATCGAGGACCTTCACCGTGGGAATTTCCTTGGCCTCCTGAACCTTGGCCAATTCATACTCCTTGGTCAGCGTTTCATAGACGGCCTCTTCGACCTTGAGTCGCCGATACAAGTCCGCGTACGGAACTCCCAGGATCGGAAGATGTCGAAGCGAAGGATAAAGATCGGTCGAGGACCCGGCGTTGGCATCGGACGCGGTCTCGGGCTTGCCACTGAAATTTGCCAGCTGGCGATGCAGCTCGGTAATACGCGCCTGCGTCGCGCGCACGCGCACATTGTTGTCCGAGTAGATTTGCTTGAGTCCTTCGAGCTCCGATTGCGCCGCCATCAACTGTCCTTCGAGTGTCGCGGCGGCCCCGACCATCGCCTTTCCTTCTTCGGTGATATCGATCGTCCCATTCTTGCTGGCAAACTGGCTGAAGTCTTTTTCCGCCGAATCCAAATCCAGCTTGACGCTGTTCAGGCGCTGTTCCAGGAAGACCCGCTCCCGGCGTGCTGAAGAAGTTGTCAACTGGGCCATCAGCGTGTCGAGTTCATCCACATAGGCGCCGGCAATCGCCGCGGCACGCTTAGGGTCGCGGTCGTCCACGCTCAATAGAATGATTCCGCTCTTGCGGTCCTCGGAGATGCCGGTGTTTTGCGCCAGTTTTTGACGGGCGGCATCTTCCATGGTCGTGCCGTATACCTTTTTCAAATCGAAGCGCTGCACAATCCGGTCCTGCACCGTCCGGCTTTCCAGAACTCCGATGAACAGGGCGCCCGTACTTTTCATTCCGAATAAATCGCTGGCGACTGCCCCCAGCCCTCCGGTCTGCCCGGCAAGTCCCGCCATCAGCGAAAGAGCGCTGGTCGATTGCGTATCCGGAGGCATGATCTGAACCCGTGAGCTGTAAACTTTGGGGATCAGAAAGGCCACGACCGTGGCCAGCAGCAGTCCAATGACCGAGAGGCGCCCCAGAAAACGCCTTTCATCGCACAGCGTACGCAATCTGGAAAACAAGCGCTGGTGCCCGCGTTTTCGGGTCAACTGGAATTGCAACAGCTCCGCGTCCGACACCCGCTCGGCCGGCGTAAAATCCACGGACTGAGTGGCCTGACTCAATTGCCAGCCCTCCTGGCCTTTTCTTCGCGCCGGTCAGCGTATGAATGAAAGAGTGAATTCATCGTCTAGCGCCTGGCATGAAACCCACTTCCAGGCTCGCCGTGAAATTGTTTTGCGGGCCATGGAACAGCACCGGAAAATGCCCGATGTGTTCGAACTGCAAGTCCGATTTGAAATAGAAACGCGAGTGAAGATACGTCTCGTTTTGCACCGAGTAGTCCTGCCAGGCCCCGCCGCCAGGTATGAAACGGCGGTCTACGGAACTGTTTTTGTAGATCAACTGAACGGTATTTCTGGCCGAAAACCAGTAGGTCAACCAGCCCTGGTAAGCCTCGCCCATTCGGCCCACCGTATTTCCAAGTAAGTTGCCGTCATTGGTGTAGCCGTCGCGATAGATTGAATTGAAGTAGTTCAATTTCCCTGGAGGACCTGGATTACCAGGTGATTCTGAAGATGTCGCTTCAATGTGCAGGTCAAGCTTGGAAATGCCCGGAATTCTAGTGATGTAAATTCCTGGTCGAAACGGATTTCTGGGCTGGTCAAGCCAGGGAATCAAGCTGTCATCGGCGTACAAATCCCCATAAAACACGATGTAGTTTCGGACCTTGGGCACGTAGAAGGTCCAATCAAATGAGGCGTGACTATCGCCTGGTACCGAACCGTGGAATGCGGTGGTCCGAGCAAAAAAGCTACTAAAGAAGTTTGCCGGTGTAAGCGGGTCTCCTCCCTCGCCCCCAATCGTTACCGTCCGTCCAAATCCAAATTCCAGACAGGGCAACGGTTTGAAATTTATTTTTTGCCCGTAGAGATACGGGTGCGGGACAAACGAATGTCCTTCGAGTTGTCCGAAGAATTGATCAGCCTGGACCGGTCCCAAAAATTTCAGAAAGCTCGGCAGTACAAATGGTTCTGGGTTCACCAATCGCACCATGGTGAGCGGCACCGCGTTGTTGCTCAGCAGAAACGAGCCGCCCGGTCCGGGACCCCAAGACAAACTTTGCCGGCCCGCCGAGATCTGCCAGTTGCCCAGGTTCACCGCCAGGTAAGCATCCAGAACCTGCAGTTGGTTAATTCCGCTGACCGGCAAGCCCGGCTGCAGCGGGGTGGCATCCGCCTCGGAGATGACTTGCTGAACTTCGCTTGACGGCGCCGGCGCCGATGGGGCGTGCTGGTACTCGGCGCGAAAGTAGACCGCTAGCGGCCCAGCCTCAGCGTGAAACGAGCCTCCAGCTTGAGCATTCGTGCCGCGTTCGTAAGGCCGTCCAAAATCGTAGGAGATCGTCTGTCCGAAGTGGTAACTGTCCGTGAGCGGCGGCCCGCTGATGGAGACCACACGCGCGTACACCGATTCTAGGGTCGCCGAGAAATTTCGGCCGCCGCTGATCAGATTTATCTCATGGGCAAACTCAGCCTGCAGGCGACCGATCAGCGGCGCAGCCGCTTCGCCCATCGGCCGGCCCGCCTCCAGTTTCTCCGCCGCTTCCTCGGTAAGCTCGGCGCATTCCATACGAGTCCAAGGCCGCAGCCCTTCCATGGCGGTCGTGAGATAACCTAGTGCCGAGAGCCGGGAAAGTTCGGGATAAACCCAACTATCCAGGGGCACGTAGGTCGAGCCCATATCTCGCGGCTGACGATGTTGTTCGCTGTCGCCGTCGTCGAAAACGGCCCCGGAAGCGGTGCCGCCCAGTTCCGGATCGTGATGGAGGTGATAGACCTCCCGTCCCACCAACCAGCCCAACGCGCTGCCGATCAGCACATCCGACGGAAAATGTTGCTTGGCCGTAAGGCGCGAAAGGCTAACCGCCGATGCCATGCCGTACGCCATGATCTCCGTCAGCGGCCCCGGATATTCATGGGCGAACACGCTCGCGATCGACCAGGCTACCGCCGAGTGATCGGAAGGAAAGGAAGTCCCGCCCTGCCAGAAATTACCCCGGTAGTCATTGGTGAGCGGCCGTTCGCGTCCTAAGGTGTACTGCAACGAGTAATCCACCGCGAAGCTATCGATTGCCGCTTCGGCGGCCAACCGCCCCGTTTCGCGCTTGTGATCGTCGTGGGTCATGTATCCAAGCAGGAATACTCCGGCGCTGGCACCAGCCATTGACCCGAGACCGTAATTCGAAAGGTCATTGCTGTGTTTCAGTCTGCTGGGCGAGTTCGAAAGGTGCTTGCTGAACTCCGTATCCGTGGAGAATGTTCCGGCGGTGGCCAATCCCAAGGGCATCAGCCATACCGCGTCCTCGGCGCGAATACTTGCCGGGCTGGTCCAGATTGCTTTCTGATCTTGTAGAAGATCGTTCAAGAATCGAACTCCCACCACATTAAGAGGTTCCTTCTCTTTTCGCGGCGGATCGCGGGGAGTCGATACCGCGGGCACCCCGCCCGCCACGCCGGATGACGCCGGCGCCGCAGCTTGGGGCAGCGCGAAACAAGCCCCAGCAGCCATCCCTCCACCCGCACACCAGAGACAACCAAGCAAGAGGCCGGTCCTCCCTAAACTCATTTCCACATCCCGGCTAATACCGGGTAGCGATGAAGACGGTGCTCGCCACCGAGGTTGCCAAAGACGCCGCAGTGAATACGTTCTGCCATTGAATGCCTCCGCCCAGCGCCTTTTCCGGCACTACGACGGTGTCGCCGGGCTGCAGGACGGAGTTCAACGAGCTTCCACTCCACAGACTGCTGTTCGAACTGATTACGGAGCCGTCCGCGCGAATCACAAAAATTGCTTTTTTGTTAGCCGTCGGAGAAGGTCCTCCACCTTGGCTCAGATACCAATTCGCGCTCTTGCCAGGCCTGAAAGAAACGGCGGTGGGGTTGAAAACCTGCCCGGTGACCATCACGTAGCTGGGCTTTTTCGGGACAATCAACGTGTCCCCGGCGCGGACCTCGACGTCTGCGGTCGTGCCTCTCCAGCGCGAAATCTGCGAGGAGATTTGAATCGCTACCCGGCCCGACGGAGGCGTCGAACTCAACTGCGTGAGCGTGGTCTGCCACTGCTGCAGGGCGATTTCTTTGGCTTGTTTCTGCTTCGGATCCGTATCGGGCAGCAGTTGAATATTCGATTCAGCGTCTTTCACCCGCAATATCAATTCGTTCTGTTGCACCGCTTCCAGTTCCCGTACTTGAATACGCTGCAGCACCGCGCCATAAGGATAGGCATCCGGCTGATATCCACCGGCTCGCTCTACGATCGAACTCAGCCGTTCCCCGGGGCGAATTCCATACGTCCCGGGATGTTTCACTTCTCCCTTGATCGTGATGGACGCGCCTAGATCATTCCATCCCGGAACCTGCCGCACGGTCAGGACGTCTCCATTGTGCAGCGGAACATTGGCCTGCGCGTCGCCCGCCAGCGCCGCCTCCACTCTAATCTGCTCGTGCTGTCCGCTGAGCTGTCCGGCGTTGCTCCACTGGAAATGCGTCAGGTCCGCGGTCAGCGTATCCGCGCTGGGCTTCAATCCGCCGCCTACCCGGATCAGGTCCGCCGCAGTCATATTTGTCGCCAGCGGATAGCGGCCCGGCTTTCCCACCTCGCCTTCAATGTTGACCGTCATGGGTTGCACCGCATCCGGATTTCGGTGAATCAGCAGACGGTCCCTGGTCTCCAGCAGAATGTTCTGGGCCGGGTCTCCGGAGGTCGCCAAATTCAAGCTCACGCTCAGCACTTTCATTTTCCCGTCCGGCAAATAACGGAAGACCTGCGCGTCGCCGTTCTGCACGTCCGGCCCCAAGCCGCCCGCGAGGTGAATGGCATCCACTAATCGAATCTGGCCGGAAGTTCGAAAGGTGCCCGGGTGGCGCACATCGCCCCACACCGAAACCGTCGGCGGATTCTCAAAATCATAGCGGCTGAAAATTCGCAGCGTGTCCATCGAGTTCAGGACCGGCGCCTGCGCCGGATTGGCCAGCGCTTCGGCCAGATCAAAGCTCTCGACGCTGGGACGGAAATCAGGCGCGTTCAGGCGAACGATTTCGGCATACTGCGTGGCCGGCTCCGGCAATAGATCGCTGTACGAAGCGATCACGTCGGTAACGCGCATGCCGTTGCGGTAGGAATATCGGCCGGGACGGATTACATGCCCCTCTAAATAGATGGCGTCTTGATTAAAAGGAGCAATGGGGAAAATACGGATATTGTCCCCATCGTGAATTTCAAACGATTCAAGTTGTTTCGTAACCCTGGTGGAATCGCTGGCGTCCGGAATGTCCAGGCTCAGCATGGTTTGCTTTTCGTGCGCCACCAGACGCTGGACTTCAATATGTTGCACGGCAGCAGCAGGCAAAAGACCGCCGGCCAACTCCAGCACGCTCGCCAGATTTTTCTCGTCTTTTAATTCGTAGATCGCCGGCCGTCGCACCATTCCCTCGACCGTCACCTGCGGCCCGATGGGCGGCACCAGAATGGAATCACCATTTTCCAGACGGAAAACGTTGCCACGCACGCCATGAAGCAGCAGATCGTAAAGATCGACAGTCTGGATCAGCTGGTCGCCGCGATAATGCTTTACGATTCGCAGCGAGCCTCGCGCGGTGGGCCCGTCCGCCATAAACAGCGCGTTGAGCGGAGTCGAAAGCGAGCTAATGTCGTAGGCGCCGGGATTTGTGACGTCCCCTACTTCGTAGACCCGAATGGTTCGGAGCCGCGAAAGAGAGACATCCGCCGACACGTCGCGAAATTCCGTTCGGAGAATCTGCTGCAAACTTTGCTGGACTTCCGCCAGGCTCTTGCCACTGACCAGCACCGGGCCGACCTCGGGCAGGCTGATGCGACCCTCCCGGTCCACTGCGCGATAGAAGCGCTGCGATACGCCACCCCACATGTCGATGGCCAAACCATCGCCGGGGCCCACCACGTAATCTGGTCCCGCCGGAAGATCCATGGGTATGGTTCGCGGATCGCGGACGCGCTTTTCAAATACATCGATTCCAAATCGTCGGGGCGTCGCTGGCCGGAAGTTCGCCTGCACGTACATGTCGTAGAGCGAAGGAATATTTTCGTAAGGATTCGCGGCGCGAACCAGCTCAGCAGGCTGTCGTTGAATCCTCAAATCACGCCCATCCGGCGGGTTAGGCTGATAGGGCATTACTTGCGAATCGCCGGCGGCGGGCATGTTCGATTCGCTGTTAGAAAGCGCCGAGGACTCGAGTGATGCTTCGTCACCGGTTTGCCCTTGAGAATCGCTCGTTCCGAAAGTGTGAGAGCTTTCGGCCAGCGGAAAATCGCGCTGCTGCCCGTCCATAGACGGACTATCTCGGTTGGGAAAGAGCGGCTTCATCGATCCGGAGGCGTTGCCAGATGTAGTTCCATCTTGCGACGTTCCAAATTGTGAGCCGGGTGACCTGACTCCTGAATCGGTATCGGATTGGTTCCAGCCTGCATGTTCGAGGGCGCCTCCGTTGTTGTTCATGGGGTAGGTCGGAGTCGGCGCAGGGCGTGTGTTGGAGGGAGGTTCGCCGAGTTGGGGGGAACGTGAAGTATTATTGCCTTGTTGCGAACGCGTCTGATCGGAATCGCACACAGTCCCGGTTTGCCGCCCGCATCCCCCGGCTTCTTGGGTGTTCGTTTTCGACGTTTGCCGAGCTTGGGAGAGTTCTTCTTCTCGGCTCTGGGCAAGCCACTTGACGCGTTCTTGAACCAAAAGATCGTGTTCTTTGGCGAGTTCCGAATCGGGATTCAGTTTCGGTACAAGATATCCGTACCGTTGTACCAATGCTGTCGCAATCGAGCGAAACTGAATGTCCCCTTCCAATCGTTCGAATATGGCGTCGTTGGTGAGGTCCGCGTCCGTGATTACTTGCCCGTGATCCGTAGCGTCTTTCGCGAGCCAACGTTTCAACTCCACCATCAGGCCCGCGTCCTTCAAAAGGACCGCCTTGATTTCAGCCGCTGTAGCTGCAACTCGGCTCGCGTTCTCGCGTCCAAGATCGGAATTTACATCCACAGGCGACGGCCGCGCGTTCTGGTTCTGCGCGTATAAGGGAAGACACCACGTGAAAATCGTGACGGCGCAAAGTGCCCATCGCACGAGTTTGCGAGCGAAATACAATGTCCTTGGGCTCCTCTCGTACTTGAAGCCAACGCTCGCGATATTCATTGCACCTCGCCGGATGGCTGCGGTTTGCCTCTTAAGGCGTTGAGTACATTAGCCTCTGAAGCCTTGATTTGATCTGACTGAATCTGGAAAGACGCAGAGTAGGAAATCAAATTATCTCGGTCCGGCGAAATGGCAATTAGGCGGATTTCCGGGTGGCTTCGCAACGTTGTTTGGCAAATGGCGGGCACCATGTCGGATTTGTCGAGCGTAACAATCAGAAAATCAGGATGAGTGCGCTCGATAACCATCTCAATTTCAGACTCTTCAGGCACTTCCCCAACAATTTCAATATCGGGCTGATCGGAAATCATCGCCATGATCAGTTCCCGCATCATCCGAGGCCGATTGGCTACCAGGACCCGAATGGCATTCACGGTTCACCTCTCAACGGCGGTGAAGTATCGTAGAAATCAAGAATTACAACTAGATTCAATTCCGAGGGACTTGCACCATCCCCTGCGCGGCGACCGGGGGATCAAGTTCGAGGGGTTAGTAAGGGTGAGCGAATGATTAGAAGAGAGGGACGTAATTAGGTGCAAAGTTAACCGGGGGATCAGTTAGAAGCTTCCCTGACCAGACTCAACGGCGGATCAATTTGCGACCTTCAGAAACGAACAGCCTCAAAATTGACAGGCTTCGAATACTCCAAGACGATCATCTACCCCTACTTTCCGCAGAATTCTGTGAACGTGACTCTTGATTGTTTCTTCGGAAAGACTCAACTGGGCAGCGATTTCCTTGTTGGTCATTCCTCTTCCAATTAGTGGGACCAATTGCTGCTCACGGCGTGTAAGTCCCCATTGATCACGCGTTCGTGTATTAGGCAGATCTGAGGACGGAGATGCGAAGCTGTCAAAAAGAGCCCGCGTAAAATTCGGCGGACAAATCGCTTCGCCGCGCGCGACTGCGCGAATCGCCGCGATAACTTCGATTGCCGGAGCCTCTTGCAGGACATATCCAACCACGCCGTGTTTAACGGCGGTCAAGAACTTGTCTTTGTCATCATCCATCGCCACCATAACTACCAAAATTTTTCGGCGGTCCGCTTGCGAAGCCGCCCTCCATCCACCCGGGTCAAGGATAAACTGTAGCGAATCGGCGACCATTACTTCTGCGCCAGAATTGATTATCTCCTCAGTGGAATCGGGTTGAATCGACTGCGCCCCCCGTAAATCCAAGTCGCATCTCTTTCGAATCAAGCGCTCGATGGATTCCCGCAATAGTCGATTGCTAGATAGGACGTAGACGCTGAGTTTTCTCTCCACAATCCCTCCTAGGTGACTAACCGCTCCATCCGAAGGCTCGTAAATATACTCAACCTTAGATGGTTTAGCTAGTAATCTTTTTGATGGATGCGTTACGTACCTGAGTTGCTGCGGGAGTCTAACCTAGATACCTTATCTTGCAATACGTTACGTCCAACAGGGTTTAAGACTAGAAGGTTGGCGATGAGTCTTCTATACGTTAAATGCTGTACGCTCCTTGCAAATCCTACTACGATAAGGCCCAGAACAACCAATATTGTACGGCACTTGTCCGGTAACCCGTGCCAGCTCAACCGGTCGATGCAAGTTTTTGTTGAAGTTTACTCGCGGGGGTTACTTCAGATCTCCTCAGGGACGCACCGCATATTTGACGACGCCATATCTGTTGGGCGGATCGGCTGGCGAAAGGAATTGGCGCGGCGAACCTACGTTCCCCGAAGCCGAGCTGGCTTGGCAGGTCTGCTGACCGCGGTTGCCTTTGGAACCATGCGCTCGATAGACTCCCGCAAAAGTCGATTGCTAGACAGTACGAAGACACCCAGTTTCCTCTCCATGAGCCCCCGAGAGAATTCATTCTCACCGAGATGCACTATAAATAAAATTGATTTTCTCTCAAACGTTTATTTTAATTGAAGTGTTACGTCCCATATTTAGTGTTATAGCTATGATTTAATATCTGATAGTGTACTGATTCTATCGGACCGACGCGCTTTAGGTGATGTTAACCTGGGATAACGCTCTTTGTTCCCGGCTTCCTGGTACGTGTCAATATTCTCGGGGCATTTAAATGGCCATAATGCGAAGGCGGCCACAGTTGCGCTTCGGCGGATTACGTTGGACGTGAATCGTTGCGCGCCTACTGTAGTTTTGGCGGTGTTTGGTTTGTGCGGCTGCGCTTCGAGCCCGTTGCCTCCGGTCCCTATGGCAAACGCGCCAAACCCTTTAGCGATCCCAACTTACGACGGATCGGGGCAAGTCGTCGCACCAGACGTAGTCGTCTTCGATTCGCCCTGGCACGGCTCGTTGTACTGGATGGTGGTCAGTCCCTGAAGACCGATCCCACGGTGACCGTTGCGTGCAGTTCGAATGGAAGGCGCGTGGCAATTCGCTCGGGCGTGAGACTCACATTGCACGATCTGAACTGACAATTCCTGTTTAATGCGGTTACCGAACATCTAAAGTTTCAGCACGGCACTTGATTGCATAACAACGCCGGCTCCTTAGACCCGAGTAGACTTGGTTTGTCGACGACCAAAGGCTCGGGAGAAAGGAGCCGGACATGCTGATTATAGGCGTGGATTATCACCCGAGCGATCAGTACATCGCGTTTGCTGACACCGAAACAGGAGAGTGTGGCGAACGGCGACTGAACCACAGTGAGGGAGAGGCCGAGAAGTTCTATCGAGGTCTGCAGCCGAGAGCGGCCAGCGTGCGTGTGGGGATGGAAGCCACCGGCTATTCACGCTGGTTCGAGCGGTTGTTGGCAGAGTTAGGCATCGAGTTGTGGATCGGCGATGCGGCGGAGATCAAAACCAGACGAGTCCGCAAGCAGAAGACCGATACCAACGACGCCAGACTTCTGTTGAAGCTCTTGCTCGAAGATACCTTCCCCCGGATCTGGGTTCCTGATCCGGAGAACCGTGATCTGCGGCAACTGCTCTGGCATCGGCACCGCCTGGTGCAGATGCGCACGCGGATTATGAACCAGCTGCAGGCGCTGGCCATGAACGAAGGCCAGCGGCGGAAGAAGAAGCTGTGGAACGAGCAAGGGCGAGTCCAGCTGGAAAAACTTCCGTTAGCTCCGTGGGCCTCGCGGCGCCGGAGGGATCTGCTGGAACTGCTAGACCGCATGAACCCGACGATCGAAGAGCTCACCCGAGCCATCGAGCGAGAAGCCAGGAAACGGACGGAAGTTGCGCGTCTGATGACTCATCCCGGCGTGGGACCGATCACGGCGCTGGCCTTCAGTCTAATCATCGGAACTCCGCAGAGGTTTAGCTGCGGCAAGCAGATCGGCAGCTATGTCGGACTGATTCCGGCGGAAGACTCCAGTGCGGGCCATCAGCGTTTGGGCCGCATCACCAAGCAAGGCAGCACGCTGTTGCGTTTCTTGCTGGTGGAAGCCGCTCAAGCGGCAGCGCGTTGTGATCCGGACTGGAGGCAACGGTACCTGCACCTGGCGATGCGGCGGCAACGGAACATCGCCAAGGTGGCCATGGCCCGGAGACTCGGAGTGCGGTTGTACTGGATGTGGCGCAACGGCTGGGAATATTCAGAGTGGGTCAAATTCGGTTCGAACGCGGGACAGCTCGGTACCGGACATGGCGTGCAGTAGAACGCCGTCCACTTGAATGGGCATCCCGCTCCCTCGCGAGAGGGAGTTTGAAATAATAATCATGGTCTGAAGTTGAGGATCGAAGAGATGTATGGGTCGGACTGAAGCCGACCGAACGATTACAAGCGAGCCGTGGTCATCGACACTGGGCCCAAGAAATCGGACGACAGAAAACGCTCTTCGGAGTGCATGGAGAAGTTCGTTTTCAAAAATATTTGACAGAGCCGGCGTTGTTAGAGATGTCCGGT
>Ga0302176_10000615_pt1 | contig 20386 bp, 19 predicted proteins | sample I_Palsa_E1_1_FD_198787 | JGI IMG/M metagenome (GOLD analysis project Ga0302176, IMG submission 198787) | Peat permafrost microbial communities from Stordalen Mire near Abisko, Sweden - I_Palsa_E1_1 | ecosystem: Environmental > Terrestrial > Soil > Palsa > Peat permafrost | place: Sweden...
GGAGGTACCCAGGCCGAGCCGGAGGCGCCATCGTGCGTCGCGTGACCGCCGCCGGCAGCGACATGCGTACCGCTGCCCCGAGCCGTTGCGTCGAGTTCGTCGAGTTCGCGCTCGACCTCCATGGCCCTCTGATAGCGCTGTGACTTGTCTTTGGCCAGCAGCCTGGTGACGATGGCGTCAAAACCCGCCGGCAGGGGCGGCCGGCCCTCCTGCTCGCGAACGGCGCTGACTGGCGGAGGTTCTCTGGTGAGCAGCGCGGCAAAAATGGCGGCGGTGCTTCCCCCGGCGAAGGGGGCCTTGCCGGTGGCCATCTCATAAACGACGGCGCCCAGCGAGAAAAGGTCGGTGCGGGCGTCGAGCGCCTGGCCCTCCGCCTGTTCCGGTGACATGTAGGCGACGGTGCCCAGGGTCGATCCCGGCGAGGTAAGGTCGCCATTGCCGGCGCCAAACCTGCTTCCATCGGATGTGGCCTGGCCGGCGAACGTGGCGGTGGCTTCGCCGGAATCCTGTGCGTCGCCGGCGCCCTCCTGCTTGGCCAACCCGAAATCCAGGATCTTGATTTGGTGCTTGCCCTCCGGCCCCACCACAAAGATGTTTGCCGGCTTGATATCCCTATGCACGACGCCCTGGGCATGCGCCGCCGCCAGCGCACTCGCCATCTGCCGCGACAACGTAATCACGTCGCCCGCAGAAAGAGCTTGCTGCCGCAGCGTCTCCTTCAGCGTCTTTCCGCGCAGCAGCTCCATCACCAGGTAGGGCCGGCCGCCCTGCTCCCCAATGTCATAAATCGTGCAGATATTGGCGTGGTTCAGCACGCTGGCGGCTTGCGCCTCGCGCAGAAACCGCCGCTGCGACAGGGTACCGGGTGTCGCTGGCGTACCGCCGCCCATCGCCGGCGACGCGCTACCGCTGCCAAACGCCTCCGCCAGGTAGCGCTCCGAGATAAGCTTGATCGCAACCTCGCGGCCCAGCCGCGTATCTTGCGCCCGGTAGACGTCGCCCATGCCGCCGGAGCCAATCTGCTCCAGTATCCTGTACGGACCGAACTGTGTTCCCTGCGTGATTGTCATGCGCCCCAGGCCGGCAACGACTGCAAGAGGATAGTTTCGCGCAAGTTTACCAGCCTCCATCCCCCTCCGCTATGCGGTAATTGCGCGCGAAATGGTCTACTCTCAGTGTTGACCCGTCGCTGCGCAGGTACTTCTCGTCGAGAAGCGCTTCGTGAGTGTCGTCAAACGGCGCAATGCATCATAAAACTTGAGGGAGATTGAAACGCATGGCAAGCAACCGCGGAGTAGCTTATATGGGCCCCGGAGTCGTGGAGATTCACAGCATCGACTTCCCGAAATTAGCGCTTGGAAATCGCAAATGCGAACACGGCGTCATTCTCAAGATTGTTTCCACCAACATTTGCGGCAGCGACCAGCACATGGTCCGGGGCCGTACCACTGCACCGAAAGGGCTCGTCCTCGGCCACGAGATCACCGGCGAAGTGATCGAGGCCGGTCGGGACGTAGAGTTTATCAAGGTCGGGGATCTTGTTTCTGTACCGTTCAACATTGCCTGCGGCCGATGCCGCAACTGTAAGGAACGCGCCACCGGCATTTGCTTGAACGTGAATCCAGCACGGCCAGGCGCTGCTTACGGCTACGTCGACATGGGCGGTTGGGTCGGCGGTCAGGCTGATTACGTCATGGTCCCCTACGCGGACTTCAACCTGCTGAAATTTCCTGACAAAGCGCAAGCTATGGCGAAGATCCGCGACCTGACTTGCTTATCTGACATTCTGCCCACCGGCTATCATGGCGCCGTCACCGCCGGCGTTGGTCCCGGGGCCACTGTTTATGTTGCCGGCGCCGGACCGGTGGGCCTCGCGTGCGCCGCCGCCTGTCAATTGTTGGGCGCGGCGGTGGTGATCGTGGGCGACCTGGTTCCGGAGCGGCTTGCGCAAGCCAGGAGTTTCGGCTGCGAAACTGTCGACGTCTCCAAAGACGCTTCTGTCGGCGATCAGATCGCCCAGATCCTCAAGGCTCCAGAAGTCGATTGCGCAGTCGATTGCGTGGGCTTCGAGGCCCGTGGTCATGGTCATGATTCCAAGACGGAAGTCCCTGCGACGGTGCTGAACTCGCTCATGACGATTACGCGCGCTGGTGGAGCCCTCGGCATCCCGGGACTCTACGTGACCGAGGACCCTGGTGCGGCCGACAAGAGCGCCCAGACGGGAAACCTCAGCATCCGCATTGGCCTGGGATGGGCAAAATCCCACGTCTTTACCACCGGTCAATGTCCGGTGATGAAGTACAACCGCCAGCTGATGATGGCAATCCTGCATGACAAAATCAAAATTGCCAAGGCCGTCAACGTCACCGTCGTGACTCTGGATCAGGCTGTTCAGGGCTACAAGGACTTCGATAAAGGGGCAGCGAAGAAGTTCGTGCTGGATCCCCACGCAATGATCGCGGCATAGATGGAGTTTGCTTTACTCAAGGAAGTTTCCCGTGCCTGCTTGTTTTCAGAGAAAACTTGCAGGCATCTCCAACAAATCTAACTAGCTGATGAAAGGTTAATCATGACTCTGGAAGACGCTCGCCGCATCATCGCAGCAGCAGAAAAGAAAGCAAAGGAAATCGGCCAGCCTATGAACATCGCTGTAGCTGACGCAGGCGGCAACCTGGTATCTCATGTTCGGATGGACGGCGCGTGGCTGGGCAGCATCGACATCTCTATCAAGAAGGCTTATACCTCGCGGGCTTTCGACATCGCCACCAAAGACCTCGCTACGCATTCGCAGTCGGGCGGGCAGTTCTTCGGCATCCATGCCTCGAACGACGGCAAGATCATGATCTTCGCCGGCGGTATCCCGCTGAAGCGCGGTGACAAAGTAGTGGGAGCTATCGGGGTAAGCGGCGGCTCTGGCGAGCAGGACCACGCGGTAGCCGAAGCCGGCGCGGCGGCGTTCTAGTTTTCCGCGGCCGCTCAGCAGTCTCTTGCTCCAGCGGCGACGCCGAGATTACTTTCTAATCGTTTGTGTGCTCTCGCAAGGGAAGGAAATTCGCAGATCGAGGAGCAGTTGAATATGTCTATTCACCCTCTTGAACCACTTAGCGTTGAAGGACATTCGGAGATCGGGGAGCAATTGAGTATGTCAATTCACCCTCTCGAACCACTCAGCGCGAGCGAAATCCAGCAGGCCGTTGCAGCACTGAAGAGCCTTAAGGGTTTCAGTCCGTCGACACGCATTATCAGCATCATGCTGAACGAACCGGCCAAGTCGACCGTGTACGACTGGCCGAATGGAGCCGCTCCTCGCCGCGAAGCGGTTGCAGTCTTGTTCGACAATGCAAAGAACAGTGTACTGACCGTCACGATCGATCTCGGTACAGGTGCAGTGACGAAATCCGAACCCGGCCCTGCCGGCGCTCAGCCGACGCTCTCTATCGATGAGCAGGTGGAGTGCGAGCAGGCCGTTTTGGCCAGTAAAGATTTCAAGGCTGCCTTGGAAAAGCATTACGGGATAACAGACACGTCTTTGGTGATGGTCGATATCTGGAGCGCAGGGAACTACGGTTCAGAGGAAGATAGCTCCCTGCGGTTAGCTCGCCCGTTATGCTTTCTCCGCAGTGATCCTACTGACAATGGCTACGCGCGGCCCATCGAAGGACTTCGTCCGGTGGTCGATTTAAACCGGATGCAGGTTGTCCGCGTGGAAGAATACGGAAAGTGGCCGCTCCCGCCAAATTCGGCCAACTATGCGGCTGATCGTGTAGCCAATCAGCGAACGGATATCAAGCCGCTCCACATCACACAACCTGAAGGGCCCAGCTTTTCGTTGCAAGGCTCGAGCATCAGTTGGCAAAATTGGTCGCTCGTGATCGGCTTCAATGCTCGAGAGGGGCTCACCATCCATGATGTGCGTTACTCCGACCATGGACGAACGCGCCCCATTCTTTACCGTGCCTCGCTCACCGAGATGGTCGTCCCTTATGGAGACCCACGCCCGACGCAGGTTCGTAAAAATGCATTTGACGTCGGTGAGTATGGAATGGGCATGTGTGCCAACAGCCTGCAACTCGGGTGCGACTGCGTTGGTCACATCGAATATCTTGATGCCAGTTTGTGCGACAGCCGGGGCCGTGATTTCACCATCCCCAACGCCATCTGCATTCACGAAGAAGATTATGGCATTCTCTGGAAGCACACTGACCGCAGGTTGCCCGATGCCCCACAGGTGCGCCGTTCGCGCCGTTTGGTCATCTCTTCAATTTCAACCGTGGAGAATTACGAGTACGGCTTCTATTGGTATTTCTACCAGGACGGCAATATCGCATTTGAAATAAAGCTCACCGGCGTTCTTTCGCTCGGCGCGGTCCAGGAAGGGGAGACGCCAAAGCATGGCACGATGATCGCGCCATTGTTGTATGCGCCCAACCATCAACATTTCTTTAACGTGCGGCTGGATCTGGGCATAGACGGAACGCGCAACACGGTGCAACAGGTAGATGTCGTACCCGATGAGATCGATGAGGCGAACCCCTTTGAAAATGCATTCCATACACAAGTAACCAACCTCAAGACCGAGCAGCAGGCGCTGGCCCACTTGAACCTGGAGTCGGGAAGGACCTGGAAGTTCGTCAATCCTTCCGTCAAGAATGCGGTGGGCAACCCGGTTGGCTATAAATTCTTTCCTGGGGACAACGCATTTCCTTTTGCTTCTCCACGTGCGTCGTGGCGCAAGCGTGCCGGCTTTGTGAATCATCATGTCTGGGTCACTCCATACAAGCCGGAAGAGAAGTACGCTGCAGGAGACTATCCAAACCAAAGCAAAGGCGGCGACGGTCTGGAGAAGTGGACCAAGGATGACCGTCCCATCGAGAACTCAGACGTCGTCTTCTGGTACACCTTCGGCCACACCCATATCCCTCGGCCAGAAGACTGCCCGGTTATGCCGACTGCCTACATAGGCTTTCTGCTGAAGCCGAATGGATTTTTTGACGAGAATCCAGCGAATGATGTTCCGGCATCCCCGCCTGCTAGCGGGAACAACGGTTGCAAGCACTGCTGACGCGGACGGATGTGGACCACAGGCTTGGCGCCGGTAGTCAAGGAGCTGGGCATCCCCGCAAGTGATGTAACCGTGCACCTATGATGCCATGCGCGGAGACTCTGGCCGCCTCAGCAAGCTTTGCAAGCCCGTTCGACTATCTATGGGTTTTGATATTCAGGCCTTCTTCGGGAGTCGGAACCTGAAAGTATTTACAAATGGCTCTGAACTCCGCTTCTGTTGTACTGGCGAAATAGAGGCCTTCTGGCTTGCGGTCGTTGCGGACCAGGAGACGACGCAGACACTCCTCTTCGTCAATGTCCAGGAAGTGGAGAATATGAGAACTCCCGACTTCTTCGGACAAACTGCGCGCCCATGCACGTTCATCAATTCTGTTTCCTGCGAAATCAAGTACTACAGAGATTCCAGCTCTCAGCATGTCCTTAATAAGAGGACCCATGACGGAGCGACACCGCCGGGACCACTTCAAATAATCGTCAAAAGATGAAATCCCATCCGATAGCTTCGAAAGCCACACATCCTCCGAAATCAAAACCGCGTGATGATCGACAGCAAGCTGGCGGGCGATGGTAGTTTTTCCCGCTGAGAGCCGTCCTGAAATGAAGTGCAAGGTTCCTTGCATAGTCATTCTTAACACCTGAGAACTGAGCTCACATATTTTGCTCCAATGCCAAAGCCGCTCGCAGATAAAGCCGAGCAGGTGTAGCTATTCGCTGCGGAGAGCCGCGACAGGATCTAAGGAGACGGCGCGCCGCGCCGGAATGAGAACCGCGAGGAGGGCGACCATCAATAGAATTGCGGCTACGCCGAAGAAGCTGGTGGGGTCAACCGATTTCACTTCATAGAGCAGACTTTCCATAAGTCTCGTCGAACCGAAAGCTCCGGCAAGGCCTGCGGCGACGCCGATGAAGGCAGGCATGAGGCCCTGCCGTAAGATCATCGCGAGTATCGTGGTTTTGTCCGCTCCGAGAGCCAGGCGAACTCCAATGTCCTTGGTTTGTTGCTGCACCGAGTAGGACATTACGCCGTAGATACCGATCGCGGCGAGCAGGAGAGCCGAGGTGGCGAAAATGGAGAGTAGAAGCATGTTGAAATTCTGCCGCGAGATACTATCAGCAAGGATTCTGTCCATGGGGTGTACCTCTCCCAGGGGCAACCGGCCGTCCACTTCACGAATTGCTTTGGCGACGGCGGAAATGAGCGACTTTTCGTCAAGACTGGACCGAACTTCCCAGGCCATTGGGACTGAACTATTGAATATTTTGGTCATGCCCTGCGGTTGTTGGGCCTGAGGTATATACATGACGGGAACTTTGCCGCCAACGAGTCCGGTCTCACAGGTATCACCCACAACCCCTACGATCTCTCGCCGCGCGTAATCGGCATAGGTGGGGCCGATACCTTTCCCAATGTCAAGCGTCCTGCCGATCGGGTTCTCATTTGCGAAGTACTTCCGGGCAAACGCCGCGCCGACGATGACGACTGGGGCACCTCCCATGTCGTCATGTTCAGTGAAGACCCGGCCGCTCAACAGGGGGATGCGGAACACCTTGAAGAAGTGAGGCGAAGCCGTGCGCCATTGTTCGGGTCCGTTATGCTCCTGGCCAGAAGGATTGGCTTTCCCGGGAATGTCAAAGGCGAGTGCCCCGCCGCTGCTCGTTGCGGGGATAACGAGTGAAGTGGAAGCGCTCTCTACACCAGCAATTGACTCGATATTCTGAAGTGCCTGGCGAGTCAAGCGCGCCGTGGCCTCTGTAGTTTGATAACGATCGTCAGCGAGGGACGTAAGCATCGTAAAGACGTGATGGGAGTCGAAGCCGGTTTCGGCAGAACTTAGGCCGGCGAAAGTGCGGATGAGGAGGGCGGCGGAGATAAGGAGCATAAGCGCCAGTCCCATCTCGAGGGCGACCAGAATCTTGCTGGTGAGGTTTTGATGCCGGCCGGTGGAGGAGCGTGTGCCCGCCGCATTTAAGGTCGAGGCGACGTCTGGCTTTGAAATCTGAAGCGCAGGGATGAGGCCGAACAGGATGCCGGTGAGAAGGGAGACGCTAAGGGTGAAGACAAGAATTCGCCAGTCGAGGAACTCGAATGGGTTTCTGAGTTGAGCCGGATCGACGCGCGGGATGTCGCCCGGGATTAAAAGCAGGAGCGTGCGAACGCCCAGAACTCCGAGAATCAAGCCGAGGAAACCACCCACTGTGGAGAGCAATACGTTCTCGGTGAGCAGTTGGCGGATGACTCGCCAGCGGCTGGCACCCAGGGCGGCGCGAATCGCCAGTTCACGGTGGCGGCCACTGGAACGTGCGAGCAGCAGATTGGCAACATTGGCGCAAGCGATGAGCAGCACGAAGGCGACCGCCCCGAACAGCACGTAAAGAGTTTTCCTGGTGTCACCTACAATGGACTCGCGCATAGGTACCACCGCGATGCTCTCGGTCTTGTCCATATAATTCGGATAAAGGCGGCGGAAGCGCTCGCCGACCGTATGCATCTCGGCTTGCGCCTGTGAGACAGAAACGGCAGGTCTCAGACGCGCGGCGACCTGGAGGTAATGGCCTTGGTTGATGCTGTGCGGATCAGCTTGAAGTGGTATCCATACTTCGGCATCTGGTTTTGCCGCGAACCGTGATGGTATAACGCCGACGACAGGGTAGGGCACGGAGTTGAGATTTATGGTGCGGGTGAGGATCTGTGCATCGGAGCCGAAGTGAGATCGCCACAGATTTTCAGAGATCAGAGCGGCTTTGGGGCCGTTGGGACGATCTTCTGCCTGACTAAAAACGCGGCCGATCGTGGGTGACACGCCGAAAACTGTGAAGTAGTCGGTTGACACATGGGCGCCCTTGATCTGCTCGGGAAAGTCGCCGGTATCGATGTTGAAGCCCGGACCCTCCAGATCGTACAACGCCATGGATGAGAAGACATCGTTATCCCGCCAGACCATGTACTTGGGAATTGAGGCCGTGTACGAGACGCCAACGGGAAACTCCCGGCCGAGTTGCACAACGCTGTCCGGGTCCCGGAAGGGAAGGGGCTGTAGGAGGACCTTGTCGACGACGCTGAAAATGCTGGTATTTGCGCCGATGCCGATGGTGATGGCGATAAGCGCTACTAAGGTGAACCCCGGATCGTTGCGCAAGGTGCGGACGGCTTGGTGGATATCCTGCCACAAAATCTCTAACGAACTCCGGTTCCACATCTTGCGCTGCCCTCCTCATCCAAATCTTGCTCACCAGGGAATCAGGTCGAAGGCAAAACCTCGCGAATCACTTTGCCGGAGCACTCGCGTCCGCCTCCAGGTCAATTTCGATCGCCACATCGGGTCCCTTCGAATTTGGCTCGAGCTCCATCAGATTGTCGCGCGTCATTCCGAAGTCGCCGCGCTTTACGGCTGCCGATGCATGGAACGAAGTGCGCGCGGGCTCTCCCGCCGGCATGCCGGGGAACAGTCCCTTGAACTTGAACGTCAATGGCACCTCTTTTGTCACGCCCCGAATGGTGAGCGAGCCATCCATCACCCATGCCCCATCCGCGGTCTTCCGAATGCCCCGGCCGCGATAGGTCATCGCCGGAAAATTCTTCACATCAAAGAAATCCGGTCCACGTAGGTCTTCGTCCCGCTTGGTGACCTGCGTATCGATACTCGCCGTGTCAATCGAAATATCCACGGCGCAGTCCGCAGGGTCCTTTGCGGCGGAGATCGTCCCGGTAACTTTGTCGAATCTACCCCGTACCAGTCCAACAATATGATGCATCGCCCCAAAGTAGGCAAAAGTATGGGCCGGATCGACCGAGTACGTTCCCGGGTCTGGAAGAGGGGCCATGCTTGAAGATGAACCCAGCCCCTCTGGCGTGGCCATCGTCACTACGGCAATCGAGCACTGCGCTAGAAGCACAGCACCCAAAACGATCTTTACCGTCCTTCTTCGTATAGTCATTCGCCACCCTTCGCCTGAGGTTCAGCAAAGACCTAACCTCGACGGGACGAAAGTCGAGTGCGGCGAGCTTCCGTAATTCTGCGATGAATCGTGCATTTCATACGCCCACCTGGTTTCCGTGGAAGAACTCGGTCGCTAGAATGGATACGTGCCCCAGATTGATCTCCAGCGCCGTGCACCTTCTTTTTGGCCGCTCCAGATCGGCGGATGGACGCTTTATGGATTGGCAACAGCCGTCTCGTACATCCCATTTCGTCACATGCGGGAACAGGTGGATTACCAGCTCGCTCTCATCTGTTCAACTTTTTTGGCCAGCTTCGTTCTGTATGCCTCTTGTCATTTCCTCTGGCGGCGGTCTACCCCGTTAGCTTCTGCCCTGTGTCTATCAGTAGGGTTTTCATACATTCTGGGCGTTCTATGCACCGTCGCATCAGCTCTCACGACACTCCACTTGAACGAGCCCCGCACACCCCTCAGCTGGAGTATGGTGGCCGCCCAGGCGTTCGAAGCTACAATCGTTCTCATCGCATGGAGCGCACTTTACTTTGGAATCAAGCATTACGGTACCGTCGAGGAGCAAAGGAGTAGATTGGTGGCGTCAGAAGCGACCGCGCGTGAGGCACAACTTCAGGCGCTCCGTTACCAATTGCAGCCTCACTTCCTGTTTAACACCCTGAACGCCATCTCGTCGCTCGTCGTAAGCAAACAGCCCGAACGGGCTACCGAGATGATCGCAAAGCTTGCCGCGCTCCTGCGAAATACCCTCAGCTTCCCGGAAGCTCATCTTGTGACTTTCCGGGAAGAGCTGGCCGTCACAGAGGAATATCTTTCCATCGAACAGGTCCGCTTTGGACCTCGTCTTGCTGTCTCGCTGAGCGTTAGCCCAGAAGCTTCCGAGGCACAAGTGCCCAGGTTTCTGCTGCAACCAATTGTGGAGAATTCTATCCGGCACGGCATCGCACGTTGTCCGAATGGGGGCGAGGTCTCGATCACAGCTTCTGTAATCGAAGGAAAGCTTCGAATAGACATAGCAAATGACCATGCGGAGGGCCTGATGCATTCCGGCGACGAAGGGAACGGGCTTGGCCTGGCGAACACGAGGACGCGACTGGAAAAACTTTACGGAGAACAAGGGAGCGTTACAGTCTCCACTGCGCAGAACAATCGGTTCTTAGTCTCGATTCAGTTTCCGTTGACCACGGCTTCTTCCATAGTTTCTTAAGGGACCACAAAATGAACATTCGCGTTCTGGTTGTCGATGATGAGCCGCTAGCTAGAGTTGGCATCACCACGCGCTTGAGTGCCTATTCCGATATGTTGGTCGTTGGGGAGTGCAGCACCGGCGAGGAGGCGCGCGCAAAGATTCCGCAGGTCTCGCCTGATCTGATTTTTGTCGACGTTGAAATGCCTGGTATTTCCGGGTTAGATCTCCTGAGAGAGCTGCCTAGAGAGCAAGCGCGGTGCATAGTGTTTCTCACTGCGCATGAGGAGTACGCCGTGGATGCGTTCAATGTTGAGGCGCTGGACTACCTCTTAAAGCCAATTGACGACGAACGATTTGCGGCTTGTATCGAACGTGCACGACGCATGTTAGCTCTTCACCGTCAGGAGGCCAATTTCGAGCGGCTTTACGGACTTCTAGCTTTCGCAGATAAAGAGGACAATCGGGGAGTAATCAAGCGCTTTCCAGTGCGCCGCGGTAATGAATTCACTTTCGTTCAGGTCGGAGATGTGGATTGGATTGAGGGGCTGGGTGACTACGCCGGATTGCATGTTGGCGGTAGAACCCATTTAGTCCGCGAACCTCTCACGTCGCTGGAGGCTCGCCTCGACCCGGCGCAATTCGTACGGATTCACCGCTCGACGATCGTCCAGGTGGAGCACATTGCGCGCATAGACCCATCGGCAAATCGAGATGCAGTTCTAACGCTGCGCGACGGCAAAACGTTGCGCGTGAGCCGAACCTATCGCTCACGTCTGGATGAGCTCCTGCGTTAGCTTGGTGGATGGTTCAACCACAATGCCGATAATACCGGGAACGAGGGTTGCTCCCATCGGTGTTTGTGGGTCGATGTTGTCTTGGGAAAGCACGCGGCGCCTCCTTTTATGCCCGGTGATTGGTGAAATGTTAAACGTGACGGACGAAATCGGTGGAATTCACGCCGCAGGCCCTGCGCGTGAGGAATCTGCAGGTTAGTGAAGGCAAGCGCAGGAACGTTGCGAATCCACACAAGGGTTGGTACCCCAACCTTCGGCCGCATCACCTGAAAGGCGAAGAAAAGGCGGAACTCAAGAATTTTTGAACGCATGGGGAAAACTGAAGGCCTTGCGTGCATACATTAACAGGAGAACGTCCCAGGAATGACTCAGCTTCTCGCTGCACCGAACGGGTTCCTGGTTTTTGTAAGACGCCGCTGCATGGGAGCGCACGAATGATGCTACGAATCGCTCGCTTAAATTCGGATGGCGCTCTGGCTCCCGAAACAAATGGGGGCTTCGAACAGGTCCTCGCTGGGCCTCCTGGGGCGGAAATATCTCTATTGAGACGCCTCAAGCAGCACCTGTGTTCCGATGAAAATCTAGCCGATCAACTGCAAAGTGGAAACACGGAAGCGCTGGCAGTGTTGTTCAAGCGTCACAGTCCCTTAGTGTGTGCAATTTCGCGCCGGGTGCTGAGAAATGATGCGGAGGCTGAGGATGCGGTGCAGCAAATCTTCCTGGATGTATTTCGGGCGATCCATCAATTTGATCCCGAGAAGGGAACATTCAAAATCTGGCTGCTGATGTTTGCATACCACCGGACTTTCAATTGCCGTCGCTCTCAAATAGCCAATAAATTCTTTGAAACCGATCCCCTTGACGAGGGTCTCTCTGAGCTCCAGATACCGGCCCGCGGACAATTCGCAACCGAGAATAGCGTTCTTGTCGGCCAGGTGCTCAAGTCCTTGCAGCCACGTCAACGCCGCACCATCGAACTGGTTTACTACGAGGGACTGACGGCGGAAGAAGTTTCGGTCAAAACCGGAGAAAGTGTCCGTGTGGTCCGGCACAACTTGTACCGCGGGCTCGACAAACTAAGAAAAGCGTTCCGCGCTGAACGCCGTTTTTCCAGCGAGAAGGAGGTTTAAAAGTGATCTGCGACCACAGGTTCTACGAGATGCAAAGTGCGTTGTCGGCTACGGGACATCTCACCGGCGCCGAACTGGAAGAGCTTGAGCAGCATGTATCGCGATGTGTTTCCTGCCGGAGTTGCTTGGTGGAGATGGCCACGGTGAGCCGCGAGTTATTTCTTACGCAGGTCCGGCCGGGCAACAGTGAAACTCCCAAGGGGATGGAAAAGAGATTTATCCAAAGAGCGGTCGCGGCAGGTATACCGCTCAGACTTGAAAGATCCGCAGCTTTTGATCTTCGATTTGCTCGTGTTGCCGCGATCGCCGCAATGCTAACACTTACTATCGCGGTAGCTTGGAAAACTGCTTCGACTTCATATTCCGAACGAGCATCTGCGCAGTTTCCGTCTCAAATGGAAGCACGGCCGGAAGCGTTATCAGAAAGCATCCCGCAGCCTCCAGGTGGTCGGGTCGTTCATGCTGCAGCAGTAAACGAAAGACGAACAAAACGGAAACCTCCTGTTCAGAGGAGAGCGGCACTAACAGGATCTCTTATTAGCTATGGGGATCTTTCTCACCCGTATCTAGCTCTGAACAGGCCTCTCTTCGCAAAGCCGTATGCAACCAGTTTGTTTCGTCCTAAATGGGACGGTAAACCTGAAGAACGCTCGTTTCACTTCGATCTCACGTTAGCGTCTCTTCCCCGTTCCGACTCTCCTCTGAACGCCGACGCAGGTGCTCTCATGCCTAACTTGAAGTTCAGCGGCCCTGCATTCCATATTGATCCCAAGCAAAGCTGGTAAGCCCTTCCACTTATCCAAAAGGAGATCGCGATGAAGCGGCTAGGAACCGTCATGCTTTCTTTCGGTGTTGTTTGCGCAATGAGTATGGCCCGTGCACAAAGCAACGATGGTACGCCAACCGCGCCGGCACCCTCAATGCCTTCGAATATAGCGGTGTTGAATTTCAATGAGGCGGTGCTTGGAACCGCTGAGGCTCAGAGGAGCATGGGCGCACTCCAGAAGAAATACGCGCCGCGGGAACAAGAATTGCAAAAGCTCAACGACGACATCGAGGCTAACAAGAAAAGCTTGAATGATGCTGCCGCCGCCAAGCTGACGGACGCCGAAAGGAATAAGATGCTTCAGGATCTTGGGACGAAGGAGAAGCAGCTTCAACGTGAAGCTGAGGACTTCAAGAATGACTCTCAAGCCGAATCGCAACAAGCGTTTCAGCAGGTGGCGCAAAAGGTCTTCTCACTGCTACAGGAGTTTTCTGTACAGCATGGCTACGCGGCCGTACTGGAACGAGGAACCGAAACTGCGCCGGTGGTGTGGTACACAGCTAGCAATGTTGATATCACTGGCCGGCTCATCAAGAGCTACGACGCGAAATACGGAGTTGGAGCGACTAGCCTGGCGGACAAGCCCGCTCCAAAGCGCACTTCACCCGCCACCGCTCCGAAACAGCCCTGAGGGAAGCTTCGGGGATCAGAACCTCGCTCCCCCATCACACGGTCGCAACATCAGAGGTCTCCTCTTCTCGATTCTGAGACTGGCTCAGGATCGAACCCGCCGCCTCCGGCAAGACCCGCGCAAGAAACCCTGTGAACGACGCCTGTACGGAAAGAAGCAAATCAAGATGACCAGCGGTGAAGGCATCCCGCTCGGAGTGGTAGAGTGCAAGAACCCCCAGCACGGAATCCTCATCATCTACGAGTGGAAGAGCCAGGCTGGAATGCATTTGCGATATGCGCGGATCGGCGGTCTGGATCGCAACCTCCACCGATGGATTGCCATTCAGAATGTGCTGCCGGCTCTGAGCCACCCAGCCGCACAAACCCAGGCCAACCGGCAGCGCGGCGCTCGAAAGCGATACCGCGCGGTTCCCGCTCGCGTAATACGGCCGCAGCACCTCGCCCTCAAGAACGTAGATCGTAAGAATATCGAAGGGAATAACAACTGCAAGCGTCGCGGACACGCAAGCGAGCGTATCCTCAGACCCTCCCGCCCCCAGCGTCTCCGCAATCATGCTCTTGATCCCGGTCTCAAACTGGGCACGTGCGCCGGAATCCATGCCGGCTCCGGACCCGTTCGCGGTTGACGGTCCACTTCTCTCATACCCCGCGCTCGGAGCTTCGCCTCTTCTCACCGTAATGTCGGTCTTCAAGGGTTCCATTTTTCTGCTCTCCGCAAGCGCTTTCCCTTCCAGCTCTTCATGGAGCTGGGCAAGAATGCTTACGACGCGCGGATCAAACTCGATGCCGGCAAGCTTTTGTACATGCGCAACTGCACCGGAGATAGGAAGGGCGCGGCGGTAGGGGCGATCGGATGCCATGGCATCAAAGCAGTCGATGACCGCGAGGATCCTTGCCCCAACTGGTATTTCTTCCCCCTTCAGCCCGTCTGGATACCCGCTTCCATCCCAGTGTTCATGATGCGACCGCACGATGGGCACCACGGGATAGGGAAACGACACGCGTGCCAGAATCTGAGCTCCCACCACTGGGTGGATCTTCATGCGATCGAATTCCTCGGGAGTCAGCCTGCCCGGCTTGTTGATGATGTATTCCGGCACGGCAAGCTTTCCGATGTCATGCAACAGGGCGGCGGCCATCAGGGCTTCTCGTTCATCGTCATTCAATTTCATGGCCTCGGCGATGCCTGCGGCGTAAACGCGTACCCGGCAAAGATGATCGTGGGTATTCTGGTCCTTGGCCTCAATGGCCAACGCGAGAGCTTCAATGGTCCGCAGATGCAAGGCGGCCATATCCTCCGTATGTTTGTGCCGTTCCACCAGCCTGCCCGAATAGCTTTTGCAGATGCAATAGAGGAGGTATGCCAGGGGCAGTATCAACTGTGCGGTGAATCGTCCAAGGTGTACCTCGACATAGTAGGTGAGCGAGGCGAGCACGGCGCCCACCGGATAATACGGCCACGCCCAAAAGAAATGCCGCCACACGCCGAACAGCGGTTTACCTCGCAGAGTAGCCAATACGGCCGCAACCGAGATGGTGTTGATGACGAAGTAAGCCATCGCCGCAAGCACCAGCGATGGCAAGGACTGATCTGACGCATTCTTCGCTGCGTAGTAGATGAACCACGCAATAAAAGCCGAGTTGATGGCATTGGCTAAATGAAACAGTACCTGAGCTAGTGTGTTGCGGGGAGAAACTCTGAAGGTGGAAATCACCAGAGCAGAGGCCGCTGCGACGACCAGCACGGCAGGCAGCGGCAGCCACATAATCGAGAGCAGGATGTAGGGTACGTTGAGCGAGAGCGCAATTTCGCCGCCGGGCAGTGCGACCTTGAAACAGGCCCCAATCAAGCTCAGGCAGAGATAGCAGACAAAGATCTGCCATGGGCCAAAGAGATGCGCTGGGGAAACCATCCCCAGTACCACAGCCAGCAAGACGGTCAGGCTTACGAGCACATCGGTTCGTGGCCGCATAGAGTTTCAGCGCTGGTGCCTCGGCATAGCCAGAACTTGAGGTCGAGCGTTAAGCTTTAAGCTCCTTTAAGGGGGAAATCTCAGTCAAACGAAACCGAATACCAGGGCATCCTTGTTACCAGAACACAGGCTTACTCCTTTCGAGGATAGGTGAACGATCGTCCAGGTCACATAACCCGAATGACGCATATTGATGCAGGCAGGTACCGAACCTTTGCCAAGCCATCGGCAACAAAGCGGATGACTGTAACCCAAGTAACCTCTAACTCTACACCGGTGAGCGAGGAGGCTCTTTTTAACTCTTGACGAAGGTCAAGCTCTGCGATGCTTGATGCAGGGATTGCACCAGGCTTCGAAAGCGAGGCTTGGTCGCGCAGCGATGCAAAGTCAGGATCGCTTTGCACCCGCTGCTCGATCAAAAAGTAATCCTCGCGGTAATTTCCGCGGTTCGTGGGCCTGCTCCTTCAGCAGTCTGCAGGGCGGAAATCTGCGGGTCCGTGGTCGACGAAGCAATCGCACTGCAAGCTTTGCGCAACCGCAGCAGTCTGTTGCAGTCCATCAGGACGCAGAATCAAATGAACTTCGGGATGGTAATGGAACGGATGGCAAAGACGCCTGTGTTGGAATGGGTGGTCCCAGGCGGCGGTGTTGTCTGTTTTCCCCGGGTCCGCGCCGGTCTGCCCGTTGATATGGCGGCCTTTTACCAAACTCTTCTGGAGAAATCTTCCGCCTTCGTCGGGCCGGGCCACTGGTTTGAGCAGAGCACGCGCAGTTTCCGGTTAGGATTCGGATGGGAACCTCAAGAAAAGTTGGCGCAGGGTTTGAGAAACATATCGAAGGCCCTGGCGCTTTCGATCCAGGGATAAGAGAATCAGGAGATTTGGAAAGTATGATCGCGCGCTTGGACAAAGAAATGGAAGATGGCGGCGCCATCAAAATTCGACCCTGCGAGTCGCTGGAGGATATTGACGCCTGTCTTGACCTGCAAAAGAAAACCTGGGGTAAAGACGACACTGATCTGATGCCCCGGAGTGGCTTTCTGATTGCGCGCTCGAACGGTGGGCAGGTTCTTGGAGCGTGGCGCGAAACAGCCGGGAAAGATGAGCAGCTGGTAGGTTTTGCCCTGGCTTACATCTCCGTTGTGGAGGGAGAGACATTTTTATATTCCCATCTACTGGCGGTGGACCCAGCCAGCCGCAATTTGGGGATCGGTCGAGCTTTGAAACTGATGCAGCGAGAAGATGCGCTGAAGCGTGGGATCAAGCGCATCGAGTGGACTTTCGATCCTCTCGACACCAAGAACTCCGCCTTCAACATAACGAGCCTTGGTGCGGTGGTGCGGCGATACAAACCGAATTACTATGGCGACTCGGCGTCACCTCTTCAGGGCAAGCTACCAACAGATCGACTCATCGCCGAGTGGTGGCTCCACTCCGATGGCGTTCGTGCGGCGCTGCTGCGCCGGCCGGTTTCCGCGAAGGCCGAAGCAACGATTCAGGTGCCTGCAATGATAAATAGTTGGAAATCGAATGATGCCACCCGCTCCCTGGCTGCAGATGTCCAGAATAGAAACCGGGAGCGATTTCAGGCTGCATTCGAACGTAAGCTTGCGGTGATCGGATTCGAGCGCGACACCCAGGGCAACGGAGTGTTTCAACTCGGTTACTGGCTGGAGCCTCAATGAAATACCGCCTCACTCTCTGTTGTTGTCTTCTCGCGTTCTCCATCGTGGCTGCTCGCGACTCCTCAGGGCAAACACACACGATGGGCAGGCATAACATCGCGCTTTCCACCTTGCGCGCCTTCACGCTGCCTGGCGATGTGTCGGCAAGCCAGCGTTATTGGGACACGGACGTTGTCGAACCGGAAATTCTGGTGAGTGCACGGGGGACGATTGCAGCTCCATCCGGCCCTGGGCTGGGTTACAACATACGCCATGACCTGATCGCCGGCCGACTGTGAGAGAGGAGGCGTGGCGGCCATAACACCGGAACGCAAGGTAGACTGCAGATCCCTTGCAGGTCTCAAGTCAAAGGTGGAACACCTGGTATCTTATCGCGCATGGGGACTGGACTCGCTGGTGAAGAGCAATCACCCATCAAAGAGGCAAGATGATCAAATTAGTTAATTGGAAAATTTCGAGCACCTTCATGAAACAAAGGACTTAGCGGCGGCACCGCTACAAGAGTAGTATCGAGCGGCATAGGAACCGGGCCCGATTGCTCCTCACTCCAGGAATCAAGGTTGGTCCCATTTTCCGAAAAAACCCGAGTCCGGCCCGCTTGTCCGTTGTTGTCTCCCCCACGCTTGTGGGCCTGACGCTGGCCCTTCTGCTCCTTCTCCCGCAGTTGGCGATCAGGGCGCGAGCGGAGACGTTCACGGCACCCCCATTAGGGCCGCCCTCAGTCCCCATCACAGGCACATGGCAGTTCCACACCGGCGACGATCTCGCTTGGGCCAACCCCGGCTTTGACGACTCGGGCTGGCAGCCGTTACAGGCAGACCAGCCGTGGGGCGCGCAGGGCCACCCTGGCTATCGTGGGCTCGCCTGGTATCGCAAGCGCATCAACCTTGGGGATACCAGCTCACCCCTGGGTCTCTACGTTCCCGCAGCCGACGGCGCCTACGAGGTCTACTGGAACAGCCAGAAGATCGGCAGCTCCGGCAGCCTGCCTCCAAATGCGGTCTGGTGGAGCTACGGTAAGGATGCCGTCTTCCCGCTGGGCACGGGTGCGACATCGGGGGTACTCGCCTTCCGCATCTGGGCGGCTCCCGCGTCCACGAATACCGACAGCGCGGCAGGCGGTCTCAACCAGGCGCCCCGGTTGGTCAACCTCCCCATACTGCAGCAGCAGCTACAGTTCGCCCGCGATCACCGGGAACACACGCACCTTCCCCAGATCGGCGCTTCTACGCTCATCGGCGCAGCGGGCCTACTAAGTCTCTTGCTGTTCCTGCGCGGGCAGCGGGAGTGGCGTTATCTTTGGCTCTCGGTCTTGCTCCTGGCCGAAGCAAGCACAGGGCTGCAGTTCTTGACACGTAACACTTTGCCCTTTGTCCCTCAGCAACTTTCGGTTCAGGTCGAGGGCGTCTGCTTGTCCGTCGCACTCTGGCTCCTCCTGCTTTCCATCTTTGGCTTGAACCAGAGCAGGCGCTGGCGAGTGTGCACGGCAGTCGTCATCGCAGTTTTCCTAATGGCGAATCTAGCCGACTGCGTGGCGATCGTCTTCTGGAGATACGCGGGACTGGGGACGAGGCAGCTCGACGCTGTTACAACCCAGGTCTACACTGCGCTGGAGTTCTACCTTTTGTTCCTTGTGGGGTTCGGGCTGCTACGCCGGAAGACCTGGTCACTCGCGCCTCTTGGCATCGCGGCGATTGTTTCCGGTTTGTACCTGCCCCTGCTGAGCGCGGTCACTCTCGTTAGCCCGGCAGCGGGGGAAAAGATTGGCCGCTGGTCGGTGCAGATAGGTGGTTACAGGATTTCGCTGGAGACAATGCTGGATTGGATGTTTTTATTCGTCCTCGTGCTTAACATAACTTTGCACCAGATATGGGAACGGCGACGCCAGGCGGAGATCGAGATGGAGATCAAATCCGCGCAGGAGGTGCAGCATATCCTCATCCCGGAGGAGATTCCGGCCATTCCGGGCCTCTTCGTCGCCAGCGTGTACAAGCCGGCCGCCGAAGTGGGCGGCGATTTCTTCCAGGTAATCCCGCTCGGCGAGAAGGGACAGGAGTCCGGCGCGCTGGTTGTCGTCGGCGACGTGAGCGGCAAGGGGCTTAAGGCGGCGATGACCGTCTCGCTGATTGTCGGCACCCTGCGCACGCTGGCCGAGTACACCCGCGATCCTGCCGAGATCCTGCTTGGCTTGAACCGCCGCTTGCTGGGCCGTACGCAAGATGGCTTCGCCACCTGCCTGGTGCTGCGGATCAACGCTAACGGGGGAGCTGCGCTAGCCAACGCCGGACACCTCGCGCCCTACCGCGATGGGCTGGAGCTGAGCGTTCCAGGATCCTTGCCGCTGGGGCTATCCTCCGACGCCAGCTATGACGAGGTCCACTTCCGGCTGCAAGAGAGCGAGACGCTGATGTTGATCACCGACGGCGTGCTCGAGGCACGTGATCCGCAGGGAGAGCTGTATGGCTTTGAGCGGATCGCGACGTTGATGAGTGGACGTCCGACGGTGGAGCATGTGGTCGACGCGACCTGCGGCTTCGGACAAGAGGATGACATCACCGTGGTCTCGATCACCCGGACCGCTGTGAGCGAACCGCGAATCGTTATCAGCCTCAGCCCACATCTTGCGCCAGGCTAAGTTTCTATGGGCTGGATCCGGAACTTCCTATGAACAAACCCAGTTTTCATGTGTTTATGGCCGAACATCGTTATGGTGTGGTGTCCAGCATCTCGTCGACAGGTACTCCACAATCAGCTCTCGTGGGCATCGCAGTGACCGACCAACTGGAGATTGTTTTCGATACGCTCCGTTCCACCCGAAAATACCGCAATCTGATGGCGCGGCCAGCTTGCTCGGTTGTCCTGGGATTTCCCGGCGAGAAGACGCTTCAACTTGAAGGGAACGCGATGGAACCCGAAGGCGCCGAGCGAACGCGCTATCAAGAGGCGTACTTTTCGACCTGGCCTGATGGAAGGGATCGCACAGGCTGGACGGGCATGACCTATCTCGTTGTGAGGCCAACCTGGATCCGGTTCAGCGATTTTGATCAACGGCCGCCGCTCATTGAAGAAATAACGATCTGACTTGACCCCGTCACTTTCCGGTGTAGCTAACTCTCCACACGGAGTTTGATCCATCGTCGCT
>Ga0302176_10000618_pt1 | contig 20344 bp, 28 predicted proteins | sample I_Palsa_E1_1_FD_198787 | JGI IMG/M metagenome (GOLD analysis project Ga0302176, IMG submission 198787) | Peat permafrost microbial communities from Stordalen Mire near Abisko, Sweden - I_Palsa_E1_1 | ecosystem: Environmental > Terrestrial > Soil > Palsa > Peat permafrost | place: Sweden...
CCTTCAGCCCAAGGCTTTCCTTCCCGTACCCCGCCACCCCTCGGGTTCCTGCTGAATCGACGCCATGGCAAGGACGGATTTCCGCCCAGGATTTGCTGGTGGCTCAGCGAGAGAAGAACATGTCATAAAGTACGTAAATAATGAGGCCGAGAAAAGCTGCGCCCGTTAACCTGACCTGTAAAGCGCGACCCATTAGCAAATAGAGACCCTGATCCGGCACAATGCGATTCGCGGAGCCGTCACCGCATTGCTTCCAGGGTCACTTCCTTCGTGATTTTCTCGTTTTCCCGGAGCACTGTGACTATCACCTTCTCCCCCTCGTAGTAGGAGTAGCGCAGTCTCTCGTAATCAACGGGGTTGTCGATTTTCCGCCCGCCATACACGATCAACACATCGCCGGATTTCAATCCTGCCTTGTCTGCGGGGCCACTCTCGGCCACTTCGGCAAATTTCATACCGCCGTGTTCCTGATGGTAATCCGGCTCGACGCCAAAATCGGCAGGAAGCAGGTCGGTATGGCCGAGGGTGATTTTCCAGCCGGCCGGCGTTTTCACCAGGATGAAGCTCTCCACATAGGTCGCATACCCCTCCCTCGTTCCCAGCATGGCCTGCCCCGCCGGAGTGTCGGCTGTCCAGACGCTGTGCAACGTCACGGTGACCCATGCAACGTTGTCCCGCACCTCCGCCACTGCGTCTTGGGGATGGTAGTCGATACGGATGCCAACGTCCTTGAAGGCCTGATAGCTTCGGCGTTCGTCGGGTTCTAGCGGGTGCGGATAGGACTCCTCAATTACACGCGAATCCGATGTGTGCAGAGAATCCAGCCTGTCGAAATCGTAAGTTTGGCATGCCTGCTCGTGCGCCAGAACTACATTTATGGCTGCCTTCTTGTCGTCCTCTTCTGACGCGGTGCGCGTTCTGCAGGCGGCCAGCACAAACGAGAGCAAAACCGTCGTCGTGAAAAGAACTCCGACTCGTCGTTGCATATCGCTCCTCCCCTGCGGTGGTACGCCCCACCGGGTTCGTACCTTACTGCTGCAAAAGAGCGCTTACAATCACGGCTTTTCCCAGCGGCTGGGTGCCGCACCCGGCACGATATCACGCCACTAGCGGTCGTGATAACATCCCGCCATGAAGTTCACTGGTTCAAGGGGCCAGAGGATTGCTTCGCTGGCGCTCGGCGGCTTTCTCGTGGTCGTGCAGTTGATCGACTTGCCGCAAGTACCGCGACCAGTCAACCGACACACGTTCGGTTATGACCTCGCTTGGAACGCTATATTCGCCGCTGGAGTGTGGCTGCTGCTTTACGGCCTGGGTGTGGTGGGCCGCAAAAAGTCCGCGCCGCCTACTTGAACCGCCCAGCCCCACCCGTCTTTCCTTCCACTACCGCGTGATAGAATCGCGCCACTGTTGACGAGTCAAGGGAGGTTCGCAGGCATGAAATCACTTTTGCTGGCGACGATGTTGCTCTTGCCCTTAAATGGTTATGCCCAGGTGAAGCAAGAAAGTTGGCAAAGCGTTCTTCTCATGAACGATAAATTCGAGAACTACAAGAACGACTTCAGACAATTTTCACAGGCCAGCCCAAATTCTCGTCCAGACGCTCAAGCCGATATGGCATTCATGGTTGTGGCCGACCAGACGGTCAGTCATGTGCGATGTGTCGAAACGCTGGTGGCGATTTATCTCAAGGTCTCCACCAAACAGGACCGACTGGCGATTTGGCCGCTGATAACTGACCGAGTAACTGAAATCACGAAAGAGTTAGACCACCAGTTAGAGATGACGAATGCGTCTCTCGCGACAATTCAGAACCCCGACGTGATCACCGAGGCCATGCGCATGCGCGACGACCTGCGACAACTTACGACAGACTTGGATGGGGCCATGAGGGAAATCGAGGCGCAGGAAGCCACGCTTCAATGAAGGCGCGGCGATGATAAGACTTCCCCGGCACCCACTGGGAAGAGACACCACATTCCCTGCGTTCTCGGTGTCTTTGAGGTCTCCGATCCCGGGGACATCGCAGCCGTAAATAACGATCCTCGTATCGATCGTCAATTCCACTCGACGCAAACGTAAATTTATTCCGCAAGCACCATCAATGTATAACCGCCCAACCAACGCGCGGCAAAATCCTCGTCGATGGCAAATAACACCGCTCGAGGTAGTCGGAATGCTTTCTGCATCGCATTGGGTCCAATCTCATTCGACCGGGGAGCATAGAAATAATCCCGAATCTGGTAGCCCGTGTCACGCAGCGTCTCAAGAGCGGTTTCTTTCGAAAAGTAGTGCAAATGGGCATGGTCCAAGCGGCGCTTAAGCAAACCGTTCTTGCGCATCACCGCCTGCACGGAGATATCCAGTGGAAAGTGGAAAATCTTGTAACGCGCGAGCGGTCGTATCGCGCGGAGGAAAGAAAAGTAATCTTCCACGTGCTCCAGGACATCCAGAATCAGCATCAGATCGAAGTAAATTTCTTGGTCGCGGGTAATGTCCGCTAATTTGAAGTGCAGATGAGCATTTTCTCTGCACTTGCTTAATTCATGCGCTTGCGGAGAAATATCGAAGCCTGTGAATTCGGTTTCAGGCGGGAGTTCAAGTTGTAGCAGCCGCAAGACTTCACCAACTCCACAACCAGCCTCGCAAACAGACTTTATATCCAGCTTATTCTTGCGCAGAAGCTGCGACATGTATTTCACCTTGAAGGGTGATTCTTCGACATGCCAGGTGGGATTCTTCTCCAGATAACCGCCTCCCGTATAGAGATCAAGATACGGTCGCGCGGCGCGACGTTCCAAGGCAGGTTTTGGCGCGGGCATTGCAGATCCTTTCTTAAGGGAAAGAGGCCGGAATATTAGGCTTGGGTCATTGCGCCGTCAAGCTCCAATGCCTGCGCCCGCATGATTCCAACCCGTCGCGTCAAAAGCCGCTAAAAAATCGAGGTATGCCTGGTGGGTGACGTATGCCTGGCGGGTAAGGACCGTATTCTGCCAGGGCGTAATCAGGCGTGTGCCAGTGCGCTCGCTGCGATAGCTGTGTCGTTCGAGATCTAGCAGGGGCTATGGCGCGCTACTTCCGGCTTAATGCTATTCCCATCAGGCCCAGCATCCCCACTCCGAGCAGCAGCACGCTCGGGGGTTCCGGCACAGAACCCGTGCCGCCGCCCCCGCCGCCGGAAGAGCTGCTCGGCGGCGCCAGAGCGTCCTGCGCGAAGGCGGAGGGGGTGCCATCAGTGAACGAATTTTCAAGCGCAATAGCGATTGGGTCTAGTTCGGCGATGGTGCCGTACGCGGAGGAGCCGCCGCCCAATAGAATATCGAGCTGGTCAAGGAATTGTCCGACGGTTAGGCCGTCGACGCCGGAAAGTTCCGGGAACTGTGGGAACTGTGCCGGGATGCCCGCGATGACAAGACTGCCAAAAGAAGGGCCCGTACCGCCGGTTCGGCTGGAAAAGTTCACGTCCAATGTAAGCGCCACTACATCTCCGCCGAAACTGCCGGAATGACTGGTGGCCGGGTCGAGCAAGTTCGCATTCAACGGTCCGGGTGCGCCGGATGCGGGTAGGTAGGCCTCCACTGCGCCCGCGCTATCGAAGGACATTGTGTACGTGCCACCTACTGTGACTTCGTCGAAACTGCTGCCGTATACCGTGTTGAAGTCGGCGTTAAGCAGTCTGCTCGCCGGCGTCCCAGTGGGTAGGCCCTCGCCAGCCCACTCCGGTTGTAAGTACGTGATCTCCTGGCCGGCGTTCCACGTATCCGCTTGCGCCGCGCCCGAGCAGGCCAGCGTCAGCAACAGCACTACGAAAAGGACCCGGGGCATTCGTGACGCACCTGACAGGGTAAAAGGAGACATGTCGGCCCTCCTTCGACACGGAGATGAGACTAAACCCAGCAAGGCGACCACCAACCCAACGCAGTCCTGCCCAACTCGGAAACAAAGCACTTATTGCCCCTTCCAGGTCGTGCCCCGGAACTCTTCTGCACACAATTGGCAACGCAAGTGCACTTTCGTGTGTCCGTACCTCGTAAGTCGGCTACACCTAAGTTATCCCGAAACCATCGCCGGGTTTGCATTGCTCAGCCATCTTGCGTTGCCGCGCCCGCACGACATCACGCCACTAGCGGCCGTGATAACATCCACCCCAGAATGTGTGCATCAAGCGAGTATTTTGGGAAAGTGAAAGCGTTGGCGCGACTCCCGGAGAAATATTGCAGGACGTTGTCTCCGCCGTCATCCCGAGCACCAGAGGCACGATGATTCGCGCCAAAAGCGGAGATCGCGTGGTCACGACGAAGGAAGAGCAATGCTCCTTCCATCAGGAAGGCCGAAAGCGCCAATGAACTCTCAGTTGGCAGCGTTTTTGGAAGCGAGAATCGCTTGCATGGTTCCGATCGTAGCGACCAAGGCGAATAGGCCCCAGGTCCAATGGTCGCTGATGAGGTGCCGGCCGCTTAAAAACGTTATCAAGGCCATCCCCAGCAGCAGCACGGGAGAACCCGAAGCTGCATACCTGCGCGCACCCGCCCAATCCAGTTTCCCGATGCCGGCCATGCTCCCAGGTTCCACAGGGTTATGCAAACCGTCCAGTTTTTATTTGGAGCGCACATGAACTCAGACAAACTCAGAAAAAACCTTCACCACATGGATGAGCAAGAGTTGCTCGTTTTCGGACGCACATTCCGTGGCCAGCCGGAATCAGCGGAGTACAAGGAAGCTCAAGCGGAGTGGAAACGCAGACAGGAAAAGAAAACGGAGCGAGAGAGCCGGCGGAAGCGAGAAATGGTCGCAGTAGAGACCTCTTGGGATATCGCGCGGATCGCCTTATACGCCCCTCCCGACGCCTATCCGTGGGCCTGCTTCGCGATCACCAGGCCCGGACACTTCGCGGTGTTGGCGCTGCCGAAAGCGGACTCCCGTACGCGAACCAAGGATTAAAACTTCACCCAGCGCCGGTTAATTGTTAACCTTGCGCCGCCATCCGCATCCAACGCTCGCCCTAGTCGTTTACCTGCTGTAAAATCGCCACGCCAAAAATGGCGCGGGCGGTCGTTGGCCCGAGTAGCTGATCCGCGGAAAAAAGGAGAAACTTATGCGATTTGCGAAACGCCTGTTTGTGGGTGCCGGAGCGGTATTGCTGGCCGCCACTTTACTAGTCTCAACGGTCGCTGTCCTGACGCCTCGGGTAGTGCGCGCTGTGACTGCCCAATTGGTTCAAAATATTGACAGCCCGCCACGCAACGCATGGGTCGGAACTTGTGATTTTCTGCCGACAAGTGATAGCGAAAACTTTTGCCAGATTACTGTGCCAGCCGGACAGGCGGTTACAGTTCAAACCGTAACCTTCAACGGTACAGCGGTCAACCACAAACACATAATTATCACCATTGATACATCCGTGAACTCCCAAAACGAGACTTGGAATAACCAAATTACCAGCGTGGTGGGAGACGGAGCAGAACCCGCAGGCGTGGACCAATTTGCTGCGAGTCAAAATCTGACCTTATATGCCGTCGGTCCATTGGACGGCTTTACGGTGCTTATCAGTACGGACGGACCCAACTACAGTAATGCTAATCCTAATTATGGTCTAGCTGGCGCAATCTATCTCATTGGCTACACCGTGAACGTCGGCACGCCGAGTACGAACTAGGCCCGATGACGCTGCCGAAGTGGACTCCGCAAAAGTCTATGTAAATCAGGGTTAAAACTTCACCACGGCGGGTTAATTTTTAACCTCTCGGTGGCACTTGAATCCAAACGCTCGTCTAAACCATTTCTTTGCCGTAGAATTGGCTCGCCAAAAAATGGCACGGGCCGTGCTCTTAGCGACACGGTAGTCCAACTGAGGAGGCTCTCATGTCTATCCAGAAAAAGTCGCTCAAGTCCAAACCCGCCAAGACCCAAAAGGCAGGCCTCAGTAAGAAAATATCATCGCAGTCGGTGACCGCGACGAAGTTGGTCAATCTGAAGCCAACGGCCTTCCCGGTTGACCCCTGCTGAACAAATCCACTAACAAGGAGCAATTTATGACCATTCGTAAGAAAGCAATCAAGTCCAACGCCAAAGCTCAAAAAACCACCGGCAAGAAAATTCAGGGCAAGCCTTTGGTTTCGACCAAGGCCGTCAGCCTGAAGGAGGTGGCATATTTTCCGCCTAACCCGTGCTGAAAAATCCACTGACTGGGAGGATTCCATGAGCATTCGTAAGAAAGCAATCAAGCCGTCGCAAAGCCTCAAAAGGGCACCGCGAAGAAGATCCAAGGTAAGTCTTTAGCCGCGACGAAGTTGGTCAATCTGAAGCCAACGGCCTTCCCGGTTGACCCCTGCTTGACCTGACCCCGACGGATGGGCGGAATGAGCTACGGACTCCCTCCGTGCTGATTTAGAGAAGCAATTCGGAGTGTCGATTGGTAAGCGACCGAGCTTGGAGTCAGAAGGATTCCCTAACCACGGAATTTCCAAATCGTCTGCGCCACTCCGCTTGCGCCAGCCGTAATTTGGCCACGCTTTCGTCGAGCGGCATGTCTTGCAGACTCGCCTCGACGGTGCAGATATATTTCAACGCCGAACCGTAACGCAACAACGCCGTACTCTCCATACCCCTCAGTTCGGAACGTGTTTTATCATCGGTTATACCGGCGGGAGCACCGGGAATGGCTTCATCAAGGTTCGAATACAGGTGATTGAGATGCGCGAACCGGTCCATCAAATACAAAACGATTCGTTCGCAGTCCGCTATCCGTCTCTCTAAGCATTTCGCTTTTTCTGCACGGGCGGGCAGGCAGTCGTATATCGATTGCAATTCTTGCCGCTCAACAAGGGTCTCTACCAAAAGTGTCCGAACCATGTTCCCCGCGGAGCGCTAGCAAGGATAGGGACCACTTCCTTTCTCGGTCTTGAAGTAACCATACTGCTAATTACCCTATGCGTCAAGCGTCATCAACGACCAGAACCGATCCCGTTGGCTCAGTGATTGCCAGCGGACACGACCGCACTCCCGGTCTCAGCGGCCTGGGGAGCTTGGTATTTCGTAGCATACGGATACAGTGGTACTACCTCGAATGGCATCTTCTCCCGCATCGAGAGGATCGGCTGGCTTGACGTTCTGAGAAATTCCAAACTGTCATCATATGGATCTAGTTTGATTCTCGATCCCAGCGGGAGCGCGGCAATCTGGTCCTTGTCTGTCGGGTCCAGCGTGGCTTCTCCGTTCCACGCACGCGCCACGCTCATCACTTGATTGCCCAGCCGGGGGCTGATCAACTGCTTGAGTTGTTTCGATTGCAGCCTTAACTGGTCAAAGAATAAGTCGGCTTTCCCAAGCTTCCCGGCGTAGGGTGAGTTACTGATAAGCTCTAGCGCCTTTGCTTCATTTTCGACCGTCTCTTGCTTTTCGTCTTCAAACGAGAGCTTTTTCATGATTTCAGTAGTGGAGACTCGCACTTCATCGGAGAATGCGTACTGGTCCTGATACGGCTTTGGCATCATAGCGTCAGCCACTTCCTCTGCTAGCAAGACAGCCATGACATTTTCGTCCGGAATCACGTCAATCAAACCACGGCTTAGGATAATGGTGTTTTCTACAGAAAACATTTCAAACGAACTGGTGAGCAATACCCGGCAATGCAAATCGACCCGGTCGTCCAGCCTATTCGTGACCTCGATGTTGGTGACGATCTGATTCAGAACCTTCTCTACGGGCCCGACCGGGGAAAGCAAACCATCTGTCTCAAGTGCGTCGAGCGTATTCTCCTCCGCCTCCCGCCGCCACAAGCGGACAGCTTCTAAAGGGGACCTGTCGTGGTTCTCTCCTTCATCCGCGATTGGAACGGGAGCCTCTATTTTCAAGTCCGTGAATTCGTCCTCACGAAAATCCCTCCCGGCGTGAAAACCCCACAATCGAGTTTGGGCCTTCAACATGGGACCATGTAGAAATCGGTCCCGGCCAACTTCCTGCGCATAAATGTAACTTGGAAGCCATTCGCCTGGTCGGACATTCGAGCGCCAGGAATCGAAATGAAACCTGTACTGCTCCGAAAGAGATGTCCATGAAAAGTGGTAGTCCGGGGAAAACGAGCCATTGATGCGAACGATATTGAAGCCGTCTGATTCCACCCAAATGCGCCCATTGAATTGACTGCTGCTCTTCGTTTTAGGCAGCGGGTGTATGTCGAAAATGAAACACCGGAACTCTCCTTGGAAGTCCTGCCCGGCGTAGCGGAAATCATAGTGCTTTTTGTCAAAGTCGGTAGGGTCCACGAAAGCCATCGAGAGGAATGATGAGGGATAGTACGAGTACATTAGAGACTTGGTTTTCGTGTGCGCCAAGAGTGACTTCACTTTGATTTCCTTCCCGAAGCTCGCTTGGCCTAGAAAATAAAAGTCCGAGCCGGGGGCCATCCCAAGGGACTTATCCCTCTTTTCGATCTGCATGTACGTTTCTACGATTGGTTTCATCCTTGTGACGTTCGCGACTTCGTCGTGCTCGCGGTTGATGAGGTTTTCAATCACATCATCGATCGGAGGATCGGAGTGCACGACCTTCGGAGCGACAGGCGCGGTCGGTAATGCTGCGGCAGCAGTCGGGGCAGGTTTCTGACCGGAGGTGCCGCTTGATGGCTCTTGAGCGCTGAGAAGCAAGCCCATCGACAGCGTAGCGGATAGAAGTGCAAAGTTTCTCAGCATGATTATCTCCTTAAGAAGCCAACTGAAAGACGATGTGAATCTTGGCCGGTGCATCAACAGGCTTGCCGTCCTGTAGCCGGGCAGGTGCAAATTGAATATGCCGAGCTGCGTCAAGAGCGGCCTCATCAAGGCCGTAACCCAGCCCGCTCACGACGCGACTGATGACGATTTGACCGGACGCGAGGAACACAACTTCGAGTACAACGTCGCCTTGGATTTGTTTCTTTCGTGCTTCGTCGGTGTAGACAGGCCTGGGTTTAAATTTGATTTGGACGGGCTGAACGGATTCTTGTAACTGTGGCTTCGTTTTAGCCGGGGAATCCACGGACTGGTCAAACTTCGAGTCACGCACGATGTTCTTGCGCCGAATTCCCGAAGCGCCCGCCGAGCCGCCGTTCAGACCGGCCACAACAACGCCACGGGTAATGCCGTTGCCTGACGCGCCTTCAGAGCCTTCATTTCCAAACGTACCGGTGCGGACATCCTCTCGGGGCTTTGCCGGACCTCTCACATCCGCCAAGGCTGCGTTCTCCGGCGCAGGCCAGACCGGGTTCAGGATTTCGATTTCCGGTACCGAAACCGATTTGGCTGACGAACCCCTAATCACCGGTGCGGCGAGCACGGGCTGAAACGTCGGTCGTCGAGGTTGCTCGGCTAGTTGCACGTCGCCAACAGGAGCACGCGGCGCTGGAGATGCGGAAGGCCGGCTAATCCTCACCGGGACCAGTTCTGTCTTTATGTAGGTTAGCTTGAAGTAGCGACTCTCAACGTCCACCTTTTGCGCCACAGAGTACGAAAGCGTCAGAATGGCTAAGACGCAAGCCGCTTGTAGAGCCAAACTCGCCACGACCGAGCGCCAAGGTGGACGGGTCAGCGGCAGTAAGGATTTCATGAACGGGTCCTCGTTTTCCACGGCGTGACCTCACCTCCGTTCGTTCGAACCGTGAAACGGGACTGCACCCGGCGTTCCATGCGAAGAACAAATACCGCTTAGTAATACACCTCCTCACCAACATCAATGTTTTCTAATGTTTGAGACCGATGAGGCCGAGGTTTCTCGCCAGATCGGTTCGTTCTGAACGGCAAGCGCGCCCGGATGTGTTCCATCTCGGAACGCCGGGTCGGGAAGCAATTTCAAAACGGGACGAAAGACTTACGGGGGTTCGTGCGGGGAACGCCGTTGGGCGAGACCGCGCTCGTTTAGCGCCACAAGCGTAAATTAAATTTGTTGTTACTCCGAGTTAATATGTATTGACACGTACCTGAAACGTACTATATACAACGCACTCCCTGTTTTGCCCCCAAGGGAAATTTACGATTCGGAAAGGAAGACGATGTCGCCCGCACTCAGCCGGACGGTTTCGGAGTTCGAATTTTGCCAAACTGACGAACAAGAATCGAACGCCACTGACGAGACCAACTTTACGCACAAGTTGTCTTTACACCAGCACGCAAGAGGCATAGCACACATTGCGAAAATGTACGGTGGCTCCCAATCGCATTTACTTCATTGTTCGGATGGCTTTTACGTGGTTAAATTCCCAAACAATCCACAAGGAAACCGAATACTCGTAAATGAACTAATTTGCACTACTCTGGCGAGAGCATTAGACTTGCCCGCGCCCATCGGTAAAATCATCAACGTCGATAACGAGATGATTTCTACCCAGAAAATAACCACGGAGTGGGGGAATAGAACGACGCTTTCCTGCTCCGGTTTATGTTTCGGTTCGCGGCATCCGGGGAACCGCACATTGATCTTCCCCCGTCTCCCGAAGTACAGAATGAGCGATGTTGAGAACCTCGCAGACCTCGCAGGCATGCTTTTATTTGATTTCTGGACATCGAACGCAGACCCACGGGAAGTTTTGTTCTTTCGAAAACGCGGTGAATGGAAAATGCGGGCGCACATGATAGATAGCGGGCACTGCTTTCGAGGCAGCCAGTGGGCTTTTCACGACATTCGTCACTCCCCTCCCCACCCAAATTCGCACTATTTTTCATGGATTACCGGGAGGGGGTCCTTCGAGCCTTGGTTGTCTCGCATCGAAAAACTGAGCGAAAGTGTCGTGGAAGATGCATGGCGCATGGTGCCGCCCGCGTGGTATGGGTCCGACCTGCCAGCATTGAAACAGTTGCTCCGCCAACTGATCGCGAGGCGAGAAAACCTGTGCCGAGCCTTTGGAGCATTTCACCGAGAGCGACGGCCCAGTCTTTCCATTTTGGAACCTAGGAGCGAAGGGGTTTTCGCCCTGCAAAGCGCGAATCGCTGAGACCGGCTTATGGGAGGTGATGCCAACAACGCTAAAATCACATCTCGGCGACGAAATCACGGAGTATAGAACGCAGAGTAGCCGTCAGGAATACTACGGTCAACTGCGCCGTCACTGGGCAGTGTTTCGCATTCCCGATACCATTCTCTGATTTTCTGCTCCGGCGACGGGTCACGAAGAAGTAACGCCTTCTTGCTGACTCGCGACTCAAACAGTCGCGCCTCTTCGCCGTATACTTCCACGCTGTATCGCTGTTCCTGCGTGTCTGAGTCTATGCCTAGATGAGTGATCACTATCAAACGTCGGTTTGGTATCAAATGTCCTGCCAACGCCTTTGGCGGCAATCTTGCGCGGACGCCACTGCTGCGGCCGCCTCTATAGAGGGAATGTCGGGCCGGGAACTAAGGTATCCGATTTCGCTGACTCATGCTTTCCTAGGCAAAATGGACAGGCGTCGGGGAGAACTAAGCTCTTCAGCCAGTCGAACGACGCTAAGCAGCTGTGGCACATAATCCTGACGATGGCTGAGTCTAAAATTTGCACAACCTTAAGAATCGGGAGACCCATTGGTCATTTTCCCAATGCGGGCGGAAGGAAACAACTGTTCTGAAGAACAGAAACGGGCCAGTACCACGCCCATCCGAGGGCATTCTCGAAAATATCCGGGCTCTCGCATCCGTTCCCGGCCAATGGCGTACCTCCATCGCGTACTGGTAATGCTAGCCGGGCTATTGACACAGTAACGTAACCCATGCTATACTTTGGCGTGTTAAATCAATCCACGCCGCCAATCGCATCAACTTTCCTCTCCTGTCATCACCCGCCCAAACTCGATGCGCCCAACCGATCCTTGTCGTTTGCGCCACAGCGCAAAACAGGACTCCTTTATTTTCAATCATTTACACACTCTTCTCAATTTGTAAAATCCAATATCCTCAGCATTTTCTTGTCCTTGCGCACTCTTTGCCAAAAACACCCGGGGGTGGGGTCTCCCTTGGTTCACAATTTTCCCGCTCAGCTCGATCTCTCTCTAAACCCAATAGAATCTATTCGTTTCACCAACCTACCTTCTAACCTACCTTCCAACCCCTTTAGAATCCTATTGTTTCAAAACATGTACCCTCTAACCCCTTTGCCATCTATTTCTTTCATGAAAGTGGTGGCGGGGTGTCCTTCGCATTTACGATTTTTTCGGAGCAACTCCAAAAATCGGCAACCTAGGCTAAACTGAACTGTCATGCTGCCCGCGTCCTTCCAAATTCGCGACCTGACCATCCGCCCCGCGGCGGTTCTGGCGCCCATGGCTGGCGTCACGGACACGCTCTTCCGCCGCGTGATTCGCGGATTGGGTGGCTGCGGCTTGCTCATGACGGAATTCACCAGTTCCGAAGGCATCACCCGCAGCGCCGCAAAAACCCTGCGTTATCTGTATTTTCAGGAAGACGAGCATCCCATCACCGCGCAACTTTTCGGCGCGAATCCCGCTGTCATGGCCGAAGCTGCCAAAATGGTCGAAGACCTCGGCTACGACGCCGTGGACATCAACCTCGGCTGCCCCGCCAAGAAAGTCGTGAAGTGTGGCGGCTCCGGCCTGCTGCGCGATTTAAACGCGCTCGAGGACATTTTCCGCGCCGTTCGCGCCGCCGTGCGCATTCCGCTGACCATCAAGCTGCGCGCCGGCTGGGACGAAACCTCCATCGTTGCCGTCGAGGTCGCCAGGCTCGCCGAGTCCGTGGGCGTCGAGGCCGTCGCCGTTCATCCTCGCACGCGTGCGCAAGGCTACACCGGCAGCGCGGATTGGAAGCTCATCGCCGCCGTAAAACGCGCCGTGAAAATTCCCGTGATCGGCAATGGCGACGTTCACACTCCGCAGGACGCCGAACGCATCGTCGCGGAAACCGCTTGCGACGCCGTGATGATCGGCCGCGCCGCCGCTACCAATCCCTGGATTTTCAGCCAAATGCAGCAGTACGCCGCCACCGGCCGCTACGACCTGCCCACCGACGAGGACCGCCATCGGTTACTCTCCGGCTACTACCGGCAAATTACTGCTGCCAATTTGCCCGATGGTGTCGGCAAAATGAAGCAGTTCGCGTGCTGGTTCACACATGGCGTGGGGAACGGCACCGAACTTCGCAGAATCGTACACGCGGCGCGAACGCCCAGCGAGGTGCTCGACAGTGTCGAGCACTTCTTCGCGCAACGAGCCGCCGATCATCAAGTCGTTAGCCGCGCGGACGGACTCTCTCCGTCCAGCGTGGCCAGCGATTCGATGCTCGCGGGTGCTGTCGGCCGTTCCGGCGCCGCCAGCGAAGTCGGCCGCTCTGCGAACGCCGATGGAGTCGGCCGCTCTGCGAACGCCGGTCAAGTTGACCGGGCAGCGGCCACCAGGGAAGTTGACGGCCCAGCGGTTATTGTCACTGCGGAGCGCGCTGCGGCGAATGGTATAGGAGAACGCTGTGCGGTCCAGCGAAACGAGGCCACCTCTCATGGCTCAGCTCAACTCGCCCTCGAAGCAGAGGTCGGAACGTAGAATCGCCGTGCGCCTGCCGCTGAAGGTCCGCGGACGGGATCGCCGCGGTTTTAGTTTTGAGGAAGACACTTCCAGCGAGAATCTGTGCCGCAGTGGAGCAGCCTTTGTCACGCATTTTGACATTGCCGTCGGCGCGGACTTGGAAATTCGCATCGCGCAGCATTACGCCTCGCGCCGCAACGAAGCCGATTTCGCCACCCACGGCCGCGTGGTCCATGTAGCCGACGCTTCGCCCACCGGCGAACACGTCATCGGCGTGCACTTTATTGGGCCGCGTTTTCAACGAATGTTCCGCTCCGAATCCGCCGCCTAGCAGATTTTGTTTTTCGCCATTTTGCTTTTCGCCGTTCCGTTTTGCGGCGCCTCTTTTTTGCATTTTGTTTTTGCGATCTGTTTTTGCGATCTGTTTTTGCGACGCCTCTTTTTGCTATCCTGTGTTTTGTGATTCTGCTTTTGCGGGTTTTCTCTGGGCAGTTTTTCGGCCCTGAATTATTCTGGCGGAATTTCATCGATCGCGCTAATGAGTTGTCCATACGCGGCGCGCCGTGTTAACCCACGTTCTCTGGCTGCTACTTTCAGGGCTTCCTTGCGATCGAGCTTGGCTTGGTGCATCAATTCTTCCACGCGTGCGGCGATGGACTGCGAGGTTCCGGTTTGCGAATCCGCCACCGCGCGTTCTTCCGGCGCGATGAGCAGGGTGATTTCCCCGCGCGCGGGGCGTTCCGCCAGCGACTGCGCCAGCTCCGACAATTTGCCGCGACGGAATTCTTCGTGAAGCTTGGTGACTTCGCGGGCCAGGCAAGCGTGGCGGTCGCCTAGAATTTCGCGGGCATCGGCCACCGTTTCGGCGACGCGATGCGGCGCTTCGTAGAAAATGATGGTGCGGTCTTCGATGCGCAAATGTTCGAGCGCGCGGCGGCGTTCGCCGGCGCGATTGGGCAAAAATCCAACGAATAAAAATTCTTCGTTGGGCAAGCCGCTGGCGGAGAGCGCGGCGAGCAGCGCCGACGGACCGGGAATCGGAATTACCGGGAGGCGATGACGGACGCAGAGGGTAACCAGCCGGTAGCCAGGATCGGAAACGAGCGGCATTCCCGCATCGCTGACTAAAGCGATTTTCGCGCCCTCTTCCATCGCCAGAACCAGCTCCGGCGCGCGCGTGATTTCGTTGTGTTCGTGATAGCTGACCAGGGATTTGTGAATGTCGTAGCGCGTCAATAATTTTTGCGTGTGCCGCGTATCTTCGCAGGCGATTTGGTCCACTTCTTTCAGGATGCGCAGCGCGCGCAAGGTGATATCTTCCAAATTTCCGATGGGCGTTCCGACGAGATACAGACAGCCGCGCGCGCCATCTTGACGGGCGGGAACTGCCAGGTCGTCCGCTTCAATATCTGCTTCGATACCCGCTGCAATACCTGCTTCCATGTCTGCGTCAATTCCTGATTCGCGGGCTGTTTCGCTGGCCGCGCCGAGCGCTTCGTGGTCATGGAGAGGTGCGGCATCATCTCGTCCGGCAGCGGAATCGCACGGGTCTTCGCGAGCGTTTTTCAGATCGCTGATTTGCCGCGTGCGCATACGTCGAGTCTAGCACGCACGCGGAAAGGCCGCGGCGCACGCATGCTATACTCTGAAATTTGAGCTTCGTTGCGGAGGATGGCCGGTGCCACTGTACGAGTATGAGTGCCAGAAATGCGGGCGTCACACGGACAAGATCGAGCCGGTCAACGGCCCGCATCTGAAGAAATGTCCGCACTGCGGCGGGAAAGTGGAGTCGGTAATTACCGCGCCGGCGATCAAGTTTAAGGGATCCGGCTGGTACGTTACCGATTACGCCGGGAAAAGCGCGCAGGGGGAATCTCCAGACAAGGGCGAGTCGTCCAAAGGGGAGAAGGAAAGCTCCGATAAATCCAACGGCGACAAGGCGGAAAAATCCGAGAAGAAGGACGCTCCCGCGAAAGATTCGGCAGCGAAAGATTCCAAACCCAAAGAGTCTGCGAAGGAATCGAAAGAGAGCAAGCCCGCCAAGAAGAAGTAGTCGCCGAGGCCGGGATGGTGAAAGAACTGCTCCATCGGGCGCGGGCTATTTTAGAGCAGGCTGCCGCACTGCGACTGGGACAAAAGCTCGGGCCCGCCAGATCCAACCTATCTCGCGATTAGGAGCGCCATGAGCGCCGACGTAATGAAAGCGTTGCGTTTTGCTGAGTTTGGAGCGCCGGCGGTGCTGCGCATCGAACGGGTCGCCATTCCGGAGCCGGGCGATGGCGAAGTACTTATTCATGTGAAGGCGGCAGCGATCAATCCCAGCGACGTGGGGAACGTCGCTGGACATTTTAAGAAGACCACGCTGCCGCGCACCCCCGGGCGGGACTTTGCAGGCATTGTCGTCAAAGGGAAGGCTCGCGAAGGTGCAGAGGTATGGGGCAGCTCCCCGACGCTCGGCAACGTCCGTGATGGATCGCACGCGGAATATGTGGTGGTCCCGGCGGAAACACTTTCGCTCAAACCGAAGTCGTTAAGCATGGCGCAGGCGGCGGCGATCGGGGTTCCGTACATCACGGCGTGGGCATCGGTAGTAAGCACAGCGCAAATCCAGGCTGGCGAAACCATTCTGATTGTGGGCGCCGCGGGCGCGGTGGGGCAAGCGGCCACGCAGATAGCGCGTTGGAAGCAGGCACGCGTTATCGGCGCAGCGATCACATCCGATCCGATTCCCGGTGCCGAGGCGGTGATCAATACCAAGACCGAGGATCTTCGTGAACGGGTCTTGCAACTCACGGCGGGAGGAGTCGAAGTGGTATTCGACACCGTGGGCGGCCCGCTGTTCGAGCCGGCCTTGCGGTCGCTCAAGTTCGGCGGGCGACAGGTGGCTATCTCAAGCGCAGGAGCTCCGCGCGTCAGTTTCAACCTCATGGACTTCTATCACAATTTCTCGCGGCTGTTTGGAGTAGACAGTTATGGACTGACGCCGAGGCAGGTGGGGGAAATCTTAGACGCGCTGTCCACCGGTTTTGAAACGGGGGCTTTGAAACCGCCGCCGATCGAGGTTGTTCCTTTTGAGAAAGCTGTAGACGCGTATAGGCGGATGGCCGCCGGACAGGCACAAGCAAAGCAGGTGCTAAGTTTCGAATAGGGCGATGGATAGAAAAAATCTTCTCTGGAGGTAGGGGAGACGGAAGGGAGTCTGAAAATGAAAGGACTGCTCATTTCATTCGTGGTCGGCCTGCTTGCGGGTATCCTATACGCGCTCATTCGCGTGAAGAGCCCTGCACCGTCCTTCGGTCGGAAACTCTTATGACTTGCCCATGCTTCGATCAATGTTCCGTCCACCGTGAAGTGCTCATCCGATATGTACGGCCTGGCGCGTTCCAACACCCGCTGGAAAAATCCCTCCGCGATCCCCTCGTTCAGCAATCGCTCCCGATTCTTGCTGTACACCGCGTGATTCCAGACCGTCTCGTCCATCTCCATCCCCACAAACCACCGAAACAGCAGGTTGTACTGCAGTTGCTCGATCAGCATGCGCTCGCTGCGTACGGAATAGAAGATCTGCAACAGCAGAGACCGAAACAGCCGTTCGGGCGCTATCGATGGCCGCCCCACGTCCGAGTACAACTTCGCAAACCGCGGCGACATCTCTTTCAGAATCTCATCTACCATCTTGCGGATCGGTCGCAACGGATGATCCTCCGGGACTCGCTTCTCTGGAGAAATGTAGCTGAACATTCCCTCTTGCTGGTTGTCGTCGCCGCGCATTCCACTTGCCTCCTTCGCCTTCCTTACTCAGACGAGTTCTGCTAAATAAAGTTGCAGTTGGGCGGTATTTTTCCTGAACATCCGGTGTGTTGGAAGAACTACACTCAGTAGAGGTGATTACGGTCGTGCGGCGAAGCGTTAAGGAGTGCGCATGAGATTACTGGCAAAGCTTGGGAGAGTTTCGCTGTTGGTGCCATGGGCGTTGCAAGGTTGTGGTGAAAAGGGTCACGTTCGTATTTCTGAGAAGGAAGTTCCGGGAACTTATGTTGCAAGCTTTGAGACCGGCAAAGAGCAGCTCATCCTACGCTCAGACAAGACCTACGAGCAAATCTTCTCGTCGCCGACCAAGAAGTTCACAAATCGCGGAAAGTGGGAGGCGAAATATGTGCTGCTTGAGGGAACCGACATTGGATTAATTCACGCCAACTGCAGTGAAGATCATCCGCCCCCGGTGCCGGACTGCTATCGAAACCTGAACGTCCACAGGGAAGGCGGAAAGCTGAAGCTGGCGCTGAACGAGGTGGCGGATTTTTATTACGAGCGCGAAGACTGATCACCGCGCCGGATACAAACTCCCGGCTGGATTGCAGCTCCCTACAGAAATTGTCCTGCCTCAGTTGGAAATGGAGAAAGCGTTCATCCGTTAAGATAACGGAGCGAGCACATGAAGAAGCAACGGAAGCACTACACGCCGGAAGAGAAGGTTGCCATTCTGAGGCGGCATTTGGTGGAAGGAGTGCCGATCTCGGATCTGTGTGACGAACGGGAACTCCAGCCAACCGTATTTTACCGCTGGCAGAAGGAGTTTTTCGAGAATGGAGGGGCGGCTTTCCAACAAAGGGGACGCACCAACCATCCGCCTGAACAGGAACGAATCGCCTATCTGGAGCAGAAGATCCAGACGAAAGATGAGGTTTTGGCGGAACTGATGGCGGAGCATGTTGCCCTAAAAAAAAGAGTTGGGGAACTCTGACCGGGGTCTGGGTTCCGCACGATACGCGGGACCAGATCGTGGATTTTGTCCGGCGCTGGTCGGAGAAGACCGAGATCAGCGCCGGGCGGTTCATTGCGTGGCTCGACATTACAGCCAGCAAGTTCTACGGCTGGCGCGAGCGCTACGGCAAGGTGAACGAGCATCACCGCTGGGTTCCCCGGGACTTTTGGCTGGAGGATTGGGAGAAGCAGGCAATCATTGCGTTCCACCTGAAGAATCCGCTGGAAGGCTACCGGCGGCTGACGTTCATGATGCTGGACGCCGACATCGTGGCGGTGAGTCCGGCCAGCGTGTGGCGGGTGCTGAATCGGGCGGGGCTGCTGCGGAAGTGGAACAGGAAGCCCTCGAAGAAAGGGACGGGTTTTGAACAACCACCGCAGCCCCACCAGCATTGGCATATCGATGTTTCCTACCTGAATGTTTGCGCGACGTTCTACTACCTGTGCAGCATCCTGGAAGGCTACAGCCGTTTCCTGGTTCATTGGGATCTTCGCGAGCGGATGACCGAGGCTGACATCGAGATCGTTTTGGAATGTGCTAAAGAGAAGTACCCCGGCGCTAAACCGCGAATCATTTCCGACAACGGGCCGCAATTCATCGCCAAGGACTTCAAGGAGTTCATTCGCATCTCGGGCATGACGCACGTTCGGACTTCGCCGTATTACCCTCAATCGAATGGCAAAATCGAACGTTGGCACAAATCCCTCAAAGGGGAGTGCATCCGCCCTGGCACCCCGCTGTCGCTGGAAGATGCGCGGCGCCTGGTTAAGGGTTACGTAAAGCATTACAACAATGTGCGTTTGAACAGCGCCATCGGATACATCACGCCGAAAGACATGCTCGCCGGGCATCAGCAGGAGATTCAGGCCGAGCGCGATCGGAGGTTGGAAGCGGCGAGGGAACAGTGCAAGAATCGCCGTCAGCGGGCCGCGTGGCGGATGAAACGGATTACTTCGGCTTGCCGACCATGCGGAAGTTGGCCAGACCAGTTAATACGAGCGCGTTTCTGAGGACTAATATAGCGAGTCGGTGCGGATGGTTGTGCGTTTCGGAACCTCTTAGCTTCGCGAGCCGTATATGAGCTCGGAAGGAGCGAAAGATTGAAAACCCGAATCTTGATTGCTTGTTTTTCATTGTGTATTTGCTTTGGTTCAGTATTCGCAGTTTCAGAAACATCCTCATTTCAATTCCTGCAAAAGCCTGGACCGTATCCGGTAGGGTTGAAGGTCGTCGATCAGTATGATCACTCCCGCGCTTACCCCGCTTCCTCCAAGAACTTGACAAAGTCCTCTGGGGGAGATGATGCCCGTCCCCTGCAAACACTGATCTGGTATCCATCGCTAAGAACCACAGGCAAGCCGATGACGGTTGGCGACTATACCCAATTGGCCGACACGGAGATCCAATTCGACGCTCCCCAGCCTGAACAGAACCGATGGCGTTCGCTCTTGAAGGCTTCGTCCGAGATTCCGTTGTGGGCGGTGCGGGATGCGGAGCCGGCAAAAGGGCATTATCCAGTTCTGATTTACGCCCCCAGCGATTCCTCCGTTTCGTGGGAGAATGCCGATCTGTGTGAGTATCTTGCCAGTAATGGCTACGTCATTCTTGCGAGCCCGTCGATGGGGGTATCCACACGCGACATGACGGACGATCTGGACGGGATCAACGCACAGGCTCGCGACATCTCGTTTCTCGTCACGTATGCCAAAACGCTTCCCGATACGGATTTATCTCAGGTCGCCGTTGTGAGCTGGAGCTGGGGCGGAGCTTCGAGCCTGTCTGCGTCAGCACGAGACCCCCGCATCGATGCCCTGGCCTCCATGGACGGCAGCATGCGCTATTACCCGGGCCTCGTGAAGATGGCGGGCGATGTCAATCCAGAGCGGGTGACCATACCGCTTCTTTTCTTCACTGCAGAAGATGCGAACTTTCTTGAAGATCGTGACAAATATTATGATGGTCCCGCAGCATACATAGTGGGTCCAAACGTTCTGAACGCCTGGGTACACGGCGATCTCCTCACCGTGAATATGCTGGGCATGGCACACCCAGAGTTCAGTTCGATGTTTCAACGCAGGGAGAGCGCGCAGCGCTTTGCGGA
>Ga0302176_10000622_pt1 | contig 20234 bp, 18 predicted proteins | sample I_Palsa_E1_1_FD_198787 | JGI IMG/M metagenome (GOLD analysis project Ga0302176, IMG submission 198787) | Peat permafrost microbial communities from Stordalen Mire near Abisko, Sweden - I_Palsa_E1_1 | ecosystem: Environmental > Terrestrial > Soil > Palsa > Peat permafrost | place: Sweden...
GATCACCTCCTTTCTAAAAACAACATAGGCAGCAACGCCTGTTTTGTACCAGGCACCAGCTGCCTACCCTGGCTTTCACGGGCTGGGGAGAAATGCTCGACTCACTCGAGCCAACGGGTTCTGGCAGGCTTCATCCGACAGTCAAAGAGTTCTCTTGAAAGTAAGAGCCCCGCGACATTCAACGTGTCGCGGGGCTTTTTGTTTTCGTATGTCGTTAAATCGAGGTCTTGAGCGTTTAACTTCCCACGGCACGCGCTAAAGACAAAAGGCCCCGCGATCTTCGTCGCGGAGCCTTCTTGTCCTTTGAATTTCAATTCCGCGCCGGGTTTGATCTGCGACCCCGGCGTCAGCTTCGAGCTTCCAACCCGCCAAGAGCTAATCAACGTCTCCAAGCGGGCACTCCTCACGAAACTACTGGAACTTCAATTCGATCACCGATTGTCACGACCCCTACCGAAATCGAACAGCTCAAACAGATCACTAATTGCCGGAGTGTTAAGTGGAACATACGGGTTGTTAAATTCCGCCACTGGGTTCGGGAAATTGTCCCGGCTGCGGTCTGTCACAGGAGGCAAACTCCAGTTCCTCTCGATGAATTTGAGAATGGAGACGTGATCCGCATAATCATGCGCGATGTGGCCACCCGTCGCGTAGGGTGACACGACGAGGAATATGATCCGCGTGCCATCGCCGAAGAAGTCGAGTGGCTGCACATAGCCGGAGTCGTAATAGCCGCCGCCTTCGTCCTCGGTAATGAAGATCGCCGTATCCTTCCACAAAGTTGGATTGGCTTGCACCGCATCAACGATTTTCTTGGTGAAACCTTCGAAGAGATCGAGTTTCGAGGACGCCGGATGGCCGTCGACGAGCCCGCTGGGTTTCACGATGGAAACGGCTGGCAGCGTTCCATTCGCGATGTCGGAGTACAGATTCGCCGTATCCTGGATGTGAGCTGTCCGGACGGCCTCGTTCGCCATGATCGAAGTGTCGTACTGAAACGGATTACAAATGTTGCAGTACTCATCCGTGTTCGCTCCGACGGCCCCATAGTTAAGCTGATATGGGTCCGGAACGTAGTTATTCCACTGATCGCCGTAGTACTTCCACGAAATGCCCGCGGCGTTCAGATCGTCGCCGATGCTCGGAACGGAAGACGGTGGAATGGTGAACACGGTGTTGTTCGGGTTTGTATCAGTAAACGCATTGTTGCCGTTGCCGAAGTAACCCGGGTTGTAATTATTCAACAAGTAGTAGTGACCAGATTGGCAGCGCGGATTGATCGGACGGGGGAGGGACTGAAGATATTTCACAATCGGGCCTACTCCAGGCTGACTTGTGTCCGCGCAGTCCGTGTAGGATCCGCCTCCGTAAGAGGGAGATCCGTACGATCCGCCGCCATAACCGTCCTCCGTGTACCAGTTGTTAGTGCCAGAGGCCGGATTCGGATTTTCCACTTCATCCACTACGCCTGCGTTTGCAGTTCCTGTGCCTACTTCCACATTATGGGGCGGAGGTAGCGCGTTACCCTTACCGTCGCTGAACCAGATCGCGTCGCCGTGGCCAAACATGATGTGGTTAGCACCGGTGCCGCCATTGACGGACTGGTGGAAGTTATCGCTCATCGCGTAATCATCGGCGAGCTTCTTGAAGTATGGAGCATCACCTTGCTGAACGTTGTAGAAGCCCATGGCCGTGGAACCTTCACCGGTTGTCGTCGCGCTAGCCGAATACTCCGTGCTGAAGTTTGAGGGCTGCGGCAATCCATTCGTGCCGGCGCCTACAGTAACTTCTACCCAGGGAAACAACTTCGAATCGCAACCGGAAGGTCTCTCCCGAGTGGCATGCTCCAAGCTGCAATCCAATTGCTGCCACATCTGATAGAAGCGATGGACTGGGCTAGCGGCATAGGCGTTGTAAGTGAAGCTGTTCCCATTTGTCAGCTGAAACGGACCCGGCGGCAACGAATTTACGTTTGTAATCCGCATGTCGGGTGTGTGAGATGTTTGGCCGGTACCTCCGGAGATCAAATCTTGATAGTAGCTAGAAGGCAATCCGTTTTCAGATTGCTGGGCGAGCGTCAGGCTATCCCCCGTAATGTACGAGTCTTTGGGACCGCCAACGAGCGGTGCTGGCAAGGCTTGATTCGGAAACGTTGTCTTGTCGGGGTTCAATAGAAAAGCGTCGGGCGCTTGGTCAAAAGCAGAGTTTTGCTCGGCCTTGGAGAAATTGGGACCGGGCGTACCGTCTGCATTTACGATGCCTTCCGAAAGAAGGTTCCAGACTCTCTGCCCGTGCTTTGAGACGTAGGTTGCGAATACGTGATCGAAGCTGCGGTTCTCGCCGATAATTACGATGACGTGTTTAATCGGCGTGCGGGATTCATTGTCTCTATTTTTTTTACCTTCTTGTGCTTGGGCGGTGCTGACCAACGGACCACCCAACGAAAATTGGAACAGCACAAGCGAAGTAAGGACAACTCGAAGATAGTGCGACGATTTGGTGGCGATTCCCTTCAACGACATGTGGTCTCCTCCTCTTTCAAATTTCGATTTATCCGGCGATTACGTACTGGCGTGTTCCGCTAGCGTGATGCTTATATGCGCTGATTGTTATTGGGAGGTGACACCCACATGAACGCTGAATTGATTTCGTAAAGATATGACTGGCAGCGAGAAATATTTTGCACTGCGCCCTATAACACGACGATTGCGGTAAGTGTCGAGCGCTGAATAAGTTTCGGCGCGATCCCGTTTCACCGTGCCAGACAGTGAAAGCACTCTTGTTAAATTTTGGCTCATGTCAACGGAACTAATGTTACTGGGCAGCCGGGACTTTGCTCGAAACTGGGGAAGCTTTCGATTCATCGGCGGGTTCGACTCGAATGAGTCCCATCATCCCGCCGTCTTCGTGTTCGAGAATGTGACAGTGATACGGAAATGTCCCGACAACATTTGGATCGCGAAAATCCATCCGTAATCTAACACTCGGATATTCAAGAGCTTTGCCATCAAAGTAAGGCACATTGACAGTATCGCGTAGAAACGGTTCATTTACGGGCTTCCCGAGATAATCGAGCAGCATGAAGTGTATTTGATGAATGTGAAATGCATGCAGTTCATTCGATCGGTTTTCGATGATCCAGTCTTCTACCGTTCCCTGCTTCGCAATAATGTTCGGTAAGCCTGCGTGCGGATCGAATGGCGTAGGCACTTGTCCATCTACCGTAATGTAGAAAGTAGTAGCGCTGTTGGGGTTATTCGGCTCGAGAAGTTTCTCCGAGAAGTACAGTCTTCTCGTACGCACGGGAGCCACATTCCCGAGCCATGCTAATTGGGACGCGGGAAATGGCTGCGGCGACGTGGCGAGCTTTGAGTGCAGCTCCCTCGTATTCTCCGAGGATCTGATCGTGGCAAGCGCGCGATTGGGATCGTTCTCTCCGCCCGCCCCAGTATCTACGGTTCGGGTCACAAGAAGCCCAGTAACGCCCGCGGGCGGTCCTTTCACAATAAACTCCACCCGAGCGCCAGGGGGCACACCGAGGTGAGTCTGCCAATCTATAAAGTCTCCGATTTTCCCGTTCTCATTCAAGGGCACACCGTCTAGGGCTATGAGGCCGAGTTTTTGTGGCGCGCGGTTAAATAGGACCGCCAAATTTAGATACGTAATGGCCGAAGCGTTCAACACCCGCCAGAGTTGTGCCTCCTCCGGTTTCATTTCGATCACAGCAGGCGGATAATCTGGATAAGGGACTGGCACAAAATTGATCGAAAGATCTTTTGCCGGCTGCCCAAAGCCCGTTCCATTGTTGGCGGCATCTCCGTCACGATCAAGGAGCATCTTCGGTAAAACGGGCTCCGATTTGGAAGGTGGCGCGTTCGGGTTCAGTAAATTTTGATCGCGAATTATCAGCACTCGTTCCGGCAATCCCGCCACGGCTTTATTTGCACGCTCGATCCCTTCCACGATGAGAGCACCTGAAGCTCCTCCCAGCACCTGTGTTTTGGTTAAGCCGTGGATATGCGGGTGATACCAGTACAAACCGGGAGGTTGATCGGCGGGAATCCGAAACCGGTACTCGAATGGCTGATCGGACGGCTGTATCGAAGTATTGAGCACGTCGTCTTGATGGCACAGCGGCGGTATCGAGAGGCCATGAAAATGGAGATTCGTGGACTCGGCTGTCATATCACTGCTGGCGCACGCTTCACTCGACGCGGCCCCTTTCAGACCCATCGCCATTGCCGCTGGCTTGGATGACGCCGACACGTCGTTTTTCAGACTGAGTATTAGTAGATCGCCAGGGTTCACACGCAAGGTAGGTGCTTCGCTCCCATCCGCAGCGACGTAGCAATAGCGTGTGTCCCCGTTGGCCTCGGAGGATTTCTTGAACGTCAGATGGACCTTGAGAACTCCATCGTGACTGCGCAGATCTTCGGGTTCAACAATCGGGCTTCCGACGGCCGGGCGCGGACAACCTGGACTTGGAGATGATTGCGCGCGAGCGAAATTCGGCATGAGGCACAGTATCGCGGCCGCGAAGATAAGTTTGTTTCGCGAATGCATCAACACGTGGCTATTCGATTGCAATGCTGAAATGTCTTAGGCTCCGCCTAGCGAGATTGCGAGGAAGCTACGCGAAACGCAAAGTCTGAGCCAGCAATATTAGAAGAATGTGAACGCGGTGTGACGCGCTGTTCACATTCTCAGGATATGTGAATCGTCTCAGGTCGCGGATTGATGCGTTACTTTCCTTCGAGACCCGGCACGTAGAGATTCTCGGGCGCAGAAATATCGACACCCGACACCTCGGTGCGAACACGAATTCGTCGCAGGCCGCCCTTTTTCCCAGGCTTCGCGAGCGCTGTGAGCCAAAACTGATGCTGAAGCGCTATTGAAAGCTGGTGCAGGAACGGCGCGTATGCGATGGGGGTCATCGTGCCCTGAAAGAAGGCTTCACCGCCGGTTTCGTCGGCAAGCCGCGACAGATTGCTCTGACCTAGATTGACACGGAAAAAGTTGCGGCCCGCGAGGCCCACGCCCCGCGCGTAAATCGTGTGAATGATAAAACCGGATTTCTGTGCGCGGTCGATGTTCGCTTCGAGATCGGGGCTTTCCGGAATATCTCCGCGGAACCGGTCGATCCCGTCTGCGACGAGAAGCATTTCCTTCCGCGAACTTGTCGATGGCCAGCGCTTCATCAGATCGTTGAGAGAAAGAAAATCGCTGGCATACGCCGCCACGCGGCCAAACGGAAGCCGCAGCGCCTTCGCGGCTGCTTCGTGGTCTGTTGTGAAATCCTGCGCGATCGTTACCGTTCCGTTCGACGCGTAGAACAAGGCGACGCGTGTTGAAGGCGGCATTTCGCGGATGAAATCCTTGATGTCATTGAATTGGAGACCGATATCGGAATTCAATTCATCGTCGATCACGATCGCAAAATCGAGAGCTCCCCGGTCGCCCTGGGCAGGAGTCCATTCGCTCACGCTGAGTTTGTCCTTGCCTTCATAAACCTGAATATCATCGCGGCTTACCGCCGGCGGCTCCGAAAAATTCTTTCCAAGTACCGTCACAATCGTTCGCACGGGAACTGTCGCCGAAGGATTTTCCTGCTGCGCCTGAAGATGGCCCGATGCCGCAATCCACAAAACGGTTATAAGAAGTAGCGCCGCCACTGTGAGTTTCTTCATATGCTCCTCTGCTCCTCTGAAATTATCCGCTCTATCATTTGACGCGAACACTCTTCTCCGAGTTGCAAATTACAAAGTGGTCGAACGTCGCAGCAATTTCCGTGGATATTACACCGCAAATTTCGAATATCTTCACAATTTCTCGGCAAAGGAGCGCACTCGCCGCATCCATCTGCTAGAATCTCGCCGTTTGTTCCGTGAGGTGAACTTCTATGCGCAGGATCTTTAGACAATCGAGCGTCGCTCTGATTGTATTCGTCTTCTCGCTGATTTTGGCTGGGGTGGGAGCCTGCGGCCAAAGCGCATCATCGACTGCGCTACAGGCCGCGCCAACGCAGACTCCGAAAATGGCCGAGCAAGTTTTCAAGAACATTCAGGTGCTGAAGGGGGTTCCGGCAGATCAGGTGATACCGGCGATGCAATTCATCGCTGCGTCCTTGGGAGTCGAATGCGAGTTCTGCCACGTCCGGAACGCGTTCGAGAAAGACGACAAGGACGAGAAAGTCACCGCGCGAAAGATGATGCAGATGATGTTCACAGCGAACAAGGAAACCTTTGAAGGCAAGCGCGAAGTCACTTGTTATACCTGCCACCGCGGCTCGACCGACCCTGTCGGAACGCCCGTGATCTTCGAGTCGGAACCTAAGCCGGCGACCGAAGTGGCGGCTGTGCCTTCCGAGAATTTGCCGAAGGCCGATCAGCTCATTGACAAATACGTCGAAACGCTCGGCGGCAAGGACGCGATTCTGAAAATAACGAGCCGCGTGGAGAAGGGTACGCTGATCGCCGGTGAGATGAAGGCGCCGGTAGATGTGTATGCGAAGGCGCCTGACAGGCGCATCGCGATCGTGCACATGCCGGGCGGGGACAGCAGCACGGCGTTCGACGGCCACGTCGGCTGGTTAAGCGCGCCTGGCCGGCCGGCTCGTGAAATGTCCGCGGCGGAGACCGACAACGTCCGTATGGATGCGGAGCTCTTTTTCGCGACGGACTTGAAACAGCTATTTCACTCGTTCCGTGTGAGAAGTCAGGAAAAAATCAACGACCGCGATGCTTACGTGGTCTTCGCGTTTAACGAAGGCAAGCCGCCCGTAAAGCTTTATTTCGACGCGCAATCGGGCTTGCTCGTGCGCCTCATGCGCTACGTTGACACACCGCTCGGGAGCAATCCTACGCAAATTGATTTCGCAGACTATCGCGATGCGGGGGGAGTGAAGGTGCCTTATCGCTGGACCATCGCTCGCCCGAGCGGCCGCTTCACAATCCAAATTGAAGAGCTTCATCAAAATGTACCGGTAGACGACTCGAAATTTGTAATGCCGCCACCGCCGCCTGTAGCTGCCGGACAAAAGTCGCCCTGACGATCGCGCAGGCCACGCTAGCTTTGCAAATGTGCGGTGTACAGTGCGGATGGATCGGAAGTTTGGGCGTGCTTTACTGCATCACGGGATTCTCGCTCGGAGTCAACATGCGCGAGAACCGCGGGAACTTAATCAAGAATATAGTTCCGGATTCAGACGTTCGTTCGACTTCAATGGAACCGTCGTGGTCGTGGACGATTTTCTTCACGATCGCGAGGCCCAAGCCAGTGCCGCTTGGCTTTCCCGAGCTGATGAACGGGTCAAATAGCGTCGCGCGAATGGCATCCGGAATCCCAGTTCCGTTGTCCGTCACGCGGATTTCAAAAGCTTCCGCCGTGGAGCGAATATCAATCCGAATCTGACCTTGTCCCGGGACGGTAGCTTCACAGGCATTCAATAAAAGATTGAAAAAGGCTCGCTCGATCTTTTTGCCATCGAACACACCCTCCATGTCGCCGGATGTGCTGATGGCGATGTTGCGGTTGCGCAACTCCGGACGCGTGAGCACGGCGTCAATCGCGCGCCGGACCGTCTGGTCCATGAACGCGGCCGAAGACGAGATCGAGCTGTCCTCGCGCGCCAGTTCCCGCAGCGAATCCAGCAAATCCGTCATTTGTTCCGAGGCGATTTTGATCTCGTGATAAATCTCATCCCGATCGAGCTTCAGTTTCTCCGCATCGTAGAGGAATTCGGCGTTGGCCACCACGGCAGCGAGCGAATGCCGCAAATCATGGGAGATCGAGCTTGCCGCGCGGCCGAGCGCGGAAACTCGCTCGGTCGCCGCCCACCGGCGCTGGGAGTCGAGAAGTTCGCTCCGCATTGTGGCGAAGGCCTCGCCCAATTCAGCCACCTCGCTGCTCCCGCTCGGCTTGATCGAGTACGTGTAGTTTCCTGCCGCAAGCGCGCGGACGCCGGAAACGAGGTTGTCCAGCGGGTGAGTAATCGTGCGCGAAAAAATGCTAAGAAGAAGCGCCGCCAGGATCACTGCGGAGATTCCGACTGCGGAAATCGTGGTATTGAGTTGCCGGATGAAATGGCTCACCGGCTCGAGCGACATCAGCACGTAACATTGAACCGGCGTGCCCGGCGCACGATGGATGAAGACGGAGCCCGCCTCGTATTCATTGCCGTCGAGAGTTAGCTCATGCGGCAATGTGGAGTGTACTCCGTCTACGGCGATCCAATGCTGGAGTTCGGCTTGTTCACCGAGCGAAAGTGTCGACGCGATCACGTTCGTGCCGGTGGTCAGCGCGACCTGGCTTTCAGCCACAGCGGCGAGTTGCTCGGCTACAGCTGTGTCCACCTGATACCCCAGGGCCACAACTCCAAGCTGTTGCGAATCGCTTCCGCTTCCCGCCTGAATGGAATGTAAAAACACTTGGTAGAGCTGGCCGCCCGCATACCACCAGGCTGCGTCTTCGCCTTGGTCGAGCGAGCGTCTGAGTTCGACTTCAGCCTGACCGGTATCGAAGCCCGGACGTTTCACGTGCATGCCCAATACTCGGCCGTCCGAGTCGGCAAGGAGAAAAAGGTCGCTACCGCCGAGTCTCCAAAATGCTTCCGATGCGTCCTGAATGGTGGGTGCGTGCTCGGTGGTCATCAACGCTTTCAGCGTGGGGAGCGACGCCAGCATCGCCGCGCTGCGCGCCAATTGCTGCTCGCGTTGGTGCTGGACGCTTTCGAATGCCCGAATCGAAGCATCCGTGCTGACGCGCATTTGCTGCGTGATTTCGGAGCGAAGCGTGTGCCGGATCACCAACACGATCGCCCACGTAAGCCCGCAAATGATCAGCAGGCCCGAAATCAAAAGCTGTGTCCGTAGGCGCAATCGCGACATCGTTTCCTTGCGAACCGTCCTTATTTCTTCGCGACCGCGGCCATGCCGCTTGCCACGAATTTGTATCCCGTGCCATGCAGCGTCAAAAAGAAACGCGGGTTGGCCGGATCGGGCTCGAGCTTCTGCCGCAGCCGCAAAATGTGGTTATCCACGGTTCGCGTCGTCGGATAGTTGTCGTAACCCCAGACTTCATTCAATAGTTCCTGGCGCGAAATTACCCGACCGGGCGCTGCCGCAAAAAATTTCAGCAGCTTGAACTCCTGTGATGTCAGCGAAATCGGCTTTCCCGCGCGCGATCCTTCCATGCTCGTAAAATCGATCTGAACGTCGGCGAATCGGAGAACGTCATGACTCGGGCTCGCAGTCTCGGCGGCTGCGGCCGGATGAACGCCCGACTTGCCGCGCCGCATCGCTCGCCGGACACGCGCCAGCAGTTCCTTCGGGCTAAACGGCTTCGTAACATAATCGTCGGCCCCGAGCTCGAGCAGCAGCACTTTGTCCTCGACATCGGCGTTCGCGCTCAGAACCACTATCGGCACCGACGACTTATGCGCTTTGAACGCGCGGCACAGCTCCTTCCCCGGCAAACGCGGTAACTTGAGATCGAGCACGACAACGCTGGGCGTCTCATTCTGAAAACTCTCGAGGCCGGCCATTCCATCCGCCGCGATGCGCACTTGCAAGCCGTCGGATTCAAACAATCGTTGCAGAGTCCGCTGCATCGGACGGCTGTCTTCAACCACTAGCACTGTATCCATCGAAACTCCTTCAGCTCGCGCGTGCCTTCTATCGAACCGTCCGCTCCGAATCTCAATAAGTGACCGTCTGGTCCGCGGGATCGTAATCCTGCCCATACTTATTCGTGTGCTTCATCGGATCTTGCTTCACTGCGGAAATCGAAACCGGCGGCAGAGCCCGGTTGCCGTCGCCGATCTCTACCCTGCGCTCAAGCGTCTCGAGGCTCTTGGGCACTGCATTCTCGTACCAGACGTGCATCTCGTATTTTCCTGAAGGCACATCCGCGATCGAAACTCTTCCCGCTTTGTCCGAAATTCCGAAATATTCCGAATCCACAGCCAGTACCACTGCGTGCATTTGCGGGTGAATATTGCAAAAGATGTAGGAGGGGCCTGGCCGGTCAAACACCACTTGCTTCCGCGATCCGGCCTCATAAAGCCCGAGATCGAATCGCTTGCCTCGATAAAGCGAAAACACATTGTGGAACCACGGATCGTAATTTGGAAAATCGACGGCGGTTCCGACGGGAACGACGAGCATATTCGGTTGAAATGATTTGTTGCGCTGGGCCATCTGGTATTTGTGCTGATCGCCGGCGGCTCGCAGCCCCGCGCTGCCATCAAGCGGAACGAGCCAAAACACCACTTTCGACGCGTCTGTCACGGGCGCGTGGGAGTTCGCGAGAATCAGCGTGACCCGGCCTTGCAATTCGCGCGCGGAGGCGTCTCGTGTCTCGTGTGTCTGCGCGACGGCGCCGGTGACAACCAGCGTCGTGGTAAGCAGAAACGCCAACAGAAGGCCGCGATAGATGCGCGAGGCACTCATCTCTAGAATAAATATCCTGCGGACAGGCCGAACTGATTCGCGATCGCCGGAGCGCCTGTCACGGGGTACGTCCTCAGCCGCCGAAATTCTGGGGACAACAATAAATTGGATCGCGGCCTGAAAATATAATTCGCGAGAAACATTTGGTTTCGCGGAGAGAGATAGGAGACTTGCGAATTCACATCTCCGAGCTGGCGCATCTCGCTCGAATTGCGCCCGCCCATCCCGGCCGCAACGTTGAATTCGCTGCGCGAGCTCAACTTGTATTTCAGTTGCGTCCAGCCGCCGAACATCGTGATTTGTTCGAGCGTAGAAGTGACTGGCACGCCAAAATCGTAGTATTCCGCCGCAGCCGAAATCGTCGGAACTCCGCCGAATCCGTCGAGGCCCCTACCTACAAACATCTGTCCGCTGAGTTCGAGCCTCTGCCCATTGAGTTCGAGCCTCCGGAGAATGGGAAATTTCCAATCTCCGACAGCGCCCCAACCCGAAACACGGGAGTCGCCGGGGTACGTCTGCGGTGAAAAAATGCCTGACACGCCGAAGGACATCGGCAGATTCTCATCTCTGCTATTGGCAGAAACACGAATTGCGTACGTCGGCTGGCGAGAGCTTTCTCCGGGCGACGGAGAGCGCTCCCCCTCGCCTTGATCGGAATAGACCGGCACGTCAATGAATCCAGCTTCCACCTTGATTTCGGAGAAGCTCGTATCGAACCGATGTTCAACTCGGATCGTCGGCGCCCATGCCCACAAATTTCCAGACGCCGCAAACGCCGGCTCCGCAACGGTCAAATATGTTGTCGGTGTGTTAGGCGAAAAAAACGGGACGTCGAGACCGCCCACAACGGACGTATTCGTCCAGTCGAATCGAATTCTGGCTACCCGTAAACGCATCAGTCCAGAAGTCTCGGAACCGTATCCAGCCGGCAAGCCGCCGAAGAAATCCATTTGAACGTTGGCGCTCGTGTTTGCGCCGAAAACCTCCGGCCCCAATCCGCTCAGGCCCAGAATGGTTTGCCGAAGCGAGGCGCCGACGCTCCCAGGCGCGGCGCCGGGCGGAGGGGGCGTCGCGACGCTCGACACGTCTGTGTTATCCACTTGCCCGGAAACGCCGGATAAGTTGAGAAGAACCAGGCCCGAAAGCTTTATTCGGTATCTCGACGCGCTCCCGACTTTGTCCTGCTCGAGTTCAGCCACGCGCGCGCTCACGATTTGCCAATCGTCCTGCCCAATCTGCGCTGGACGCTCTTCGACAGTGGTCGTCGTGTCCTGCATCGGCTGCGGAGCGGCGCTAGCCGCTGTAACTGGCTGACCACCTTCCTTCTTCAGCACTTGCTCCAGCATGCCCCGCAATTCCCGAATTTCCGCGCGTGATTCGGAAAGTTCCACTCGCGTCTGCTCGAGCGAGTCCGTCAACGCGCGAAGCTTGGCGTCTAAGTCAGCTTGGTTTCCGGCTGGCGCCGGCGCGGAGCTTGATTGCGCATGTGCCGTTTGCACTCCTGCAAGAAGAACGCAAAAAAGAAGATAACCACATGCTCGCAACGTGCCCTTAGCGGTGAAAGTCATGGCTTCTTCTCCTCTCTGTGATGTCTAGGCATTTGACGAATTGCCGTGCCAAAAGATGCGGCGTATCCGCCGGAAGGTACGGCCGTTCCCACCGAATCCACGTATCCCGGTCCTCTGCGCGGACCATTCCACCTCGGATGATTGCCATCGAAATCGTTCGACTCGTTCATGCCAGAACCGCAGCAGGGACACGTTTCGGGGTCCTTTTCTTCTACACGCGATTTCAAAAGGAGTCACTACCAAAATGTGGGAAACAAGCTTCATTCCCGTCTGTCGAAGTGACACCGATTTCACAAGTTGTTTACAAGTTGCGGACAAACCACAGAAGCTTCGCTTGGTCTAATGTGCGCGTAAGAGATCGAGAACCGGCGCTGCCTCGTAAGAAGTCCGCCCTCGAGGCGGCGCCGGGTTTTCGATTTCATGACGTAGCGGCGATCCCAGTCGGCCGCTCTTGCAGCCACGAAGGATCGCCTCTGCCCGGCCCATCTGCGACGGGTCCCCCGCACTAATTCAATTGAGGAGTGTGTAAATGACGAAGCAGAATTGTCTCAAATTCCTTAGACTTTCCCTGACCGGCGTTCTTGCACTCGCGATTACGGCAGCGCCCGTACTCGCGGCTGGCGGCACGCCTATTCTCGACAGTCTCACAACAATCAGCACAGTCGCGTCCACCGTACCCGGAAACGGAGACGTCAATCCTTACGGTATGATTGTCGTTCAGAAATCCGTTGGCAGTCTCGTGGCTGGTCACATTCTGGTCAGCAATTTCAATAACAGCATGAACCTTCAGGGTACCGGCACAACCATCATGGACATGGCACCCGACGGATCGTCGGTCAATGTTTTCGCACAAATTGACCCGACGACACTTCCAGGTTCTTGTCCCGGCGGCGTGGGCTTGACCACGGCGCTGGTGATACTTCAGTCAGGTTGGGTTGTCGTCGGCAGTCTCCCGACATCCGACGGCACGTCGGCCACGGCACAGGCTGGTTGCCTCATCGTGCTTGATAACAACGGCAACGTGGCAGAGACGATCTCCGGATCGCTGATCAACGGGCCGTGGGACATGACTTCGTTTGAAATTGGCAATCAGGCCGAGCTCTTCGTCACGAATGTTCTCAACGGCACGGTCGCAGCTGGCGGCGGCGTCGTTAACGAAGGTACGGTCGTTCGCGTAAACCTGAGAGTCTCCGAAAACGAAGCGCCGGTGGTTGAGTCTATGACGGTTATCGCCTCCGGCTTGGGAGAGCGTACTGATCCGGCCGCTCTTGTCGTCGGACCAACCGGCGTTGCCTTGAGCGCGCCGTGCAATCCGTTTGACCAAAAAGACTGCGCGAAGGGCGCCAGCTTCCCATTTGAGCGCGCGCTCTACGTGGCAGACACTGTCAACGATCGCATCGCGGTGATTCCAGGTCCGCTTCTCCGCAACACCTCCGCGGGGACGGGAATCACGCTGACCACCGGAGGAACGTTAAACGCACCGCTGGGTCTCGTCGTCGCACCGAATGGCCACCTGATTACGGTCAACGGAGACGATGGATTCGCCACGGAAATTACCCCGAAGGGTACACAGGTCGCGAGTGAACTCCTCGACAGCAGCGGCGGTCCACCGCCGGGGAATGGCGCGCTATTCGGCTTGGTTTTCGACGGAAGCGGTAAGCTGTTTTTTGTGGACGACGGCAGCAACACGCTAAACTTGTTGCAGTGATCGGAGAAGCAGTTGATTGCACGGCTGCTCGGGCCGGCGGTTTCTTTACCGCCGGCTTGAGGGCGTGCCAAGCGGACGGAGAACCTCGGGCGAAGCTCGTTTCCGTCGGACTACTTCACGAAAACGAAACGTCAGCGCGCGACGTCGCAGCTCTGAGGAACAATGAGAGTTTCACCGGGATAGATGAGATCGATCGTCTGAAGTTGCGGGTTCGCTTGCGCAATGCAAGGGAATGCGCGTGCATTTCCGAGTTCAGCCTGCGCGATGCTAGAGAGCGTGTCGCCGCCATGCACGACAACTTCTTTTGAATCAGCCGAATCATTCGCGATTAATCGAAGCCATTCACCGCTGCGAATCAAATTCGGATCCGAGATTTCGGGATTGACTGCTGCAATCTCGCGCCAACGCGCTCCATTTCCAAAAACGCGTGCGGCAATCTTCCAGAGCGAGTCGCCGGCCGCGACGCGAACTTGCGTGGGCGAGCTCGCGCTCAGTTTTTGTTCCACCGGCGCGGGAATGGGTTGTTTTTGATGAGTGTTACCGAGAGTGAAATCATTCGTCTTGGGTCGCGGCTTTTTCGCTTTTCGGGCCTTCATCGAAGACATAATTGACATACGGTCGGGCGGCAGATCGGCAAATGTTGCGATGACCGGAAACTTTACGATCGGCAAGGGCAGATTCAGCACATCGGATTTTTCGGGCGCTGTCACGCTAGGATCTGCCGGCGGGGAATTTGGGTTCATAGCGGCTTCCAATTCCAGCGTCATGGCATTTCTCCGTGCCGCCAGCATCCGCTCTCTGTCTGCAGGCAGGAGAATTTGGGAGCGCTTCAAATCATCGTTGGTGTAAACGTGACTGGAGTGACGCGCGAGGTTGTGCTTCCGGTCGCGCTCTTGCCGCGCGGCGTTGCCGAGATCTTGCGCGAAGATCGGTCCCGCGGAAAGTAGTAGTCCCGCCACAAGTGCGCTAAGTAGAAGCCCGCGTTTCTTTGTCGCTGTCATAGTGTTTTACCCGGCTGTTTCGCCTATCCCTTTAGATTGACTCCATCTAATCAGGCACATGCGGCTCCCGGCAAGAATTTCAAGTTCATGTGTGCATATACAGTAACGGTACAGCCGTATCGATCTGAGATACTTGTAAAGGCCCCCGAATGGGCCAAGTCTCCCGAACGATTTGGACGTCCCGAAATGCACCGAACGTGTCTTTTACGTCTGCTTTATGCGTGAGATTCGGCACCGGCTCCGCGAAACGTAAGAACTTTTGCAGAGGAGCAGGCTCCGTCCGCGTCTCAGTCCAAATTCGTGAATCGAACCGGTTCGATCTGATTTGCGTTCGAAATAAAATTCTTGCTCGTTATTTTTCTCATTCTTGGGTTCGTCACGAGAATCTGCGGCACGACACAAACGGGCGAGTTGTTAAGACGAAAAATGTCCAGTTTGGAATGCGCTCGAATGCCAGATGGGGTTTCTCGACGGTCTACAAATTCATGCCCGCCTAATCTCCCTCGTTTGTGCCGGTTGCAATTTTTTCAACATCGTCATCCTGATCTCCGTAAGCGGCACTCAATGTGCGAGTAAAGAAGCCGGCGATCCTCATGATGGTGCGGTCTGCGAGTATGGGGTCGTCATTTGGCAAGGGGAGATTCGTGAGGAGAATTCAAAAAGGCTTCTCGCTCATAGAACTTGTGATCGTTATAGCGATCATCTTGATTTTCGCGGCGATCGCAGTTCCAAACTTGCTTCGATCGCGCATCGCGGCGAACGAGTCGTCAGCCGTCGGTTCGGTCCGGGCGATAAACACGTCCGCCCGCACGTATTATTCGACCTACCATAACGGCTATCCGGCCGGTCTCGTCGCAATGGGCACCGCCTCTGCTGCCGGCACGACCCCGTCCTGCGGCGAAGCATTGCTCATCGACAATCAACTTACACTGGGAACCAAGACCGGCTACAACTTCACGTACTCCGATGGTTCAGGGGATACGCCGAACGCGGCTATGCAGGGCGGTTGCGCAGGATGGAACACGTATACCGTCAACGCCGATCCGGTCACTCCAGGCACGAGTGGACAGCGCCACTTCTACTCGGATCAGACTGGTGTGATTCGCTACAACGCGAACGGAGTCGCCGGCACCACGGATGCGCCGGTGCAATAGATCTGCATGGTCTCGACACGGCACGGCTTCCAGCCAATGTACCTGTGGACTGAGCAAGTTGAATGGCGCAGTCGACAAGCACAAAGCACACGTTCCGGAAGAAACTGCCAGTTCTAGTACCGACCTTTTGAGTCTCTGAATCGGCTTGAAAGCCAATTAAGTCGTTTATTTCTAACGGTTTTGACAAGACTATCGTTCTTGGTGTGCATCTTGCACTATAAGCTCCGGAGATCGAACGGAGCCAAACGAATCTCGGAACTTTTCGGCCAAATGGCTGACCGTTATTCGAGAAGGAGGACCCATGGAGCAAGCGCAAGATTTTGCAGCAAACGCGAGCGGAAAACTGTCTTCTGGACGGTTTGCTGAGCCGGAGCCGGAACGGTCCGAGTTCGAACAACGTCTCGACAACATCGCAAAGCGCATCGATGAACTCCATGCGAGCCCGCACGAATGTGACGTTGTCAATAGTGTGGATTCTCGCGAAACGTGCGAGCCCGGAGTGGAACTGCGCGTGAAGACCGACGCCGCGCGCTGGATGCTGCGCGTTGCAAAACATCTTACCGGGCCTTCGCGAGAGAAAGTATTTACAGCCGTCCAGAAATCCCTTGATGATATCGAGAAAATCGTGGGCAACTACCCCCAACCAGTCGCGGGCAGTGCTCCTCCCCGCAGAGTTCGCGCTGCTCACGCGGCTGCCGGCCGGTAAGCCAATGGTAGTAGGTTAGGCTCTATACAATCAGCAATAGCGTCATGATACACTTGCTGATGGTAGGCTCCCGGCGTGATCTCCCGCCTGTCAACCCGTCGTTCCTCGAAGCTTGATTGAATGTGTTCACGTGTCTTCGGGTCTCTGGCAAACGCGAGAGATTTGGGGAAGACGGATCCCGGTACGATCCTATGCGGAATGAACGTCGACAAAGCCCGAGAATCAGGCCCGAACAATTGATATACCTGAAGCTCGGCTCGGAAAACGGCGGCATCATATTGGATCTGTGCGAACGGGGACTATGTTTTCGAACGGTGTCTCCGGTCGAGCTCGGTGAACCGCTCAGCTTCTCGCTCTCGCTGGCCCCTGCCAATAGGTTTCAGGCAACAGGTGAGCTTGCTTGGACCGATTCGACAAGAAAAACTGGGGGCTTGCAATTCACTTGGCTTCCCTCAAACGCCCGCCAACAGCTTCAAAGCTGGCTCGATCAGCACGGCTTGCCAACGCCTGAAATTGCCGAGGCCGAAGCGCCGTCACCAATGAGTGAAGGGCAGTGGCAAGAAACAGCCTCTGAGGTAATTCCACCGCCGAAGTTCGCGGATTTCATGCTACCAGCGCCGGAGCGAATCCGTGTTACTTCGCCTGGCGCTCACGCTGCCGACTCCAGTCAACAATCGCAAGCGGAAACAATGCTCGCGGAACCTCGTACGCGCGACACCACTAGGCGCACAAATCTAATCGATCTTAAAGTTTCCGCATCGCATAACGCGAGGACGCCATTCGAATTCGTGCGTACTGCGATTGTAAAATTTAAAGCGCTCTTCTCTTCCATAGCTGCTTCCGAAGACGTTCAGAACGCACCGGAAGACCTCTTGATCACTGGTGTTGATTTCACACTGATCGGAACGAATGCGTGCTTCGCGTTTTTCCGCTCGCTGGCGACACCCGGAGTGATTCGAGAAGCCGCGAAAGTTGCTTTTTTCGTTTCCTCGATCGTTTTTGTCATTATCGTCGTGCTCAGTTTTCATGGAGACCTGGGAAATTCTCTAATTCGTCTGGGTCGAGATATCGCCGGTGAGCAGCAGGCCGCTCCTATCGAGCCGTCGTCGTCTTCGCCAGCATCTTCGCCGGCGTCATCGCCTTCGCCTGCGTTTCCGGCTTCAGAGCCGGCCCGAGCGAACAAATTTCCTGTGGGGCCCGTGAGCAACGGCGTCTCGCGGCGTTCACTGCGCGTGCCGGGCGACTCTCAGTTGGAAATCGCGCGGCAGTATTTGCGTGGCGTCAAGGGAACTCATCAACCAGAGAAAGCGGTGCCGTGGCTTTGGGCCGCATCGCATGAAGGCAACGTAGCGGCCGAGATTTTGCTCGGCGACCTCTACATTCGCGGAGAAGGCGTGGCGCAGAACTGCCAGCAAGGAATTGTGCTGCTTACCGCCGCGGCGAAGAAAGGCGATCCCGTTGCAGAGGGCAAGTTAAGGGATGTCGATGCGGGGCCTTGCGGAAACGGTGCAAAACCGAATTGACTGCGGCGGATTCTACATCGAAGAATGGCCCGGCTAACCTAGCGGTAGATTTTCAATTCCAGGGCTGTCGCAAGAACGATGTAAATCGCGCAAATTCGCGCGGATTCTTGGTGGGCCTGGGTTGACTTGAACAACCGACCTCACCCTTATCAGGGGTGCGCTCTAGCCACCTGAGCTACAGGCCCACGGACAGCAAACCTCGTCGGAGTCTATCCATGATAGGCGGCGACCGGGATACGGTCAAGTTGCAGAATCAAATGGGCGTACCTGGGCCTACTGTATCAAGCATCAAATCGTCAACTTTCGCGACGGCTAATGCGCACGGCTTCGAGCAGATTGCGGAACCGATCTTCTGAATCACGCTCCGCAGAGTTCGAATGACGCTATTTCGCGTTGGGATCCATTTGAATCACGCCGAAATTGTTGCCTTCGGGGTCCGCGCAATACGCGAACCAGCCGACGCCCGGAATCGGTTGCTTATCCATCAAGGTCTTTCCGCCGGCCTTCGTGACTGCCTCGATAGCATTTTCTAATGACTCAACTCCGATTGTGTTCACCGTACTCGGATTCAATGCAGAGCGGCGCGTGAGTGCGCCATTGATGCCTGGCTGCGAATCTGGCCCGCTTGTCACCAGCCAGTAGTCCATCGGACCCGGCATCTTCGAAATTTTCCATCCGAAGACGTCGGTATAGAATTTCTGCGCTCGCTCGGGATCATCCACGGGCACTTCAAAATGAATTACACGAGACATGGCAATCTCCTTTCGCTGCTTAGACGCCGCTCTCAGGAAAACGGCGCTTGATTATCCTCGCGTGGCCTCGGTTGCTGCGCCGTGATATTTCTGTGTGGCGTAGCCCACGATCAAGCCGACAATTCCGCCGGGTAACATGATTTGAAAATAATAGTGATCCGGGCCCGGCTGGGTGGCCGCCACTGCAAATGCAAGGATCAGACCCACTGCGAGGCCAAAGACGATGCCAAGCGCCAGCGAATTCACCTTCCGCGCGAACCAGCCGATCAGCGCGCCCGCAATCAGCCCCTTGATCGTCGAGCCGATGACGATTCCAAGAAGGGCTGCACGCACAGCAGGCGTAAAATACGACGTGAGCCCGTCGAAGATTCCCAGTACGCCTCCAAGAATCAGGCCGTATACGATCTTATTCATACCCGCACCCCCGCGTCCGGTGTCATTGCGCGCCAGATCCGCTCTCTTCGGTTCTATTAACCGCCGCGGAGCATTCCTTTAACGTGGATGCCAAAGAATCAGAACAACGCGGGCGAGAAGATACGCCAAAACCAGGACGATAGCCACTCGATTTCGAGATATAAGCCGCGCGGTTCGATCGGGCAAGCTTTCGGGATAAGCGCTTACCGGGAAGCCATCAAGATAGGAGGCAATGTCACTGGCGAGATCTTGCACCGAGGCGTAGCGCGAACTGGGTGTGGGCGCAGTCGCCTTGGCAACAATCGCAGAAAGACGCCCAGGCTGAGGACTGGTGGTTGCGGTGACTGCAGTCGAACCAGAAATTAGAAATCTCAAGATTGCACCCAGCGAAAAAATGTCGGCGCGCTGATCGAGCTGCGCGATTTGGCCGCGCGCTTGCTCGGGAGCCATATAGCCCGGCGTCCCGACGACGGCGCCTTGGGCGGTATGTGGCGGCGCTTTCACCGCACTTTTAGTAACGACGGCAGCACTTTCCGTTGTTCCGCTGGCTGTTGACGATGAATTCGTAGAGGCCGCGAGCACTTTCGCGACGCCCCAATCCATCACCAGCACTTCGCCAAAGGGGCCGACCATGATGTTTTCAGGTTTCAAATCGCGGTGGAGCACGCCGCGCGAGTGCGCGAAAGCCACTGGCTCGCAGATTTTCTGGAACAATCGCAGCCTCTCGGGTAATGATGCCGAGCCCTTGGCGATTTCATCGAGCCGCCGGCCTTGCACGAACTTCATCGTATAGAAAATGCGGCCATCGGCGAGCGTGTCTACGTCATGGACCGGTACGATGCCCGGATGATCGAGTTGCGCAAGGACGCGAGCTTCATGGAGGAGCCGCTGTTCCAGATCGCCGCTTGGATAGGCCGCCTCCAGCACTTTCATCGCTACGCGCCGGATGAGCCGAGAATC
>Ga0302176_10000639_pt1 | contig 19864 bp, 14 predicted proteins | sample I_Palsa_E1_1_FD_198787 | JGI IMG/M metagenome (GOLD analysis project Ga0302176, IMG submission 198787) | Peat permafrost microbial communities from Stordalen Mire near Abisko, Sweden - I_Palsa_E1_1 | ecosystem: Environmental > Terrestrial > Soil > Palsa > Peat permafrost | place: Sweden...
GAGGGCGCCAAGAGCCATGGTGTCGTTACCAGCGATGATTCCATTCAGATCGTTGTGCGCCTGGAGGATGGTCTCGGTGCGTTGAAAGGCCTCCGACTGGCTCCAATTAGCGCTCTGCGCGGCGACACGGATGAGCTGGGGGTACTTATCCAGAGAAAGATGGAAACCGCTGTTACGCAACTGGGCGTTGGTGTCGGACTCCCGTCCCAGCAGCTCGGCGTAGGTTCCCCTGCCGCCGAGGACATCAGCAAATCGTTTGCCAAGCAGTTCCGCGCCGCCCAGGTTGTCGGCGACAATCTGAGCCTTGGCGATGTTCGAGGCGCGGATCTCGCGATCTATCAGGAAGCATGCGATTCCGGCTTTAGCAGCACGGCGCACCGCGGAGATGGAAGCATCGGCACCAGCATTATCCAGAATCAATACGGATGCATTACTGGCGATGGCCACATCGATCAGGTTGTCCTGAGTATAAGGGTCGTCATTATGGGCATCAATGCGGACATCATAACCAAGTTCCCTGGCCCGCGCAGCGGCAGCAGCCGCCTCGGCCTGAAAGTAGGGATTGTCCTGCGAAGGAACGATGACCTCGACCAGCTTGCGATGGCTAACAGTGTTACCTCGGCATGCCACCAAGAGAAGTGCTGACAGCAGGCCGAGAACAAACGGCGTGAGCATGCGGGGAGACATACTAACGGCTCTCCTGGAGACGAAGCTGGAACCTATTCTGCAACTGGTCGATGCCGACGGCGAGAATGATGACCACACCTTTGATGACCATCTGCCAAAATTCGGAAACGCCAAGCATTACCAGACCATCGGCAAGCACGCCGATGACGAAGGCCCCCACCAGCGACCCGCCGATTGAACCGCGGCCGCCTATGAGAGAGGTACCACCGAGCACCACGGCCGCGATGGCATTCAACTCGAACGACTGACCAGTGGCCGGGTGAGCAGCCTCGAGTTGCCCGGCAATGATGAGTCCCACCAGGGCGGCGCAGAATCCGGAGATGATGTATGTCCAGATCTTGACCCGGCTCACTGCAATACCGCAAAGAAGCGCGGCTCGCTCATTGCCGCCGACGGCATATACGTGACGGCCAAAAGGCGTCTTCGATGCCAGCAACCAAGCCAGGAACGCCAGCATAGCCATGAGCCACACCGGCAAAGGAATTCCTGCAAGGTATGCCTGTCCGAGCAAAGGAAAGCCGGTGTTGTGGCGTGCCGCGTCTCCGGCTAAGTCAGGGAAGGTTCGGCCGTTAGAGATGAGCAGAGCCGCACCACGACCGACATAGAGCGTTCCCAGGGTGGCAATGAAGGGGGGTATGGAGAAGCGGGTTACCAGGATACCGTTCACCCAACCTACAATTCCGCCACACGCGAGGGATAGCAGGATAACCAGCCAGGCAGGGAGAAAGTGTGGAGCACCTGCGAACCTCATCCCATCGACCAGGAGGTAGCCGGCAATCATTCCAGAGAGCCCGGCGACCGACCCAAGCGAGAGATCAATGCCGCCGGCCAGGATCACGAACGACGTTCCAACAGCCAGCAGCGCGGTGATGGCAACATGTTTGGCCAGGATGGAGAGATTGTTCGCGGTCAGGAAACTGGAGGTCATGCTGGAGAAAAACAGCACCAGGATTGCGAGCGCGAGGAGCGATCTGAGCTTGAGCAGCAGGGCCGCGGTGGAGCGCCACGCGGCGCCGGCGCGGAGCGGCGAGGGTGGTGACAGAGGTGACATAACCTCGTTCATCAATTTTCACTCCCAAGCGGGATCATTCCTGAGGCGGCGCTGAACAGGCGAGTGTCGCTCGCGGCATTTACATGGAATGAATCCACGACGGCGCCCCGCGACAGGACCATCACTCGATGGGCCAGTTGTTGTATCTCTTCGATCTCAGATGAGGTGAAGACGATGCAGAGTCCGCGCGAGGCGAGGAGGCGCAGAGACTGGTAAATCTCAGCCTTGGCGCTCACATCAACGCCGCGCGTCGGCTCATCGAGCAGCAAGAGCGAGGGCTCGCACAGGAGACTTCGGGCGAGAACAACCTTCTGCTGATTACCACCGCTCAGTGAAGACACGGGCCGTTCCAGATCGGTCGCCTTAATGCACAGTTCTCCGGCTAATTGCTGAACCCGCACCGACTCCTTACGGCGGGAGATGAAATAGCGGCCAAACCGGCGCACTACAGCGAGGCTTATGTTCTCGCGAATGGACCGGTCGGGTATCAGCGCATCCCGTTTGCGATCTTCAGGCACTAGCGCGATGCCCAGCTGCATGGCATCGGCAACCCTCATGAACTTGCACTTTTGGCCGCGGAAAAGAATCTCGCCCCCGTCGGCAGAGCGTGCGCCCGCCAGCGTTTCCAGCAGTTCGGTCCTCCCGGAGCCCAGCAAACCGTAGATTCCGAGTATGTGACCTGGCCGGGCGCTTAGACTCACGTGATCGAGAACAAGCCGTCCGCCAAAGGTCTTCACCGTAAGGGCATCGGTCCGCAATAAGTCGTTTCCCGCGTCTTCCGCCTCCGGCGACGATCCGTCCAGCTGAGTGCTTCGACCGGTCATCCGATCAATAATCCACTCGCGGTCCACGTTGCACCGTTGGCCCTCGCCGGCGATTTGCCCGTCGCGCAATACGGTGAAATAGTCGCCCAAGTCGAGCAACTCCTGCAGACGGTGGGAAATATAGATGATTGAAACTCCCTGCCGCTTCAGCTCGTGAATGATGGCAAAGAGGCGTTCGCACTCCGCGCTGCTCAGCGCGGACGTCGGCTCATCCAAAATGAGAATCCTGAAGCTATGGGCGAGACTGCGGGCAATCTCTACCAGCTGCTGTTGCCCCAGCGGAAGGGTTCCGGCCAGAACTCCAGGGTCTGCTTCACAACCTAGCTTGTGGAGGGCATCTTTGCTACGAACTGCCTGTTCGCGGTCTGAGACCACGCCCATCCGGGACAGTTCGCAGCCGGCAAAGATGTTATCGGAAATTGGTAAGTTGGGTAGGATGCTGAGTTCCTGATGGACCATGGCCACGCCGTGCCTTGAGGCAGCGCGTGTATCTTTAAAGACCACCGGCTTGCCTTCCAGAATGAGCTCACCACTGGTGGCAGTTTCGGCACCCGCGAGAATCCGCATCAGGGTGGACTTTCCGGCGCCGTTCTCGCCTATCAGAACGTTCACCTTATTGCGGTAGACGCGGAAGTTCACGCCCTTGAGCGCCCTGGTGCCTGGATATTCGCGAACAATCTCGCGCGACTCGAGGACGATGTCGCCGCGCATGAGGGCCGTTCCAGTCGTCGGTTGCTCCACTGATGGCACTTGGCATTCCTTCAAACACAAAGAGCTATTTCCGAGCGTTCTTTGCCTGCCTGTTGTTCGGCTTTCTGGTCGCATTTGCCGGAACTGATCTGTTCGACTGGTCGCGGGACTCGCCGTCTTTAACCAGCCGTTCGGCCGATTGCTTATCTGTGATCAGAACGTTGATCCAACCGCCGCACAGAGCCCCCCGTATAGCAGCTTCTTTTCGTTGTCCACCGGCGACGCCCACCACGCGCTTCGCCGACTTGAGCGCATCGAGCTCTATGCCGATCACGCGATTATGCAACGGTGTGGAGACAAGATGGCCGGCCGCATCGAAGAATCGCAAGCATATGTCACCCACAGCGCCTTTTGCCTGTAACTGGCGAATCTCGTTTTCGGAAAACGTATTGCCGCTACTGGCCAGTAGTTTCGACGGCTGAAGAGATCCGATGCCGACCAAAGCGATATCTATCTTTGGAAACAGATCCAAAACCTGGCGCACATAGGTGTCTGTTTCAAGCACTTTTTTTGCTTCGGGTGAACCCACGACACCAGGCGCCGGCAGCAGGACGGCGGTCGCTCCAATCAGATTTGCCAGCCGTTGCGTGAGGCTGGTGGCATGGGACTGAGCCGCGGGGCTTCCCATTCCGCCCAGGATTTGGATGACTTTGCCGTCATTGCCACGCTGCGTCGGATGGAGCGCATCCACCATGGCCAAGAGATTCCGGCTCCAGGAGGATATACCTACGAGCTCGCCTTCCTTGATGGTTGTCTCCAGATAGAATGCAGCCGCGCCGCCCAGATCCTTGACCATCTGCTGCTCATCGGGCAGGCAATCGACCACGATCGCTTCGGAAAGGCCGTACCTCTTTTCGAGTCCTTCTTCCAATTCAGGAAAGACGTCGGAGGGCATGCTCACGCTGATCCGGACAATGTTTGCCGCCCTCGCCCGCTTGAGCAGCCGGGAGATCGTCGACTGATGAATACTCAATTTGGCAGTAATCTCCTGCTGCCGAATCCCCAATCCGTAGTACAGGCGAGCTACCTTTGCCATCAAGCGAATTTCGTCCTGGCGTGACATGGGAGTTATTGTGTCACGATCTTGCGCGGCGTTTTTTCCTGCAAGCGTGTCCTTTCTACAGCAAGGCGCCAGCCGTTGCGCATGGCCGTCTTCGTTTCTCCGTCCAGTTTCGGCTCAAAAACGTCTGTATCGGGCGCCATCTCCGCCAGTTCCGGGAACGAACTCCAGAGGCCCACACCCAGGCCCGCCAGCCAAGCCGCTCCCAGCGCCGAGAGGTCAGCACATTTGGAACGCACAACAGGTAGTCCCAGCAGATCGGCTTGGATTTGCATCAACTCACTGTTCTCGCTGGCGCCCCCGTCTGCGTAAAGGGCGGATTCCATCCCCGGCCGCCGTCGCTGCATCTCCTCAAAGACATCGGCGATCTGATGCGCGATCGATTCGAGCGCGGCGCGCGCCATGTGGGCGACAGTAGAAGTCCGTGTCAGGCCATAAACCGCGCCGCGTGCATCACTATCCCAATAGGGTGCGCCCAACCCATTCATGGCCGGAACGAGGTACACCCCATCGGAGTTCCTGACCGAGTTGGCCAAGGCGAGAGTGGTTTGCAGGGGGGTTTTGGACTGCAGGAAGTCGCCCATCCAGCGCACGGCCGCGCCGGTCATGGTGATGTTTCCTTCAAGTGCATATTGCAATTTACCTTTGCCGGCCCACGCGATAGTTGTTGCCAGCGCGCCGTCCACGAGACCGGCGTCAAGACACAGCGTCATGAGGGATGAGCCAGTCCCGAATGTGGCCTTGACCGGGCCTGGAGCAAACACACCATGCCCGACAAGCGCCGCATGCGAATCGCCGATCGCGCTTGCGATCGGAATACCACCTGGCAGCCCGTCTACCGCGGCTGTTTCCGCAATGACGCCGCTCGATTCGACAATGGCCGGCAGCATGGCAGCAGGGATACGGAAAAGCCTCATCATCTCCTCGTTCCATTTCCCAGTCAGCAGGTCAAGGAGCTGCGTCCGTGAAGCGTTGCTAGCGTCCGTGCAGTGAACTTTTCCGGCCGTCAATTTGAAAATCAACCAACTGTCTACCGTTCCGACACATAGCTCACCTTGCTCGGCACGTGTTCGAAGGCCTTCGCTGTGATCGAGAAGCCATTCGACCTTGCTGGCTGAGGAGAGTGGATCCACGCGAAGTCCCGTAATACTCCGGATAAGTGGTTCCATTCCATCGCGCACCAATTGTGCACAGCGATCCGCCGAGCGTTGACATTGCCACACTACTGCGGGCTTTACCGGCTGCCCGCTGCTTCGGTCCCACAGAACAACCGTTTCTCGTTGATTGGTGATGCCGATTGCAGAGATGGCGCTGGCGCCCGCCCTCTGGATGCAAGCGTCTAAAACCCGACAACTAGCGTTCCATAATTCGTTGGCATCCTGTTCGACATATCCCGCGCCGGTGGTCACCACCTGCATGGGGACTGAGGTGCTAAACATGATTCTTCCAGCTTTATCCACCAGCACGGCTTTCGTGTTGGTGGTTCCCTGGTCGAGCGCGAGGATGCAATCACCACCCATGTTTTACCTCGATCCGAGCAGCTGAACAGCTGCTGAACGGATGCCTTCAGCGGTGAGACCGAAGTGTTCCAGCAGGAACTCCGCTGAACCGGTTGGGGCGAATACACCGGGAACGCCTAGAATACGCATCTTGACAGGGTGCGTCTGGGTCACTACCTCAGCCACTGCGCTGCCCAGGCCGCCATAGATGGAATGTTCCTCCGCGGTAACGATGCCGCCGGTATTGCGCGCGGCGTCCTCAATCGCCTCGCGGTCGATCGGCTTGACGGATGACATGTTCAGGACCTGTGCAGAAATCCCCATTTCCTGCAATTCGCCTGCCGCCTGGAGAGCGCGAGACACCATTACTCCGTTGGCCATGAGGGTAACGTCGCGTCCCTCGCGCAGGCGCAAAGCCTTGCCGGGTTCAAACTTCGTATCGGCATCAAATAGGTCTGGCACGGGTATGCGGCTGATGCGCAGAAACATGGGGCCATCGTGGGTCGCGCTGTACTGAATCGCTGCTCTGGTTTCGAAGGAGTCCGCCGGAACCAGCACGGTCATATTGGGGATGATGCGCATCCAGCCGACATCCTCTATCGAGTGATGCGTCGGTCCCAACTCGCCGTAGGCCATTCCTGATGAGATCCCCACCAGCTTCACGTTGTAGTTCGCATAGCCGAGATCGACCTTGATTTGTTCCATGGCGCGCGCGGTCAGAAAACAAGCGGCGCAGCACACGTAGGGGATCTTGCCGCCATTGGCCAAGCCGGCGCTCACGCCCACCATGTTTTGTTCAGCGATACCCACATTAACAAAGCGATCCGGAAATTTGGACTGAAAGCCTTTCAACTTGGAAGAGCCTAATGAATCGTTCACTACGGCGACAATGCGCTCATCTTGAAGCGCCATTTCTTCCAGCATGCCGGAGTACGCGTCGCGGCAATCTACCAGCCGGCTCAAGCTTTATCCCCTTGCAACTCGGCGATTGCGCGCTGAAGTTCGTCAGCGGTGGGCACGCGATGGTGCCACTCCTGACGATTCTCCATGAAGGACACGCCCTTCCCTTTCGTCGTACGGGCCAGGACGCAACTCGGCTTTCCGCGCGTGAAGGGAGCAGCCTGGAAGCAGTGGACCAGCGCCTCCATGTCATGGCCATCCATTTCATGCACATCCCAGCCAAAGGAGCGCCAGCGCGCAGCGAGGGGCTCCATGCGAATCGTGTTTTCTGTAAAGTCACCCTGCTGCAGGCGATTACGATCGATAATCAGTACCAGGTTGTCCAGTTTGTATTGAGCCGCACACATCGCCGCTTCCCAGTTGCTTCCTTCCTGCAATTCCCCGTCGCCTACTAACACAAAGGTGTGCCAGGGAGCGCGGCTGATCTTCGCTGCCAACGCACAGCCGACCGCTATGGGCAGACCATGGCCCAGAGGGCCGGTGTTGGCCTCCACCCCCGGAATTTTATTGCGATCGGGGTGACCGTTCAGCGCTGAAAAGGGCGCCATATAGGTATCGAGGTCTGCGTCCGTTAGATAGCCCGCGCCCGCTAGCGTTGCGTAGAGCGCGGCCGAGCAATGCCCTTTGCTCATGATGAAACGATCCCGTTCCGGATCGCGTGGATTGGCCGGGTCGACGCGGAGGACGGCCCCGTAAAGGGCGGTCAGGATATCGGCCGCGGAGAAGTCACCGCCCGGATGTCCTAGTTTTGCCCGATAAACCATCTGTAAGCTGCGGATGCGAGTCTGCGCAGCCTGCTTCTCAAGCCGCATCAAGTCGATTTCGGATGACGATTTCATAGTGCTCGTCCACAGATCGCAAAGCGCAGTCCGGCGTTGGAAGAATTCAGTATACACATACTGGCGCACATGGGCATAAATATGCACCGCGCGCCCTCTTGGGAACGAGGCGCCGCCAGCCGCCGGCGCGCTTAGCATATTTCCTTTAAGTTAGCGTGAAAGAAGGCTTTTGCAGGCTCACACCAGAACACCCGACGATTTGGCTCCTTAATGCGATTGTGCGAACGGGCGTGGGGTCCAGCAGATTGCGGAAAAAGCCAGATCCTTGAAGGGTACGGCGAGGTTATTTTGCGGCGACACCGTTGCCCTGCATTGGATCACCAGACACTGTCCAGGTGGGCGGATTCATCTTCAACCCGGTGATCTTCAGGGTGTAGATACCGTCGGCGCGGGCCGAAGCTGGTAACTTGACCTTCAGACCCATGGAATCTTGACTGAAACTCAGGGGTTTCTTGCCGCCCCCCAGCATGGTCACCGAGGTAATCGTTCCCGAGGGCGCCTGGCCTTGGGCCAAAGAAGTAATTATGAGGTGTGAACCATGCGCTTTGCCCGATAGGATGGCGTAGAGTACGTCCCCCTTTACAGTAAAGTAGGTATGCTGCTTGCCAGTCTCCTCGAACTTGATCCAGGAGTGCGTATCGTAGATCGCCTCGCCGTTTGTTTCAAGCCACTTGCCGACGCCGAGGAGGGTATTCTGCTGCTCCTGCGGAATCGTACCATCCGCCATTGGGGACACGTTCAGTAAGAGAGATCCATTCTTACTGACCGCCTCAACCAGCCAGGAGATGACAACATCGGAGGAATTGATGCGCATGCCTGTGACGTACCCCCAGCTGCTGCCCACCGGCTGATCTTCTTGCCAAGAGCCGGTGCGAATGCCCTTAGGCGTCCGCCCTTCGAAGTCGATGATCGATCCGATAGTCTCGGTGTTTTTGTCCGTGGGCGAGAAGGCGGCTTTCTTAGTGGTGAGGGAAACTTCTTTGCCCCAACTTTTGGCGCGATTGTAGTAATAGGCAGCAATGCTCAGCTTAAGGGGATCGAGGTAGCGCTGGTCGATGCCGTTGTCGAAGTAGAGCAGATCGGGATGGTATTTGTCGATCAGCTCGACATTGCGCTCGTACCAGTTGACCAGGAATTTCTGGCAGGCGGCGTCACTGCGGTCGGCGTAGTTATAGAAGTCCGCCCACTTCGGATCGAACAGGTCGACCTTTTCCGCTTTGAGCCGCGCGGCCAAGTCTGGCGGAGGATTGATGAATTGGAAATTTTCGATACCGTGATTCGCGAGCCCGAGTTTCATGCCTTGCTTTCGCACTGCCTTGGCTAGCTCCCCGATCACATCGCGCTTGGGCCCCATTTGCATGGCATTGAACGGTGTGACCTCACTATCCCACATGGCAAAGTTCTCGTGATGCTGCGCCCCGGGAACGACGTACCGAGCGCCAGCTCTCTTGAACAACAGCGCCCACGCATCGGCGTCGAACTTTTCCGCCTTGAACATCGGAATGAAGTCCTTGTAGCCGAACTTGTCCGGGGGACCAAAGTGAGCGGTGTGCCAGGGGAGAAGGGTATCGTGATTCCGCATGGCCTTCAACGTGTTGTCATCACCACCCGCATACATGAACTTCTCGTACCACTCGCTCTGGTGCGCAGGAACGGAGAAGATGCCGAAATGCAGGAAGATGCCGAACTTCGCGCCGATGAACCAATCAGGCACCTTGTAGTTCTGCTTCAACGAATCCCAGCTGGGTTCAAACGGTCCCGGCGCCATTTGAACCGGTATCTGCCTCATTGCTGCTTCAACCACCGCGAGGTTCGTTTCAGGAGCCATGTCGAAGCCCATGTTGTTGCCACCTTCGCCGATATCCTGGGCCGATCCTTTCAGCGATGAGCCTACCAGCAAGATCGCAGCAAGAAGTGAGGCGTGGGTTAGGGGGGCGAGCCTGCGGGTGCTCCGCAGATTGTTCTGGATGGATTCGACTTTCAATGTTTGCGTGTTGGGCGCCATGAGTAAGAAAAGAGAGTGCCCGGTTAAGTTTGATAAAGTAACATGCAGATCGCGGACAGTCAACCTGCTTAGATTTACGGAAGAGACGATTTACAGTGGCGAAATGAAGTGTGAACTGTTCCGGCTGGGATAACTTGACACTATAGGACCATACCTCGAGGCGGCACGGCCGAAGATCGCGAAGCGATTGAGGAGATTCACTGTACCGAGGCGACGCAGCTATGAAACGCAGGGAATTTATCAGAAAATCCATACTTGGCGCCACCGAGACCTTTCTAGCAAAACTGATGGCAATGGCTCTTCCAGGCCATGACTCGCTCCTTAAGCCGCCGTTTCTCAATTTTGACAGCCAGATACCCAGTGCCCGCGGCTTGAAAGTGAGCACAAATCGCCGCTTTCTTTCCGATGCGCAAACCGGGCTTCCGTTTTGTCTTCTTGCTGACACCGCGTGGAATCTCAACGCGCTGTCTTACGAAGAGATCGATCTCTACCTGCGCGACCGCAGCAGCCATGGCTTCAACGCGTTCATGTTTTGCCTGAACTTCTCTCCCCAGGCGGCTGCCGCGAACGCCTACCGGGAGCGCGCGTACATCGGCGCGGACAACACCGAACTTAATCCGCGGTATTTCGAGTATTGCGATTACATTCTTCGCACAGCGGCCAGGTACGGTCTCTATGGCATGGTTTATGCAATGTGGGCTGGTCAAAAGTCTGGAACGATGAATACCTACACCACGGCACAGCTGCATAGCATCGGCCTGAGAGTGGGAGCAAGCCTCAAAGACCACGACAATGTCATTCTGGTTGCAGGCGGGGAATCCAGTCCACCCTATATCGATCCCCGTTTCGTCGATGCCATGGGCTCAGGTCTGAAAGCGGGCTGCGACGGTAAACATCTTGTAACGGTGCACCCCTGCGGACACAGCTCCTGTTCGCAATTCTATTCCGGCTCGCTGTGGCTGGACTTCTATATGATTCAAGGCTCATCCGGCCGCCGTGGATTCGACTACGACATGACCGCGCTGGTCACGCAGGACTACAACTGCAAAATTGTCAGACCCACCATGGTCGCTGAAAACTATTATGAATCCGGCACAACGCGGCCCCCCGCGGAGCAACGCAGGAGCCTATACCTCTCCGTCTTTGCGGGAGCATTCGGATACGCTTACGGCCATAATGCCTTGTGGCAAATGGCGCCCCATGCTGCGGAAAAGTGGATGCTTGATGGTTGGCCGCCGGGCGTCCCCACCTGGAAGGACGCCTTGGACACGCTCGCGGTAAAACAACTGCACTACATAAGAAACCTGCTGTATTCAAGGCCCTTCTTTACGCGGATCCCTGATCAGTCCCTGATCGTTTCCGGCCAGGGCCAGAGCATCACCGATCGCATACAGGCTACCCGCGACGGTTCGTATGGCCATGACAATGCGACATACATCATGGCGTATCTCGCCGCCCCGGTTTCGTTTGCGCTCAATACAGAAGCGATCGCCTCAGACCGCCTCAATGCATGGTGGTTTACTCCTGCTACTGGGCGCAGTGAGCCGATAGGAACGAATTTCGCCAATTCGGGGAAATTATCCCTGGAAAAAAAGCCGGGCGAACCAGACGCGGTTGTCGTCATAGATTCAGCTGTTAAGCACTATCCTCAACCGGGATACCGTTCGATGGACAGGCTGTAGATGATCATGGAGCGGGCATCCGTTGCTGTAGAGAAAGCTACCGGTCCAACGCGGTGGGATCCCACATCTGCCCGACGGCACGCCGGGGCAGGCGAAACCGGGCAGATACCCGTATTTCCTGTACCAACCAGCTTCACAGGAAATTCGGGATATCGGGCACCCGTCATTCGTTACCGATAAAGAGAGGCGGAATCTGTGAGAAATTCAGACTAAACGGCCGGGATGGACTGGCGCAGGCGGTGTTCTGCAGCGTCCGTCCAATACCCGCATTCAAGTTCGAAAAACACAGACGTGTAAGGGATCGCCAAGCGTGTTTTGATGATGAGGATATGGAAAATCGCTGCTGCGCGATCGAGCTTCGCAATGATTTCATCGTGGGGGATCTGCTGACTTGGATAGCCGGCCAGCGCCGATCTCAATGCTTCTCGAATGGACCCGACGCCCGGAGCATCGGACTCGCTCACAAACTCGAGCTCCTTGTCGAAATATAAGTTCGGTCGAATGTGCTTCGATTGCCTGATCTCGGCCAGCAAGGCATGAAGGGCCTGGATGTGATCTTCATCGGAGATCAGCGTAATGATGCCGTTCCGGGATTGGTACGGATATGCCGCGTCGGCGAGTACAATCCAATTGCGATGTCCAAATACGGGAAGCGTCTGCCTCAGAGTATCTTGCCAGGTTCCACGCTTCGAACTGATATTTGCTGACGCGGCCATGCGTTCCTTTCACATTGCTGTCATCGGTCTGAGCGCAGCGGACCGGGGCCTAAGGTTGGAACCCCAAAACGCGTAAAGCGCCACAAGCAGGTAGCACGCCAGGGGGATCACCATTGCCAGCGCCATACTGTGCCAGCTCTCGTATGCAAAGCCCATGAGCGGCGTAAATACCGCGCCACCAATAATGGCCATTACGATGAGGGAAGAGGCAGGCTTGGTATTTGGCCCCAATCCCCGAAGTCCGAGGGCGAAGATGGTGGGGAACATGAGAGACATGAAAAAGCTCGTGCTGAACAGCGCTATCATGCCAAACCACCCAGGTTCCGCCATAGCTGCCGCAACCAGCGCGATGTTAACCAGGGCAAAGATGCCCATCAGCCTGCCAGGTTCCACCACCCGCATCACCTGGCTGGAGGTGAAGCGTCCGACGGCGAAACCGATGAGGGTGCCAGTTAATAGATATCCGGCAGTTTTCTCAGACACATGCGTATAGTCCTGAACGTACTGGATGAAGTAGCTCCAGGTTCCAACTTGCGCACCCACATAGCAAAATTGCGCTAAGACCGCAAGTAGAGTGTGTGGGTAATTCAATAGCTGGGAATACCCGCCTCGAGACATTTCATCTGAACCTGGGGAGCTGTTTGTATCGACCCCTGGAAAAGGCGTCCGCGACAAAAGAAATGCCCAAGCGAGAACTATAGCCCCGAGCACAAGGTAAGGCGCCAGCACCCTCAAGGTTTCAGCATGGAGATATTGCCCGTATTCTCCAGCGGCCTTGAGATGCTCTATTTGAGCGGGACTCAACTCCACGCCCGAAAAGATGAACACGGTCCCGATGAGAACACCCAGGATCGAACCGAGTGGATTGAATGCCTGCGAGAAGTTGAGACGTCGCACGGCACTGTGCGGATCCCCGAGCTGCGTAACAAGAGGGTTTGCTCCGGTCTCTAGAAAGCCCAGTCCGCTCGCAATGACGAATAGCGCGATCAAGAAGAGAGCATAGCTGCTACTGTACGCCGCCGGTAGAAAGAGGAACGTTCCCGAAGCGTAGAGCAAGAGGCCGACTTGCAATCCTCGTTTATAGCCATACCGCCGCATGATGACGGCAGCGGGAATGGAGATGACGAAGTAGCCGATGTAAAAGGCCGATTGCACCAATCCAGCCTGCAGGCGCGTTATCTCAAATGCCTTCATGAACTGGCGGATGAGGACATCGTTGAGATTGTTCGGAATGCCCCAAAGGAAAAACAAGCCCGTCACTAAAGCGAATGCCGCGCGATTGCCGCGGGGAACCAGGGGGCTTCCGTCCTTGCCCTCGGTATCGGCGGGCGTGAACGCGATAGGCATCTGTTTTATTCTCCGGGACAGACTGCAACCTTGCCGCAACGGCCTGAGGCCATCAGGGCGTATGCTTCACCGGCCTGTTCCAGGGCCATGCGGTGGGTGATGATATCTTCCGGATGAAGGTTCCAGCGCACAAGGCGTTCCACCAACTCCTCCATGAGCCAGGTAGAAGTCACCCATGATCCGTAGATGGTCTTCTGGTCGTGAATCATGTCTGGGGATGGATTGAACGTGACGGTCCCGCCTTCGCCGACCATGACGATTTTGCCCCATTTTCGAGTTGCGCGGATCGCGGTGGCGCGCGCCTGCGCGTTGGCCGAGCACTCCACCGCCCGTTCCACGCCATGGCCGCCGGTCAGTTCCCTCACCTGGCTGACGTTCTCCGGGCCAGCACTGAGAGTAACGTCGCAAACTCCCAGAGTCCGCGCCAATTCCAAACGTTCCGGCAGCATGTCAATGCCGATTATTTTTTCCGCGCCGAGCTTTCGAGAAAGAGCACCCGCAGCGAGCCCCACAGGACCTAGCCCAGTAATGAGCACCGCATCATTTCCGCAAATACCAATCTTCTGCAATCCCTCATAAACCGTCCCGAAGCCGCATGCAACCTGTGCTCCGTCGGCAAATGAGAGCTGGTCAGGGAGGCGGACGAGGTCCTTTTCTTCAGCAATCATGAATTCAGCCATGCCGCCGTCGCGCTGCCACCCGTAGGCGCGACGAAATTGACTGTTTGTGCAGGAGATCATGTATCCCCGCCGACAGTCGTTGCAGATCCCACAACCGGAAATGTGATAGACGATGACGCGATCACCGACTTGGAAGGAGCGGCAGCCCGGGCCCTTTTCTACTATTTGCCCGGCGGGCTCGTGACCCGCGATTACACCCTGATAACCTTCCGGGCCCCTTCCGAGGTGTTCGTGGTAAATGCATCGGATGTCAGAGCCGCAGATCGTGGAAGCCATGACTCTCAACAGGACTTCACCGTGCCCCGCTTCCGGAATGGACACGGTCCTAATTTCGACGGTACTGTCGCCGGGTAGATATGCGGCTTTCATCTCAATGGGCATCGTTTAGATTCCTGCGTTCACAGTTCCACTAACCCGAAGGGAGTTTCAAGGTGGCGTAATCTCTCCGCTTACATCCCAAAGATCTTCCCACGATTGCCCATCTTTCCAGAGAAACACCTGGCCTTTGATCAGCCGACAGTTGCGGTCGATCTTCTCGATCTCCTTCATTTCTTCTGAAGTCAGCGGCTCGGTGACAACGGCGCGTAAGTTCGCCAGGATGTTCTGCCGCCTAGTTGAAAATGGGATAGGCGTCTGGCCGCGCTGAACCGCCCATTTAATGCAAACCACGGCGGGATGAGTGCCCAGACCTTCCGCAATCTTTTTGATAACAGGGTCTTCGGTGGGCGACGTGTCTTGCGAAGTGCGGTCGCGTTCCGGTCTTGCCGGCGAGCCAATCGGGGAGTAACCGATCGGCTCGATACCGCTTTCTCGAAGAAATTGGAAGAACTCCGGCTGCTGGAAATGCGGATGAAGCTCCATTTCATTGACCGATGGCTTGATGCGGGCATCTCTCAAGACCAGTTTCATCTTTGGAATTGTCATATTTGATGTCCCGATGTGCCTAACCAGACCACGATCGACCAGTTCCTCCAACTTTCTCCAGGTGCGCATGTAATTCTCGTGGATGTAAGACATAGCAAGGGGACTCCGCACATTTGCATCGCAGCCTGGCGGATGGTGGTTCGGGAAAGGCCAGTGGACTAGGTACATGTCCAAATAGTCGAGCCCGAGGTCGTGCAGTGTTTTCTCGCAGGACGCAATCACATCGTTCTCGCTGTGTCTGTCGTTCCACAATTTGGAGGTAATCCAAAGATCCTTCCGGTCGAGACCGCCGTTTAGTAACTCCCGAAAGGCAAGACCGATTACATTCTCGTTGCCGTAGACCGATGCGCAGTCGAAATGGCGATACCCCACAAGCGCCGCGGTCCGGACTGCCTCAGCGACCATGGTATTAGGAGCATGATCCGACCCGAAAGTGCCAAGGCCGATCGCCGGCATTCGGGCGCCCGTATTGAGAACCCGCTGAGGAACAGCGGAGGGGTCCACTGCATCCAAAGGCTTTTGGAAACGTCTGCTGGCTTCGTGCATTCCGCGCCGACCTGTCTAGTAATCGGTTACTTGAACGATATAAGCGTACGGCTGGGCCAGCGGGGCTGTCAAGTCGAAGCTGAAGCAGAGAGCCGGGCTGCGTCTCCGATCCAGAGATACTGGTAGTGATCAAGATGCTACGATGGTTCCGATTTGATTCTCAGACTCGAACGAAAGGCTCCTTCCCCGTGTGACGCGCGGTTATGAACGTAATTGACAGCGTCACGTCAGACCCCCCTGCCTAGGAGGAAGCTAAACATCATGCCAGTTCGAATGAAAGATATAGCCCGGGAACTTGGCATTTCTGTGGTTACTGTTTCCAAAGTTCTGCGCGATCATCCAGACATCGGCGAAGCGACCCGTAAGCGGGTTAAGAAGCGTATGAAAGAACTAAACTATCAACCTAATTTGGCCGCCCGCTCGCTCATCACCGGGAAAACATGGACGCTCGGCTTGGTCGTGCCAGACTTGCTCCACCCGTTCTTCGCGCAGGTAGCCAAAGCAATTTCCGCCGAAGTGCGCAAGAAGGGTTACAGCCTCTTTATTTCATCCTCAGACGAAGATCCTGTTTTGGAGATGGAGGAGATCGAACAACTACTCGCCAGGCGAGTGGACGTGATGTTGGTCGCCTCGGCGCAAAGGTCAGCCGAAAGCTTTCGTCGAATCGAAGAGCTTAAGACGCCCCTGATTCTTATCGACCGACACTTCGCCGGCCTCGATGCGAACTTCGTAGGTGTCAACGATACGCTGGTCGGAACTCTTGCTACGGCGCACCTGATCGAACAGCGGTGCAGGCGTATCGCTCACATCCGCGGACCGGAGGTCAGCACCGCAATCGGCCGTATGGAGGGATACAAGCAGGCGCTGGCAGACCACCGAACTGCGCCATTGACCGGTCACATCGTCTCAATCGGCACGTCTGGAGATCATCGCGGAGAACGGGGAGGATACGAGGCAGCAACGAAGCTACTGACCAACAGGGTTCGGCCAGACGGCATCTTCTGTTTCAATGACCCGGTTGCCCTGGGCGCAATGCGCGCAATTCTGGATGCTGGCTTGCGCATCCCCGAAGATGTAGCAGTCGTGGGCTGCGGAAATCTGTCGTATTCTGATTTTCTCCGCGTCCCGCTAACGTCAGTAGATCAGGGTAGTCAGGCCATCGGGAAGCGGGCAGCTCGTTTGGCGATGTCCCTTACAAGGAACAAGACTCAGCTCCTTCCAAAGTGTGAGTTGATTCCTGCGCAACTTGTTGTTCGAGCTTCCAGCCTGCGTATACCACCACCAGTTAGGCCGAAGTAGCCGGCGAAAGCGTATCGCTGAACCAATCAACACTGCAGGATCGGGGATCGCAATCGCACGCTGGCGCAAGCGGGGTTCAATGGGCATCGGCCAATGTAATCAGTACAGTTAAGCAAGAAATTTCGGTCCGGAGAGCCCAAGCGAGCAAATCGCCGCCGGCCGACCATCGGAATTCCGGGAGGTGGTTGCCAGAGATGAGGACGCTTGATGTCGACATGGGGCCTTGGTTCTCATAGCAGCCCAACCGACATCAATGCTTTTCTTGGATCGTCCACCATTGCAGGGCTTGCGTTTAGAATTTTAATTACGAATATTTTTCATGAGGATTTCTCACAAAGGAGGGGTGTTCGAGAACTTGACGGGCAAGGCAAAGGGATGACAACCAGACGACAATTTTGTGTGTTGCTTACGGCGACTGCTTTGAGCCTGGATAAGGGAAAATCAGCTCTTTTCCAGAACGACTCCAAGGCGGATAAGGATCTTGCCGAGTTATTCGCCGCACCGCCCAAGACGGCCCGGCCCTACGTTTTGTGGATGTGGATGGGCTGCAACATCAGCAAGAGCGGGATCACACTCGATCTTGAAGCCTTGCAGGAGGCGGGTTTTGGCGGGGTTACGATCTTCAGCCTCGCCGATACCCTCATCCCGTGGGCGGGCACCATTGCGAAGAGTCCAACGCCGGAGATCATTGCCTTCACTGAGCCCTGGTGGCAGCTGGTGCGGCACGCCGCGATCGAATGTAAGCGTCTCGGTTTGGAAATGATTCTCCACAACTGCGCCGGATACGAGAGCAGTGGGGGCACGTGGATCACCGCGGAATTATCCATGCAGGAAGTGGTATGGTCCGAGCAAAAAGTGGAGGGCGGTTCCAATTACCGCGGGACCTTGGCGAAACCGACGGTCGATCCACATCCCCACGCGCAATTCCCCCAGGTCTACCTGCCCGAGTTAGGTAAGGTCGGCATCCCCGTTGTTGAGGCCCGTAAGACCTTCTTCCGCGACATCGCTGTTCTGGCGCTGCCCAGCGAGGGCGCCGCCGCCAAGGATCAGGTCATCGACCTGACCAGGCGAATGGATGCCGATGGAAACATTGAATGGTCGCCTCCAGCCGGAAGCTGGAACATCTACCGTTTTGGCCACACCACCACAGGCGCCATGATCCAGCCCGCACAATTGGCGGCCATGGGCCTGGAATGCGACAAGATGAACCGTGAGGCGGTGACCTTCCACGTGAAGCATGTGCTGGGCGAAATCGACAAGCACCTCGGCGATCTGCTTAGCAATTCCCCTAGCTCAGAAGGCGCGGGACTTACCACGCTCTACTTCGACAGCTATGAGGCTGGCAATCCGACATGGACACCCAGGATGGGGGAGGAATTTCAGCGGCGGCGCGGCTACGATCTCACCCGATGGCTACCTGTAATCGCCGGCCGCACAGTCGCCAGCGAGCAAGAAACAGAACGGTTCAAGGTTGACTTCAAACGAACCATCCAGGACCTCTACCGCGATGAATACTGGGCGACCCCAGGGCCCCTCGCGCATGCTGCCGGCCTCAAGTTTGTTGCCGAACCTTATGAAGGCCCGTGGGTTATCTCAGAGGTAGTTCCCTTTCTCGATATCCCAGCGGTGGAGTTTTGGACGACCAACAATGTCTACTCCCCTTCTTCGCTCGATCCGGTAGTCCAGGCGGCCCACGCAATAGGAGACCAACTGATCGTCGCTGAATCCTTTACCACTCAACCTCAGTTCGCCGCCTGGCGCGAGCATCCTGCATGGTTGAAACCGATCGGCGATGCAGCATTTTGCGCAGGCGTGAACCGCTTCAATTTGCACCACTGCGTGCAGCAGCCCTGGGATTCGAAGTACAAGCCGGGTAACGCCATGGGACAGTGGGGCGTTCACTTCGGCAGGTTGCAAACCTGGTGGAACCCCGGCAAGGCTTGGGTAACCTATGTATGGCGCTGCCAAGCTCTGCTACAGAGCGGTCGTTTCGTCGCGCCGTCGGCAGCAACCAGCCTCATTACGCAGGTGACCGGCGGCGCCCCGGTTCTCAAAAGTATTCACCGCAGTACCGGCAAAGCGGACATTTATTTCGTAGCGAATACTGCGGGGACCGGCGGTACGGCCGGGCTTAGGTTCCCGCTTACTGGCAGGCTGCCGGAACTCTGGGACCCGGTGTCGGGCTCTATGCGGGAACTGAGTTCCTTCACGCAGGATGCAACAAGCGTCTCCTTTGAGTTGGAGTTCGCGCCTACCCAAAGCTTCTTTCTCGTTTTCCGCAAGCCCCTCCGCAAGGCCACAACGCAGAACCCGAACGTCCAGCCTCTGCGCCGTGTCATAGAATTGGGCGGGAACTGGCAGGTGAGCTTTGATCAAAACTGGGGCGGACCGGCCCAGGCCGTGCATTTTGGCACATTGGTGGATTGGACGACAATTGACGAGCCGGGAATTCGCTATTACTCAGGAACAGCGATTTATCGAAAAAAAATCGAGGTTGCCGCGGAACTCGTGGGGCAGCGCCTTCACCTCCACCTCGGCGTTGTCCGCCACGTGGCAGAGGTAACCGTCAATGGGAAGCACCTGGGAGTCGTTTGGACCGCTCCGTGGAGCATCGAGGTAAGCGGTGCAATCACGCCAGCCGAAAATGAAATTGAGATTGCCGTAACCAACGTTTGGGCAAACCGTTTAATCGGCGACGAACAGCAACCGGCCGATGTATTGTGGGAGATCGGCGATCCAGTCATTCATAGCGGCCGGTTCCTTAAAGAGTTCCCGGAATGGTTTTTACATAACAAGCCTCGTCCATCCGCCGGCCGGTACACATTCACCACTTGGAACTACTTCACGAAGGACTCAGCGCTCGAGACCTCCGGCCTGCTCGGGCCAGTGAGTCTGATGCAAGAGGCGTAATACTCGACGAGCAGATGGCGATTGCTATCGAGACTCACGGGCGGAATGTCTGAATCGATGCATCGATGTACTTCCTCAGGAGATA
>Ga0302176_10000656_pt1 | contig 19644 bp, 22 predicted proteins | sample I_Palsa_E1_1_FD_198787 | JGI IMG/M metagenome (GOLD analysis project Ga0302176, IMG submission 198787) | Peat permafrost microbial communities from Stordalen Mire near Abisko, Sweden - I_Palsa_E1_1 | ecosystem: Environmental > Terrestrial > Soil > Palsa > Peat permafrost | place: Sweden...
CGAAGCCGCGGCCCATGGGCCGAATTTCGAATTTGTCGTCGCCCAGCATTTTGGCGGCGTCGAGTTCGCCGTAGTGCCACGAACCTTTGATGAACTGGACCATCATCACGCGCAAACCCTGACCCACAGCGCGAAAAGCGGTGCCCAAGGCACAGGTCGTTTTACCCTTGCCGGGCCCGGTGTAGACGATCAGCAATCCTTTACCTTCGGGCATCGTTTATTTCCCTTCGGAATGCAGGGAGAATATTGAGTCGCATGACAGGAAACGTCAAGCATCGCGCGAGAGCCGGCGGCGGAAAATTATAAATTAAATTCAAGGAATGAAGCGGTAGCCGACGCCGCGGACGGTCGTCAGGTGTCGCGGCTTGGACGGATCTTTTTCGATGTAGCGGCGGAGGCGGACGATGAAGTTGTCGATGGCGCGAGTGTCAGTGTCTTCGTGCAGCCCCCAGACATCTTCCAGGATCGATTTGCGCGAGACGGGATTGCCTTTGCTGCGGATCAGATGGCGCAGGAGTTTCGCTTCCATCAGCGTGAGTTGAATCGTTGCACCGTTGGCGTGAAGTTCGAGATTGTTGAAGTCGATGGTCTGGCCATCGAAGGCGAAGACGTCTCGTTCGGAATCCGAGATGACGTTGCCATCGGTCTTTTCCGCTGCTCTCAAACGCGGTTCTTGGGAAACTCCCGGGGCGCGAGTTTTGCCTTCTGATTTTTCGGGGCGCAGCCACTCGCTGCGACGCAGCAATCCCTGGAGGCGAGCCAGAAAAATTGGCAACTGGAACGGCTTAGGCAAATAGTCGTCGGCGCCGGCGGCGAAACCCTGCAGCACATCTTCTGGGCGGCCGCGAGCGGTAAGCATCAGAACCGGAACGTAATTTTTGGCTTTGCGCAGCGCGGTAGCGACGGCAAAGCCATCTTTGCCAGGGAGCATGACGTCGAGCACTACGGCGTCGAAGGCCTGATGGTCGTCGAGCAGGCGCTCGATGGCGGTCTCGCCATCGCCGCAAACTTCCACTGCGTGGCCTTCCGCTTCTAGATTAAAACGCAAACCTTTGGCCAGATGCGCTTCGTCTTCGACGACGAGGACGCGGCTCATGCGGTTTTCCTGGGCAGCGCGAGAGTAATGGTGGTGCCGTGGCCGACGCCTTCGCTCGCGGCGTACGCTTTTCCGCCGTGGGCCTTGGCGATGGCGCGAACGATGAAGAGACCGAGGCCGGTTCCCTTCACTTTGAAGCTGTTGCGACCCGGAACGCGGTAGAAGCGTTTGAAGATTCGCTTGAGTTCTTCGGGGGGAATGCCCACGCCGCGATCAGTGACGCGCAGCAAGATCAGCTGATCTTCATCGGCGGTGTCGAGGCCCACGGAGATTTCGATTTTGTCTCCAGAATATTTGATGGCGTTATCGAGAAGATTGGAAACGGCGGTGCGCAGGCCGACCGGATCGGCATTGATGTTCATCTGGCCATCTTTCAGGCTGGATTGAAACTCGAGCGCGGCCGGCTCGAGGTGATGGCGGGTGCGCGCCAGTTCGATACATTCCCGGACCAGGGCTTCGTAATCGAGGTCGACGTGATGGCGTTTGCCGCGTTTGTAGCCGCTCTCGCCGGCGGTCAGCACCTGATCGACGGTGGCCAGGAGGCGGTCGGTGTCGGAAAGCATCAGGGTGAAAAACTGCTGGCGCTGGGCTTCGCCGACGTCGCGGCGCTGCATGGTTTCGAGGTATAGGCGGATCGAGGTAATCGGAGTTTTCAGCTCGTGAGTGACGGCGTTGATAAAACTGTCGTGCTGTTCGTTGCGGCGAATTTCGCGGACCAGGAAAATGGTGTTCAAGATCATTCCGGCGATGATCGCGGCGAAAAAGATCACGCCGAAAAAGAGTTTTACGCCTTCCCGCCAGCTGAGAATGATCCAGCCGACGTTTAGGGCGACGGCGAGGGCCACCAGCGAGCAGCCCAACACCACGAAGAAAGCGATAGTACCTCGGCGACTTGTGATTTTTGCCACGGCTCGGCCTATCGGGGATTGTACCGCGAAGCCACGGAAGTGGGCGGGTTCGAAGGTGGCCGATGTGGCCATGGCAGATGGTACGGAACAAAAAAAGAGCCGGCGAAATGGCCGGCTCACTCGTGATGAAATTAGGTCGAGTTCGAATTTACATTTCTACGGCGGCGAGATCTCGTTGCACTTCCGGAGTCAGCGTGCGGCCGACGATCGAGGATTCGGTGGATTGCTTGGCCTCAATCTTGGCAGTGTAGACCTTCTTGGCGAGACCGAATTTCTGCAGCGTCCAAATCACGTACCAGTTGGTATCAATTTCATACCAAGTTAAACCGTGGCGCGCGGAAACCGGATGGGCGTGATGATTGTTGTGCCAGCCTTCGCCCCAGGTGAGCAGCGCGACCCACCAGCTGTTGGTAGAAAGATCGCGAGTCTTGAAGCGCCGCGAACCCCAGGAATGGGTGGCAGAATTGACCAACCAGGTGGCGTGCAAGCCGACAACCGTGCGCAGGAAAATTCCCCACAAAACCAGCGGGATGCCCCCGACGGCGAGAAGAGCCAGGCCGACGACGATCATCGGCACGTAGTGATACTTGGTGATCCAAACATAAAACTTATCCTGGGCGAGATCCGGAACGTAGCGCGAAAGAGTTGAGGTGTCGTGATGCATCGACTTTCCGGTAAGGATCCAGCCCATGTGCGACCACCACGTACCGTCGATAGGAGAATGGGGATCGCCTTCGCGATCGGAGAACTTGTGATGGATGCGGTGCGTCGCTACCCAAAAAATCGGACCGCCTTCGAGAGCCAGCGTGGCAAAAACGGTGAGCGTGTATTCCAGCCAGCGCGGAACTTTGTAGCCACGGTGGGTCAGCAGGCGGTGATAGCACATGCCGATTCCCAAGCTGGTGGCAACCCACCAAAGAACGGTGGCGACGATGAGCGCTTTCCACGAAAAGAAAAACAGCGCGGCGATCGCGCCGATATGAAACAGTCCCATGAAAATAGCGGTGACCCAGTTCACTTCCGTTTTTGCTTTTTGCTTCTTCTTCAGTATTTCGAGAGACGGAATCACGCGCTCTGCGGTCGCTTGATCCGCAATAGGATTAGCCACTGGGTTCATGGGGCCCTCAGTCTGGATAGTTATGGCGCTCATAGCCCAACCAGATTAGCAGCGGGCGCGAACGTGCTTTGTAATAGATTTGTAATACCGTAAATCCTGTACCCGAATGAGTTACCGGCCCCGAGTTTGCCGTCGACAAGACGTTGCGAATCAGTGGGATGACCGACAATGGGTGGCGCGACAGTCTCACAATGAGACTCTCAGCAACGGCCCAGAATCGGGTCGAGTTTTTTGCGCATTTCGCGTGCAACCGAGGGTCGAAAAGTCAGTTACTATGTTGCGGTTTTGAGTTTCCGGATGAGGCGAGGAGAAATCATGAGAATGAGGAAATTTTTCGCGGCGGTTACGTTGGTTTTGGCGAGTGCGGGGATCGTGTATTCGCACGAGGGATTGAAGACCTCGCCGGTACAAGCGACGGACAAATCGAAGCGTCCCAGTCCGGCGGCGCACGCTGAATATCAGTTTGGCGATGGCAAAACGCTGATCGTGGATTATTCGAGTCCACGCGCGAAGGGGCGCACGGTGTACGGCGGACTGGTGCCCTACGGACAGATCTGGCGCGCAGGAGCAAATGAAGCGACGACCTTCGTCACCAACACTGATCTGATGGTCGGGGGTAAAGCGGTTCCGGCGGGGAGCTATACGATCTTTGTCATTCCCAACAAGGACAAGTGGACGCTGATTATCCAGAAGAAGACGGGTGAGTGGGGCGTGCCGTATCCCGGAGAAGCGAGCGAACTACTGCGCACGGACATGAAGGTTTCCCCACTGCCTTCACCGCTCGAAAATTTCACGATTGGCTTGGACAAGACGGCGAGCGGCTGCACGCTGCACATGGATTGGGAAACGACGCGCGCGTCCGTGGACATCGCGGAAGGCGCGAAGTAAGAACGGCGGGCCGGCGATTAGGACAGAAAGAAAGTGCAGACGATGTCCTCGGCGATGAGGGCAACGGCCTCGCGAGCTTGCGGCGACATTTCTTTGGTTTGACCTTTTTCCCGCAGGACAATCCAGATGCCGGGACGATGAATAGGGCCGTCATGGCAGATCGCGCCGGTGAGTTGCACAACCTCGAGATGATGTTTGTCGGCGTCGCGGCGAAGAACGGCGCGAACTTCGTCCAGCAGGTCGAGAAAACCCTGCGACGCGAGCATGGGATCAACGTCGCGAGGAATGGGGGCTTCGACTTCGAGTAAATCGTAATCGGGCTGCGGCTTGGTGAGCATCAGCTCGATGGAAGCGGTGGGCGCTCCGGCATCGAACGAAATTTTAGTGGCGGTCATTGGGTAAATTCTCGCTTCCCTTTGAAATGCTGCGCTGGCTATTTCTGAAAATTGCTGACGGCGATGGTACGGCCGTCGAGAGGCTGCACGGGACGCGCATTGTCAGGATACAGTTTGGCGAAGGCCGCTATTTGCGTCGGCGAAGCCTCGATTACAGTTTTCATGACATACCAGCGCACCGGCTCGGTGCAAGGCGGAGTGGTTAGCGAACCGTCGTACATATAATAATTCTGATCGGCGGGCAAAAAGCTGGCGGCGTTGATCACAATCTTCTTGCGGGTGACTTCTTCGCCTATCGTCTGCGGAACATTTCCGAGCAGCACGTGGAGCAAGGGATTTTCCGCGCCACTTTTGATCAAGACGGAGACCACGGCGGTGCGGTTCGCCGCCGGATCGACGTGTACCAAGTGCAATTCCATATCGTAGTGCTGGCCATCGATCGCGGTTTCACTGGGATGGTGGAAATGAAACTGTTTCAGGGCCAGGGACACTCCGTTCACGGTGATGCTGCTGCCCGGTTCGTAATTCACTTGCACGGTGTGGCCGTTGTTAATGATTTTCAGCGGGGAAAGCTTGTAGTCAAAACGAATGGCCGCGAGGTCGGGCTGTTCTTCCGCGCTCCGGATATCGATGGGTGATTGATGCTGGCCAACGGCGCAGCCCTTAAAGTCCGGTTCGAGATCGCTCCAGTGTCCGGGACCGGCGGCACCGGAATAATTCCAAGGGGCGGGCGTTTCCTTTTGCGCCGCAGTGGAACGGACGCCCAGGATCGCGCCAGAAAGTACAGCTACCGCAACGGCGAACTTGGCGAGGCAGGTGGGCAACTCGTTCTCCTCGATGGAAACGGCGAGTAGGATGACACTTCACGGACGAATCTTCAAGGCGAACGCAGACGCACGTCAAACGCCGAAAATAGGACGCGACGGAAGGGCGTTGACGGGAATCGAAAGTTGGCGGAGCCTAAAGGCCGAGTGTAGGGTCATCGCGAAACGGAGGAGTCATGGCTTCAGCTTGCACACACCTGAATCAGATCAGAAACGTAAAGCCGGGCGCGAAGGGCTGTGAGGAATGTTTGAAAATGGGCGACACCTGGGTGCATTTGCGGATGTGCCTGGAATGCGGGCACGTCGGCTGTTGCGATTCGTCGAAGAATAAACACGCCACCAAACATTTTCACGGGACCAAACATCCGATCATGCGTTCGATCGAGCCGGGAGAAAGCTGGAAGTGGTGCTACGTGGACGAATTGATGATGGATTAGTGGTGGAAGAGTCGTCTCGAAATCATTGCCGCCGGAAGGAAGAGTCGCGCCGAGCTAGCTGGCGCCTTTTTTACGCGAAAGTTTCAGGGTCACTTCGATGTCGCGGCGGCTGTCAAAGCTGGAGATGGTGCGCACGGGTGAACTGAGGTCGTCGTGCTCGGCGTGGATTTCGTAGTCCACGTTGGGATCCAGGCCACTAAAGCGATAGTTTCCGGAATCGTCCGCGATATAGGTTTTTACCGCCTGCGATTTTACGTTCTTCAGATACACCACACTGGAAGCGACGGGGTTTTCGGCCTTGTCAATCACACTGCCGTGCAAGACGCGCAGTTGAGCTTCCGCTCTTTTCTGCTCTTTAGTCTGTTCCTGGGCGCGGGAGGGCACAGCGATCACCAACGCCCACATTAGCAAAACGAAAAATCGAACAACCCCTGGGCTCTTCATCATTTCCTTTTGATACCGGTTGCGTCCGCGAAGTTCGGACCCGCACCACTCCGACCGCAACCTGGATCGCGCTATTCCTCGTCTTCTTCCGATTCCTCGTCTAGCGCTTCGTCTTCATCGTCCTCGTCATCTTCTTCGACTTCTTTGCCGACAACAGAATCCGCTTCGTCGTCATCCTCGTCTTCATCTTCGTCGTCGGAGATCACGATGAGGTGAATTGGATGCGTCTGGGTGACTTCGAGTTCCGCGTCGCACTCGGTGCATGCCACAATTTCGCCTTCTTCCACTTCGTCTTCGTCGAGATCGAGTTCAGTGTCACATTTGGGACATCGGGTCACGGCTGTTCTCTCCTTCCTGGGAGTAGGACTGATCGGGGGTTATTATATACCGCGAGTGGTAGGCTTTCGCGCAATGGGATTTTTGGTTCTGATGCGAGGATGGGAAAAGTGACGGGAGACCGTGCCGAGTCCGCGTGAATATCCGGAACGTTCGCTGGTCGGCGTGGGTGGGGTGATCATCGCGGGCGGGCGCACGCTATTGATTCGCCGCGGAGGGCCGCCGCTCGAAGGCCAGTGGTCCATTCCCGGCGGAATGCTGGAACTGGGCGAAACGATCGAGGAAGGCGTGCGACGCGAATTGGCGGAGGAAACTGGAATTGAAGTGCGTGTGCTAGACCTGATCGAGGTCTTTGAACGCGTGATTCCGGGCGAGGGGGGACGAACGCGTTACCACTTCGTGATTCTCGACTATTTGTGCGAAATGGTCAGCGGTGAGGCGCGAGCAGCGAGTGATGTGATCGATGTGGCCTGGGCGCGCGAGGAAGAATTGAAGAAATTCGAGTTGACGGTGATTGCCACCCGGGTAATTCGAGGGGCATTTGAGATGGCGGCGCGCCGACGGTAGCTGCGTCGAATCGCTTCAGCCCTGGTGACGCCGCTGGAGCTAGCTTGCCGCGGCTTCCGGAAGCAGGCCGAAACGGCGTTCGCGCCCTCGGAAGTCGTCCACGGCCGCGACAAGATCCTCCGCCGCAAAATCCGGCCACATGCGCGGCGTGAAAAATAATTCAGCGTACGCACACTCCCACAGCATGAAGTCGCTTAGGCGCCGGTCCCCGCCGGTGCGAATCAGCAGATCGACATCGAGCGCGGGGCCGGTGGCGTGGGTGACTTCGCCCAGGCGTTTCGCGAATTCGCGCTCGGAAACTTCGGTGCTGGAAAGCATCCAGCAGGCGGCGCGAAGGATGGCGTCGCGGGAAGAATAGTCGACGGCGATTCGCAGTTGTAAGCCGCGGCAATTTGCGGTCAGTCGCTCCGCCGTTTGGATGGCCTCGGCGAGCGTCGGGGGGATGCGGTCGCGGCGACCGATGACGCGCAGGCGGACGTTTTCCGCCGCGCACTTGGACGCTTCGGTTCGAAAATATTCCTCGAGCAGAGTCAGAAGCGCATTTACTTCGCTCAGCGGCCGGCCCCAGTTATCGGACGAGAAAGCGTAAAGGGTGAGGGTGCCGATGCCCAGCGCGGGCGCGGCGCGAACTACCCGGCGAACGGCTTCAACGCCGGCGCGGTGGCCTTCAGATCGCCGAAGGCCGTGAGAGGCAGCCCAGCGGCCGTTGCCGTCAAGAAGGATGGCCACATGCATTTGAGTTTGCGGGACGAGTTCCAAAGTACTTTTGTTCATAGAGTGTTCTCGCAAAAAATATATAAGTTTTATTTTTCCCGCGTGGCTTGAATCAAAGCTTCCATGTGGCTGAGATATTTTTCCAGCGCCTTGCGACCCGCCGCGCTCAGGCTGTATTCCGTCTTGGGCATGCGGCCGTCAAACGATTTGGTACAGGAGACATAGCCCGCGTCTTCCAGCTTGCGGGCGTGGACGCTTAGATTGCCGTCGGTGGCGCGCAATAATTGTTTCAGCTCGCTGAAGGTCAGCGATTTATTCACCGCCAGCGCGCTGACAATGGCCAGGCGGGTGCGCTCATGAATCAGCCGGTCTAGATTCGTGGCGCTGGATTCAGGAACGTGCGGCGGCGCTGCGGCCCCACGCTTGGAACGCTCCTCCCGCTCACCCGGTTGCTGCTCAGAACGATACGCTGCCGATTTAGCCGCCATATTTCCTCGCAATGACTGCTCCAAAAATAATGTGTAACGCCCCGAAGCCCGCGGCCAAAAATGCGTTGCCCCAGGTCCACGGGGAAAAAAGCGCGACCGCGCCCAATACCATGAAGCACAGGCCCATCAACGGCACGACGCGTATGGAGAACGCGCCTCCAGTCACTACTCCGGCGCCGTAGAGCATCAACCACTGGCCAGGGATGATGCCGATTTCGTGGGAACGCAGATGCACGATGGTCAGGAGCGCGCCCACGAAAAGAGGCGGCGCAAAACTGTAGGCAAAGCGTCGCGCCGGGCCGGTAACCAATGGACTATTCGCGCGCCTCGCTTTGGAATAGGTGGTCCAACAGGCGATGCCGATCGCGACAAAAGCCTCCGCGATCCAAGTGAGAAGCCAGGCATATTGGGAAGTTTGACGCGCCGCGATGGAGGCCGCGCCCAGCGCGGTGATGCCCATGGCCACGCCACCCCAGCCCGGGACGGCGGTGAAAGAAGTAGCCCGCTCCATGGTTTCGCGGATGAAGCGCAGATTATCGCGGGCATGATCGTCGATGGAAACGGGCGAGGTGGAACGCCGCGAGATTGGTTCGGGTAAGGCCACGGATCGAGGATAGCATTCGGCCGACATCTGTCAAGTACTTTGTACTACAAAGTAAGACCACACGAGAACCGCATCGGCAGCGAATAAAATCAGCGCTAGGATGTTCCAAACCTCAAATTGCTTGTGGGGTGCGTCGCACGGGACTATGCTGCTGCGGGATTATTCCAGGAGGAAATCATGAAGAAGATGCTATTGACGATTCTGTTTCTGGGTTTGCTGCCGTCAGCAGCCGCGGCCCAAGATGCTGCTCCACCGGAGACGAATCCGGTCTCTAACATGGTGAAACAGGTCTTGGCTCGGAGTTCGAAGAACATCATTGCCGCGGCGGAAGAGATGCCGGCCGATAAGTACAGCTACAGTCCGACGCCGGAGCAAATGACTTTCGGCCATTTGGTTGTGCACATCACCGGCTTCAACAATTTGGTGTGCTCGAAACTATCGGGCACGGCGGCGCCCGATGGGCCGAAGCTAGCCGAGACCGATCCGAAGGACAAATTGGTTCCGGCCCTGAAGGCTTCGTTCGATTTCTGCACGCAAGCCATGGCCAAACTAGATGACACGAACCTCGGCGACCAGATGGTTCTTTTCGGCGATCACAAATTGTCGCGGGCGGCGGTCATGATCATCTACGTCAGCAGTTTTGCGGACCACTACGGAACGGAGGCCATGTATTTGCGGATGAACAAACTGATCCCACCAACTGCGGAAAAGGCCAAGAGCGGTCAGTAAGGCTTCAGCGGTCCGCAATGGCGTCCGGCGAATTGGCCCGGACGCCTTTCGGGTAGCGCCCCACCAGCCAATTCCAGCGGATGTAGACCAAATCTCCAAACATCAGCAGGCTATCGCGGACGACGTGCACTTTGGTGGCGGCGTCGTGCGCCCAGCGCACTGGAATTTCCGCGGTGCGCAGGCCGTGGCGCTCGGCGAGGAATAAAATTTCGGGGTCGAAACCAAAGCCTTCGATGCGTTGTTGCTCGAAGACGCGGCGGGAACGATCGCGGACGAAAATCTTGAAACCGCACTGGGTGTCATGAAACCGCAGGCCGGTAAAGGCCCGCACGAAGCCATTAAAGATCATCCCGGCGAGTTCGCGCATGCGCGACTGGCGGCCAAAGATGAGCGAGCGGTCGAGCGCGCGCGAACCGATGGCCGCGTCATTGCCGATCTCAATCGCGAGCAAGAGTTTTTCGAGTTCTTCGATGGGCGAAGAAAGATCGGCGTCGGTGAACAGGGCCAGGCGACCGCGGGCTTCGAGCATGCCATGGCGCACGCTGTAGCCTTTGCCGCGATTGTCGCCATTGGATACGAGGCGGAGCGAAGGCATGGTCCGGGACCATTCCTCGACGATGCGCGGGGTCCAATCCGTGGAGCCATCGTCCACCACCAGTATTTCGATTCGATCGAGAGAAAATGGCGACCGCGGATTGGAAAAATAGTCGCGGATGCGGCCGAGCGCGCGAGGCAGGCGCGCCTCTTCGTTGTAGGCGGGAATTACAATCGAAAGATCGGGAATGCCAACGGCGGCGGAAGAGGAAATGGATGTCGCGGTGCTCTGGGAATTCATTCCGGTATTTTTCCCTGGAAATCGTGCGGCCAGCCATGATGGCCGCGCAGCGGTACGAAACGACAGGGAAATAAGGTCTCCGAAAAAATCTGGTTGCCGCGTTTCACCACGCGCAGTAGGTTCTGCTCTTCTACGCTGCCCACCGGAATAACGAGGCGTCCGCCCTCGGTTAATTGTCCAACCAGCGGCGCAGGAATATCTGGCGCGGCGGCGGCAACGAGAATGGCGTCGTATGGCGCGCCAGCCGGCCAGCCCATAGAACCGTCGCCCTGCTCGACCTGCACATTCGAATAACCGAGACGTGCGAGGCGGTCGCGGGCGGCGTCAGCAAGCTGCGGAACGAATTCGATCGCGATGACTTCGCTGGCAAGCAGCGAAAGGACGGCCGCCTGATATCCCGAGCCGCCACCAATTTCGAGCACGCGTTCCGAGCCGGTGAGGGATAAGGCCTGGGTCATCGCAGCGACAACATAGGGCTGCGAAATCGTTTGCCCTTCGCCGATGGGCAGAGCGTGATCGGAATAGGCCGCTGCTGTTTGATTCGCCGGAACAAACTCGTGGCGCGGTACGGCGGACATGGCGGCCAGGACGCGTCCGGAGCGCACGCCGCGATCCCGAATCTGGAGCGCAACCATTTCGCGGCGTTGGGACTCGGAACGGATCGTTTCGCTGGGCGTCGAATTGGCGGCGCGGATCATGTCCGATCTACCGTCGTACGGCGATACCGCAAGAAAATATATTCACGAGGAAAACCTATCACACGGCGCGCGACCTTGCTACTTGCCTGGAGCCGCTACGCCGGGGAAATGATCGGTGCGAATTGCATCTGCTGCCGGCCTTCGATACGATTCTTGGGTTCGTTTGTCAGGGCAGGATGCAGCCAGTAGCCCGGACCAAAAACAGGAGATGGAAATGATGCTTCGCATGGCCCTGATAGCCGCAATCTTTTGTGCCGCCGCACCCGCTTGGTCCCAAACGCAGCCCGGAACTCCAGCTACGCCTCCGCCCCAACACATTCCAGGGCAGACCGGCGCAAAAGCCCCGGAAGCTACGCCGGCGGACAAGCCCGCGGAAAAATTGGATCCGGCGAAAGAGGCAGCGATCCGGCATTTGATGGACATTACCGAAACATCGAAGTTGGGCGAAAACATGAATGCGGCAGTTATCCGGCAAGTCCATGATTTCATCTCGCAAGCGCTGCCCCAGGATCAGGTTCCGAAGTTCATGGACACTTTTTCGCAGAAGTACACGGCCAGCGCGCCCACCGGCCCGGTGACGGATGCGATGGTTCCGATTTACGCGCGTAATTTCACGATGGAAGAGATTCAGCAGCTAACGAAATTTTACGAATCGCCACTGGGTCAACATCTCGTTAAAGTAATGCCCAAGGTGGTAGGAGAATCGCAGGCAGCGGGTGCGCGCATCGATCAGCCGCTGGCGGTGGCGGCGCTGCGCAGCATGGAGACGGACTATCCGCAGATCAAACAGATGCTCCCGGCGGAACGGCCGGCACCAGCCAGCGACGCAGCGCCTGCCACGCCGGCGAATGGTGCGGCCACTGCTCCGCCACGCTTGAGTCCGGCCCCGTCGACCACACCCTCAACGACCCCGGCAACGCCACCACAGAAGTAGTTTGACCGCGCTTGCACGGAGACAGGGAAGGCTTATCCATGTCGCGTAATCGCCAGACCAGATCGATATCGAGGAGGCTCTTGGTCACGAGCCTTCTCGCGTTCTTGATCGCGGCGCTGGTTGGAATTTCGGCGCGGCGGACTGCGGCGCAGACAACCAACGAAGTCACGGTCTCGGCGGCGATCAGTCTGAAGGATTCGTTAGACGAAATCGGCAAGTTATACGAGAAGGCGCATTCGGGTGCGAAGATTTCCTTCAACTATGCCGGATCGGGAACCTTGCAACGGCAAATCGAGCAAGGCGCGCCGGTGGATATATTTTTTTCGGCCGCTGAGAAACAAATGGACGACCTGCAAACGAAGGGTCTGATCGACGCCGGAACTCGCCGGGATATGGTGAGAAACCAACTGGTGCTCATCGTTCCGGCCTCAAACACCACCACACATACCTTCGAGGAATTATTGAGTCCCAGTGTGAAAGTTGTAGCGCTGGGCGAGCCTTCGACCGTTCCGGCGGGAACGTACGCGCGGCAGAGTCTCGAGCGGCTGGGACTGTGGGGCTCGGTGGACCGGAAAGTCGTGCTGGCCAAAGATGTGCGCGCGGTACTGACCTACGTCGAAACTGGAAACGCCGATGCGGGGATGGTGTACCAGACGGACGCGCAGGGCTCGCAGAAGGTGCGCATCGTTGCGGTGGCGCCTGCCGATTCCCACGACCCGATCATTTATCCGGCCGCGATTTTGAAGGGCGCAAAAAATTCGTCTGCCGCTGCGCCTTTTCTAGCGTTTCTTTCAGGCAGCGAAGCCCGCGAAGTATTCGCCAAGTACGGCTTTCTGGCCGCCGAAAATCAAGCCGGAAAGAACTGATCCAAGTACAATTTCCCCGCGATGGAATGGTCTCCTCTGTGGATCTCGCTGGCGACAAGCGTCACCGCCACGATTTGCACGTTCGTCCTCGGGCTGGCTGCGGCTGTTTGGCGTGAGCAGCGTTCGGGACCGGCGACGGCGCTGGTTGACGGGATTTTTCTGCTGCCTCTGGTACTGCCCCCTACCGTGGTTGGATTCATTCTCCTGCTGCTTTTTGGCCGCAACGGACCGCTCGGAGGGTTGTTGCGGCGGTTGGGCGTGATGATCGTGTTTTCTTGGCCGGCTACGGTGATCGCGGCAACCGTGGTCGCCTTTCCGTTGATGTATCTGACGGCGCGCGCGGCTCTAGAACAAGTCGATCCGAATTTCTTGCAAGCGGCTCGCACACTCGGCGCGTCAGAATGGCGCGTATTCCGGGAAATTGCGTTGCCGCTGGCGTGGCCAGGAATTCTGGCCGGGACGATTCTGTCATTCGCGCGCGCCTTAGGAGAATTCGGCGCGACGCTGATGGTTGCCGGGAATATTCCGGGAAGAACCGAAACGATTCCGATCGCGATTTATTTCGCAGTGGAAGGCGGCGAAATTAGCCGGGCGCTGATGTGGTGCGGCGTGGACGTGGGGATTTCGCTGGTGTTGCTGGCTGGCTTATATTTCTGGACGCGAGGACGGGGACCGCTGGGCCGGGGCGGAGGACACCGCTGATGGCGCTGGACCTTCACATTGAAAAAGTCCTAGCCGACTTTGAGTTGGATGTAACGCTCAGCATTTCGGAGGGTCCGCTGGCGGTGTTGGGCGCGTCCGGCGCAGGCAAGAGCATGCTTCTGCGCTGCATTGCCGGATTGGAAAAACCAGACCGCGGACGGATCGTGCTGAACGATCGAATCTTGTTCGATTCGGAAAAACGCATTGTCGTGCCGGCGCGCGAACGGCGAGTGGGCATGCTGTTCCAGAATTACGCATTATTTCCACACCGCACCGTACGGGAAAATCTGGCTTTCGGGATCAACGGTGAAGCGTCTGCCGCTCGCGATCAGAAAGTAGCCGCGCTCGTCGACCGGCTGCATCTCGGAGGGCTCGAATCGCGCTATCCGAGAAAATTGTCGGGTGGCGAGCAGCAAAGGGTGGCGCTGGCTCGAGCGCTGGCACCTGAACCGGAAGCGTTGCTGCTGGATGAGCCGCTGGCTGCGCTCGACACTCACCTGCGTTCTCAGGTGGAGCTGGAACTTCAAAATACTTTCGCCGAGTATCGAAGGCCCACGCTGCTGGTCACCCACAACATGGAAGAAGCGTACCGGTTGGGCGAGCAGTTGCTGGTTCTCGCTCGCGGCAAGGTTGCGGCATTCGGAGCTAAGGAAGAAATATTTCGGCGGCCGCCTACGGCCGAAGTGGCTCGGCTGACCGGTTGCAAAAACATTTCGCGGGTTAGAATGAATCCCGGCGGCAGCATCGATGCGCTGGACTGGGGCTGCCGGGTGAACGTAGCGCAGGCGATAGCGAAACCGCCCCGGTACATAGGGATTCGCGCACATCATATCGACTTCGTCGAAGGAACAGACGGTTCCGCCGGGACGGAAAATGTTTTTCCCTGTCGGCTTTCGCAGTCAGCGGAAACGCCCTTTCGAGTCACTTTGTTTCTGACACTTGATTCCCGCAAAGATTCCGCGAACGAGGAGCCGCTGCAGGCCGAAGTGTTCAAAGAAAAATGGCAACGTTTCCAGCATGCACCGTTCCCCTGGCACATTCGGCTCGCGCCGGAGTTGCTGTTTCTGATGCCGGAGTGATTGGAGCGAGAAACCTAGTGAAAATGTTTTACGAATTTGATGTCGAGGCCGTAAGTGCCGTTGATGTCGCGTAGGAAAATAATGGAGAGGTCGCGCTTCACGTGGTATTCGACTTGAATCAGCTGCTGCTGATCAGAAGCGGCGTTGGAAGAGTAAGTGACGGTCAAATCACGGGTGACTTGCTGCTCGATGGTCACGCGCGCAGACGCGCTCGATTCCGTGGCGGTGCCAGCCAAAAACGGATCGACGCGAAAATGGCTGATGCCGAAAAGCCGTTCGATCCTGCCTCCCAATCCGGTCGAGACCGCTTCGGAAAGCAGCGCCGACGCACCTTGGCTGGGGCCATTGGTTCCACCCGCCGAGCGCAACGCGCTTTCCTGGCCGGTGGTGCCGAGGGCGAGTAGCGCGATGATATCGGTATCCGGCAGCGGCGGATCGGAACGGTAGCTGAGTGAAAGCTTGCTAGCCCGGCCGGAAAAATTGATGGTGACGGCGTACTGGCTGATGGTAGAGGTCGCTTCAATATTCAAATCCGGATCGATCTGGAACGGATTGGCGAAATTGACATCGCCGCGGGTTAACGTGAAATTATTTCCGCGAAACGCCATCTGGCCGCCGAGCAAATGGATGTGGCCAAGAATGATGGGCCGGTCCCAGGTTCCGCGAAGGTGCAGATCGCTGTCGATTTCCACTTGCGCTGAAGTCCACTGAATGCGCGCTCCCGGGCTACTGTGGGCCTCAACGTCGAAAGTCAGGTTGCGCATGAACGCCGAAGAAGAGCTCGCGCCCGCCGAACTTCCTCCCGAGAAAAAAGAGGTGATGTCGGAACCTTCAGCGAAGAGCAGACGCTTCAACTCCAAGTTGCCGCTGAGGACTGCGCGGTCGCTGGTACCCGCCAGCTGCAAGGTGCCACCGATGAGCCAGCTCATGCCCTGCGGGTAACGGACCCGAACCTGGGGCGTACTGACCGTGATTTCGTAACGGATCGGGCCCTCTTCTCCGTAAGTCAAGGTGCCGCCCAGATTCAGTTGCCCGCCGCCCGATTCGGCGGTGACGCTTTCGAGCAACAGCCGGTTGCGATCGAAAACCAGATCGCCATTTAAATGGCTGAGGCCAACGGGAAAATCTGAATAATTTCCGGAGGCATCACGAACGGTGGCGCGCCCGACGATGCGGGGCCGCGACATGGTTCCCTGGGCATCGACGTTTACGTCAGCTTTTCCTTGAGCGTTTAGATCCGGAAGAATTCCCTTCACCAAGCCAAGATTCACTTCACCGACCAGATTCAAGTGGATGGGGCGGTCGCGATCGAATCGAGCGGAGCCAGACACTTCAAAATTCGTGTTGGGGCCCTGAAAGCGCGCCTGGGTAATGCGCACTTCATTGTGGCGGTAGGCAAATTGGACCGGTCCCGAATTTTCGAGGGAGATAAAAAGATAACCGAAAGTGATGTGGGAAATATCCGCGCTCATTTCAATCGTGTCGGGCTTGCGCAGCGCGCCGCTGAGGGTGAATTCACCGTCGACCAGGCTGTGGGTAGTCAGGTTTTTGAGGTGCAGTCCGTTGGCGAGCAGCGGGTCGAGATCAAAGTTCGTGACCGAGAGTTTGCCGGTGACCGGTTCATCGCCGGAGAGCGCGAGATTCAACTGGCCACGCAATTGGCCATTGGAGCGCTCCGAATTCAGCGCCAGATGGACATTCTCACCATCGGAGGTCAGGCGCCCGCGATAGTCCCCCTCATCGTCAGTGCCGACTTTCAGACCCACCACCCGAAAATCTCCCTGGCCAGATGGCGAGCGGATAGGGCCGCTGCCGCGAACATCAAAGTCCAATTGGCCCGCGAGCGCCAGAGAAGAATTCTGCAGCTCTTTGATTTTCTCCAGGGGAATGCCCGCGCCAGCCAAGTGAAAGTCCGTGGTTTTTTCCTGGGGACGGTACAGCACATCGCCGGTCACGGTGCCTGCGTCACGGATGAGTTGGGCTTCGCTTAGTCGCATCTCGTCGTTGGCCAAGTGCAACCGGCCGGTGAGGCGATCGAAGCGAAATCCTTTGGCCAGAATGTCGGCCAAGGTGAAGTTGGCGTCCAACACGGGCGCGTCGCTGGTACCGCTGCCTTGAAACACCCCACTGATATCCGCGGAGATGGGATAGTTCACGCCGAACATGGCTTGCACGTCCGGCGAGGGCGCGTGCCGGGTCTGCGCTTCCACGGTCCACGCATTGCCGGGACCGAAGCCCCAATTGTGATCGAGGTTCAGGGCCACTTCGAGAGCGACTTTGGCCTCGCCATGGCGGGCCATAGCTTTGGAAAATCGAAAATCGTCGGGAGAGTAATCCAAGGTGCCATCAATCTCGTCCCATGAATAAGCGTCGTAGCGCGCGCCGGTCACGTGGACCTGGCCGCTAAAGGTGGGCCCGCCAAGCGGTCCTAGAATTCGTCCGCGAAAAGCTAGAGCACCGGCGGTGACGGTGGGCAACGCATCTTTGCCGCGAATGGTGTTGATCAGGTCGTCCCATTTGGTCAGGTCGTTGGCTTGCAGCGAAATCTCGAGAGCGCCATCGACTCCGGCCAGGGAGCCATCGAAATTGATTTGAGTATCGGGTGTGGTGATCTCGCTGTTCTTGATCGCAAAAATCTGGGTATCTTCGGAATAGTCGAAAATAATGTGCGCGGTGACCGGGATGATTCCGGGAACTTGCGTGACGGGTGGCGACCAGCGCGCCTCCCCCGCGGTACGAAAATGTTTGAAGTTGGCCACCCACGAATTGGTCGAGTCGATGTCCATACCGCCGTCCCAATGCAGCGTCTTCACCGGAAAACTTTCATTGGCCACCGCGGTCAGGGCATCAGCCAGGCTCGCGTGATGGAAATGGGTCTGAGTACGGAAGGCCAAGGTTTTCAGATCCATTTCCAGACGACCATCGAGCGCGCCTTCCAGGGCGCGAATGGCCAGGTTTTCGACCACAAGCTTTTCGCGCGAAATCTTGAAGTCTCCCCAGGTCTCTATGGCATTGTCATGAAACCACTGGTAGGGCATTTTTACGTCGTGCCCATCGAAGTGACCGGTGCCGGTCCAATCTCCTGCGTTATCGCGGGCATCTCCGGAAAAATCAGCGATCAGGTCGGGCGTCAGCGGCTCGCGGAAAATCGTGCGGATATCCTGGAGCGCCAGGCGTCCGCGATAGTGGACAATCCAGTCGGTCTTGGAGAAATTCGCCAGCTCGGCGCGCAGATTCAATTCGGAATGGGGCAACGTCCAAACCAATTCATTCAGTTCGAACGCGTTGGGATGCAAGGTGAATTTTGCCGAAAGCGTGAAACGAAAAGGCAGATCTTTGGCGAGCGCGACGTTGACTTGATCCCAGTGCAAGTTGCCAACGTAGGCGTGGTCATTCAGGCCCTGGCCGACGTATTGCAGGAGAAACGCCAGATTCTCACCCTGCACATCGAGCGGGATTTTCTGGTCGTTAACGTCGGCGCCGCCGTTGCGCAGCTCCAACCGCCCGATCTTCAAGTTAAAGAGGGTTTCCTGCCAGGGCCGGTCGCTCGCGGCAATTTTTGGCTTGGGGATGTTGCTGGCGCCGGTCTTGTCAAAACGCACCGAGACTTCCGGGTGCTCGGCGATCAATTCGTCGACTTTGAATTCCTTGCCGAAGAACGAGAGAACGGTAATGCCGACATCGACGCGGTCCGCGTGAAACAAGGGTTTCGCGGTCGCGGGCTCAAGTCCATGCAAGGTCAGGCCATCCAGTTCGGATCGCAAGCGCAGCACGTGAAGGTGGAAACCAGCAAGTTCCACGCGCGCACCGGTGCGAAGTTCCAGTTGCTTTACCACCTGATTGCGAACCCACTTTTCCGCGAAGCCCGTTTCAAATATCAAAAACACCAGCAGAATGATCGCAGCTGGCACCCCGATCAAGATCGCGAAGAAACGCAGCCATTTGCTCTTCACGAGCCGCCTGCTTTCGAAACGATATCGATGCGCAAGCGCGGACGACTTTCGTCCAGCCACTTTTCTTCACGGTCGGTGATGGCGCGCTGAATCAGGACCTCGCGGATGGTGTCCTCCACGTCATCCAGCGCGGGGATTTCGGCTTTACGAGCCTTGAGTTGCGGGACGAAATCGTCGCGGTAGTAATCCGCCACCTGCTGGTCGGTAATTTGCGCCGCGGGACGAAAACGATAGTCGATGAATCGGGAAAGGTAGAGCTGTTGCTGAATCATGCGCCGGACGGCCGCTTCCGAAAGGCCGGCATCGGTGCGGCGCTGCTCGAAAATTTTTGGCGAGGGAAATTGCTTCACGAATTCGTTGTAGGCGCGATCCACATCGGCGGAGGAAGGTTGCCCATACCGCGCAGTGCTGGCCTCGCCGCGAATCAACCACTGATCGGCCAGGTCACGAAGAACCTCGGCGCGAGATTTGGGTTGGCCGTCGACCAGTTGCTGAAAGGCGGAGAGCTCGCGAACTTCGCTTTCCGTAATGATGTCGTCTTCGATCCGCGCGGCCACACCGTCGATCTGCCGCGTTCCAGATGAATCTACAGGTTGACGGCTGGGCTGTATCTGCGCGGAGACGGAGTGCGCCCCCAGTCCAGCGAGCGACCATGAAAAGAGCAAGATGGAAAAGATCCGCTTCATCAGAATACCGGACCGATGTTGAATGAAAATCCAAAGTGCGGAACACGAAAAAATTCGGGGGTCGTGGTTCCGCTGGGAACCACCTGATACTGTGCCGGATTCAATTGGTAGCCAATGTCCACTCGGACCGGGCCGATCGGCGTGGGATAGCGCAGACCAAAACCGATGGTATGCGAAAAATAATTCAGGTTGGTAATCGACGAGGATTTCCAGTCGAAATTGATGTGCGACACGTCGCGATACACGTTGCCGCCGTCATAGAAAACCGTGCCGCCCAAGCGATTGCCGACGAAGGGCAGCCTCATCGGAAAGCGCAGTTCCTGATTGAAAATCAAAATGGCGAG
>Ga0302176_10000658_pt1 | contig 19608 bp, 19 predicted proteins | sample I_Palsa_E1_1_FD_198787 | JGI IMG/M metagenome (GOLD analysis project Ga0302176, IMG submission 198787) | Peat permafrost microbial communities from Stordalen Mire near Abisko, Sweden - I_Palsa_E1_1 | ecosystem: Environmental > Terrestrial > Soil > Palsa > Peat permafrost | place: Sweden...
GTTCCCGCTTGGTGAGAAAAATGTTAGCGGGCTTGATGTCCCTGTGAACGATTCCTTCGGCGTGCGCAGCGTCGAGTGCGTCGGCAATCTGCGCCGCAATTTCCAGCGCTTCCCCGACAGGAAGCGACTTACCGGAGATGCGATGCTTGAGCGTCTGGCCCTTCATCAACTCCATGGCAAGGAAGGGGCGGCCATCGTGCTGGCCGATTTCGTAAATCGTGCAGATATTGGGATGATTCAAGGCGGAGGCAGCGCGAGCTTCGCGCTGGAAGCGCTCGAGGGCCTGACGGTCGTTGGCGACATCGTCCGGCAGGAATTTCAGCGCGACGTGACGGCCAAGGCTTTCGTCCTCGGCTTCATACACGACGCCCATCCCGCCGCCACCGAGTTTTTCCAGGACGCGATAGTGGGAAATCGTCCGTCCGGAGAGTGGAGAGGAATCAGGCATGAATGCGAATGTTATTCTGCACCCTACGGCAAGTCAATCAGTGTCAGGGACGCCGCCAGATCGGTAGGACATCGTGGGGCGTGATGACCACAGTCTCCCGCTTTGCCTGAACCTCGTCTATGACCGCAAGACAATGCGCCTTAAAAAAACCCGCTGCCATTTTCTTCAATCGCGACGCTCCTTGTCATAGTCATTCTCCCATGGTCACCAAGGGACACGGTGTAGGAAACGGTAATTGGGTCGCACCGCGGACATTAGCGTCATTCTTGACGGCCTCTTCCTGCTCAAGTAGCATCCCTTTGCGGATTCACTAGAGGCGCGATGCGAAAAACGGAAACATTGAGCCTGCGCGTGTCGGGCGAGTTCAAACGAAGGTTGGCCGAACTGGCGAAGAGCGAAAGGCGGTCGATTACAAACTATTTGGAAGCGACCGTGGAGAAACTATGGAGCGAGCGAAGTGCCGCGGAAACACAACCCAAGGAAGTGACGCAGTCGCAAGACCCGAAGGACTGAATCAGCAGGGATCGACCAAGCTGTGAGTGCTTAACAGACGAGATCTCAATTTCGAGCATCGTGCTCACTCACGTCTGCAGTGGATCATAGCTTCGCCGCGAAGGCCCACGAACGCCGCTCTTTAATTCCTGAGCTCCGACGGATGCCGTTCCCATCGATTCGTCGCGCTTTCTGCTGGGTTTCTGCGGCGCTCCGAACTCATCGCTGTCTACCTGGACTTTCCCGATCTCCGGGCCACGGCGAAGGCCACACACGATATATGTCGCGAGCGCATTAATCGCGATGCTGCGCTGGAAACGGCTTCGCTTTTCAAAGCGCTCGCTGCTGCGAAGTACTCGAACAATCCAATAGGATGACAATGTAATTCCTTTTGAGATTCCGTTGTGCGGCGGAGAGAAACAACGTCGCACGGTGGGCTTGACAAAACGCTTCGTTGCGATACTGTAAGAGTCAGCTCCCTGAACGTGAGCAGCAGCAGCGCTCCCCTACGGGGTTTCGTCTGCATCGATTGACGAAAAAGGCCGCCGGCGCTAGCCGAGCGAACTTAGGGGGGCTATGTGATTACTTCGGACGGCAATTCTTCTGTTGACGCAACCTTACCACCCGCTAATTCCGTACCTGGACGCAAATCAGAGAGCCCACTCGTCGCGCTTGCCGTCGAGGAGTTACTTGCTCGAGTAATCAAGCCGCGCCAAATGCTGCTCGAACCGATTCTTCCGGAGCAGGGCCTTGCGATGCTGTATTCCTGCCGGGGCATCGGCAAAACTTTCCTTTCGCTCGGCATCGCGGCCGCTGTGGCAAGCGGAGGGAATTTCCTGCGCTGGACGGCGCCGCGCCCGCGCCGCGTGCTCTACGTCGACGGCGAGCTTCCAGCGAAGACGCTGCAAGAACGATTCGCCATGGTACTGGCCGGGTTGGAAAACTGTGAGCCCGCGCCCGACACGCTCCGAGTCATTACGCCGGACATCCAAGATCGTGCGATGCCTGATCTGGCGACGCTGGAAGGCCAGGGCCTAATCGAGGAGCACCTTGGCGGAATCGATCTGCTGGTGCTCGACAACTTGTCGGCTCTGTGTCGTTACGGAAACGAGAATGAGGGTGAGGCGTGGCTACCAATTCAGGAATGGACTTTGGACCTGCGCCGTCGCGGCATATCGGTATTGTTTATCCACCACGCTGGCAAGAATAGATCTCAGCGCGGGACATCGAGGCGCGAAGATTTACTCGATACTGTGATCGCGCTTAAACACTCCGTGGATTATCGCCCAAATGACGGCTTGCGTTGCGAGGTCCACTTCGAGAAAACACGATCGATGCTCGGCGAAGCGGCAATGCCATTCGAAGTTTCGTTAGGGAGCGGACCGGACGGTCGTGCGGTGTGGACGTGTCGCAACCTCGAAGATGCCAAGACAGTGCAAGCCGCGGGTTTGTTCGCCGCGCGGCTGAGCGTTCGCGAAGTTGCGCAGCAATTGGCAATCAGTAAAAGCGAAGCTGGTAGGCTCCGGCAGAGGTGGTCGCAGGGGCAGGCGCTCGAAGCGTCCCCGCGTCCCGCCTCCTAGGAATAAAAGAATGGGACAACCACCCCAAGATGGCGCTAAGACCCTTGCTCTGAATCTGTTGGCTGCGGCAAAAGCTGTCCCAACTTCTGTTTCAGCTGGGACGTCCACCGGAACTGATCCGGATCGTGATCGTCAGCTGCCGGAACCGGAATCGCCAACCTCCGCGCCACAAGTCGCATGTGGCTCGGCTGCTAGCGCGGAGTGCTACGACGTCATCGGAGAAGCAATGCGCATCTTCGAAAAAGCGTGGCAGATTTTGCGCAATCTCGAAGCAGAGGGAGATCAACGAGGTGCCGTCGCGGCTCTCCGAGTCTGCCGAGAATCGCACGACACGTTGACTGGCCTGCTCAGGCAGACGACGGATAATCGTCTCGCCGCCGTATCGGACGAATGCATTCTTCGAGAAGTCAAACATCGTGACCTTAAGATTCAGATTGTGTTCAAGGTGGTTTACGACGACGACGATCCACGCGACCCGGACGTTTCACATGGCGCGTAGAACACGCGCTCTCGATTTTCAGCTTCTGCACGCTGTGGAAGATGTGACTGGATGGCGGAGGATGCAGTCGGGAGCGAACCCCTCACCACGTGAAAGTTACGTTGATCTTCGGCCGCTGGCCCGCAACCGCAAAGTCTGCGCCGCGAATTAACCGCCTATGATAGTCGTCAGCAACGTGAGACCCAGCTGTTTTTGGAGTCCCGCCAGGAATTCCCATTCCCTTCGCTGCGAACGAATTGCGCAAGAATCGAAATCAGAACTCGCCGATTCCCGCTGATTTGCTTCACGGCAACTCGCGATGAATTAGATTCAGGGCTGTCGACCGAAGCGTTGCCATTTCGAATCTGGCCCTGAGAGCCATTCGTCTTTATTCCCACCTTCGAAGATCAGGCGGGGCGGCGATAGTGTATTAGGCACACCAACTTCTGAAGTCAATTGTATCTGCTGGCCATTCAGTCACACTAAACTTCCCTTCTGTAACATAGTTCTTGCAACCGAATTCCTCCTCTCTACAGATTTGGACTCTCAGCGCCACTTGGCCCTTATTGTCCGGAGTTTCGATGTCTGACCGCGACGCCACTACGAGGTGGCTCAATCGAATTGCGCTCACGCTACTGTGGATCATTCTTAGCCTTGCCGGTTGCGCCGGCCCCGTTCACTTCAACGTTTCACCTGCCGAGCTCTCTGTCGAACCCTCTTCTGCCGTCGTCGCTGCAGGATCCACCACGGTGTTTACCGCCGCGTTCGCTCCTGGTTCCCCCGAAGTAGCGTCCTTGACGTGGTCGGTCGTTCCCGCAAACGGGGGGACGATTACAAATGAAGGTGTCTACACAGCTTCTGCGACGGCGGGACTCTACACCGTCGTCGCGACCTGGACCTCGGACAACGCATCGCTGGGCGGAGCTATCAGCGGTTCGGCGAAGGTCGAGGTGCTTCCGGTGCCGCAAATAGAAGCAGAGCTTAACCCCAATTTCGTGCAAGCCTCGGGCGCCATCCAGACAAACGGCGCGATTCAGAACGGTGTGATCACCGGTCAGCCCGTTCCCTCTGAGAATTCAGCGGATCCCAACGGCGATATCCAAGTGCGCAGCGGCTTCACCCCTCCTGTACGTGCACGGGATCCAGCGCCAGTTGTCAATAGCAAGGCGTGTGGACGGCGCGTTGAGGAGAGTAGAACATGCGTTGTAGTGTTAGCGTACTTGCATCAATTTTAATTCTTGGCTTTTCCGGCAAGCTCTCCGCCCAGGTCGCGGATCCGGCGCCGCGTCCGGTGTTGGCATATGAAGGCCGCTTGGTTGAGTCGAACACGTTCGTAACGGGATTGCGGACATTCGTATTTTCAGTTATCGATTCCAATGGAACTGAATTGTGGAATTCAGGGACGCAAACCCTGACCGTGGCGAGCGGACTCTATGGCGTAGTGATTGGTTCCGCCGGAATGCCCGCTCTCCCGGCCTCGTTGACGCTCCGCGCTAACCTGCACCTTCGGGTGATCGCTGACGGAGTACAACTTTCTCCTGACGTTCCGCTGATCCCAGCGTTCCAAGCCGGGACGGCATGGAATGTCATCGGTCCTTTCTATGGCGACATTAGCGGTACGCAGCAAACAATCTCAGTCAATAAGCTGAAAGGCACGCCGATCGATCTGGCTGCGCCACTTTCTTCTGGCGAGGTGCTGACGTTCAACGGTACCAGCTGGATTGCCTCAAACCCGACAGGATCCGAAGGCCCTCCTGGCCCGCCAGGACTTCAAGGACCCGAAGGCCCGGCCGGGCCGGCGGGTGCCACAGGCGCGATGGGGCCGCAAGGGCCATCAGGCGGTGCGGGATCGCAGGGCCCTGCTGGCGCCAACGGCCTGAGTGTTCTCAGTGGTGCAACTGATCCCACGGCCGCGGTTGGCGTGGACGGCGATTTCTACATCAATACCGTGAGTTCCACTATCTTTGGGCCGAAGATCGCCCTCGTTTGGCCAGCCGGTGTTTCGTTGATAGGAGCCACCGGATCGACCGGCCCTCAAGGCCCGCAAGGTGTGGCTGGTCCGATTGGCCCGAATGGTCCGCAAGGCCCCACAGGAACCACTGGCGCAACCGGCTCCCAGGGATTGCAAGGTTCTCCTGGTCCGGCGGGACCGCAGGGGCCGGCAGGTGTAGCGGGGACAAACGGAAGCGGCTTCGACTTCCTCAACGCGTTTGATTCCAACACGACTTACGCCACTGATGATGTGGTGACCTACGACGGATCCACTTACGTGGCGATCGCTGCCAACTCGGGTCCGAACAATCCAACTCCAAACACGAACGCGAGCGCATGGAGTGTGATGGCGCAGGAAGGCGCGACAGGAGCGCAAGGTTCGACGGGGTCGACAGGTGCAACCGGTTCGCAAGGCGCGACGGGCGCACAAGGTCCGGCCGGGCCCACAGGCGCAACCGGAGCGAATGGCTCCCCTGGCTCGCAAGGTGCCGCTGGACCGATTGGCCCGCAGGGACCTGCAGGAGTAGCGGGAGCAAATGGGAGCGGCTTCGACTTCCGCAACGCATTCGATGCCAGCGCGAGTTACGCCATCGATGATGTGGTGACCTACAACGGTTCTACCTACGTGGCGATCGCTGCCAGCGCGGGTCCGAACAATCCAACTCCAAACACGAACGCGAGCGCATGGAGCGTGATGGCGCAAGAAGGCGCGACGGGCGCAGCAGGAACGCAAGGTTCTGACGGGCCGACGGGCGCAGCAGGAGCGCAAGGTCCAACTGGAGCGCCAGGAACGGCTGGGGCGACTGGGCCGCAAGGTCCCGCTGGTGCCAGTCCTTTCACACTCGATGGCTCGAATGCTGTCTTCACAACCGGATCTGTCGGCATCGGCGTTGATCCGCCGAATACGACGGCCGTGCTGGAAGTCGCCAGCACAACTCAAGGGTTGTTGTCGCCGCGTATGACCACGACGCAACGCCAGGCAATCTCAAATCCAGCTAACGGTTTGATTGTTTACGATACCAACTTGAAGTCCTTGGAAGTTTACGACGCCGTGGGAGCCGTTTGGAACCAACTCGCCGATACTGCAACAGCGGGCACAGTGACCAACGTGACCGGAACCTCGCCGATCGCAGTGGCCACGGGCACCACTACTCCTGCCATCACGCTCGGCACCGTACCCGTCGCGAACGGCGGCACTGGTGCTACGACGCTTACCGGCTATCTCCTCGGCAGCGGTGCCAGCGCCGTCAGCGCATCCGCCACAATTCCAGGCACCGCAATTTCCGGCAACATCGCCGGCAATGCCGCCAACGTCACTGGCACAGTTGCACTCGCCAACGGCGGAACCGGTGCGGCCACGGCGAGCGCCGCCATCACGAACTTATTGCCAAGCCAGAGCGGAAACAACACGAAGGTCCTCACGACTAACGGCACACTTGCATCTTGGGGAGCCGCAGCCGCCGGTACCGTCACCAGCGTGACCGGAACTTCTCCAATCGTCGTAGCCACAGGCACCACCACTCCTGCCATCACACTTGGCACGGTACCCGTAGCGAACGGCGGCACTGGCGCGACGACACTTACCGGTTATCTGCTCGGCAGCGGCGCCAGCGCGGTCACTGCTTCCGCCACAATTCCGGGCACAGCAATCTCCGGCAATATCAGCAGCAACGCCGCTAACGTCACAGGCACCGTGGCGGTGGCAAATGGTGGGACAGGGGCTAACACCCTCAGCGGCTACCTCTTCGGCAGCGGCACCAACGCGGTCACCGCTACACCCATCATTCCCGTCGCGAATGGCGGCACCGGGGCAGCAACCTTCGCTCAAGGGCAAATTCTCTTCGGCACGACGACGACACCTATTTCCAGCAGCTCCGCTCTATATTGGGACTCCACCAACAATCGCTTGGGCGTGGACACCACCAGTCCAAGCTATCCGATCGATGTCGAAGGTTCGGCATCCCATAATTTTAGCCAGCAATATGGTTATCTGAACTCAGGCGGCTCCGGCGCCGGCAGTAGTACAAACTCCGCGCCCTTTTCGATCTATGCGTCAAACCGCGTAGTAGCAAACGAATTCGACGCGCTTTCCGATGCGCGAATCAAGAATGTTATTGGCCCCAGCGACACCGCCTCCGACCTGGAGATTTTGAAAAAACTGAAAATCACCGACTACCGCTATATCGATGTGGTTGGCAAAGGAAACCAGCCGAAGAAAGGCGTGATCGCCCAGGCAGTTGAAAAGGTCTATCCAGATGCGGTGCGCACGACGACCGGCTTCGTCCCCAGCGTGTACGCGATGGCCGTCGAAACTCTCTACAACGCCACCACACACGAGTTAACCGTTACTTTGCCCGAAGCGCACGGCCTCGTCGTTGGCGATATGGTGCGAATCATCACCGCGGACGCGGGCAACATAGATAAACCAGTGGCCGCAGTAATCGACGATGACACATTCGTGCTGTCCGGCATGGAAAAAGCACCCAGCCAAGTCTTCGTCTTCGGCAAGAGGGTGGACGACTTCCGCGTCGTCGACTACGACCAGCTCTTCAATATAAACATCGGCGCCACTCAGCAACTGGCCATCGAGAACCAAATCCTGACGAATGAAAACGCGGCGATAAAGGCGGAAAATGAAGTCATCGAAAAGCGTCTCGCTGCTTTGGAGCAGGAGATCAAGGACCTCCAAAAACAGAAATAAAAAAGCCTCCGCCCGTCGCAATTGAACCATGAAAGCTCCGCAACGATCCAACGAATCCCCAGTATTCTGAAATCGTCCCTTACGCGGCCAAACCTCTCGTCCTCCTTCAACTAGTTGCAGATTTGGCTTACAGTACACGCGCGTGTGAGGCACGGTGACAGTGAACCGAATCGAATCGGAACTCAAACCATGACGTCTCGCCCAATGGCGCGCGAGCGCACGGTACCTCGACGGCGTTGGGGCATCGCTTTCTTGCTGGGATTCGGTGTGCTCGTTAACTTTTTCGATCGTGTGAATCTTTCTGTCTCACAAGCGGCGCTGCACGAGGCATTCGGTATCTCCACGGTAACATTTGGGTTCTTGCTGAGCGCTTATAGCTGGACTTACGGGGTGTTCCAACTTCCGTCAGGTCTCATTCTCGACCGGTTCGGAGTAAAGCTTGTTGGTCGAATCGGGACGCTCATCTGGAGCGTAGCTTCGTTCGCGGCAGCGATTTCGACGGGACTCGCTGGCTTCCTGGGAGCGCGTCTTCTACTGGGCGTAGGTGAGGCGCCCACATTCCCCGGAAATGCAAAAGCGGTCGGCTACTGGTTTCCCGCCGAAGAGCGCAGCCTGGCAACGGCGATCTTCGATTCCGCGGCAAAGCTCTCTTCAGCCATTGGCGTACCGCTGCTCGGAATTCTATTGTTGCGCTTCGGATGGCGATGGAGTTTCGCGGCAACCGGCTTCTTGAGCCTGCTCTATTTTTTTCTTTTTTTTGTGTTCTACCGGAATCCCAGCGAAGATAAAGCGCTGTCCGTCGAGGAACGCAATTTCATTTTGCAACACGGAGTGCAGGCCGAGGACCGAGCCAAGGCTGCCAAAGGCGCGCCATTCGGATATCTTTTGCGCCAGCGAAAAGTCTGGGGACTTGTGTTGGGTTTTGCGTCGTACAACTACACTTTCTATCTTTTGCTGACTTGGATGCCTTCGTATCTCTCGTCAGCGCATCACGTAGATTTATTGCATTCCGCGTTGTACACCAGCGTTCCGTGGCTCTTTGCGACATTCACCGACATTCTTATGGGCGGCTGGCTGGTGGATAAACTGATCCAGCAGGGCCGCGACGCTTCGCTCGTCCGCCAGGCGATTCTCATCGGCGGCACCACGCTTGGTCTGGGAATGTTGGGAGCAGCGTACGCGCAGAGCGCGACAGCCGCACTTGTTTGGATCAGCGTGGCGATAGGCGGATTGTCCGCGGCCGCGCCGGTAGCTTGGTCTTTGCCATCACTGATTGCCCCGCGGGAAAGTGTGGGAACAGTCGGGGGAATTATGAATTTCGGCAGCCAACTTTCGGCGATTTCCGCGCCGATCGTCACGGGTTACATCGCGTCAATAACACATTCGTTTTTCTGGGCCTTTGGCGCAGCGGCTGCATTTCTTGTGGCCGGCATCGCCGGTTACATGTTCTTGCTCGGCCGAATCGAGGTGATTCCTGAGCCGTCGTAAGTCGCGCGCCTAATGCGCCGGCGGATAATGCTTTACATCTTGTGTCCGCGAGTTGTAGATCTCAAAGTTGCCGTCTTCCCAAACCGATAGTTTCAGATAATTTCCTGCGTCAGCTCCCCGGAGGTTCGCGATAAAGAATTCTTTGGAATTGTGTGTCGCGCCGCCTTCGTTCGAAAAATGAAGCTGCCAGAGATCCTCGAGCTTAGGGGAATTCCGAATGATGTCCCATGACGATGGCGAGCCGCCCTTGTCCGCGCCATTGTCCATGATGGCAACGCGAGGCGAAATGGCGGCAAGAAGCGCCGGGCTGTTGCTCTGCAACCAGCCGTGATGCGATACGACAAAAATGTCGATTGGGCCTAGCTTGTTGACCGGGCAAACGAGTTCCAATTCCTTATCCCAAGTAAGATCGCCCAAGTCGAGAATTCGAATCGTGCCGAAGGTAATGATCGTGCCCAATGATCGTGCGTTCTCGGTTTGATCCGGCGCGCGTTTCTCGGTCGTCGCGCAAGCGGGATTTTGCGCGCCAGCCGCTGGCAAAGGTTCCTGGATCAGCGCCCCGTCGGCACTCACCACCTCCGCGCGAATTCCCTGGATGGGGAGCACGTTTCCCGGCATCGCGATAATCCGCTTAACACCTTTTCGTGAAACGGCCTTTTGATATCCCTCCCAGGCCTGCTCCGTTTCCGAATTGCCCGGCTCGCGGTTTGGACCGTGATCGATGAACGTTTCGACGGGAATTTTCGCCACGAGCTGCGGCACGCCGCCGGTATGATCCGTGTGATAGTGAGTGAGCAACACGAAATCAATCTTTGATAGACCGGCCTTCTTCGCCGCAGCGACGATTCGGTCCGCGTCACGTCCGGCATTGCCGGGCCAACCAGTGTCGATGAGCAGCGATGGTCCTTCCGGCGTAACAAAAAGCGTCGATTGGCCTCCTTCGACATCCACAAAATAAATTTCCAGCGGCTTGCTCGGCGGCTCTGCCTGTGACTTTTCAGTGAAAGCAAGCAACGCGGCGCCGAGAACAACCACAAGTACCGCACAATTGAAAAGCGCCCTGCTGCGGCGTTGAATTTCGAAGTGGGCAGGAATGATTCGCGACATCTTGTATTCTCCTATTCCGATGCGGCTCAATGACGCGGCCCGAATCCGTCCGCTCACGGATTGTACGCCCACCGTGGCCGCATCGACCGCCGACAAAAGTAAGGCGGTGCATTGCGCTAGAAATTCAGACGAGCGCGGATGTCGTCAACAATTTCTTCGGGAGTATGAGAAATGTCTTCGGCGATCGCGCCGGAAGGCTCCTCGAGCGTGGCAAGCTGGCTCGGTACCAAATCTTCGCCCGCGAAATGATTCTTGCGCGTGGCCAAATTGCGGTGAAGTTGAGCGGCTGTCCCGCGGAGATAAACAATTTTCAGATTCAGGTTCGCGCTGAGCAGGTCGCGATACTCCTGCTTCAGAGCGGAACAGGCGAGAACAATATTTTCCCCGTAGCCATTCCGGCGCAACAATTCATCGTGAATGGCATCGAGCCACGGTGTGCGATCCGCATCGCTGAGCGGAATGCCCCGATGCATCTTCTCCCGGTTTACGCTCGAGTGAAAATCGTCCGCGTCCAGAAAAATCCAACTCAAGCGCCGCGCCAGCAGTTTCCCGACGGTAGTCTTCCCGGAGCCGGTGACACCCATGACGAGAACGATCATAAGAAAGGATTATGGCATTGACGCCATGCTGCGGGATGCGAAACGCAAAGGTAGTCAGGAATCTCGCCCTAAGTCAGTCGCCGCGATTGCGTCGTCGTGCGGGATCTTTCCAGGGACTCAAAACGGTGTAACGAGGCTTTGCCGTTACGTTCTCTTTGCTAACCGCAAGAAGTTTCCTTCGAACGAGCCAGCCCACCGCAGCTTGCACCGAACTCTTCGAAACCCCGATGCTCTCCGCAAGTTCCTGATAGCTGATCTGAACCGGCGAATTTCGAGAGTTCTGCTGCTCCGCAGCAAGCCACAAGTACACGAAGAAGCTGACGGGTCTGCGGTCGTGGCCGACCAGGTCGCGCATAAGTACGCCGGTGACGTAAGGGTCTATGGATAACATAACTATACCGATCGTTAATATAGCATCGCTTGGCTGATTGCAATTTAAAAAGATGTGCCGCTATTCTCGGATCGCAAGTCGCGAGATTGAGAGACAGGAGGCCAACACAATGATTCGTGGACTGAAGTTTGCAGGCATCCCGGTTCGCAACCAAGATGCGTCATTAAAGTTCTACACCGAGAAACTAGGATTCAAAGTGGTCACCGATCAGTTCTTTACAGAAGAACAGAGATGGATTGAACTCTTGATTCCAGGCGCGGAAACCGGGCTGGCGCTTTTTACGCCCAAGGGTCATGAAAATCGCATCGGCGATTTTCAGTCGCTGGCGTTCTGGTGTGACGATGTCTTTGCAACCGCGAAGATCATGAAGTCGAAAGGCGTGGAATTCGAAGTAGATCCGAAGAAAGAGGAGTGGGGAACGACGTCCGTTTTCAAAGATATCGATGGCAACAGGTTCGCGCTCTCCAGCAAGTGAGTTAGGGCTTCTCGATCAAAAGTTTGCGCACTCACCATTTGGCTGAGCTCTGCAATGAGAAACAATTGAGCCGCCGATTTTTCCTCGGAGGCGCGAATTGTTCGCCGCTGCAGCGGCACCCAACTGCCTCAAAGCCTAAAAGAAACGTTGTCCGTTCACGCTTAAACGAGGAATTTCTTTAGCGGCTCCCAATAATGATTGTGCCAACCCCAGTCGAGGTGGTCGAACTCGCCTTCGGGGAAACCGGTGTGATCGAAAATGAGTAGCGTGTCTGAACCTTGCGCCTTCAGTTCGAATCTGGCGATCGAGTAAACGCCCGGGTCCCAATGGGTGGGTCGCCACGCCTGCACGATCCGTTCGTTGGTAACGAGCTCAATGTTTCTCCCAACGATCATTCCACCAAACAACGAAAAAGCGCCGCCGGCTTTGGAATCAATTTCTGCAGGCATGCCGCTGAACGCCGTAAACTGCTTTGAATCCAGGAGTGCTTCATAAATGCGCTGAGGGCTCGCCTTGAAATCGGTTTCGTGGTGAAGAGATGTGCGCTTTTGATTCGCCGCCGTGCTCGGCGTTTGCTTCATGGCGTCCTGCAGCGTCATCCCCCAAACTTCGGAGCCCGCAGCCAGACCGCCAAGAGCGATGGCGGCGCCGGCAATCATTTGCCGCCGTGTCTTTGTATTTGTGTCTCCCAGCGTGGCCGGATAATTGTTCTCGCTCATCGTTCGTCCCCTCAGATTCTTCGTTTGGCCCGTGCGGCATAAGACCACGCAACCAAAATATGTTCAAGAACATATTTTCCCTGGAAAGTAAAATACGGTTCGAGTGATACTTCACTCCGCCAAGAATGAGGAGGACGCATGCCCTATCCCGCAGAACACCGCAGCGAGGTGAAAGGGAAAATCGTTCAAAGCGCGCGCCGTCTTTTCAATCGTCGCGGCTTTGACAATGTTTCCATCACCCAGATCATGGCCGGAGCGGGACTCACCCATGGAGGCTTCTACAGCTATTTCAAGAGCAAGAGTGACTTGTACGCCGCCGTGTTGGGATGCTTCTTCACGGACCCGAATTGGAAGAGTTGCTGGGAAGGCGTGGAAGTGGATCTGGCGTCCACTGACGTAGGCTCGCAAGTCGTGCGCGCCTATCTTTCTCGACAGCATTTCGAAGACGTAGAGAACTCATGCCCGATGGTAGCGCTCCCGTCGGACGTCTCGCGCAGCGGCGCGCGTGCCAAACGCGCGTTCGAGACCGTGTTCCAGGCAATGGTCAGCGTTTTAGAGCGAAGTTCGATCGAGGATGGCCGGCCTCGTCATATCACCGCTCAAGCCACCGCCGCTTTGTGCGTGGGAGGAATGGTCGTGGCCCGAGCGATGGTGAATCGCGCGATCGCGGATGAATTGCGCGACGCGTGCATGGCCGTCGCGCTGAAACTTGGGGGCTGGGATAAACAGAGCAAAACAAAAAACGGGAAATCTAAGCGGCATGTCCTGGCTGGTCTACCGAGTGAAAGCAGAGTCGGACTCTGACAATGCAGTTATCCCACAGGATCTTTCTGTCGCGTCGCTTTTACCCCGGACAAAATTCCGATTCCTAGAAGCACGACCGTGCCCACCGCAATCCAGTGTGTCGGCACGTGCATCAAGTATCCGGCATAAATCAAGCCGCCGATCACGATCGCGAAGCCAATCGAATAAAGGCCGAATGACATAGCATCTCCTTCTCGAATCAGCCGCAGTAATTCTCGCCCAAGAATTCAGCTTGCCCGCTCAAAGGCGAGCAATCCGGAATGCGCTCGCATCCGTCGCCCCGATAGAAATCGACTTGTCACCGCCACCAGGATAAACGGGTTCAATCACGGCTTGCTTTCTTGTTCTCGTTCGACGATTTCGAGACGCAATCTCAAACGGCGCGGACGCGATGGCTAGGACGTCTTGCCCTTGCACGCAGGGTGTCCGCACGTGCAATCAATGTCCGGCATCTTTTCCATCGCTTCGCATTCGACACTGCAGTACTTGCCCGACGTTGTGACGCAGGAACAGATCGGATGTGCGCACTTCTTAGCTTTTTCAGAACTCATTTCTATTCTCCTAATATTGGATCACTTTGCGAAGGCGCTCACCTCACGGCTTTTCGACGACTTTTTCCACCTGGCCGATTTTCTTTTGAATTTTCCCGGCAATCTTCTCAGTGATGCCGTCAGTTTCTAAATCGGAGTCGTTCGTCGCGTGCCCGATCGCTTCCTTGACCTTGCCCTTGACCTCGTGAAACGTGCCCTTTGCTTGGTCCTTATCGCCTTGTGTCATGACTTTTCTCCTTCGACTTATTTCGACATGCGAGCTACAGCAATCAACCTGCAACCATCAGCAGTTGCGAACGCTTCTACTTCCCCTTCAGATCGATCTAATGAGGTAGATGCACCGCGCCGACTAAGAACAAGACCAAGAAGATCACCAGGACCGTCCCGACGACCCCAACGCCCCCGCCTGCGCCCCACCTGTTATATCCGTAGTAGCCGCCGCCCCCACCGAACACCAGCAAGAGCACAATAATCAGCAATAACAGTCCCATCGAAAGTCTCCATTCAGCTTATGAACCGGGATTTCTGCTTTCACATCCAAGCAGGCCCGGCACGGGTAACCTCGCAAGAGGCTTGTCCGCGCTAAACTGACAAGACGTACCGTAACATCAGTGGAAAAGCGACGCTGTCACAAACGGGACACATCGCGAGTGCCTGCGATCCCGCTGCTGCGCGATCCGTATGCACGAGGGGAGGGAAATCGAAGAACAGATCTTATTTTAGCGTTGCCAGATAACATTTAATGACATGACCCATCATCCTGAAACTGGCCGCTAGCGGCCATCGCCGCCAACGAATGCGCGCAATTCAGAATTCTCTGATCCAACGGATCGTTGCTAAGCGTATCAGGAGCTATGAATTCCATGGATTTGCTTAATCCCAGAATTTTATTGCTCAACGTCTGCATGTTGTCGAATTCGCTGGTGAGCAATCTAAGAGCGTCACGATCGGAATCGGTTGACGCCGCCACGGACGCCAGCGTCAGGTTCTTCGCAGCTTGAACGCGATAGCCGGACAACCCCTCCTCCGTCACCGGGTATCCGCGCTGGACCGCGTTCGTGAGAACCGTCCGCCATTCTCGAATCGATGCCATTTCTTCAATGCCTGCTCTCAGGAATTCTTTGGTGAATCCCTGATTTGCGGGTTCGCTTGCTGCCGCAGGAGCCGGCACCGCGCTCGTAACGGACGCTGGCACCGTCAATATGACTTGATTGCCCTTAAAGCCGAGCGTGCCTCCACCGGCACGTGCCAAATCTTCGATATCCACATACGACCGTCCGCTCATCTTCACAATGGGCGCGCCTCCGGCTCGGCCGTTCACAATCAGCGTCAAATTTTGCTGCGCGCTTTGCGGCAGCGCCAATCCCGGCAATACCACGAATAATCCCAGAAGCGCTGCCAACATCAACCCCGCGCCGAACAGCCTCTTTCGCATAAGTCTCCTAGCCAACGGCGTTTCTAGCGACTCGCGAGAGACATACTCATCCCTGTCTCTCGTACGTTCTCAACGTTCCAAAAATCCACTTTTCGCACTGACCTAAGTCTAAGAAGCGGCGAGCGCTAATATCTGTTCAGATTGGTACACTATCAAATCTTATTTAAGACTTGTCGAGTTCACTGATGCGCGAGCTTCGGAAACGGATCGCCCGGCTCACTCAAACTGAATCAAGACGATCTCTGGGAACGTCCCCACTCGCAACGGTGGCCCCCAAGTCCCAACTCCGCTCGAAGTGTACACGCTGAGCCCGCCAAAGCGGTGCAGTCCGTACGTGAATTCACCAAAAATGCGCGACGTAAACCACGTGAACGGAAATATCTGCCCGCGGTGCGTATGTCCTGAAAGCTGCAGCGAAATGCCCTCGCTCTCGGCGATTTGCAGTGACTGCGGCACATGCGTCAGCAATATGCTCGCCCTAGTGCGGTCCGCGTTTATATTTTGGAGCGTCGCGCGAAAATGACGTGGATCGGTCGAATCGTGGTAGTGCACGCCGACGATCTGAAGGCCATCAACGATCACCTTTTCACTTTTCAAGACCCGAATGCCGGAATGACTTACAGCGTCGAGATATTTCGCCGGATCGGTAAATTCCTCGTGATTTCCGGTCACGTAGTAAGATCCAAGCCGCGGAGAAAGTTTCTTCCACGGCGCCGCCAGCAGGTTGAGGTCCGCCTTAGTGCCGTCAAAAAGATCACCGCAAATGAAGACGATTTCCGCGCCCGATTCCCGAAGTTTGGAAACGACGCGCGTGATGAATCCGGCGCCCCTGACGTGCCCGAGGTGGGCATCCGACACAAGCGCCGCCACGCGTCCCCGCCAGGACGCCGGCAGACCGGGCAATTTCACCGTGATTCGCTTTACGCGAATCGAAGCGGCATTGATGATTCCGTAGATGCTCACTAGAAGTGCGAGCGCGAAGAACGTCGCCGCGATAGCGGGACGGCTCACACGCAAGTGGACAAGCCGCACCACGCCATACGCAATCCAACAGCAGCACGCGGCCACAAAAAAGAAATTCAACATTCCGAGCCACACGCTCGCGATCTTGTAGAAGACTCGCACAGCCGGATTGTACGAGCGGAAAGCGAGAAGGGACGCACACACGAAGCTGATCGATAACAGTGCCACAATAACCGGCACGATTGTGGAGGGCGCGCCCTGGAGCGCTCCCCAAAAGTGAATCCATGTCTCGTAAACGAACCAGTGCCCGAGAAAAAGAATCGACTGAATTATGGCGACAAAAATCGCTATTCGATTTCGCAAGCTTTGAATCCCCTGCAATAATGGCTTCTAACTGTATCCCGGAGCAAACGCGCATTGAATACGGTAATCGCTGTTAGGACACACGCTCAGGACAATGGCGCAACGCCGTTTCGACTGCCTGCCATACTTCTTCAGCGCCTGTCCATATTATCCACGACGAACCAGGCGGACAAACCGACTTGATACCGACACCGGCCCTAATCCCAACAAAGCGAACCTATGCCGGTGTCTTTTTCATTACGCTGGCGACGTTGATGTTCGAAGTGCTGCTGACGCGCATCTTCAGCGTCACCATGTGGTATCACTTCGCGTTCGTCGCGATTTCCGTCGCCATGTTCGGCTTGAGCGTCGGCGCCACCCTCGTCTACTTGTTCCCGAAATATTTCACTCCCGAGCGCGCAAAGGAACACATGGCGCGGTTCTCTCAGTTTTTCGCGCTCGCGGCGATCACCAGCTTTCTGGCCCACGTGACGGTTCCGTTTATTCCGGAGAGGACGCTCGCCGGAATTGCGTCCATCGTCTTTACGTACGCGGTAATCGCGGTCCCCTTCGTGTTGAGCGGGATCTGCGTGTGCCTTGCGCTGACCAGTTTTCCACAGCAGATCGGTAAGATTTATGCAGCTGACCTTACCGGTGCGGCGATGGGCTGCATTGTGTTGCTTTATGCGCTCGACGTCACCGATGCGGCGGGAGCCGTCTTCGTCGTCGCATTTCTCGCTAGCCTCGGCGCGGTCTGCTTCGGTTCTGAAACTCAATCGCGGCGCCTGCGCTCCGCGTGGATGGACAGCGCGTTTTTCCTCATCCTCGTTTGTGCGCAGACCGGCTCCGCTTGGATCAATCATCCTATGATTCGTCTCATGTGGTCCAAGGACGATCAGGGACTGATACCGCTGTATGAGAAGTGGAATTCATTCTCGCGCATTCGCGTGTTGGGGAATGGCGACGTGCCCACACAAACATTCGGCTGGGGCTTGAGCGCGAACTACGATCCGAAGCCCATGCGGCAGCTCTCTCTCGATATCGATTCGAACGCTTACACCGTGCTGACGCACTTCGACGGTGATTTCAAGCCGCTCGATTATTTGCAGTACGACGTCACCAACGTTGTGTACCAGGTTCGTCCCAACGCAAGCGTTCTCATCGTCGGCGCGGGCGGCGGCAGAGACGTCCTTTCAGCGCTCTCGTTTGGCGCGAAATCCGTAGTCGCCGTCGAACTCAATCCCAATATTTTGAAAATGCTGAACGTAAGATACGGCGATTTCACCGGTCATTTGGATCGAATGCCCGGCGTGAGATTCGTCAACGACGAGGCGCGCAGCTACGTCGCTCGTTCCTCCGAGCATTTCGACGTCATCGAGATTTCGATGATTGATACGTGGGCCGCCACCACCGCCGGGGCCTTCGTTTTTTCCGAAAACGGACTCTATACGCTCGAAGCGTGGCGAAGCTTCATCGACCACCTGACGCCGCAAGGCATCCTGTCCGTATCGCGTTGGAGCTTTCAAGAAGAATCCGGCGAGGTGTATCGCGCTACGGCTCTCGCCGGCGCCGCGCTCCGTCAGCGCGGAATTCAGGACGTGCGGAATCATCTCGTCATCATTCGCAGAAACGGCCCGAGGGTGGTCCACGGCATCCCGCTGGGGATCGCGACGATGCTCATCGGCAGGCAGCCGTTCTCGAGCGACGATCTCAACAAGCTCGAAGATGTCAGCCGCAAGATGGGATTCGAAATTTTGTTGAGCCCGCGATTCACCGCTGATCCCATTTTCGCGGCGCTTGCTGCCGGCGACATTCCGCAAAAATCATCGGCGAATGTGCCGTTAAATCTGGCTCCGCCCACCGACGATCAGCCGTTTTTCTTCTTCACACTGCGGCCGACGGACTTGTGGAATTTGAAGTTGTGGAAATCGCCGGTGTTCACGGTCAACCTGGATGCGATGTTCGTCCTGGCTGTTCTATCCGTGACGGTGATCGTATTCACCGTTCTTTGTGTCTTGCTGCCGCTGTTTTTCGCGGGACAGGGGAGCGCGATGCGCGGCGCGGTTCCGCTTCTGACTTTCTTCGCGGCCATCGGCGCCGGATTTATTCTCATCGAACTTTCGCAGATGCAGAGGCTGATGATTTTCTTGGGGCACCCGAGCTATGCGCTGTCCGTGGTCTTGTTCGTGCTCCTGATTTCCAGCGGCCTCGGCAGTTTTTGCACCGGACGGTTCACGCGCAACGGAAGCGACAATGGCGCGATTGTTGCGCCGCTCATGCCGCTGCTGATTGTTCTGTGTCTTTTTGGCCCGCTGACGCCGTACGCTCTCTCTCATTTCGCCAGCTCGACAACTCCGGTCCGTATCCTGGTGGCCGGCGCGATTCTGTTTCCTCTGGGATTCTTCATGGGCATGCCATTCCCGATGGGGATGAAACTTGCTTCATCCAAATCTCCCGCATTGACGCCCTGGTTGTGGGGAGTTAACGGCGCCACTTCCGTTTGCGCCTCTGTCATTTCGGCAATCATCGCTCTGGTAGCCGGAATTTCAGCGGCGTACTGGACCGGTGTCTGCTGCTATTTCATTGCGGTAGTCGCCATCTCGGTCGCCAGGATGGGAGCTCCGCAGCGCGCCGAGAGTACTTTAGTGGCTTGAGCTGAAGTCCGCCGCCGGAAACAACGCGCGATCTGCCGAGGCGCAGGCGCTTTCCTCCGGATGCAGAATGCAATTCGTGCCGTAGATTTTCACTCGCCCGCCGCTGCTTCGAAATAATTCCGGCAACACGCCCTCGATTTCCGCGAATCGTGTTTCGAGGAGTGGCTTCGCGGCTTTCCGTTGCTTGCCGCTGTCGTCAGGCGACGCCATCCAATAGCCGGCTCCAATCGCCCGCGCTACATCCGTCATATGGTCGAGATCCTCGCGCAACTGCTTCGCATCGTAGGCCCCCGCAGGCACGAGCGTCAGATGAGACATCGCCTGCCGGCCCGTATAGAGATAGAGTGCGACATCTTCGCCCGCCACAACGCGCGCGTCCGGCGGCGTAT